>Ga0208300_100204_pt1 | contig 56834 bp, 34 predicted proteins | sample 23_taG_FD_184096 | JGI IMG/M metagenome (GOLD analysis project Ga0208300, IMG submission 184096) | Marine viral communities from Cariaco Basin, Caribbean Sea - 23_WHOI_OMZ (SPAdes) (version 2) | ecosystem: Environmental > Aquatic > Marine > Oceanic | place: Caribbean Sea: Cariaco Basin...
GCACGCCGACTGGTAATGCACCATGATCGAAGTATTCAGGTATCCGAAGCTTGGGTGTGGCTGGCGGCAAGCCGACAATTACTCAACCGATTAACTCACCCGTCCTGATATTTAGTAAACACCCTCTTAGCGGGAATCCATTTTGGATTCAGGCACTCAGGCACTCAGGCATCAACGGGCAAGGTCAAGGTGGATTTCCGATAACCCCACTCGGAAATGACGGGGTTGGAGCCACTCGGGAATGACAAGTGTGGTGCCACTCAGGAGTGACTGGGGCGTGGTTGTGGGAAATAACGGGTGAAAGACCCTACCCTAAAATTCACGATTCACGATTCACGATTCACGATTCACGATTCACGATTCACGATTCACGATTCACGATTCACGATTCACGATTCACGATTCACGATTCACAACTCACGATTCACAACTCACGAGTCAATCATGGAAAAAGATCTTGTTAAGCGCGCTCACGATGCTTTTAAACAAAACGATTATCAAAATGCCATAACGCTCTATCAACAAGCGGCCTACCAGTATGGGCAAAGTCTATTTGATGTTAATATTAAAATTTGTGAACAAAGGCTACAGAAGCCCGGCCAAGTGTTCCAACATGCACCCAAAAGTGCTGAGACTATCCCTATTGCCCAGCAATTAGCAGAAACTCAGGAACTGCTGGAATACTATTATCGCCGTTGTCAGGAACTGGAATACCGCCTACAAGACGCTGGCCAAACGAAAACGTCATAAGGCTGTCAAGGTATGACACTCAGGCCTCAAGATGGACTGATAACTGAAAAAAAAGGTAAAGAATGAAAGTACTCACTGTCTTCGGCACCCGCCCAGAAGCAATTAAAATGGCACCGCTTGCACTGCAGCTTGCCTCAGACGAGCGTTTTGAAGCCCGGGTTTGTGTCACTGCTCAGCATCGAGAAATGCTAGATCAAGTGCTCGCTTTATTCGAACTTACCCCAGACTATGACCTGGACATCATGAAGCCGGGACAGGATCTTAACGACGTCACTTGTGGCATTCTGCAAGGGCTCAAACCAGCACTGGAAGACTTCAAACCTGATATTGTTCTGGTGCATGGCGACACCGCCACCACCTTTGCGACCACCCTGGCGTGTTATTATCAGCAGATCCCCGTAGGGCACGTTGAAGCAGGCCTGCGTACCGGCAACCTTTATTCTCCCTGGCCGGAAGAGGGCAACCGTAAGCTCACAGGTGCGTTAGCGGCGGTTCACTTTGCGCCTACGGGCACCTCGCAGCAAAACTTACTGGATGAAGGCATTGCCCCAGCGACTATTCACATAACCGGCAATACCGTGATAGATGCGCTGTTGGAAGTCGCTCACAAGCTGGAAACCAACCAAGCGCTAGCCGCTGAACAGGCCAAGCGGTTCCCCATGCTGGATGAAAGCAAACGCTTGATTCTAGTCACCGGCCACCGCCGCGAAAGCTTTGGCGGCGGGTTTGAGCGTATCTGCCAAGCCCTAGCTGATACCGCCGAGCGCCACCCGGATACCCAGATTCTCTACCCGGTACACCTCAACCCTAACGTCCGTGAGCCGGTTAACCGCTTGTTAGCCAGGGTCGATAATGTGCACCTGATTGAACCCCAGGACTACCTGCCGTTTGTCTACCTGATGAACCGAGCACACATTATCCTCACCGATTCTGGTGGCATTCAGGAAGAAGCGCCTTCGCTGGGCAAACCGGTACTGGTCATGCGTGATACCACCGAACGCCCCGAAGCCGTAGAAGCAGGTACCGTCAAACTGGTGGGCACCGATGTGGCGACTATTGCCAGCGAGCTAACCCGGCTGCTGACCGATAACGACGCCTATACTGCCATGAGCTATGCCCACAACCCCTACGGCGACGGCAAAGCCTGCGAACGCATTCGCGATATTCTGGCTTCTCTGTGAAATGTGAGCGCGCTACGCGCTGTGAATAGTTGCTGACACGACTCACTACTCACTACTCACTACTCACTACTCACTATTCACGACTCACTATTCACGACTCACTATTCACGACTCACTATTCACGACTCACTATTCCTACTCACGGAACACCACATGAAATTCGATACTATTTCCATGATTGGCCTGGGCTATATCGGCCTACCTACCGCTGCTGTTTTCGCTTCCCGCAAGCAGAATGTTATCGGTGTTGATGTTAACCAACATGCTGTCGACACCATCAACAATGGTGACATCCACATTGTTGAGCCGGAATTGGACATGATCGTTCATGCGGCAGTAAAAGAAGGTTACCTGCGCGCAACCACCACACCAGAACCTGCCGATGCGTTTCTGGTGGCCGTGCCTACGCCGTTTCATACCGACGAAAACGGTCAAAACCACAAAGCAGATTTAAGCTATATCGAAGCTGCCAGTAAGGCTGTGGCTAAGGTGCTTAAGCCCGGTAACCTAGTCGTATTGGAATCTACCAGCCCGGTAGGCGCTACCGAGCAAATGGCTGCTTGGCTAGCGGAAGCCCGCCCGGATCTGACGTTCCCGCAAACCCACGGTGAAGAATCGGATATTCGTATTGCCCACTGCCCGGAACGCGTATTGCCCGGCCATGTTATCCGCGAACTAGTCGAAAATGATCGCGTGATTGGCGGTATGACGCCCAAGTGCGCCGAAGTGGCCTGCGAGCTCTACAAAATCGTAGTAGAAGGTGATTGTGTATCCACCACCGCCCGCACTGCTGAAATGGCCAAGCTCACTGAGAACAGTTTCCGTGATGTGAATATTGCTTTCGCCAATGAGCTTTCCACCATCTGCCATGAGCTAGACATCAATGTTTGGGAACTGATCGCTCTGGCCAATCGCCATCCGCGTGTGAATATCCTAACCCCAGGGGCTGGTGTTGGTGGCCACTGTATCGCTGTAGACCCATGGTTCATTGTCGATGCCTGCCCGGAACAAGCGAAAATTATCCGTGCCGCGCGCGAAGTGAACGATAACAAACCCCAATGGGTGCTGGGCCGCGTCAAAGAAGCGCTAGAGTTCTACCACCAGCAACACCCAGATGCCAAACGCCGCGACCTTACCGTGGCTTGCCTGGGCGTTGCCTTCAAGCCCGATATCGACGACCTACGTGAAAGCCCCGCGCTAGGCATTGCACAGCAAGTGCAGCAGCTAGGCTGCCGCCTGCAAGTGGTAGAGCCCAATATCAAATCACTACCCAAAACGCTGCAAGGCGAGAACACCACGCTGGCCACGCTGGAAGAAGCACTTACCCAAGCGGACGTGGTATGCGTACTCGTTAAGCACAAACCATTTATCGCTAATGCCGAACAAGTACGTGCTAAAGAAAGCGTGATCGACGCGGTAGGGCTGCTAGGGTAATTCTATTTTCGGCTCGTCATCCCGAGCACCAAACTGGATTCCCGACTGGCCTTCCCGAGCGGGGTTATCGGGAACCCAGTGAGAGCCCGTCACTCTCGAGTGGCCCCAACCCCGTCATTCCCAGGTGACCCCACACCGTCATTCCCGAGTGGGGTTATTGGGAATCCAGTGAGAGCCCGTCACTCTCGAGTGGCCCCAAAACTGTCATTCCCGAATGGGGTTATCGGGAATCCACCTTGACCTTTGCTACCAAGGCCAGGGTATTAGAAGTCATTCCCAAATGTGTTTATCGGGAACCCACGACAGAGCCGGCACGATACGCTAGTAACCTTCATGACTGTAAATAAAGTCTCAAAACTTAACGGGTAACAGTAATATACTCTTATGGACGATCTGCTCAATCACGCCCAACAGCTTGCTAATCAGGCCCCTACGCCTATCATCCAGCCAATAGAAGGGCGGGTCGCCTACTTAGTAAATCAGGGGCGTGGCACAGCGAATGACAGCACCCAACAGCTCGCACAGGCTCTTAATCAGCAAGGCCTTGAAACCCTGTGTATGGTGCGCCCTGGTTGGCCTTGGGATGCTGAAGGGCAGGGAAGCGATCTAATAACCCCTGAGACTGCTATCAACGGTGTACGTTATCTCCACTCAACGTTACTCAGCAGTGCTTCAGGGTGCGCGCGTGCTACATTAGAGGCCACCGTAGAGAAACTGATCAAGCTATTACGTGTGTATCGCCCCGCGGCCGTTCTGGCGGAAACGGCAGGTGTAGGGTTGGCTGGGTGGATTGCGGCCAGGCGATTAGGCTTACCATTTTATAGTGAGTTTAGAGAGTCAGTTGGTGATGAAAAAGCTGAGCACAGTAAGTTCGTAGCTAAGCAAGCTAAAAAAGTTTTTACGCTTAATCAATCAATGAAAGATGAGTTGGTTAAGCGAGGTGTCAACGCTGACGACATAACACTAGCTCCAAATGCGGTAAGTCAACTACCGAATATTAAGTCAGTAAATCCTGCGCTGAAGAAAAAATTGGGTATTGCTGAAGATGAAAAAGTAATTGGCTATGTAGGCAGTTTTAATGCCCATGAAGAGGTAGATGTTTTATTGGAAAGCTGTTCCCAACTGGTTGGAAAGGGTGAGAAGCTGAAGCTGCTGTTAGTCGGGGATGACCAATCGCTGACGAATAAAAATGAGAGTGGAGCTTCAATTGGTAACTTGGCTAAATCTGATAAGCCCTGGCTGATTCAAGTGGGACGCGTACCTCATGATGAGAGAGCAGATTACTACGCGTTAATGGATGCGGTGGTGATCCCCCACAAGCCCCAGGGGGAGCAGCAGCACGTGCCGCCCATGAAGGTCGCTGAGGCCCTGTCCTACGGTAAGCGGCTGGTGGTATCGAATGTATTACCCCTGCTGGAGTCTGCCGACAAGTATGAAGGCGTGAAGAGTTTCGAGGCCGGCAGTGCCACAAGCCTAGCCACCGCCCTTCAGCGGGCACTGAAGTTGCCTGCTCCTCAGCCGACTACTGAGCTGCTGTTTTCCGCGCATACTGAGGCGATGGTGAAGGTGCTAACGGGAAAGGTTAGTGTTTCGTGTCAGAAGACAGCGTCTGCTCCAGTCGTTGAAGCAGTTTATATAGCATCGAAGAAGCTAGCCCTTAATGGAAACAGTAAGAAAACAGTCGAGAGTGTCATCAAGGTGCCGGTACCAGGCGCAACGTTGGAGCTCTCGGCAACAGTGGTATACCAGCTAAAGAATGCCGCCACTACCCGTAAGGCGGTATTGCTGTTTGATTTTCTGGACAAGAAGGGCAACAAGATTGCTAGCGTGCCGGAAATAGGTGTGGCTGCTGTTTTTAAACAGCACTTCCGCTACCTGAATGCTAACAGCAAAACCATCGATGCCAAGCCCCTGGAAGTATTTAAGTTGAAGCTGCCTGAAGAGGTAGCTAAGGTTACAGTCTCAGCGGCTGGCCTTGGCATTACCGATGAAGAGCAGGTCGAGCTTCGTATTCAGGGGCGCTGTTATAGCGAAGAGGCAATAAGAAAGAAAAAAGAACAAAAGCTAAAACAGCAAGAATTACCCAAGCCTGTAGCACATGACCCAAACAAAAAGATCCGTACCTCTGAGCTAAATGTTGCATGTATATTAGATGAACTGACTTCAGAATGTCTTTCTCATGAAGTCAATATGATCAAAGTCACTCGTGAGAATTGGCAAGATCAATTAGAAGAAAGTATGCCAGATTTTTTGCTGGTTGAGAGTTGTTGGAAGGGCAATGATGGCAATTGGGGTACAATCACCAGAGGTAGCGGTGGTGGTAAAAAACTAAGTGGCTTACTGCGCTACTGCAAGCAACAGGGAATCCCTACGGTTTTCTGGAACAAGGAAGACCCGCCTCATTACGAAAAATTTGGAGCTGTGGCAGCCCTGTTTGATGTGGCAATAACCACTGACATTAATATGGTGCCAAACTATAAGAAAGATTTTGGCATCACTGCGCATGCACTTTCTTTTGCAGCACAGCCTAAAATCCACAACCCTGCTCTTGGCGTCGTCAGGCTCAATAAAGCTGTCTTTGCTGGCTCCTATTATTCGGAGCGAGAGAAACGATGCAATGACTTTCATAGAATAGTAGCAGATCTGGAAGCAGTAGGTGTAGGTTATGATATCTACGACCGAAATCACATGTCTGGAATCGAGCGTTTCCAATATCCAGATAGGTATGCTGCTAACATCATAGGCAAACTTCCCCCCGAAGAGCTCTGGAAAGTCAACAACGGGTATAAGTACCAAATCAACCTCAACTCGGTTACTGATTCACCTACTATGTTTGCTCGTCGCGTCTATGAGTCACTTGCATCCGGCACGCCTGTGATAAGCAATGCTTCGAAAGGTGTAAGCGAGCTCTTTGGCGACTTGGTGATCATGAATGATGCAAACGGAAGCATCGCTGACAAGGTTCGAGAGCTGGAAAATAGCCGCGAGAAATACGACAGCCTTGCTAAGGCAGGTGTACGTAGGATTATGCGTGAGCACACATATAGCCATCGAATAAAGGAGATCTGTGAGCTCATTGGCATAGAGGTTGCCTTGGATCAACCCGAGATAACGGCAATAGCTACAGCTAACAGCCCTAGTGATGTTGAAAAAGCCAAATCAATTTTTTGGGATCAATCATATCCTAATAAAAAGCTTTTCATCAGTTTGGAGAAATTTACAGGCGCGCACGTTTTTCTGAATCAAAGTGATAGGCAGATCAGCTATGCAATGGCCCTGGGTAGAGACTTTTATGATAGCGATGAAAGTTTTTATCTAAGTGATAGGACTGTACGAATTGATCTTAGTGAGCAGGTAAGCAGCGAGTATTTAGAAGACGCAGTGTATTGGGGTGGTTCTGATGATTAAGAAGGCATTAATTATTTCCTGGCATTTCCCTCCTTATAAAAGCTCATCAGGGTTCAATCTTTTTAAGCGTTTTAAAGACTCTGGCTATGAGTACGATGTGATTCAGAGGGAGAGGGAGGGAGCAAAAGATAACCTTTCTATGTTTCGCTACGCATCAGCTAAAATCAGCCGTTATGAGATAAGTGTTCCAGCAGAAGATCCAAGGGATCTTATCAACAGAGAGATTTTTATTGAAAAAACGGTTGAGTTTGTGGGTTTGTTGCTCAAGGAAAATCACTATCAGGTTGTCATATCACATTCTCACGAAATTGTATCTCACCTCGCAGCATTAGCTGTCAAAAGAAAGTATCCATCTCTTCCATGGATAGCATCTTTTGGTGATCCGATAGGTGCTAATCCATTTAATGTTTCGTATCAATTTCCTCTTTTAGAGGAAGATGCACGCTCTGAGGCAGAAGTTCTCCGCACCGCAGATAAGGTGATTGTGACAAATCCTTATCAAAAGAAACTGGTGCTAAGTTCGTTAAGTGAGAAGGTGGATCCTGATAAGTTTTTTATACTGCCGCACTGTTACGAACCTAGAATGTACCGAGGCGTGAAGGAAAATGACGAAGGTAATGTGTTTCGTTTCCTGCATGTGGGCATGCTCTACAAGCATAAGAGAACATCTGAGCCTTTTGTATTAGCCGCGAGGAGGCTGATTGAGAAGCACCCGGAGTTAAGGGGTAAGTTTACGGTTGAGTTTTTCGGTGCCAACGACCCGTTTATCAAAGAAGCTGAAAAAAATGACCTGAGCGGCATCGTGTCTTATCAAGGCAGCGTTAGCTACTTCGATAGCCTTGCACTAATGGTTGAGGCAGATTGTTTATTGCTGCGTGATGCGGATTTTTCCGATCAAGGCCTTTCCTATACCCCGTTCTATCCAGGAAAGCTTGCAGACTATCTCGGGGCTGATACGCCAGTGCTTGCGGTGACCATGGAGCGTGGATGTGTTCCAGACATGTTTGATCAGCTTGGATATCCTTATTGCACCGAGCAAGACATAGAAGGCATTGCAGATGAGATGTTCAAGGCCATCACCCAAGGTATCAGTGTAAATACTGTTGAAGCTCAGAAATACGCATGTGAGCACGTTGGGAAACTGGCGGGGCAGCTTATAGATAATATTTCACCCAAGAAAACTATTCTCTTTGCTGGACACGACCTGAAGTTTTTGCAGGATGTTATTACCTCCTACCAATCTGATCCTAATTTTGATGTGCTCATAGATCAGTGGAAAAACCATACGGATCACGATGAAGGCTGGAGCCGAGAGTGCCTAGATAAGGCCGACACTATTTTTTGCGAGTGGGGCTTAGGTAATATCCAGTGGTATGCTAACAATAAAAAGAATGGTCAGCGGTTACTGGTAAGAATCCACCTTCAGGAGAATCAGCGGCCTGAGTTCCTTCGTAACGCTAATATCGATAATATCGATTACTTTATCTTTATTGCTCCTTACCGATACGAAGAGTTCGTGGCTATGCACGGCATACTTCGGCATAAAGCAAAGATGATATTCAACACGGTAGATGTAGCAAAATTCAATCGAGAAAAACTTCCGGAAGCGGAATTTACACTGGGATTTATCGGAATGGTGCCGTGGCGAAAGCGGTTTGATCGTGCGCTGAACATTTTTGAGAAGCTTTGGAAGGAAGACAGTCGTTACGTTTTACGTGTGAAAGGCAAGCGTCCAGAGGACTATCCTTGGATGCTGAGCAAGAGCCGAAAAGACGAAATGGCGCTGTATGATGCGCTGTATAGGCGTATAGAGGAAGCGCCTTGGAAGGAGAGTGTGATTTACGATGGCCATGGTAATGACATGCCTGAATGGTTCCAGAAAATAGGCTATATACTTTCTACCAGTGACTTTGAGGGTAGCCATCAAGCAGTTGCTGAGGGTATGGCCGCCGGTTGTGTGCCTATTATTCACGACTGGGATGGTGCGGACACCGTATACCCTAAGGAGTATGTTTTTGACATGGAAAGGTCACTCAACAACCAGTTAATAAGCAAAGTTTCTGATGTGTGCGAAGTTAAAAATCATGCATTACAATATTTTAGAGCAGATGCTAAAGTAGATGAGATTAGGGAACTTTGCGAAAAGTGAAGAAAATTTATATCTAGTCGATCAGGTGGGTAATGTTTATTTACGATAATACGCAAAACAAAAGAAAGATTAACTCTTTAACAGTAAGCTTTGATATAGAAGGGGAGGAAATACTCTACACCTACATAAGGAAGAATGCGTGCACTAGTTTCAAGAATATTATTGCTTACTACTCATTACACGACTTTAAAAAAGCGGGTAGCCGTTTGAAGGGGATGGAGAAGTACCACAGGGTTAAGGCTCCGGTGCAAGCCGCTAATGTCAAAAATAGAGTTTTTGTTTACCGAGATCCTATTGAGAGAGTGATATCTGTTTTTAAGAATAAGTTTATCCAGCTATCTGGTGCGAATGATATTATTAAAAATTTTTCCGAAGTTTCAGGGGTGAACGTTGAAGAGTGCAGTTTTAATGGATTTGTTGAGAATTACGTAATGAAAATAGCTGAAGGTGTCTCTATAGATGCACATCTTCTTCCGCAACAATGGCACCTACTTCCGATAACTTACAATAGGGCTATCCCGCTTAAGCTAATAAAGGAGGGCATGGCTGATATGGTTGGTGAAGATGTGGCAAATAAGTTTTTTTCTAAACCATTTAATGCAACTAGCCATAGCTCATCTTTTTCTTCTAGTTACTGTGGTGATGTTAGTATAAAGGATTTGAGAAATCTTTATATTTCCGAAAACACTTTCCCAAGTTCCGAGCGCTTTTTAACTCCCAGAACTATTGGGTTGCTGAAGCTAATATACTCAGACGATTATAGAATGCTAGATAATATCCATTCCTAAAACAGGTGTGCTTTGCATCTTGCCATGGTTAAATTAAAAAAATTTTCAACTTACTTCGAAAGAAATATCAAAAAAAATAACAAAGATGCTTACTATGAGAACGGCTATATATTTATACTGGGCTGCCCTGGGTATGACCCAAAGCATGGAATAGATTGGGACAGCGATCCTTATAGCTATAGGAGCTGGCGGTGGCTACTTAACAGCTTTAAATGGATGGACTCTCTGTTATTTGATTATTTGAATAGTTGTGATGAATCATCTATCGAAAAATGTGTTGACTATTTCTTGGAGTGGTATGTTTATTACTTTGAAGAGGATAGGGATGAAGAGTTTCTTTGGAAGGACGATGCTGTTTCATTTCGCTCATTAAGAATTTCCATTATTGCAGAACGAATACGAAGTTCCCCTAAATATTCTGATCGCGTAAAATCTGTCGCAGAATGGGCCGTAAAGAAGCATTATGAAGAACTCATAAATGAGAAGAAGTTTAAAAAAAATAATCATGGAATATTTCAATTGCGTGGGTTGCTAACAATTAGTTCATTACATTCTGATATTGTTAGCTTAAAGAATGCCGAAGCTTATGCTGAGAGACAAATAAATTTTCTTTGGATGCAGCAATATGGTGATCAAGGTATTCACCTTGAAAATAGTACAGCTTATCACTATCTAGCGATAAGGAATTTCCGTGAAATTTTAGCGAGTCCTGAATTTTCGAACTGTAATATTATATTTGGTAAAAATGAAATCGATAGGGTCATTGAAAACGGTAAGTATTTCTATCACCCCAATGGAGTCTCTGCTCTCTTCGGCGATACAAACCTTAGTAAAAAAGACCCGAAAGAGGTTCAATTTTTTGGGGATAAAATATTTAATGAAGCAGGTTATGCATTTCTTGCATCGAATGAAAGTTCTAATCATCAGTCTTATCTAGCTATACGCACTGGTTTTCCAAGTAATATTCATCGTCACTCTGATGACTTTAGCTTTGAATGGTCTGAAAATGGTGAGATCATTCTTCAGGATTCTGGCCGTTATTCTTATGACTACAGTGATCCAATGCGTGCTTATATATCAAGTAGCAAGGCACATAATACAGTTACAGTGAATGATAATAACTTTCCATGGTGGGGAGACTATCAGAAAAAAGATTTCTATAAAGGAGCTGTTACTGCTTATTCGGGTGATGACACATTTGCATCGTTAACCTTGGAGAAATATTTTCAAAGCTTAAAGGTTAGCTATAAGAGAGATTTTATTCTTGTAAGGGGAAGATCACTAAGGATAGTAGATACGTTAATATCTGATTGTAGCAATTGCTACCAGCAGTGGTTCCATTTGGCAGAAGGCTTCGCTTACAGTTGTGAAGATAGTTTAGGGCGCTTAGTTTTTGTGTCTGAAAAAGTAAAGTTGTATATAACTCCCCCCGATAACTCAACTGTTTATATAACGAAAGGACAAAAAAAGCCGTTTTATCAAGGTTGGGTTAGCTATAAAGAAAAAAGTGTCACTCCACGTTATTCTGTTGGTTTCATAAAGAATTCAACTGAATTTGTCTTTGATACTGGCTTTTTGCTAGAATTTATAGCACCTGAGCAGGAGTGATAATTTTGCAAGAGGAAATAAAGTTTCTTGGCTTGGTAGATTCTTTTTTTATTGATAATAATAAGGATAGTCTTCTTGTTTTTCTTCCTGCTGCTAACGGTAAATCAATCCACCCCAGACACCCGCGTTTTAAATGGAGAGATAATTTTAAAGGAGATTGTAGCTTATTATATTTAAGCGATCCGTACCAGGGCTTTTCTGATTATCAGTTATCTCAAGGGTCTTGGTATATTAACGCCTCTGGCGGCTTTGTATTGCCTGATTTGGCAAATGAATTATATTTTTTTATTAGGGAAAGAAATTTTCAAAAGGTCGTGTTTTATGGTTCGTCCATGGGCGGGACAGCAGCAATTATACTTTCATCTCTGATTCCTGGATCTATTGCAATAGCGGAATGCCCACAGTTGTTTATGTTAAATCATAGACGCAGCCGAATTGTTATAGATAAATTTATAGGATCAAATAATTACTGGGGACAGTTTGATCCAATAGAATACGTAAAAAATAGCAAAGCAAAGAAGTTGGTGATAATTTGTTCAATCCATGACAGGCACTACTCAAAGCATTTTTTGCCTTTTGTTAATATTTTTTGCGAGAATGGCATCGTCATAGATGCGGAATTTTTGTCTTTCAGTGATCCAGCTGTAGGAAAGGGCCATGTTGTGCTTCAGTTTGAAAGAACTATGGATATTATTCTAAGATCATTTAATTCATTTGCTGGTTGATGCTCTCCTCTTGACATTTAGGTGTATGATGATGTTTTTACAATTAAATTCCTTGTTTTGTTTTTCTTGCTGAGATTGTAGTAGATTGTTCAGGTTGTTTATTAAGTGGTTATGTCGTTATTCAGCGAAAACGCATGAAAAACCGCTCTGCGACGGGCCTCGTAGCGCTTTACCAGTAGGAGATAATGTGGTCATCTAACAGCTTTTGCTCATGGATGGCTCGATGCTGACTCCCTCGCTTATGCACCATTTAAGGCAAGGATGCGATCCACATGGTCAGCCTCTTCAGCGCCGCGAATGGTGTAGTACTGGGCCAGGTCAAGACAGCGGAAAAATCCAACGAAATAACGGCCATTCCCGAGCTGCTGCAGATTCTCAATCTGCAAGGGTGTCTGGTGACGATTGATGCTATGGGCTGCCACAAGAATATAGCCTCTCAGGTTCTGCAGAAGGGCGCTGATTACCTACTGTCTGTCGGTGAAGAAAATCAGCCAGCCTTGGCTGATGCCTTCGAGGCAGCGTTCCTCATGGCCACGGTGGTCAACTTTGAAGGGGATGCCTATGTCACGGATGAAAAGAACCGAGGCCAACAGGAGACGAGGTACCATATCGTTAGTGAGGTCTCTGAAGAATTTCAGAAACTTATTTATGACTGGCCAGGCATGAAAACGGTAGGCGTGGTGATGAGTTTCCGTCAGGAGAGAGGCAAAGCGCCAGAGACGCCTATGACCCGCTACTACATCAGCTCGACCGAGGTTAGCGCTAAAAATCTCGCAGAAGCGGCCCGTCAGCATTGGCTCGTCCAGAACAAGCTGCACTGGTCACTGGATGTTGCACTCCGTGAGGATGCGTGCAAAATCCATCGAGGGCAGGTGGCGGAAATCCTCGCCAGGGTTCGGAATATCGCCTTGAATTATCTGAAAAGGGAGAAAGGGGGCAAGGACGGCATCCGGCGAAAACAGAAGAAAGCGGCGCTGGATGAGACGTACCTTGCCGACATTCTCGCGGTGCGAAAGTTTTTATGCGTTTTCCCTGTATCGGCAACGATTCCGTGTGCCTCGTGCTGGGTGACAACATTTTTCATGGCAGCTATTTCGGAGGGCGATTGAAGCGTGTCGCTGAACAGCAGAGCGGTGCCACCGTTTTCGGCTATCTGGTGAAGAATCTGGAACGCTTCGGCGTGGTGGAGTTCGATGTTCAGGGCACGGCCATTTCCATCGAGGAGAAACCGACAGAACCGAAGTCCCCCTATGCCGTCACCGATCTCTACTTCTATGACACCTATGTGATAGAGATCGCCAAGCAGGTCAAACCGTCGGATCGTGGCGAGCTTGAGATCACCAGCGTCAACAACGCCTATCTGGAGCGCGGCGACCTTCGCTTTGAGCGCCTGGGGCGCGGTTTCGCCTGGCTGGACATCGGCACCCATGACAGCCTACTGGAAGCCAGCCAGTATGTGCAGACCATCGAGCATCGTCAGGGACTGAAGGTGACTTGCCTTGAAGAGATCGCCTGGCACAACGGCTGGAGCCACCGAGCAGCTGGTGGCCTTTGGCACCGCTTTGAAGAAGACCGGCTATGGCCAGTACCTGCTGCGGATAGCGGCTGTCTGACAGTAGCTCAAGACCATGTTTCATGATCAAGGAACGAGCAGCACAATGAAAATTCTTGTAGTTGGTGGCGCCGGTTATATCGGCTCCCATATGGTCAAGCAGCTAGCCCGGGCTGGCCACTCTGTGGTGGTGCTAGATAATCTCACCACCGGCGTTCGCGAACTGGCCTGCCATGGCAAGCTAGTGGTGGGGGACTTGGCAGATACCGCGCTGTTGGAGCGGTTGTTTGCCAAGCATCGCTTCGACGGCGTGATGCACTTTGCCGCGGCGAGCCTAGTGGGCGAGTCCATGCAGGATCCTGGCAAGTACTATCGCAACAATGTGGCCAATACCCTCAATCTGCTGGAGGTGATGGTACGCCATGAGGTGAAGCACTTTATCTTCTCTTCCACTGCGGCGACCTTCGGCGAGCCGGAATACGTGCCCATCGATGAGGCGCATCCCCAACGGCCCATCAACCCCTACGGGGCCAGCAAGCTGATGGTGGAGCGCCTACTGCAGGACTTCCATGTGGCCCACGGCCTCAACTCGGCATGCCTGCGCTACTTCAATGCCTGCGGGGCAGACCCGGAAGGTGAGCTCGGGGAGTGCCACGATCCAGAAACCCACCTAATACCGCTGATTCTACAAGTGGCCTCGGGCCGGCGAGAGTCGATCACTGTATTCGGCCGCGATTACGCCACTGCAGATGGCACCTGCATACGCGACTATATCCACATCGAGGATCTTTGCAGTGCCCATGCCCTGGCACTGGGTGCTCTGGTGCAGGGCAAGAAGCAGGGAGCGCTGGCATATAACCTGGGCAATGGACAGGGCTATTCCGTCCAGCAGGTGGTCGAGGCGGTGGAGCGCGTGGTAGCCGAGGATGGCCGCAAGCTGCAAGTGGAGGAAGGTGAGCGTCGCCCCGGCGACCCGGCACAGCTGGTGGCCGATGCAACCCTGGCCCGGCGCGAGCTTGGCTGGCAGCCGCAATACACTGATCTCGTAACTATCATACGCCATGCCTGGGCGTGGGAGAAGAAGCTGGCGGGCAAGGCGCTAATTCAACAGAACAAAGTTTGAAGAACCAGTTCTCACAGCAAGCCAAGCGCTCTGACCAGTACCTCAGCGCCAAATATCTGGCCTTCTCTTGCTATCGTATCCGCCGGTATTGGTCGATCCCCATGTCGGTCTTGGTATTGCCTGAATTGAATGTATAGGTTCGAGCTCAATCTATCCGTGGCAAATCTGGTGCTTGTGGGCGCTTGAAGAGTGCCTGATGCCTGCTAGCTAATTGTGCCTGGGGACAGTGAGTACGATTACCAAGCCGCGAGTGCCGCAATATTTGATTTTCTATTTTTGAGTGGTTGGAGTGAGGTAGCTGATAGGGAGAATTGGGTAACGGCTCATCACCTAAGATGCTACGGGAATATCGAATCACTACAGTTATAAGCTATGTAGTCAGAACAAAGGGGTTGAATCGTGCATGTTGTAATACCAGTTTTTTTTAAAGCTTCACATGGTGGGCTGCACGAGAATGTTCTAGCAACTGCTCGCTTCTTGATCAATAACGATCATAAGGCCACTATTATTTGCCCTGCTGGCCCATTTGCCGACTCGCTGGCAGGTTATGGCGTTGGCGTTATTCGAACGGATTACACAGATACTGATGCCACAATCCATGAGGCTTTGAAACTTCACGCTGCTGATTCTGTTGATCTAGTGCACGCTCATCCCTTTGCTTCTCGTAAGTTTGGCTTAGCACTGTCGGAACAGTTGGACGTGCCCTTAGTGCTGACATTTCATGGCAAATACACTGACGATCTCTCTAGCTATATTGATAAAGTGTCGGCAGTGCTAACAGTGTCATCTGGCGTCCGTGATTATTTGTTGGGCGGGAGTGGCAAGGCTCCAGAAAAGTTTCATGTGGTGCCTAACGTCCCTGATACAGACTTCTTCCAACCGCTCTTGGAACAGCCTCAAAGCAATAAAGATAAACTTAGCGTTGCCTTAGTCTCGCGGCTTGATAAAGATAAGGTGTTTATCCTAGATGTCTTTGCAGATGCTGTGGAGCACGCCGCCAGATATTATCCTGGGAAGCTATCTTGGGTTGTTGTAGGCGATGGTACACAAGCCGAAGAGTTTCGCGCCCGCCTTAAAGCAGTGCAAGGCGACAATACTATCGAGTTCAGGGGATGGCTCGAAGGAGAGGCGCTACGTAGCGCATATCAATCGAGTGACTTTGTGTTTGCGCCTGGTCGTTGCGCGTTAGAGGCCATGAGCTGTGGTGTGCCAGCCATTGCCGTAGGCAGCAAAAGCTATTGTGGTTTGGTACGCGAGGATACTTGGCAGCAAGGTGTGTATTCAAACTTTGGAGGCGTAGGTAATCAGCATGAAGATTATAAGTCTGAGATGGTGCATCGAGACATTGATAACCTTCTTGCCTCAAAAAGTTATCGTCTAGGCCTCGGTGCCTTTGGTGCAAGGATAATTCAGCAGTTCTTCGACTTTCAAAAAGTACATGAGTATCTTCTGGGCATATACCGTCTCGCTATTGCTTCTCACTCCCTCAGTAAAGGGGAAGATGGCAATCAAGTCCAAGTAAAAAACAGCTCAGTAAAATCCAAAAATAAGAAGGCTAGTGTGATGCTAGAAGAGAAGCTTGAGCAGCTGGAAAAGTCCCTTTATCAGGCGGGCAAGGATAACGCAGGCAAAACCACCCGTGACTTGATCACGGTTCAAGACCGCCTCTACGCCCAACTAGAAAGCCTCTCCTGGTTACAGCGCCGCTTAGCCATTAAAGGTCAACTGCCACCGCTACGTGGCTGGGCTACTTCGCCTGATGTTTTGTTGCGCTTGCATGCTCATATTATGACGACTCGCCCAAGAGTGGTCATAGAGTTTGGCAGTGGAGCTTCCACGCTGGTGATTGCGGATGCCTTACGACAGAACGGCGGTGGCAAGCTGATCTCCATCGAGCACAGCGACCACTACGGTGCCCAGACCCTCGGCACACTGCAGGCTGAGCACTTGGAAAGCTGGGTCGAGCTGTGTATCGGAGACCTGGAAGCCTGGGAAGGGGAACACCTGAACCCCGAGGATGCCGAGAAACCCTCGCGCTGGTATCCGGTCTCGCTGCTGGAAGATGTCGATCAGGTTGATCTGCTGTGGGTGGATGGCCCGCCTGGAGCGACCTGCCTGTTCAGCCGCTATCCGGCGTTGCCTGCGTTGGCCGATAAGCTCTCCCCAACCGCGGAAGTATGGATGGATGACACCATTCGCCAAGAGGAGAAGGATATCTGCGAACGCTGGGCTAAGGATCATGGCTTTGAACTGGAATACTATCCGCTAGAGAAGGGGCTGGGCCGACTGACACGGTCTGGTGCTTCCTGCGTTGCTTTGGCACCGGGGCCGCTTACGGCGGTTGCTGTCATCAATGATGATGTTCACCCTGAGCATGCCCTAGGCTTGGACTTCTCGCTGCCTGAAGATAGACGTTGATGGCCTGTTAGGAATAGTGCCTTCTTTGAGTATGGACTCCCTAGTGTCCTTCCATTTTGTCATTCCCGCGTGCTCTTGGCGGGATTTATGTTGGTTTAGGTGATGGGGCCTCAGTGGGTAAGGTCAAGGTGGATTCCCGATAACCCCATTCGGGAATGACGGGGCTGGGGCCATTCGAATTGTCATTCCCGCGTGCTCTTAGTGGGAATCCCTGTTGGTTCAGGCGATCGGGCCTCAGTGGGTAAGGTCAAGGTGGATTCCCGATAACCCCATTCGGGAATGACGGGGCTGGAGCCTCATCGGGTAAGGTCAAGGTGGATTCCCGATTACCCCACTCGGGAATGACGGGGGTGGGGCCTCATCGGGTAAGGTCAAGGTGGATTCCCGATTACCCCACTCGGGAATGACGGGGGTGGGGCGTGTTCGGGTAAGGTCAACATGGATTCCCGATAACCCCATTCGGGAATGATAAGTTTGGGGTGGGTTCGGGAATGGTGGGGCTTGTTGGCCTTAGTATGGAAGGTCAAGGTGGATTCCCGATAACCCCGTTCGGGAATGACGGGGCTGGGCCTCAGTAGGGAAGGTCAAGGTGGATTCCCGATAACCCCATTCGGGAATGACAAGTTTGGGGCTGGTTCGGGAATGGTGGGGCTGGGCCTCTGTGGGTAAGGTTAAGATGGATTCCCGATAACCCCGTTCGGGAATGACGGATCTGGGGCGGCTTCGGGAATGACGGGCTGGGGTGAGGCCTCAGTTGGGAAGGTCAAGGTGGATTCCCGATTACCCCATTCGGGAATGACAAGTTTGGGGCGGGTTTGGGAATGACGGGTATGGGGTGGCTTCGGGAATCGGTGTGGTTAGTGGTTCGCTTACGAAATAACAGAGATGTAATTAATGCCATTTTTTTTTCTACATATACCTAAAACTGCCGGGACAAGCTTTCGACTGGGCGCGGAAGCGTACTTTTCGAAAGAACGAATTGTTTATGATTATGGTGCAAACTCTAAAACCACGTCTCCGCTTGTCAAAGAGACTTTGCATGTCGATCAGCCAGATTTTTGGCAGTTCAATAAGGCGTTCTTAGCAAATAACCCCGCTATGATCTGTGGGCATGTGCCTGTCGCTCGGTTCGTTTCTTTAATTGGCGTGGGGCGTACGATTACTTTCTTGCGCGAACCGCTGCAGCGAATTGCGTCTGAATATGGCCATTTCGTCAGGAATATGGACTATAAAGGGAGCTTCAAAGAGTTCTATTCATCTCCGGCGATGGTTAATCGTCAGCGCCGAGGCCTTCATGGAGTGAATCTTGAAGCGATTGGGTTGCTGGGTTTGACCGAGCGTTACACGGAAAGCTTGGAAATATTAAATGATGGCTTTGCCACCGATATTGCTGAGCGTAAAGACAATCTAGGTAAGCGTATTCCGCTGGCTGAGCATACATTAGATCAAGACGACATTGATGAACTCACGCGGCTGAATAAACGAGACATTATGCTTTATAAGCACGCATGCGCGTTATTTGACGCGCGCTATGCCATGTTTAAGTTGAACCAGCCGTGGGCGCATGCGCGTCTTGTTGAAGCTAAGACAACACGTATCAGCGGTTGGGCGTGGTGGGCGAATGGAAGTGATGAGCTAGTAGATATTGAACTGTGGGTGAATGGCGAGCATACCACCACTCTGCGTGCGGTCGAGCTGCGCAAGGAGTTGTGCCGCTTACTGCCACCCCGTGGCGGATACGTGGGCTTCCACTTACCCATTAAGCTATTGCCGCGCGATACGGTGCAATGCCGGGTCGCCACAACAGGGCAGTGGTTTCCGCCCAGTCCGCAACGCGTTACGGAGCCCACTAGCTGAGCTTATTGTTGCTCAGTGTCGTCAAGATATACTAAACGAACATCGATATTTTCCCGCCTGCGTGCGGGTTTTCCTTTCTCTGCGTATGATGTGACAGCGCTTAGCAATTAAGCTGACTGCTTTGTTGTTGTTAATAAATTTTCACTTTACCGGCCAGGTATTGCATGGATGACCTGATTAAGCACGCGGAACAAATTGCGTCGCAACCTCTGACTTCTGTTTTTCAACCCATTGCTAAGCGTGTGGCCTATGTGGTTAGCCACGGCCAAAGTTACGCGAATAATGGCTACGCGATCCGCACCCAAGGTGTTGCGGAAGCATTGAACCAGCAAGGGCTGGAAGTACTATGCTTCTTGCGCCCAGGGCGCCCGTGGGAATTTCACTCTAAGAGTGATATGGCCCCTGAAGTGATCGTCAATGGCGTTAAGTATATTCACTCGCGGTGGCCTTATCGTGTGGTGCCTCAAGGGGCGCGCGCTAATTTTAATGCCAGTGTTGAGCGCTTTATTGAGCTTTTTCGGGTGTACCGTCCTTCTGTGGTGTTGGCCGCCTCTAACTGGATTGTAGCGCTACCTGCCTGGGTAGCAGCCAAACGGTTGGGTCTGCCATTCTGTAACGAAGTCCGAGGTTTTTGGGAGCTTTCCAAAGATGCCCGTGAGCCAGGCTATGCCCATACGGAAAGCTTTAAGGAAGAAGCCGAGCGAGATAGTTTTGTTGCGCGGAAGGCTAATCAAGTCTTTACGCTGAATGACCCGATGAAGGCTGAGCTGGTGAAGCGTGGTGTGCAGCCCGAGCGTATTAGCATTGTGCCAAATGGCATTCGCGAACTGTCTGATCTAAAACCCACCGATCCGCAGCTGCAACAAAGCTTGGGGATTCAGGCTAGCGACCATGTGATTGGCTATATCGGCAGCTTTACTGCTTATGAAGGGCTGGATGTACTGCTTCAAGCCTGTGAAATATTGGTCAAGAAAGGTGTCCATCTTAAATTGCTATTGGTGGGGGATGACCAGCCGCTAACCAATGTGGTGAGTACCCACGAGCATGATGCTGACAGGCCTTGGTTAATTCAGGTAGGGCGTGTTCCCCATCAGCAGGTGGCTGATTATTATGCGCTGATTGATTGTGTTGCCATTCCGCGTAAGAACTATCCGGTATGCCGGTTGGTGCCGCCTATCAAAGCGGCGGAAGCACTGGCCTACGGCAAGCGGTTGGTGATGTCGAAGCTTCCGGCATTGCAGAGCGCTTGCCCGGTGATCGAGGGAATTGGTTTTGCTGAGGCGGATAACGCTGAATTGCTAGCGGCAGCCCTGGAATGCTCACTAGAAGAGCCATCGCCGGAGGTGCAGGAAAGCGCTTCCCGTCAAGAACTAAACCGCAATGTGTTGACGTTTAGCCGCTTGACCCAAGGAATGGCGGAGGCACTTGAAAGCGTTATTCAAGCAAATGCTCGTCCAGAAAACATTAGCCAGGAAAGCGTTCGTCAGAAACTTATAGAACTTGATAAACCGGCTTTATGCAGTGTTCAGCAAAGTGCTGATGCCTTTGCTCTGGTTGATTATCCCACTGCCAGCCGTTGGTTTTATAAAGAAGGCCGCCTGACCGATACACTGAAAGCGTTGCAAAATCTGCAGGCGCGGGGTGTGAAGTTCGATAAACCCAAACGCGACTTTGAAGCTTTTGTGGCGGGCTTGGCGCGCTTGAAAGGGGGTGTAACGCTGCCTCCTCGTCAACCTAATGCTGGGCTGATGAGCCGCCGTCAGCGTGTCTTATACTGTTTGCATCAGTCGGTTCCCCATGCCACTAACGGTTATTCGACTCGCTCGCACGGTATTGCGGTGGGCTTGCAAGAATCTGGCTGGAACGTGCGGGCGACGACGCGCCCTGGCTTTCCGTGGGATGGCGGCGCTAGAGGATTGCCTCGTGGTTACCATGAAGCCACTGTCGATGGCGTGGCCTATGCGGCGTGTGCTGGCTGGAATATTGCCAAAACGCCGCTGGATTTCTACCTAGCCGAAGCTGCTGACCACTATCTGCGTGAAGCGCAAACCAGTGGTGCGGAAATCATCGTGGCAGCCTCTAACCATATTACTGCACTACCTGCCTTAATGGCGGCGCGCCGCCTGGGCTTGCCGTTTGTGTATGAAGTGCGCGGCTTGTGGGAAGTGACGCAAGCATCGACCCAGCCTGAATGGGCTGGCTCTGAACGTTACCAACTCATGCGCGAACTGGAGCAGCAGGCTGCCCTGGAAGCGGATCTTGTCATTACCCTGACTGAAGAGCTGGCTGACGAACTGGCCAGTTGGGGCGTCGCTCGTGAGCGAATTACGGTCGTGCCTAACGCGGTGAATGCTGAACGCTTTACCCCCAGGCCAGCCGATATTGATGTGGCGCGCCAACTAAAACTACCTGCGGGCGTACCGGTTATCGGTTATGCGGGTAGCGCCGTCGCCTATGAAGGGCTGGAACTGCTGCTGGAAGCGTTAGCCAAACTGAAGGCCCGGGGGCAAGCGTTCGTCTTTGTGCTGGTGGGCGATGGCAAGGTGATTGATACCGTTAAAGCCACCGCCAAAACGTTAGGGATTGAAAAGAACTGTCGCTTTACCGGGCGGGTAGCGTTTGAACAGGTGCCAGGTTATTTATCGTGCATGGATATTATGCCGATACCGCGGCTCTCTTCGGCGGTTACTGAAATGGTATCGGCACTCAAACCGCTTGAAGCTATGGCAATGGGTAAGGCGGTGGTGCTTTCTGATGTGTCGCCCCATCAGGTAATGGCGGGTCCAGGTGGCGAACGTGCGCGGTTGTTTGAAAAAGACAACGCGGCGGCGTTATGCGATGCGATTGAAGCGTTAATCAACAACCCCACAGAGCAGGAGCGTTTGGGCAAGGCGGCTCGTGCCTGGATTGACCGCGAGCGTACTTGGAATTACGTTACTAGTATTTATGCGCGTAGCTTGCAGCAGTTGCGTGAGTCGCTGGCTTCATGCCAGCAGGCGCAAGAGCCCGAAGCTAAAACCCTTGCGCAGCTGACTCTGGGATTGATAGGCGATACTTTTACTACTGATACTCTGGCAAGTGCCGTCAAAGTCGTGCCGCTTTCGCCGGACAACTGGCGTGAGCAGATTAAAGAACAGCCGATTGATGCGCTGTTTGTGGAATCCGCTTGGAAGGGTAATGATTGGCAGTGGTTCCGCCAAGTAGGGCATTACAGTGACCATGAGTTTGCCGCGCTGGATGCCTTGTTGGCGCATTGTCGCCGTAAGGGAGTCCCGTCCCTATTCTGGAACAAGGAAGACCCGGTTCACTTTGACCGCTTCCGCGCGACCGCCGCCAAGTGTGACCATGTCTTCACGACGGATAGTCGTCGAATAGTGCCTTATCTCTCCACACCCGGTGCGCTTACTCAAACCGCGAGCAGCGCGCCGTTCTATGCCTCACCTAAGATCCATAACTTGCTGCCGTCTAGCCGTGAATGGCAGCCAACGGCTGCTTATGGCGGTACCTATTATGGTAAGCGCTACCCCGAGCGCACCGAGTACATGGACAAGATCATGAGCGCAGCGGCACCTTTGGGCCTAACGCTTTATGATCGTCAGCATGATGACCCCGCATCGCCCTACAAATACCCCGGCGGCTTGGGCAGCTATGTGGCAGGTAGTCTCAGCTATGAAGAGATGATCCAGGCCTACAAAGCTCATCCGGTGCAAATTAATGTCAACTCGGTGCTGGACTCCCCAACGATGTTTTCGCGTCGTGTTGTGGAAACCGCTGCCTGCGGCTCGCCGATGATTTCTGGCCCGGCGTTGGGCATGAACCGTTATTTGGAAGGAGCGGGCCATGTGGTTCGCACCGAAAGCGATGCCGCCCAGGCGCTTGAAAATCTAATGCATTACCCGGCGTACCGCTGGCGCGTGGCGTTACAAGGCGCCCGCGCAGTTATGCGTGCCCATACCACCGAGCTTCGTCTGACCCAAATGCTGCGCACTGCCGGTATGGTTATCCAAGCCCCTGAACCACCGGCGTACTCTATTTATACGTTTGAAATGACTCCTGCTAGCGCGCAGCGTGTACTAGCGCAAACGGTTCGCCCGGCATGTATTGTTAGTCGCGAATGGCAGGCAGGTACCCGTGCCCAGCTGGATGCGGAAGGTATTCGTTGTGCAACACCAGATGGCGAACGTACGGCGGCGGGAACGCTTTGGTTGTTAGCTAATCCGCGTGCATTAGAAGGCTTGGAAGCGGAAGACCTTGAAGACTTGATCTGGCCAACCTTTTACGCCCCCCATAAGCGTATTGCTTTCAGTCGACATGCAGTGCTTGAAGAAGGTGACTGGCCGGGCGTAGCGGTGGAAAATTCTTCTATCGATACGACATTGCAGCTGCTTCGCCCAGATACGGAAATGGCACTTTCCCAGCTTCAGAAATGGGTATCGCGTAAGCCGACCTTGACACTTCGCAAACCTCCCCAAGTGCATGCCCAGGCTCCCAATGTGCCACCCAAGAAAACCGTTGTGATCGCAGGGCATGATCTCAAGTTTATTAAGCCGTTTTATCCCTACTTCACGAAGGCAGGGATGCGACTATTGTTAGATTTCTGGACCGGCCATAATCATCACAACGAAACGGCTAGTAAGCGCCTGGTGCGCCAAGCCGATACGGTGTTCTGTGAGTGGACCCTGGGTAATGCTATTTGGTATGCCAAGCACAAACTTGAAGGGCAAAGGTTAATCGGGCGCTTGCACGCCCAGGAGCTGCGCAGCCCACTGTTTGAAAAAGTGCCATTCGAAGCGTTTGATACGGTGATCTTCGTTGGCCCCCATATGCTGCGTAATGCTCAGCAACGCAATCCTGCACTGAACAGCAACGGTATTGTTATATACAATGGTGTGGATATTGATGCCATGCAAGCGGTACCGCGCCAACCCACTAATGGCAAGGTATTGGGGTTAGTAGGCTTAGTGCCACAAAGCAAGCGTATAGACCGAGCGCTGGATATTCTTAAACAACTACGCAAGGAAGACACCGGTTACACCCTGCGAGTAAAAGGTAAGCAGCCTGCAGACTACCCTTGGATGGCGACATACCGCCCAGAAGAAATAGCCTGGTATGACGAACAGTACCGCCGAATTGCCGAAGACCCCGATCTTCAGGGAGCTGTTGTTTTCGATTCGCACGGCAACGATATGCCCCAGTGGTATGCAGGTATTGATTTCATTCTTTCCGTTAGTGACCATGAAAGCTTCCACCTAGCAGTAGCCGAAGGCGCCGCTAGCGGCTGCACACCCATTGTATTACCGTGGGAAGGCGCGGATGAGATTTATCCGAAGGAGTGGGTGTATGACAGTATACAAGCATGCTGGATAGCTATCCGCGTCGAGCGTGCCGATAATACAAGCTTGCCTGAGGTTGTAAAACATCACTTTGACAGAAAATCTGTCGCACGGGCATTACTTGAAAACTGTTAAATAGGTAAGTGTTACTTTGTTTTTAGTGTCAAGCGCTGTTATGTAAGGATGGCAGTTTAAAAAAGATTTAAGGGATTGTGATGAGCATAAATTTTATAGAATTTTATAAACATCCGGTTGGTTTTAAGAATGAATTTTTAACTATTGAACGCGCCGTGCATTCTGAGGATGATTTGTTGTTTTTAGAAGACGTCGGGCATACAGGGCGGCGTGAAATTATAGCTGTAACACGAGATGCTAATCGCCTTATTCGTATCGCTGACAATGGCGATAGCAACGAAATTAATATATCAAATTATTGTAAGAAGAAAATTAAGAATTGCCATACTCTGAAAAATGGTAATCGAATTCTTCAAACAGCAGAGCCATGTGAAAACTATTTAGTTGGTGCTGATTTTCAGCTCATAAAAAAAATAGCAGCTGGTAAGCGTCTGTGGCACGGTACTAATAGTGTTGATTCAACTGCATCTGGCACTGTTATGTATTCAGAGTACATATCAACTAAAGAGAAAGCTGCACAACCTCTTTATGTCTGGCGCTCACAAGATTTTGGTGAAACTTGGCATGTGGCTATGGAGAAAATGTCTAGCCCAGTCTATGGCGTGGGTGAATGTCGTCACTTTCATACCTGTTTTTCAGACCCTGACATCAGTGGCCGTTGGTATGTGACAACTGGTGATATACGACGAGATAACTGCTTTTTTTACTCTGACGATGATGGGGGAAGCTGGAATAAAGCGGAAGTTAAACTTATTACTCCGGGTGGGCTTATTTCGAACGAATTTCGAGATAACGTATTTCGCTTTACCAGCAGTTACTTTGATGGTGATGATATTATCTGGCCAACTGATGATAGCCTGGGTATTGGCAAAGCTGTCTTGGCCCGTATGGACAAAACTAAACTACCTAACGTGGAAATTCGTATCGAGCACATTTTTGATAAAAATTTGATGCGCTCTGCCATTTCCAATATCAATGGCAGCGGTAAAGAAGTCTTTATTAGTGAGGCTAAGGATGACTTGGGTGGGCTGTCACTATATGTCAAAGATAATATGCTTAAAGATGTCATACAGATGCCTTCTATTAGCAACCTATCGGGTGAGCCATCTGGAGGCACAATCTCGAAGGCTAGTCGAATATTTGTTAATGAGACTGCTTACTCACTTGGGGATATAAAGCTATTTGGTGACGAAAAACCAAGTCTTTTAAAGTATCAGTTCAAAAAGTCGACGGTTCCCACCCCCAATGTACGAGTGCCTAGCAAGATGGAAGTTGCCGATAGACCCTTGGTCTTCTTTCATGCGCAACGTACAGCAGGCACAACAATTAAATCTGTTTTTCAGCAAGAGTTTGGAGAGGAGAACTGTCTGTATCAGCGCTTAAGTAAAGAGTTTTGTGATTGGAAAGATCTGGATGGAAATACTTTAAATAAATACCGTATCTACGCAGGTCACTACAACTATGCGCCTAAAGAGATGCAGTGTGATCCGCTTATTTTTTCGGTCATACGTCATCCAGTAGATAGGGCGATTTCTCTTTATCACTATTTAAAAGGCAGGCCAGAGCACAAGCTCCATGATTTAGCTGTTAATGAAGATATATTAACATTCTATAAGAAAGCCGTCGAAGTAGCACCGGATTATGTCTCTAATACGCAAACATTAAGAGTTTCGGGGACGCGCGACTTCGAAAGATCTAAAGAAATAATTGAAGATAAATATTTTTTTGTTGCGCCGTTTGATGAATTGGAAAAAGTTTTTAGCATTTTTAGACGGTATTCACTGGTTCGCTCTTCGAGTGTTCCAGATAGGAAGGGAATGTCTGCCTATAAGTCAGCTTTTTATAACAAAGACCTTAGAGGTCTCATTTATGAAATTAATCAACAAGATTTTGTTCTTTTTGATTATGCGAAAATGTATTTTCACCAATTTTATCATTGTGTTGAAAGTGAGTTGAGATAAAAGATGAAAATGTTTTAGAAGGATTTGAGTTTTCAGTTTGTTATTTTTAGAGAAGCTGTGTTCAATAAAGAGATAATTATGCAGAAGAACAGCGTAAGTGTTTCGGGAAGAGAGGTTTTCTTTTATTTTTCGGAAGCAGTGGAAGAAAATAAACCGATTCTTTTCATAATGCATGGGCATGGCTTTAATAAGGAGCCAACCAAATTTAGGAGTGAAAATTGGAATGTGGTTTTTCCAGTAGATGACTTTGGTAATGAAGGGAGAGGGTCCTGGTTTTTAGGAGAAGAGGGGGATTATTTTTGGCTCGAAGCCATGCAGCTTATATTAGATAAAGTAAGGTCTCGTTGTGGAAAAGGTGGTCTTTATTTTTGGGGGTCAAGCATGGGAGGCTACGCTTCAATACTTTATGGGCATCTACTAAGAGCAAAAGCTGTATATGCCAATGTGCCACAGACAGTATTGCTTGGTTCAAGATATTCTGAAAATGGTATGCATAAACATTTTTCGAAAGTGATTGACAGCCAAGATTGTGAATATAATGATCTAAAAAAGGTGTTGAATAAAAGAACTAGAACGAAATACTTTATGTGTTTTAATCAGTTGGAGGGGTCTGATTATTTTTCTGAGCAGGGGTTAAGTTTTATTAGTCATCTTCATTCGATGAGGCAACCAATCTACGTTGAAGTTAGGCCAACAGATTCTCATGGGAAGAATCATGGTATTTCTGAGGTTATTAAACTATTTAAAAGGTATTAAATGAATATTCCAAGAAAGAAAATTCATTTTCAAATTGAGTTGAATGGACGTGATTATGTATATTGCTATATAAAGAAGAATGGTTGTTCTTCTTGGAAGCGCCTTTTTATGGGAGAGTCACGTTATTCTGATAGATTGAAAGAGTTTGATAAGCCAATAAGTTTTATGGGTAATTTTCATAGAGTGAGACGTGTTGTAGATATTAAACCGGAAAGTCGCTCGGTCGTTGTCTTGAGAGACCCATTAGAAAGAGTTTTTTCTGCTTATATGAATAGAGTTGTGAGACTTTATGGGACTCGATCTGACCTAATTGGTGATGTTGAAAATGCATGCGGTAAGTCATCAGGGAGCTTAACGTTTAAAGATTTTGTTCTGGATTATGTCTGTAAAAAAGATGATTTTGTAATAGATGATCATTTTAGAAGCCAGTCTTCTCATCTTATAGATATAGATTATACGCATGTTTGGCGGTTAAGTGATATGTATGAATGCTCTTGTAATGAGTTTGGGGTTGATATAGCTAATAGGTATTTTAAGAAAAAGGTTAATTCAACTTCACATATGACGGTTGATGATAAAATTTTGCCTGATGCCAGGTTAGATTATTTAAGTGAAATTTATCACTCTTCAGGCGTTGTTCCAAACAAGAAGGTTTATCTGGCAGGAGAGCTCGCTGAAGCGTTAAAGGAAAGATATAGCGATGACTATAAAGCAATGGAAGTCTTGTTGTAAAAAATAGGCATGCACTGATGGTCGAAGGAGGTTTTTTAAATGATGAAGGGTAGATTTTATGTCGTTAAAGTTCAGTGAATCTCCTGAGATTGAGTGCTGCGTTCATAAAAAATTGCATCAGCTTTCTGGTAACTCAGCTAACAAGACGCTAGGTGAAACACTTTTTAGTAAGAAAGAAATGATTTTAGGCCCCTTTAAGGCTGTTAGTTTTAGCTCTTGGGAGAAATGGGAGCAAGATCCCCTTAATAACCGCAGCTGGCAGTGGCGGTTGAATTGGCTGTCGTTTTTATCTTATTTGATGGCTTATCATCATGCATCTAAGAATGATGCTGTGTTGGATTTTGCTCGCGAAGCAGTTGAGTCGTGGTTAGATACCTATTTAAAAACCGATACGACGTATCCTTTTGAGTTTATCTGGCACGATCATGCCACTGCACTGCGTGCCGAACAGCTGGTGTTGCTAGTTTATTATTGCCGTGACTATGCGCCGGAATGGGCAGTAAACAACACTCAATTTCTAACCTATGTTGAAAAGGCAGTCAGGGTACATGGTGAATGGCTAGCCAAGGACAGCTTCTATTCCGAGCATACTAACCACGGGTTGGAGCAAGCCCGAGTGTTGTTATTGCTTGGCACTGTGTTTAAAGGTGAGCAGGCCTTAAAGTGGCAGCAGCTTGCTAAGCAGAGAATCAGCAGTGAGTTGGCGTTTTCATTTACGGACGAAGGTGTCCATGTTGAAAATAGCCCTGCCTATCATATTTTTGTCTTCAAAGTTTTTCTTGGCATCATTAAGGATTATCCCGATGAAGTGCTAGGAGGGCTCTCTAGCCAGTTCGATGTATTTGCCCACAAAGCACTGCGTTTTATTACCCATATACTCCGACCCGATGGCCTTTTGCCGCCGATAGGTGATACAGAGCAACTACCTACATCTAATATGTATCGCGATGCTTTCGGCCACATGCCAGAGTATCAGCATCTATTATATGCGCTGACCAGCGGCAAGCAGGGTGAGCCGTCAGCAGACACCAACGCCGTCTTTCCGCGCTCGGGTTACGCAATCTTTCGTGATCAGTGGCCGTCTCGGGGGGATTATGCCAATGCGCTTCAGTGCATTATCAAAGTGGGCTGCTCCAGCCGTTATCACCATCAGCAGGATGAAGGGCATATTAGTCTTTATGCGGGTGGTGAAGATTGGCTAATTGACTCAGGTTTATATAACTACAGCGGTAAAGATTCGGTTCGCCGCTATATGCGTAGTCGGGCGGCTCACAATATCCCGCTGGTGTCAGATGCAGATTATGATGCGGACTTTGGGCATCGCCTGAGTGCCTGGGAAGTAACCGCGTTTGATGATTCGCCCTCTTTTCCATTTGTCGAAATGGCCTTGAACGTTCTTCCGCAAGTTGATCATCAGCGGCGTGTAGGCCTCAAAGCGGCACAGCATGAACTAAGTGTGGTTGACCGATTCCACTGTGACGATACTCAGCCTCGTGAAGTCACATTGCAGTGGCACTTTCCGCAAGATAAGCAGATCAGTATTCAAGGAAACCGGGCGATCATCAGCAGCGCAACGGGCAGCCAGTTGTTGATGGAGATCCAAGGTGCCCAGCCCGATAGCTTGTCAGTAGTAAAAGGCTGGAAAGGTGAGCGTGTCTTCAGCGCTTTTTCTGTTAAAGCAAACCAGCTTGAGTCTAGTCAGCTATTGCGAGTTGTGTATACACTGAGCAACTCATTGGAAGTGACGACTCGGTTCCATCTTTCGTTGTCACCACTACGTAAACTTCCCGCTTCCAATGCTCAGTTGAGCAGGGGGGATTCGCTTGAAACACTCGCCGCGGTGATGGACCGAACGGGAGTGTGGCAGCACACACTGCTGATGGGCAATGCATCATTAGCGACTACGTTGGGCAGGCTGCATCGTGACAAGGGGCAGGGCTTTGTGACGGTAATGGCTGATGATGACAGCGCTAGTCAGCACCTAGAGATGCAGTTGGCCTTTGAAGGGCTGGGGCTATGGGCGCAGTCGTTATCGCTAAGAGGCTCGGTTGACCGTGATGCGTCGGCAGGAGCTGTCACAGACCATGCCTTAAGTGGTCTTAAAGGCATCAGCTTGTTGGTTATTGATACAGCGGACTTTTCAGACGAATATCTAGAAGCGTTACTCAGTAAGCTTTTGCCCATACTGTTGCCACGCTTAGCACCTACCGCCCAGGTGTGGCTGGCGGATACTATGAATGTCTCCTTAAAAGCCTTGTGTCAGCAGTGGGCAAAGCGGCATGGCTTTAAAGTAGCCGAATTGGCTAGTAGGTGTGGCTAGTAGATGTGGCTAGCTAAGGTGGCGTGCCCCTAACCAAAATGCCCTAAAAAGGAAACACCATCGGGGTAATCACTAAGACTGCGGCCGAGTAGGTGATACTGACAGGTAAACCAATCTTGAAGAAATCAGTAACCTTATAGCGCCCTGGTGAATACACCATCAAGTGGGTTTGATAGCCAAAGGGAATTAAAAAGCACGCGCTGGCACCATAGGCAACCGCCATCACAAATGGCAAGGGGTCGGCACCAAAGGCTTGGGCGGTGCTCCAGGCAATAGGGAAGGCTAGGGCAGCAGCGGCGTTATTGGTGACGGTTTCGGTTAGTAGTAGGGTTAGTAGGTAGCAGCCAATAAAGGCAGCGTAAATGCCGTAACCACTAAACATCCACTGCATTCCCCCTGCCAGAACGGCGGCGGCTCCTGAGTTTTCTAGCGCTTGGGCTATCCCTAAGGCAGAACCAATGATCAGCCAAAGTTCAAACGGAAAGCGGCGGCGTAATTCTGCCAAGCTAATTACTTTTAGTAGCAATAGGCCACCCAGCAACAGTAGCAAGCCATGAAACAGCGGCAGCAGGTTGGCCGTCGCCAGCGCGATAACGGTTGCAAACCCGCCTAGCGTCATGATGCTCTCTTTTCGCGTGAGCTGTGGGCGGGTGAAACTGCCGCTAAGTAGATGAAAGTTGCGGTCTATGTTGCGGTGTTGGCGAAAGTCAGCGCTCACAGCCAGGAGCAAGCAGTCGCCCACTCGCAGGGGGATTTTACCAAGCTGCCCCTCTAAGCGTTTGCCGCCGCGGCGTATGCCGACAACCCCAGCACTAAACATACTGCGGAAATCAACGTCTTGCAGTGTTTTGCTGGAGAGTTCTGATTCGTGGGAAATAACCACTTCTACCAAATTGGTGGCGAGTAGGTTATCGGCTTGATGGCCAAATAGATTGAGCCCGGGAAAGCGCTGTAACGCCTGAACTTTGCTTACTTCTCCGGTAAACACGAGTGTATCCGCCGCTTGAAGGCGTTCATTTGGCGCAACAGGGCTGATTAGGCGGCCTTGGCGTTCAATTTCTAATAGATACAGTCCGTTTAGGCTTCTTAAGCCATTTTCTTCAATGCTCTTGCCAATCATCGGTGAGTCGGCTTCTACATCGGCTGCGAGAAAGTAAGAGAGCTTTTCGTCGGTGTCTTCCAGGCGATGGTGAGGTAGGGCATTCGCCCGCCATAGCAGTATGCATAGCGTAATTAATGCGACAGGCACGCCCACTAAGCTGAATTGAAACATGCCTAGTTCATTACCGCTGGCGCTGAGGTTAAATGAGTTCACCACCAAATTGGTGGATGTGCCTACCAGCGTAGTGATGCCTCCTAAAATTGAGGCGTAGGAGAGTGGAATTAATAGCCGTGAAGGTGCAATACGTTGCTGGCGTGAGATAGCCCCTAAAAAGGCCGCTACGACCGCGGTGTTGTTCAAAAATGCAGAAAGCACCGCGGTGCTGCCCATCAGCCGGGCTGTGGCTAAGCGGGGATGGCCTTTAAGCAGGTGGCGGGAAAGCCAGTCCAGTAGCGGCGAGCGCTCTAAGGCAAGCGATACCAACAGCAGTAAGAGTAGTGTGGCTAAGGCGGGGTTGGTGTACTGCATGAGCAACGTGCTGGTATCAACAAACCCACAAAGCAAAAACAGTCCTGCAAGCGTAACGAAGGCAATCGCAGGCTTCACTTTTCCGCTAATTAACAGTATCAGCAATACAGCAATTGATAACAAAACGGCCCATGGGATCATGTTAATCCTTACAAAACATACTTCACGTTAGAAACTTGCTGGATTCTACGCGGGCTTTTATGATGGTGTCTAATAATTGCCAACGATAGCGTTATATTTTGTTTATAAATTGTTTTTAATCAAAGGTTTGTGATTAATATTGGCCATTAAACATTTATTGCCTGAATTGCTAAATGAACGCCGTAAACAGGCGGTTAGGCTTCGTTTAGACGGCCATACCGTTGCGGTCGCCAGCCAGCAAACAGGGCTTTCCGCGCCAACCGTTTCGGCGGCTTGGAAGGCTTTCCTTGAAGGTGGGTGGGCGGCGGTACCCGTCAAACCCCGTGGGCGTTTAAAAGGTCAAGCTAACGTTCTTGGGGCAGATGTTCAGGCGCTTTTGTGGCAGGCACTTTACCAGGCGCCACAAGATAGTTTATTGCACGCAGCGCCCGGTTGGGGAAGTGCCGACTTAGCCGAGTGGCTGAGTACGCACCACGGCGTTGTGCTATCGCAGCGGGCGATTGAACACTGGTGGAAGGCGGAAGGATTAAAGCATGAGCCTTGGAGACTGACGTGCTTAACAAATAGTCACTTAACAAATAGCCGCTTAGCAACGCAGCGTTCCCAAGAAGGGCGTTGGTTTCGCAGCGCGGTGGCTCCCGTTTTTACCAAGCTGAAAGATGCGGACCAACGTTGGCAAGGTGGTGTACGGCGGGTGGCTCATTCATCTGGTGCCGTGTATCAGATTTATTTGCACGGCCCCAGGGGGCGGTTATTAATGCGTTGCTTTAAAAAGCCGCCTAAAGCGCAAGATTACCTAGCGGTATTTGATGCACTGAATTCATCCGGTGCTGCTGCGCTGGTATTTCATGGGGCTCTGTTTTCAGCAAGCCCAGAAGTGACTGACTGGTTAGCGCGGCAGCCTGCGTTTTGGCTAGTGCCAGTGCCCGCTGATTTTACGCTTCCCATATAGGGTTGTATTAATAGTGCTGTGTTAATAGGGCCGCGTTAGTTGCGTAAATTGCTGAAGTTAAGGGTTTTTAAGTCAGCGCCCTGAGTGGCCACTTGAGAACAATTTTTTCATATAACATTGGGATAGATGATGACATCACTCACCCATTTACAGCGACTGGAAGCAGAAAGCATCCAGATCATGCGCGAAGTGGTCGCCGAGGCTGAAAATCCAGTCATGCTGTATTCCGTCGGTAAAGATTCTGCGGTGATGCTGCACTTGGCTCGTAAAGCGTTTGCGCCTGGGCCACCGCCGTTCCCACTCTTACATGTGGACACGCGTTGGAAGTTCCGCGCGATGTATGAATTTCGCGATAAAATGGCCGAAGAGACCGGCATGGATCTTCTGGTGCATATCAATCCGGAAGGGATAGAGAAAGACATCAACCCGTTTACCCACGGTTCGGCGATTCACACTGATGTGATGAAAACCGAAGGCTTGAAGCAGGCGCTTGATAAGTATGGCTTCGATGCGGCCTTTGGTGGTGCTCGTCGTGATGAAGAGAAGTCTCGTGCCAAAGAGCGGGTGTTCTCTTTCCGTACTGCTCAGCACCGTTGGGACCCGAAAAATCAGCGTCCTGAGCTGTGGAAGCTGTACAACACGCGTAAGAACCCTAAAGAGTCTATTCGTGTGTTCCCTATCTCTAACTGGACCGAGCTGGATATCTGGCAGTATATCCATCTGCAGAATATTCCCATTGTGCCGCTTTACTATTCGGCAGAGCGTCCGGTGGTTGAGCGCGATGGCGCCTTGATCATGGTCGACGATGAGCGCATGCCGCTGGAGCCGGGCGAAGTGCCGATGATGCGTAAGGTGCGTTTCCGTACGCTTGGCTGCTACCCCCTAACAGGGGCGGTGGAGTCTGAAGCCGATACGCTTCCGGCCATCATTCAAGAAATGCTGTTGACCAAGACGTCAGAACGCCAGGGGCGTGTGATTGATCACGATAGCGCTGCTTCCATGGAGAAGAAAAAGCAAGAGGGTTACTTCTAATGTCGCACTCATCTGAACTCATTGCCGAAGACATCGAAGGTTACCTGAAGGCCCACGAGCATAAAGGCCTGCTGCGTTTTATTACCTGTGGCAGCGTTGATGACGGTAAAAGCACCCTGATTGGCCGCTTGCTGTTTGAATCTAAACTGCTCTTTGAAGATCAGTTGGCTGCTATTGAAGCTGATTCGAAGAAGTTCGGTACTCAAGGCGGCGATATGGATTTCGCGCTGCTGGTTGATGGCTTGGCAGCAGAGCGCGAGCAAGGCATCACTATCGATGTCGCGTATCGCTTTTTCTCCACCGAAAAGCGCAAGTTTATCGTTGCTGATACGCCTGGGCATGAGCAGTACACCCGTAACATGGTGACCGGTGCTTCCACGGCCGACGCTGCTATTTTGATGGTTGATGCGCGTCACGGAATTTTGACGCAGACGCGCCGTCACAGCTTTTTAATGTCTTTGATGGGCATGCGGCATGTCGTCGTTGCCATCAATAAAATGGACTTGGTGGATTACTCTAAAGCGCGTTTCGACCAAATCGTTGAAGAGTATCGTACGTTTGCCAAACAGCTCGGTTTGGAAAACATTACGTTTATCCCTATGTCGGCGTTGAAAGGCGATAACGTTATTGAGCCAAGCCCGCACATGCCTTGGTATCACGGCACTACGCTGATGGGCTATTTGGAAACCGTAGAGCTAGATGCCGAGCATTTGCAGCGCGCTCCCTTCCGGATGCCTGTGCAGTGGGTGAATCGTCCTAACCTGGATTTCCGTGGTTTTTCTGGAATGGTCGCCAGCGGTGTTGTTCGCCCTGGTGACCAGATTCGTGTTCAGCCTTCTGGTAAAACGAGCGCGGTGTCACGCATCTATACCTTTGATGGTGACTTGGACGAAGCGGTGGCAGGCCAGTCGGTAACACTACTGCTGGAAGATGAAATTGATATCTCTCGGGGCGACGTCATCTCCGGGGTAGAGCAGCCTGCTCATACGGCTGATCAGTTCGAAACAACGTTGGTGTGGATGCATGAGGCACCGCTACTGCCGGGTCGCCCCTATCTGATGAAGCTAGGCACCCAGCTGGTGTCAGCGACCGTTACCGATATTAAATATCAGGTTAACGTTAATACGCTGGAGCATACGGCTGGCAAGCAGCTTGATTTAAATGGCATTGGTGTCTGCACGATTAGCCTCAACCGTGCGGTTGCTTTTGATGCATATCAAGATAATCACGATACCGGTGGCTTCATCCTGATTGACCGTATGACGAACAATACGGTGGGTGCAGGTATGCTGCATTTTGCCCTTCGTCGTAGCCAGAATATTCATATGCAACATGTGGATATTGATAAGCAGGCACGTGCGTTGGCGAAGAGCCAAAAGCCAGCGGTTCTATGGTTTACCGGCCTTTCGGGTGCTGGAAAATCGACGATTGCTAATCTGGTCGAGAAGAAGCTATTTACCCAGGGTCAGCATACCTACTTACTGGACGGCGATAACGTGCGTCATGGTTTAAACCGTGACTTAGGCTTTACCGATGCTGATCGCGTTGAAAACGTGCGTCGCGTAGCGGAAACCGCCAAGTTGATGGTTGATGCTGGGTTGATCGTTATGTCCGCGTTTATTTCGCCTTTCCGCAGCGAGCGTCAATTGGCGCGTGATTTGCTGGAAGCCGGTGAGTTCATCGAGATTTTTGTAGATGCGCCGCTTGATGTAGTAGAGGCCCGGGATCCTAAAGGGCTGTATAAAAAGGCCCGTCGTGGTGAGCTGAAAAACTTCACTGGCATTGATTCAACGTATGAAGCACCTGAGTCGCCAGATATTCACCTGAAAACCTCAGAGATGAGTGCTGAAGAAGCGGCCGATAGTGTGATTAAGGCACTGCGGGAGCTTGGTTTGATTAGCTGATCTCCACTTAGTGTAGGTTAAACGCGTAATGTAAATACTGATAAGCCATCAAGCAGCTAGCCGCTGTTTGGTGGCTTAATCATAAGGAAATGACAAAATGATTGATCAAGCGTTATTAGATTCTGTGGAGCGTATTGCTCGTGAAGCGGGCGATGCCATTATGGCCGTTTACGCACGCGAATTTAGCGTGGAAGAGAAAGCCGACAAAAGCCCGTTAACTGAAGCGGATCAAGCTGCCCATCATGTGATTATGCGCGGCCTGCAGGGGCTTTCAGTGCAGTTGCCAATACTCTCTGAAGAGGATGCAGAAGGCTTTGTCGGGGTAGATAGTAATGGCCGCTATTGGTTGGTAGATCCGCTTGATGGCACTAAAGAGTTTATCAAGCGTAACGGCGAGTTTACCGTCAATATTGCGCTGATTGAAAACGGCAAGCCAGTGCTGGGTGTGGTTACCGCTCCGGCGCTAGAAACCGCTTATGTCGCTGCTGAAGGTTTAGGTGCCTTCAAGGTTGAAGCTGACGGCCAGCGTCATGCCATTAAGGTTGCGGGCCAACCGGACGCTGCTTCTGCCTGGCGTGTTGTGGGCAGCCGCTCGCACCCCAGCCCGGACTTGGCAGCCTGGCTTGAAAAGCTAGGCAAGCACGAGATGTTGCCCATGGGTAGCTCACTTAAGCTCTGTTTGATTGCAGAAGGGAAGGCTGATGCCTACCCCCGTTTAGGCCCTACTTGTCTTTGGGACACCGGCGCTGCTCATGCGGTTGTGCTTCAAGCGGGTGGCCGTGTTGAAACCTTAGAAGGCGAGCCGCTTAGCTACGCCAACCCAAGTGAAAAACTAAATCCGTTTTTTGTTGTCTGGGGACAGGCGTGAGATGAAAAGCGTGTTTTGAAGAACAAGTTTGAAGGACGGGTTTTGAAGGGCCGGTTCTGAAGGGCCGGTTCTGAAGGACAGGTTCTGAAGGACAGGTTCTGAAGGACAGGTTCTGAAGGACAGGTTCTGAAGGACACGTATTAAAAGGCATGTGTTGAAGGGCATGCTTTGAAGGCTGAACCAAGGGGAGTGTATGATGCTCCCCTTTAAGAGCCCGTTCATGGGATACTTTAGATGATCGGTCTTTTGGCTGGCCATGAGTGATCTCTTGCGGTCGGTCTTGTGTCCCTGTTTTTATGACTGGTTTTTGTGGCTGGTTTTTGTGACTGGTCTTTTTGACTGGTTTGTGTAGCGAGTGTTTGTAGCTTGTAAATAGTCCTCTGCAAATGGCCTTTTGTTAACCGTTCTTTGCAAATAGTTCGTCGCAAATGGTTCTTTGCACATGGCTCTTTGCATACGAGTGAAAGCCATCGTCGTTATAAGTCGTTATTAAAGGATTGAGTATGTGCGGAATCGTCGGCGCCGTTGGCGCAATGGAATGTCCCCCTTTCTTGCTTTCTGGCCTGAAGGTTCTTGAGTATCGCGGCTATGATTCTGCAGGGCTTGCGGTGCTAAATACGTCTGGTGAGCTGGTACGTGCCCGCGCAAAAGGCCGCGTAGCGGAACTGGAAGCCCGTGTTGCGGAGAAGGGGGTGGCCGGAAATGTGGGTATTGCTCACACCCGTTGGGCAACTCACGGTGTTCCTGCTGAACGTAACGCTCATCCGCATATTTCCAGTGGGTTGGCGGTGGTGCATAACGGCATCATTGAAAACTATGAAACCCTGCGTGAAAAGCTTCAGGCATTGGGGTACGAGTTCACCTCTGATACTGACACTGAAACCATTGCGCACTTAATTCAAGCCTGCTTTAAAGGCGAAATTGGCGAACCAGCGGAAAATCTTTTTTCTGCGGTGCGTTGTGCCGTGGCGCATTTGCAGGGCGCTTTTGCTTTGGCGGTGGTTAGCGAAGAAGAGCCGGACTGCTTGGTTGTGGCTCGTGAAGGCTCGCCGCTGATGTTAGGTATTGCTGATGATGGCCACTATGCCGCTTCTGATGCCTCGGCACTGTTGTCTGTTACCCAGAAAATGATGTACCTGGAAAATGGTGATGTGGCGCGTTTGACACGTGACTCGGTCACGCTGGTTGATGCACTTGGCCAGCCCGCTCAGCGGGAAGTGGTTGTCTCTAGTCTTTCTGCGAATGCAGTTGAGCTAGGTGAGTTTAATCACTACATGCAAAAAGAGATCTTTGAGCAGCCGCAGGCGTTGGGCAACACACTGGAAATGCTGAGCGGTGCAGGCCAACTGCAGTCGGGTATTTTTGGTGCAGAAGCGCAAGCAGTTTTTGAGCAGGTAGATTCCGTACTGATCTTAGCGTGTGGTACGTCTAGCTATGCGGGTATGACGGCTAAGTACTGGATTGAACAGGTGGCCGGTATTCCGTGCAATGTCGAAATTGCCAGTGAATACCGTTATCGCCAAAGCGTAGCCAATCCTAACCAACTAGTGGTGGTTATTTCTCAGTCGGGCGAAACCGCTGATACCCTCGCCGCATTACAACACGCTAAATCAATGGGCCACACCCACACGCTAGCGATTTGCAACGTACCTGAATCTGCCATTGTGCGTGAAACGCTGCTGCGTTTTATTACCCGCGCAGGCCCGGAAATTGGTGTTGCATCAACGAAAGCCTTTACCACTCAGTTGAGCGCACTGTTTTTGTTGACGCTTTTGTTAGCCAAAGCGAATCAGCGGCTAGATGAAGCAGATGAAAAAGCCTATCTGGATGAGCTGCGCCACTTGCCGATTGCGGTTGAAAAAGTGCTGGCGCTAGAGCCAAGCATTAAGGCGTGGTCGAAGCATTTTGCTAATAAGCAGCACGCGCTGTTTTTAGGCCGTGGCCGCCACTTCCCGATTGCCTTGGAAGGGGCGCTGAAGCTAAAAGAAATCTCTTATATTCATGCAGAAGCATACCCCGCAGGGGAGTTGAAACACGGCCCACTGGCATTAGTTGATGAAAATATGCCCGTGGTGGTAGTGGCGCCTAATGATGAGCTGCTTGAAAAGCTAAAAGCCAATATGCAGGAAGTGAGCGCCCGTGGCGGCCAGCTTTATGTGTTTGCTGATGGTGGTAGCGCCGTGAAGCCGAGTGAAGGCGTTAATGTGTTGGTGATGCCAGAACACTACGGCCTGCTTTCGCCCGTGTTGCACGTGGTTGCTCTTCAGCTGTTGTCTTACCACGTAGCGCTGGTAAAAGGCACCGACGTAGACAAGCCCCGTAACTTGGCGAAAAGCGTCACGGTGGAATAAAGCCAGGGGCGGCTTCGCCGCCTTCGCGGGTGCCTCATTCGCTCGTTCCTCGCGAGATTCGTTACACCGCGCTACAAACGTATTGAATGCACAGGTTTTGTAGCGCGGCGTAAGCGTCAGCGCACCCGCGGGGGTGCTCACCATTCACTTTTCATTATTCACCACTCACTATTCAGGTTTTGACATGCGTAAATATTTTGGCACCGATGGTGTGCGTGGCCGTGTTGGCGAATTTCCTATGACTCCAGACTTCGCAATGAAACTGGGTTGGGCCGCTGGCAAAGTGCTGGGGGCAGAAGGTATTAAAGAGGTGTTGATTGGCAAAGATACCCGGGCCAGTGGCTATATGTTGGAGTCTGCGTTGGAAGCGGGCTTTTCAGCGGCGGGTGTTAATGTGGCGCTGGTCGGGCCGCTACCTACGCCGGGTGTCGCGTACCTTACCTCTACCTTCCGTGCAGATGCCGGGGTGGTCATCAGCGCTTCGCATAACCCGTTTGACGACAACGGTATCAAAATATTTGGGCAGGGGGGCTATAAGCTAACCGATGCCCAAGAGCAGGAAATTGAAAATAAGCTCCATATTGCTCTGGAAGGCGGTATGGAATGCGTAGGTTCAGAAGCATTGGGTAAAGCGCGCCGTGTAGACGACGCCGCTGGTCGTTACATTGAATACTGTAAAGCCGTACTGCCCAGCACATTAAGCTTGAGCGGGCTGAAAATTGTAGTGGATAGCGCGAATGGTGCTGGCTACAAAGTTGCGCCCGCTGTTTACAAGGAGTTAGGTGCTGAGGTTGTTAGCATTCATGACCAGCCTAATGGTGTGAACATTAATGCAAACTGTGGCGCGACCTCGATGCGCAGCCTGTGCGCGGCAGTGTTAGAGCATGAAGCCGACCTTGGCATCGCGTTGGATGGTGATGCCGACCGTCTGATGATGGTTGATCACACGGGAACCGTCGTTGATGGCGATGAGCTGCTGTTTTTGTTGGCTAAAGATGCCAAAGATGCCGGTTACACGGGTGGCGTTGTTGGCACTCAGATGAGCAACCTGGGGCTTGAGCAAGCATTGGCGGCGATTGACGTTCCCTTTGTGCGAGCAAAAGTAGGTGACCGCTATGTAATGGAGCAGCTAAAAAATACAGGTTGGCGCTTAGGCGGGGAAGGCTCTGGGCATCTGTTAAGCTTAGATCATGCCTCTACTGGTGATGCGGTGATTGCATCTCTGCGTGTGCTTACTTCATTGCTGAACCAGGGCACCACGCTTAATAAGGCTAAGCAGGGGATGACGAAACTCCCGCAGACGTTAATTAACGTGCGTTTTGCTGCTAACGCAGGGCACGATCCTCTAAGCACACCTTTGGTGAAGCAGGTGGTGGCTGATGTCGAGGCCAGTTTAGGTAGCCAAGGACGTGTTTTGCTGCGCAAATCGGGCACTGAGCCATTAATCAGGGTGATGGTAGAGGCGGTTGATGCTGAGCAGGCTCAGTCAAGTGCCCAGCAGATAGCAGATAGCTTGGTTTAGATAATGTGATTTAGTTAGCAAAATCCGCTTGTATCTCCGCCCAATGCGGGCGGAGATACAAGCGGGAACTGCGAAGCAGTTCTAGTCTGCTGTCTTCTGCCCCTGAACATAAGTTTTAAGCGTCTCGATAGTCGCCCCGCCTGCACTACAGGCGAAATACGACCGCGACCACAGTGCAGCACTTTTGCTAAGGCGCGGGATATGCGTATTCAACAACCGCACACGCCGGGACGACGTGGACTTCAAGTTGTTGACCAGTACACTGATCGACAGTTTCGGCGGATATTCCACGAGCAAATGGACGTGATCTTCCTCGCCATCGAGCTCAAGGAGGCGGCAATCGAGCTTTTCACAAGCTGACTCAAACGCCTCGCGGAGCTGGTCGATCATGTCGCCTTCAAACACCTTGCGGCGATACTTCGTCGTGAAGATGAGGTGAGCGACCAGTCGCGTGACGCTGTGCCGACCTCGTCGGTAGTCTTCTTGCACACCCACTTGTTTTTCTCCGCTTGAGATCTTAATTTATAGGCATAATAGCAGCGAGCACTGACATGTTGAAAGCCACCAAGATACGCATTTATCCCACCACCGAGCAGGCGACGTTTCTGAACAGCCAGTTCGGTTCGGTGCGTTTTGTGTATAACGCCGGCCTTCGTATCATGTCCCATCGCTATCGGTGCCACGGCCAGTCGTTGAGTGCGAAGCACGACATCAAGAAACTACTGCCCGTGGCCAAGAAGTCGCGCAAGTATGGGTGGCTGAAAGAAGCTGACGCCGTAGCCCTCCAGCAGTCGTGCATCAACCTTGACAGAGCCTTCCAGCGCTTTTTTGATCCTAAACAAAAGGCAGGATACCCGCGTTTCAAGAGTAAGCGGGGAAGGCAGTCCAGCTACCACTGTGTTGGGGTCAAAAGCGGCGGTACCTGGATCAAGGTGCCCAAGCTCGGCCGCATCAAGGCCCGCACCCACCGGCCCATCGAGGGCAAACTGAAAAGCATCACCCTGACGCGCACCGTCACCGGAAAGCACTATGCGGCGCTGCTGTTTGAAACCGAACAGGACGCCCCAGAACTGCTGAAAGACCTCGATGCCTCAAGCGTTGTCGGCCTCGACATGGGCTTGTCACATCTCGTCATTGACTCACGTGGTCACAAGACTGCCAATCCGCGTTTTCTCAAGCAGGCGCAGCGGAACCTCAAGCGAAAACAGCAAACGTTGTCGCGCAAGCAGAAAGGTAGTGCCAGACGAGCCAAGGCGCGGCTGCTCGTCGCCAAGGCCCACGAACGGGCCGCCAACGCCCGCAATGACTTCCAGCACAAACTGTCCCGACAGCTCATTGACGACAATCAAGCGGTGATCGTCGAGACACTGAAAGTCAAAAACATGATGAAGAACCGTCGTTTTGCCAAGCACATCGGCGATGCGTCATGGCATGCCTTGATCTCAAAACTGGCATACAAGGCCGAAGAATCCGGCAAACACCTGGTCAAGATCGACCAGTGGTTTGCCAGCTCCAAAACCTGTCACGTATGTCGGCACAAGGTAGATGAAATGCCGCTACAGCTCCGTTCGTGGGCGTGCCCCGCCTGTCATGCACGTCACGACCGGGACATCAACGCGGCGCTGAACATCAAGCATCAAGGCATCTTGAAGTTGAAGGCGGAAGGGCTGTCCGTCTCTGCCCATCGAGGCTCGCGTAAGTCCGGCACGTTGTCGGTAGCAGCCGTTGAAGTGGGAAGCCCCGCTCGTTAGGGCGGGGAGCAGTCACCTACTTGTTATTGATAAGGATATATCTTTTGCCCCTGTCTTCGACACCTGATCCTAGCAGCCAGCCAGAGCAACAAAAGCTTTCTCAAGCTATTGATGGCATTGAGCAAAGCCCTTGGTTTGATGCTGACTGGTATATGACCCACTATCCTGATGTGGCGGCTTCTGGCATGTCGGCTGCTCAGCATTATTTGCTTTTGGGCGAGCCTTGGGGGAGGCAGGCAGGGCCCAAGTTTGACTCGCAGTTTTATCTTAAAAACAATCAGGATGTTGCTAATGCAGGCGTTAGTCCATTACTGCATTTTACTCACAATGGCGCAAAGGAAGGGCGTTGGCCGCCTGTTCAACTGCGCTCCCAGCAGCATGAGGAGCGGCTTTGGCAAGGGCACGATAGTGCGTCGCAGTTGACGAGTTTGAATGACTTGCTTGTGCATCAAAACTCCTGGGAAGCCAGTTATGCGGCCTGGGCGCTGGGGCGTTGGTATGCTTGGCAAGGTGAGTGGCAGCGGTGCGCTGACGTTTTGGCTAGCCGCCACTGGCTGGCGGATATAAAACCCGCAACGGCCGCTCCTTTGTTACTGGAAATAGACGCCTTAACTAACACCGGCGAGTTGGTGACTGCTTGGCAACGTGCTCAACAGTTGGAGCAGGCGTTTCCCCGTTATCCAGATACCCAGTTGGCATTGGCGAATATACTCGCTGCGCAGGCCTATCTGTATATGCCTGACGAGCCAATATCGCCCTCTTTTTCACAGGCGGCGGCGTTAAGCGAACAGCAGCGATTGCAGCACATAAACAACTTATACCGTGCTGCTAATCTGTGCCCGCTTATTTTGAAAGACCCCTGTCAGCCCCTCTCGATGGATAACTTGACCGTTGATCACCAAGCATTGGGGAACATTACTGCCGCTGATGCGTCGGAATTGGTCAGCATTATCATTCCTGTGTTTAATGCCCAGGAGCACTTAGCAACCGCCTTACAAAGTTTAGCCGAGCAAAGTTATCGGCGGTTGGAGGTGATCGTGGTTGATGATGCCTCCACCGATGACTCATTAGGCGTTGCGATGGCGTTTAGCCAGCAGGATGAACGTTTTACGGTGATCTATCAGCCGCGTAATCAAGGGGCATATGCGGCGCGAAACCGTGGGTTAGCTGTCGCTAAAGGTGCGTTTATTACCGTACATGATAGCGATGACTGGTCTCACCCACAAAAACTGGCGCAGCAAGTTGCTGGTTTGCAAGGTCACCCTGATTGGAAAGCGTGTTTTAGTGATTGGGTGCGTTGCTCGACTAATATGCTGTTCAATCGTTGGCGCCTTGAGGCGCTGGATGGCTGGATTTATCGAAATACATCATCGTTTATGTTTCGGCGCGAGGTTGTTGATCAGTTAGGTTTTTGGGATGTTGTTAAAGTGGATGCGGATACTGAGTATTTTCAGCGTATTGTCGCGGCGTTTGGCAGTAAGGCTATAGGTACGGTTGGAAGGGGCACGCCGTTATCGTTTGGGCGTAGTCTACCGACATCGCTTAGCCAAGCGGGGCCTACGCATTTAGTTACCCAGTTTAACGGGGTACGTCATAGCTATCGTCAGGCGGCGGCTCAATGGCATGCCAGGGCCAAGCAGCCCAGCGACCTTTATATGCCAGCCCACCCCGATGTCCGCCCCTTTGAAGCACCTGCCGCCAATCTGCCCAGTTAAACTGGCGACATTGCGATTTAACGCGTTTGTTATTAGGAAAATACCGTGAGCCAATATTCTCAATCGCCTACCAAAAATACTGCGCATGAGCTGGCTATTCAGTCTTCTATTAGCGCATTGGCTCAGGGTTCCATGTTTTGGCAACCTGAGTACCGTCAGACGTCGCCGTGGCTGGAACACTTGCCTTTTCTGTTTTGGTTGGTCGAGGCCTTAAAGCCAACTAGCTCGGTCGGTATTGAGGTTGACTTGGTATCGCATTTCGCTGTGTGTCAGGCTGTTTCCAGGCTTCGCTTAGGTGGCAATAGCTATGTCATTGGCGAGGCTAACGCTGAGCAGGTTCATGATTTAACTGAACAAACGGTAGATAAGTATGCCGGTATTAGCCAGTGGTTAAAGGCCAGCCCTCTACAGGCGGTACAGCAGTTTAATGAACACTCAATTGATCTGCTATTGCTCAATATTGCGCCGCAAGACGAAAGCATCGACGACCTAATTGATCGTTGGTTACCACGCCTTTCCAGTAAAGGCGTTATCTTAATGCCCGGCATCGCTCGACGCGAACCTGGTTGCCAGACCTTCCGTGCTTTTGAAGCGCTTACTGCTCGTTATCCTCATTTCGCGTTTTATCATGGTGCTGGTTTGGGATTATTCGCGGTTGGCGATGATTTGCCACCGTTGGTGCATGACCTGTTAGGGGCGCTTGAGTCGGCGAGTGCTGCTCGGGAGGTGCAGGATGTATTTGGTCGCCTAGGATGCAGTTGCCTGGACAAAGTCACTATCCAGGAGCAGCAGGCGCTGATACACCAGTTCGAGACGCGTTTAAAAGACAAAGCCGATGAGCTGACGACCGCTCAGAATCTCGCTGAAACGCTAAACCAGCAGCAAGCTCAATTTGCGCACGAGCATGAAGCGCGCATTACAAGTCTTACTGAGCAACTTCTAGGTAAAAAACAAGCGTTAGCAGAGAAGCAGCACCAAATCGTTCAATTAACTGATCGCCTACAGGCTCAAAAATATTCCTTGGAAGCCCGCTTTAATGAGTTGGCCGAACTCACCCGTAAACAACAGGGCTGCGAGCGCGACTTGAGTGAGGCGCAGCATGCGCTGCAGAGGCTTAACGATCAGCTCAACACTAATCAACGCCAGTATGAGCAAGAGCTGCAGAGGCTTAACGATCAGCTCAACACTAATCAACGCCAGTATGAGCAAGAGCTGCAGACGCTTAACGATCAGTTGAAGGCTAATGAGCTTCAGCGTGAGCAACTGGCGCGTGAACTGAAGACAGCTGAGCAGGCAGCGGCTGAAAACTTCGATATACAGGCGCAGCAAACGGTTGAGATTGAACGTCAGAACCGTGAGCTGGCTCAATTGGTAAACCTGCTGGAGGCGGGGCGTTTGCCATCTGAGGCATCGTCGCAACAAGGAACGCTGGCAGACAACAGTGTTGCTGCGAAGGGCGCTAAACTTTCAAGGTGGGCGATTAATCGCCAGGTTAAGCTTATTAGGAAAAGCCCGTGGTTCGATGCCAAGTGGTATTTGGCAGACAACCCAGATGTTGCTCAAGATCGCAAAATGGCGAAAAACCCGGCTCGTCACTATCTGCTGTTGGGGGGATTTGAAGGGCGTAATCCAAGTCCCGCGTTTGATTCTGCATATTATCTTGAGCGTAACCCCGATGTGGCAGAAACTGGGATGAATCCACTAGTGCACTATCTTAAGTTTGGTGAAAAAGAGCAACGTAGTACCAAGAGGTTGTGATGAGAGACGTTAATCGTACGTTGCTAAAAAAGCACGAGCTAGGAAATGCTGCGTTTAATAACACCGAGGCTTTAGCTGCCGAGTTATTGAAGGCTAAGTTATTCGACGCAGGGTGGTATGCGAGCCGCTACCCCGATACTCATTACAGTCAACTTTCTCCGCTAGAACACTTTACACGTTATGGCTGGGCGTTGGGTCGTTGTCCTGGGCCTGGCTTTGATCCTAATGAGTACTGCCGCCGCTATCCCGATGTTATTGCATCGGGGCTAGATCCATTACTGCACTATCTTCGGCATGGCCAGGAGGAAGGACGGCAGGCGTTAGTCCAAGACAGGTACGCTCGCCTTAAGCCATCCCTGGCAGTTGTAGTGCATGCATATCATCTTGATTTGGTGGCGTTGCTGGGGGAGCGGCTCGCTTTCTTTAGTGAGCCTTTTGATTTGTTTATTACAACACCTCATGCGCCAGATACGCCTGAGATTGTTGCTTTACAGCAGCGCTTTCCTGGCGCTGAGGTAGTGTGTTGCCCTAACCGTGGACGCGATATCGCGCCATTTCTCCAGCTGTTACCTAGTTTGCAACGCTATGATTGGTGCTTGAAGTTACATACCAAACAGGGCGTAACGGCTGTCGCGAAGCAGTGGCGTGACGCATTGCTGGAAAGTGTGCTGCCCGCCGCTGACGACTTGCGACACTTGGTTGCTTATCTTCGTAGTGATTCGAGCTTACGATTGGCTGGCCCGCGTCAGCTATTTATGAGCCAGCAGGCTATGCAGTTTGGTAATCGGCCTTGGTTAGAGAAATTGTGTCCTCAGTTGGGAGTTCCACTCCACGAAGATTGGGGCTTTTTTGCCGGTAGTATGTTTTGGTTCCGTCCGCGGGCGTTGGCGGACGTCGCTTCGTTGGCAAACACGTTAACATTTGAGCTGGAGTCTGGTGCTCAGGATGGGCAGTTGGCCCATGCCTTGGAACGTTTGGTGGGGGGCGTTACTGTTCCCCAAGCTGATCGTGTTGTGCTGCTAGGACATGATGCTTCCGGCCGGTTTGACATGCAGCGCTGGCAGCAGGGAATGCCGTTAGAAACCACCATGCCTTCGCGGCTACTGGCGGCCGCTCCCGCCGCTGTGAAAGTACCGGCGACAGTATCTGAGACAGTATCTGAGACAGCACCTGCAACAGTATCTGCAACAGTATCTGCGACTAAGTCGTTGGCAGGTGACCTTAACCTAGGGGCAGGCACGGCTATTCGTGGTTGGCTGGCTGATCGCAATAGTAGTGAACCGCGTGCGGCAGTCATCCGCATTGATGGTCGCCATGAAATTGAGGTGTTAGCTGACCAATTTCGTATTGATCTGCTTGAAAATGGCCTGCATGAAGGGCGGCACTCCTTCGAGGCTTATCCGCCGGTTGAGCTGGTCGATGGTCAACGGCACACCATTGAGCTGCTGGATGCGTTGACTCGTCAGCCGATGGCGAGTGGCGATGCTAGCTGGGCGTTTAAGCGCTCATTTAGTGATTTTGCGGGCTATCTCTCGCACGGGGTGGTTGACCCCTATTTACCACGCCCTTTCCGTGAAGCTGATAAACGCTGTTTAGCCACTATGGAAAATGTGGCAGATGCGTTGGTTCGTGAGGCGCAGTCACTCGAAAACCCACCGCTGGTGTCTATTGTGATGCCGTGTTTTAACCGACTCGATACTATTGAAGCGGCGGTCGACTCGGTGTGCAGTCAGGTGTATGCCAATTGGGAACTGCTGCTAGTGGATGATGGCAGTACCGACGGAACACGCGAGTGGTGCGATCAGCAAGCTGCTGAAGATACACGCATTCAGGTGATAGCGTTAGACAACAATAGTGGGGTATCTGTGGCTCGCAACCAAGGCTTGGCTGCGGCAAACGGAGACTATATTGCTTACTTAGATTCTGATAATGCCTGGGATCCTCGCTATTTGGCGGCGATGGTTGCCGCGTTTGGTCGCGAACCGACGGCGCAAGCGCTGTACTCCGGGTTGTATCATTACTCTGGAGATACCAGTGAGCCGGCGGGGGTGCTGTTTGGACCTTTGAATCGTGCTTTGTTGTTCAACAAAAACTATGTGGATCTTAATGCTTTTTGCCATACGCGTGCCGCTTATGAGCGCTGTGGCGGTTTTGATGAAACGCTACCAAGGTTTGTCGATTGGGACCTGATTCGCCGTTATAGCCAGCATTTGCGCCTCTGTTCGGTGCCTGTCGTTTTGACCCACTATTACTACGGCCGTGCCACCAACACGCTAACGTCGAACACCGCCTATATTGGCTATTTAGAGCAAGTGCGCGAGGCAACAGGGCACCAGTGGTCCTCGACTGCGTCAGCAGAGCTAAGTCGAGGGGTGTCAGTGATCATCCCTAGCTATGAGTCACTAGAAGACCTACGCGACTGTTTGGTGAGCCTGGAGGCATTGGCGCTTGGCGAAAAACTGGAGGTGATTGTTGTTGATAATGATTCGTCACCCCCGGTCAAAACCTTCCTGGAAGAGGCTCAGGCAGCAGGGCGGCTGAAGGCGATTTTTAATACCTGTAACTATGGTTTTACTCATGCAGTTAACTTGGGCATGGCTGCGGCTAACTCAGAGCACGATTTGATATTGCTTAACAATGACGCTCAAGTTGAGCCGGGGGCGCTGGAAACCATGCAACAGGCCGCCCGGCAGCTACCTGAGTGTGGTTTGGTGGTGCCTCAGCAAATTCTGCCAGGTGGCACGCCAACCCTCACTACGCATGTTCCATATGCCGATGCTGAACAGCCCTGCGATGTTAACTTGTCGTCTCATCATGGCAATATACTGACGCCACCCCTGTTGCATGATGGCCGAGTGGTAGAAATCACTTTTGCGCCGTTCTTTTGTGTTTATATTCCCCGAGAAACGTACGTGCGTGCTGGCCCGCTGGATGCGCAGTTTGGTCGACACTATCGCTCTGACCGTATCTATTGTGATGTGGTGCGGCATTTGCTTGGCTTACGTATTTATCACGTTAGTGATGCGTGCGTAGTACATAAGCTACAGAAATCTACACGCGTACTTTCAGACCGCTCCAATAGCGAATTCGATTTGATGTTTAAAAAGAACCAGTGGGACGAATCCACGCGTCGCTCCTTAGGTTTCCGTAAAGCGGTTTGGGATAATTGAAGGCTAAGTGACTTAGCCGCTTGATATGGATGGTTTGATTGAGAATTTTCGAAAATGCTTGTGATGATTCTGAGCGTAAAAGCAAGCCTTTAAGCCTTCGGCTAGCACGTTTTGTTAAGCGTCTATTAGGACAGAAAAACACTGCTTTCAGTGAGTTTGGAGTGCGGTGGCATCTGGATTTTCCTGACCCTAAGCGCCCTGTTTGGTTTCTTCCTGGTGGGCGTGTTGTTCAGGGCTGGATAGTGTTGCCTGAGAATTTAGCCGAGACGCTTTCTGACGTGCGTATTGTTGCTCAGTGGCAGCCTGAATTTGAATTATGTCACCCGTTGGACATTGATCGTCCGGATGTTGCTGAGAAAATTGTCTCTGCGCCTATGCAGGAGGCAGCGCAGCGCGTAGGCGGCTTTCGTTTCACTGTCCCCCCTATGCTAGCCAGCTTTCGTTTAATGCTAGTGCTTGAAGGCGAGTCCTGGCTGTTGAGGGAAATACGCGTAGATATCGGCAATGATGATTGTGGCCAACAGCTGAAAGTTCTGGAAGGAAAGCAGGGCTGGCTGTTTTTGGATAACGACACGAATGGTAGCGTCGACCAGTTTATGGGGCGCATGCGTCTTACCAAGTCAGGTTTAGAAGGGTGGGATGATTATCTGCATCAGCTTGAAAATGTCGCTGACGGTCTTCCTTGCGCGTTGTTGGTGGCGCCTTCTAAAGAGAGCGTGATGGGCGCGAATTATCATCCTCGGCAAGAGGGCGCTTCAGGCCCTATGCACCAACTGCTGACGCTTGATGTCTCCAAGGACGTTGTTTATCCGGTCGATGAGTTAAAGGCGTTGGGTGATAGAGCTTTTATACCAACCGATACTCACTGGACCAATGAAGGGGCTTTGGCTGCGACGCTAGCGTTAGTGGCTAAGCTTGGGGTCGATGAAAACGCCTGTCGTGAGCTTTTTAAAAACGACCGTTATAAAAGCAAAACCATGTCTGGCGATCTTGGTAATAAGCTAACCCCTAATAAGACGTCTAGCGTTGCTGTGCTGGTTTCCTTTGGCTACTCTCGCTACAAGACCTACGACAACGGCTTGCCCAACTTTGGTCGATTACTGGTGGTTGAGTATCCAGAGGCCCTGATGGCAGGCACGTGTTTGATTTTCGGTTCTTCCTCTAGTTACTCCATGTTTAACTATTTATGCCGTGTGTTTCAGCGCATTGTGTTTGTGCATAGTGCGGGTAATGTGGATCCAGACCTAGTAAAAGCGGTTGCTCCAGCGTATTTAGCAACCCAGACGAATGCACGTTTTGTGGTGCAGATTCCAACGGTTGCCCATAGTTTGGATAAGGTGATTCATCAAAAGTGTGCACAGCTGGATGAGAAGGCGTTTGAAGGCGTTCGTGAAAAGCGTATCATCGCATCAGATGAATACCTTCAAACCTTGGGGCTGCTGCGTTGGGAACAGATTGCCAGTAGCCATCTTGTGTAAGTGTTGCCTTGGTAGCGGAATGGGTTAAGGATGGCGATGAGGCAGCATATTGTCGGTTTAAAAGAAATGATGGCTGCCATTGGTAGGCATAGCGCTGTGCCTCCTTTCTGGCGGCGTCATCCCACTATTCGTGTGGCAGCTGCACCTGCTTTTAAAAGCGAAGCAGCAGCAAAGGTCAATACGCCCGTAAAGGCAAGTACCTACTGTGTTAGTGATGGAGAAAAACCTCTTCCCGGCTGGAATATGCTGGAGCTGGATGGGTTAGGCTCAGATGCCCACGGCGCGGCCACGATTCTTTTTTATACTCGTAAAGGCATTATCGAAACATCGGTATCGCTGCGCCCTGGTAAGACTACTAAGCGAATTCTTTGGGTGCCGCTTGGGGTTAAAAAAATTGCGTTTTCGTTTCTAGCCAGTGAAGCTGCGTTGGCAAACTTAACGGCAGAGTGGGTGTGGTTAACACCCTGGTTCGCGCGGAGCCGTTTGGCGCGACGCTTGATCAATAATCACGCTAGTTTCAAAGGCATGAGAACGCGCGACGTTGTGCGGCACTTTCACATTGAGTCTGTGGCTCAAGGGTGCAATTGGCGTCGAATTGCCTTGGCGGAATATAACCAAACCCACGCAAAGCAACATGTGTCTGAAGATTATGCGCGTTGGGTAAGTACCACCGAGAAAAAGGCTGTGGAAGACCCACAAGCGCTTATTGCGAGCTTGAAAACAGCGCCGCTGTTCTCGATTATCATGCCGGTTACGCTGAGTGATTTAGAGCACGGCGAAGCGCCTTTCATTGCCACCATTAACTCTTTAAAAGCACAAAGTTACTTTTTTTGGGAAGTCTTTATTGTGCTTTCCGCTGAGATTACCGATGCGCAGCGAAAAGCGTTAGAGCGTTATATTCCTACCACTAGCCGTATCAACTTGATCCATAGTTATCATCGCACCTTGGCAAAGTTAGACCACCAGGGGTTCATTCAAACCCAGGGCGATGGGGTCATGCGGATTAGCTGTGGCGATCAGTTAGCGAAGGAAGCGTTGTGCCAACTGGCAAAAGCCTGGAATGATCATCCTGAAGCACAGCTGTTTTATAGTGATGAAGATGTACTGGGAGCAAATGGTAAGCGTTGCAAGCCAAATTTCAAGCCTGGTTGGAATCCAGATTTGTTGCTTTCGACCAACTACATTGGTCGAGTAGCGCTATATAAACGGCGGTTGCTATGGCAGTTGGAGTCTGAGCAGACGGATCTACTCTCTCACTTAACTAGTCGAGCTGCGGTTGATTATGCGCTGGCGCTCACTTTTATGATGTGGAAAGTGACTCACGGCAATGAAAAGTCGGTGTGCCACTTGCCTGCCATGCTGTATCACCGTAGTGAAGACTTTCCTCATCCGCTTCACCAGCAAGATGCTATTTCGTTGGTCAGCAGCGTATTGAAGCAGCACGTGGTTAGTGCCAAAGCGGTAGTACATCCGGGTTTGTTGGAAGGCTCAGTGCGAATTGAGTGGCCAATTCCTAATCCCGCGCCGTTAGTGAGCTTATTAGTGCCTACTCGCAATGGCGTTGATATTTTGCGACCGTGTGTGGATGCCATTTTAGAGCGCACTGCCTACTCCCATTTTGAACTGTTGATTCTGGACAACCAGAGTGACTGCCCTGAAACCATTGCTTATATGGAAGCGGTGGCCAAGCGCGATCCGCGTGTTCGAGTATTGCATTGGGATCATCCGTTTAACTACTCTGCGATTAATAATTTTGGCGCGGCACACTCCCATGGCAGCATCATTGGTTTGATTAATAATGATGTGGAGCCGGTAAATGAGCATTGGTTGACCGAGATGGTAAGTCAGGCCTGCCGCTCTGAAATTGGCTGTGTCGGGGCCAAACTCTACTATCCAAACGGCATGTTGCAGCATGGTGGGGTCATACTTGGTTTGGGAGACGTAGCAGGTCATGCGCATCGCTTCTTCCCACGTGAAAGTGATGGTTACGCGGGGCGTTTGAAGTTGGTTCAGAACTTATCTGCGGTGACCGCTGCTTGCTTGCTGCTGCGCAAGAATGTGTTCAATAACGTGGGCGGTTTAAATGAAAAGAGGCTTAGCGTTGCCTACAACGATGTTGATTTGTGCTTAAAGGTTAGGCAAGCAGGCTACCGTAACTTGTGGTCGCCGTTTGCTGAACTTTACCACCATGAGTCTATCTCTCGCGGTGCCGACGATACACCGACTAAACGCGCCCGCTGGCTGAGTGAAGTTGCTTATATGCGCCGCACCTGGGGAAAGCACCTAGACAGCGACCCCGCTTACAATCCCAATTTAACGCTTGTGCATGAAGATTTTTCGCTCAAGTGAGGGGGGGAGAGTGAGGCGTTGCCACACGCATTGGGTCGTGCTTAGCGATGGAGGCCTGCCCACTGAAGATATCTACTTTTTCGAGTCTGCAGCTCCGGCAATACGAAACCAGGGGGGAGCGGCAGAGCGTGTTGTCGCTTCGCGCTCTTTCGGTGCAGCGTGGCGTCATGGCCGCTCTTTTTTACACCACTATGCTGGTGCAAATGTGTTGCTGTGCCGCTCGCTGCCGTTGAGCTGGCTGCGCTGGCTTGAACGGCATCGCCAAGCATTTGGCTATATTGGTTATCTAATTGACGATGATATTGAGGCGGCCGCCAACGACCCCACTTTGCCGCCAGCTTACCGAAAGCGCATGGCGCGCGTTGCTAAGCTTCAGCCCCGCTTGGTGGCATTGAGCAGTGAAGTCATTGCTTGCAGCGCTGTTTTAGCTGAGCGGTTTCGTCCTCTTCATCGCTGCGTCTCAGTCTTAACGCCGCCTCTTATCGCTACGCTGCCAATAAAGACCCACTTTGAGTCATCTCCCTCATTCTCAGCACCGTGGCGAATTGGTTTCCACGGTACTCGAGCGCACCTGAATGACTTAATGCACATTGCACCTGCATTGCAGGCTATTCAACAAACTCGCAACGACACACAGCTTGAGCTGATGCTGGGTAAGCATGCTCCAAAAGCCTTGGTAGAATTAGCTAATGTTTTGGCACCAGAGCCACTACCTTGGCACGCTTTTCGCAATTATCAGGCTAAGTGTCAGTTGCACATTGGTTTGGCGCCGTTGTTAAACACACCCTTTAATCAGGGCAAGTCATTTATTAAGTTTCTCGATATTGCTGCCATGGGCGGAGTGGGTATCTATTCAAACCACTACCCTTATACCGAGGTGGTTAGGCATGAAGTTAATGGGCTGTTGGTAGAAGATTCACCGCAGGCATGGCAGGCTGCCATCGAGCAGCTACTTAATGATCCAGTCGCGACGGCTACAATGGCGCAGCAGGCCGCAAAAGATGCCAGTGACATCGGTGATCCGCAGCGTGCACTAAGGTTTTGGCAGGCGCGCGCGGGCCAGCCAAATATTAATCAGGGAGAAAATAGGATGGATGCCAACGTTAAGGCGTTTTTTGATGAAACCCCGGATGCCAACATTGCCAAAGAGCGGGTGGCATTCGGAACCTCAGGTCACCGAGGGCGTGCCACCGATCGCACCTTTAACGCTGCGCACATTTTTGCGATTACTCAAGCGGTGGTGGATTACCGCTCTGAGGCAGGCTATCAAGGCCCTATGTTCCTTGGTTACGACACTCATGCACTTTCAAAGCCTGCATGGGAGTGTGCGTTGCGGGTGCTGGCTGCCAATAAGGTGCCTGTACTGATTGAAAAAGATAATGGTATTACGGCCACACCATTGGTCAGTCGGGCAATTTTGCAGCATAACCAACTCAACCAACGGGCAGCATCAGACACTGCGTTAGCCGATGGCTTGATTATTACTCCTTCGCATAATCCACCTGAAGATGGCGGTATAAAGTACAACCCGTCGCATGGCGGGCCGGCGGATACCGAAGCAACGAAATGGATTGAACTGCGTGCTAATGCCTATTTGCTACGTCAGTTATGTGATATTTCGCTGGTGCCCTTAGAGCAGGCGCTGGCGCATGCGCAAGCGTATGATTTTACTGCCCACTATGTCGCTCAATTGGGCGACGTAGTGGACATGGCTGCTATCCAAAAAGCTAATCTCACTCTTGGCGTTGACCCCATGGGTGGAACAGCGCTGCCAGTATGGCAGGCAGTGGCTGAGCACTATGGCTTGAATCTTGAAGTGGTCAATACATCAACAGATGCCAGTTTCGATTTTATGCCGTTGGATCATGACGGTAAGATTCGTATGGATTGCTCTAGCCCTGATGCCATGGCTAACCTGTTAAAGATTAAAGACCGCTTTGATCTCGCTTTTGGCAACGATCCTGACGCTGATCGCCACGGCATTGTGGATGCCAATGGCTTAATGAATCCAAACCACTTTTTAGCGGTGTGCGTGGATTATTTGATTGGCCATCGTTCTGAGTGGGCGGAAACGCTCAATATCGGTAAGACGCTGGTGTCTTCTTCAATGATTGATAGGGTTGTGGCTGCCCATCAGCGTGAACTTTATGAAGTGCCGGTGGGTTTTAAGTGGTTTGTCGAAGGGCTGCACGATGGTTGGCTCGCCTTCGGTGGTGAAGAGAGCGCTGGCGCGAGCTTGTTAACGCGCGATGGGAAGGCTTGGTCTACTGATAAAGACGGCATTGCGCTTTGCTTGTTAGCGGCAGAAATCACTGCGGTCACCGGGAAAACGCCCAGCGAGTACTACCGTGCATTAACCGAACGCTTCGGTGAGCCATTCTACAAGCGCGTTGACACTGCCTGTACAGCTGCAGAAAAAGCCGTTTTTAAGAAGCTTACTGCGGACAGTGTTACGAAAACCACGTTAGCCGGTGATCCGATCACCGCGGTATTGGTTAATGCCCCCGGCAACGGCGCAGCTATTGGTGGTTTGAAGGTGGTGACTGACAGCGGCTGGTTTGCTGCCCGCCCCAGTGGTACTGAATCACTCTATAAAGTATACGCTGAAAGCTTCAAAGGCCCGCAGCATTTAGACGAGTTAATTGACAGCGCTTCTGCGCTGCTATCTGGTGTACTGAAAGAGTAAGTGTGACTTATTCGCTGATTTCTAGCGAGAGTTGTTACACCACGCTACGGCTGGTGCAGAATATTTAATTTATCGGTTTTGCAGTGCGAGGTAAGCCCACAGCGCACCCGCAATAGAAAGGACGTTAATGATGACCCAAGTGCGTAAAGCGATTATTCCGGTAGCCGGTTTTGGCACACGCCTGTTACCCATTAGCAAAGCGATTCCCAAGGAGATGGTGCCCGTTGTGGATCGTCCGCTCATTCAACACGTGGTGGAAGAAGCGCTGGCGGCGGGTATTAATGAAATCATACTGGTAACTCGAGCTGGAAAGTCAGCCATTGAAGACCATTTTGATGCCCACTTTGAACTTGAGCACTCATTGGCCAGTAAGGGCAAAGATGCATTATTGGAAACACTGTCTGCTATTTCTCCTAAAAAGCTCAAAGTGACCAGCGTTCGCCAACCAAACGCACAAGGCTTAGGCCATGCGATTTTTTGTGCCGCGCATCTGTTAGACATAGACGAGCCATTTGCCGTCATCCTTCCCGATGTGCTGGTGAAGCCCCCGGTTGGCAGTACGGCTTGTGATCTGGGCAGCATGGTAGAGCGTTGGGCTACAAATAACGCTTCGCAAATTATGGTGGAAGCGGTGCCTAAAGAAGACGTTTACCGTTACGGCATTGTGGACTGTGATGAGCCTGCTGCCGGCGAAAGCGCCAATATGCGCGGTGTGGTAGAGAAACCCGCGCCCGAAGATGCGCCTTCACGCCTCTCGGTTATTGGCCGCTATGTGCTGCCATATCGCATCATGGAGTTGCTGCGTGACCAACCACCTGGTGCTGGCAATGAAATCCAGCTAACAGATGCTATCGACCGTTTGATGCAGGAAGGCAAAACCGTGCAGGCGTTCCGTATGCATGGCCGCACCTTTGACTGTGGTCACATTGAAGGTTGGCTAAAAGCTAACACGACGCTCGCTCGCGAAGCAGGTTACGACGTGTAAAGCTAGAAAGAATCGTATCAGTAAATAAAGCCGCTCAGTTCATACTGCAGCGGCTTTATTTTTGCCGTTAACACCGTTCTGTCATTCCGGCATGCCCTTCATTCTGTCATTCCCGCATGCCCTTAGCGGGAATCTAGTTTGGTTCGGGCGTTTGAGGTTCCGGTAGGTAAGGTCAACATGGATTCGAGTTATAGTCAAATCTGGTGGATGGCGGTCAGGCGGCAGTCCTGTCTGACTGATCGGTTACTTGCTCTCCATCCTGGAACCGGACGTTGTTCACGACCAGTTCCAGCTTGCTGAACCCCTTGATGC
>Ga0208300_100206_pt1 | contig 56432 bp, 53 predicted proteins | sample 23_taG_FD_184096 | JGI IMG/M metagenome (GOLD analysis project Ga0208300, IMG submission 184096) | Marine viral communities from Cariaco Basin, Caribbean Sea - 23_WHOI_OMZ (SPAdes) (version 2) | ecosystem: Environmental > Aquatic > Marine > Oceanic | place: Caribbean Sea: Cariaco Basin...
ACGGTGTCATGACGGATTCTCCTCTTCTGAAAAGCCCACCTGGGCTCATCAAAAGTATCCGTCAATCCACCTGATCTCGCGGGAAACTCCCCGGCTTACTCGCTACCGCGAAGCGGTTTAGTTCAACAGTGATTAGATAGCACGCTTCGTTATTATAATCATTTGAGCGTCAATAAAAACTCAGCACCAAAATCTCAGATTTCGCCAATTAAATCTTTTAAATCAATACTCTACGCTGCCCCAATACTCTGATAGCCCCGTAATCATTTGACAGCTTCGTTATTGCAATAACGAAGCACCAACCACCCCCCGGCACTTGGGGAATGCCTTACAGCCAAAAAACTCCTTCCCAATATCCTCTCCGCGCTTCACCGTGCGCTTTACCATCTCACCCTGGCACTTTGGACACCGTGGCTCACTGCTTTTCTTCGCCACAATTTCCTTCACATGCGCCACGTGCTTCCGGTGATTTCTGGACGTAGCCGCCAGCCGCCCGGATTCAGTGGCTTGGATCACCTTCTGAACCTCAGCATCCGACAGCCGCTGCTCGGTTTGGGCTTTGATATAGCGGACACACCCACCACCGTGGGTCACGTTCTCCGGCATGGCCGTTTTGAATGTCGAATCCCCCACAAAGACCACTACCGAAAACACCTGCTCATCACTCAGGTCCAACAGGCTTTGCAGAGTCTTAACGTGTTTGTAGTTTTGATGCAGAGGGTTCTGAAATTTCTGCGAGTGCTTGAAGATCTTCTGCGTCCAATACCGCTGTTTGACATTGCCAAAGATCCAGCCTTTCATGTTCTTGGTTTCCACCACAAAGACCCCGTACCGGGAAACAATGATGTGGTCGATCTGGGTGGTGCCGTCTTCCGTGGGCAGGGTGACGTTCTTGATGAGGTGGTAACGGGTTTTATCGAGAAAGAGTCTGGCGGAAAGGTTAACCACCGCTTCCCCAGCTTTGCCTTTGAACCAAGACGATTTGATGACCGCCGCCACGATAAACAGGGGAATCAGATACCAGATGCTCGTCGGAATGGCGTTTTGGAGGGTGTGCAGTATCTGGGTGTGGTCCATCCGTTATCCTTAACAGCGGCGTCAGTCCGTTTCTTATAACTACACACTAGCCTAATCGTAAGGAAACTTCCTACCCGTCGGACGTAAAATTTGGTAACTCCGATACGAAAAAGCCGCTCAAGTTAAGAGCGGCTTTTAGAATCAACAGCGAGCAGATCAGTTGAGGCTCTTCCTCAATCCCGCCCGTCCCGCTTATGTTTCATAAGTGCATAGATGCCAGCAGCAACAGCCGCACCAGCCGCCAGGAAGTATTCAATATGCACCCCATCACCAAGCGCTTCATGGCCGGCGTGGCCAAAGGCAGCACCTGAGATCAGCAGCAGGCCGGCAGTCAGCGTCAGTCGGTTAGTCAGTTTCATGGTTGTCTCTCCGTAGTTCGTTTAAATCTCAAAATCCGGTGTCGTTACGCAGTCTCGGCAAGCTTCTCAGGCCGGCGCTCCGGCAACATGCCCCGCTCCAGGATGAAGCTGATGATCGTCTCCAGCCCTACCCCGTCGTAAAGATTGGTGAACACGAAGGGGCGTTCGCCGCGCATTTTCTTGCTGTCCCGCTCCATCACGTCTAGGGAGGCGTGCACCTGCTCGGCGATGTCGATCTTGTTGATGATCAGCAGGTCGGATTTGGTGATGCCGGGGCCGCCTTTTCGGGGGATCTTGTCGCCGGCGGAAACGTCGATCACGTACAGGGTGAGGTCGCTCAGTTCCGGGCTGAAGGTGGCGGAGAGGTTGTCGCCGCCGGATTCCACCAGTACCAGTTCCAGATCCGGGTGGCGGCGCTGGAGGTCGTCGATGGCCGCCAGGTTCATGGAGGCGTCCTCGCGGATGGCGGTGTGGGGGCAGCCGCCGGTTTCCACGCCGAGGATGCGGTCTGCGGCCAGGGCTTCGTGGCGCAGGAGGAAGTCGGCGTCTTCCCGGGTGTAGATGTCGTTGGTCACCACGGCGATGTCGTAGTGGTCCCGCAGGGCTTTGCAAAGCTGGCGCAACAGGGCGGTTTTGCCGGAACCAACCGGGCCGCCGACTCCAACTCTCAGACAATGTGTCATGGCAGATCTCCTCAATTGTTATTCAGCTTCTGAAAAGCCGTGAATACTGTGTTTCATGCAGGGCACTTCCGAGCGCCAGTCCCGGCAGGATGGGCCCGAGTTCGTGGTCGTTTCGTTCCAGGGCCGTGTCTACTGCAACTGCAAGCTGGGGCCGCAGCCGTTCGATAATGCGCTGAGCAGCGGTATGGCCCAGGGGCAGTGCCTTGCAGGCGACGGCGAGCTGGTTTTCCAACCAGGCCCAGGCGAAGCCGAGCAGCGTCTGGCGAACGGGCACAAACCGTTTATGGGCGGCCCAGGCGAACATCGTGATGTAGCCGGGCTCTTCCGGAATCAGGTGTGGCTCAGGCAGCAGATCCAGGTTGCGCAGCAGGGTGACGAGGGCGCCGCCAAGGCGGGTGTCTTCGTCACTCAGTTCGGCGGTTTCCCGGGTGGCGTGCAGCCAGTCGTTCCACTTTGCCAGCGCAATGGCATCGCCTTCGGCCCAGGCGGTCTGCAGGCGCACCAGCAGGGGCAGTTCGCAGCGGCTCAGGCCGTCTTCCAGCACGCCTTCAATCCACTGGGCCAATTCGGCTTCGTTGTTCACCCAGCCCAGTTCAAAGGCGCTTTCCAGGCCCTGGGACCAGGCGAAGGCACCGATGGGCAGTGCGGGGCTGACCAGTTGCACCAGGCCCAGCAATGCCAGGTCGTCCACCTGCGGGGTGGTCGCCTCAGTGGGTGTGTTTGTGACTGTGGCCATGGCTGTGCCCGTGGTCGTGATCGTGTGAATGGCTGTGGCTTTGGCCGTGGCTGTGCCCGTGCCCATGGGAATACCCGGCCTGGGTGTAGGCTCCGGGTTCCGGATCGAATGGCGCGGTGTGGTGGATCAGTGTGGCGCCCAGGCGTTCCGCCAGCTCTTCCAGCACGTGGTCCGGGGTGATGCGCACGTAGGCGCCTTGGTCGTCCATGCCGATGGCCAGGGTCACGTGGCGGTTGCCCAGGTGGTAACACAGGCGCGCCAGGGGCTGGCCGTTTTCGATTCGGGCGGTGACCACCTGTTCCTCGGCCGCGCGGATGCGAATGATCTCTCCGGTTTTGGCCAGTAGCAGGTCGCCGTCCCGCAGCACGGGGCCGCGATCAAGAAACAGGCCCACGTCCACCCTGGTCTGGGTGGTGGCGCGCAGGCGGCCACGGATGCGCAGTTCGTAGGGCAAAATCAGGTTGTCGAGGATCTCGGAGCTGTCGATTTCGGCAGCTTCCTGTTCGCTCAGGCGTTTTGTCAGTTCCAACATAATCAGTTCTCCAGTACCCGGCTCAGAACAGCCTTGAGCTGTATTGATTAAAAGAGATGGTAGCGCTGGGCCAGAGGCAGCTCGGTGGCCGGCTCACAGGTGAGAAGTTCGCCATCGGCATGCACTTCGTAGGTTTGCGGGTCCACGGTGATGTGCGGGCACGCGTCGTTCAGTTTCATGTCGCCCTTGCGCACCTCACGCACGCCTTTGCAAGCGGACAGCGGGCTGTCCAGGCCAAGCTCTTTGCCAATACCGGCATCAATGGCAGCCTGGCTCACAAAGCTCAGACGGGTAGCACTGGCGGCCTTGCCGAAGGCGCCGAACATGGGGCGGTAATGCACCGGCTGGGGCGTGGGAATCGAGGCGTTCGGGTCGCCCATGGGCGCCGCGGCAATCATGCCGCCCTTGAGAATGGTGGCCGGCTTCACGCCGAAGAACGCCGGGCTCCAGAGCACCAGGTCCGCCAGCTTGCCCACTTCCACGGAACCCACTTCATGGGCGATGCCATGGGTGATGGCCGGGTTGATGGTGTACTTGGCGATGTAGCGTTTGGCGCGCAGGTTGTCGGCGCCCACGTCTTCATCTTCCGGCAGCAGGCCCCGTTGCTGTTTCATCTTGTGGGCGGTCTGCCAGGTGCGGCACACCACTTCGCCCACCCGGCCCATGGCCTGGGAATCGGAGGCAATCATGGAGATCACGCCCATGTCGTGCAGGATGTCTTCTGCGGCGATGGTCTCCCGGCGGATGCGGGAGTCGGCGAAGGCCACGTCTTCCGGGATGTTGGGGTCCAGGTGGTGGCACACCATCAGCATGTCGAGGTGTTCGTCGATGGTGTTCACGGTATAGGGCCGTGTCGGGTTGGTGGACGACGGCAGCACGTAAGACTTGGAACAGGCGGTGATGATGTCTGGTGCGTGGCCGCCGCCGGCGCCTTCGGTGTGGTAGGTGTGGATGCAGCGCTCCTTGAACGCGGCCAGGGTGTCTTCCACAAAGCCGGATTCGTTCAGGGTGTCGGTGTGGATCGCCACCTGTACGTCGTATTTGTCCGCCACGGTGAGGCAGTTGTCGATGCTGGCCGGGGTGGTGCCCCAGTCTTCATGGAGCTTCAGGCCCATGGCGCCGGCCTGGATTTGCAGTTCCAGGGATTCCGGCAGGGAGGCGTTGCCCTTACCCAGAAAGCCGATGTTCATGGGCAGGGAATCCACCGCCTGGAGCATCTTGCCAATGTGCCACGGGCCCGGTGTGCAGGTGGTGGCGTTGGTGCCCGTAGCCGGGCCCGTACCGCCGCCGAGCATGGTGGTGATGCCGCTCATCAGGGCTTCTTCGATCTGCTGGGGGCAGATGAAGTGGATGTGGGCGTCAATGCCGCCGGCGGTGAGGATTTTGCCTTCACCGGCGATAATTTCGGTGCCGGGGCCAATGACGATGGTTACGTCTGGCTGGATGTCTGGGTTGCCGGCTTTGCCGATGGCGGCGATTCTGCCTTTCTGGATGCCGACGTCGGCTTTGACGATGCCCCACCAATCGAGAATCAGGGCGTTGGTGATGACGGTGTCCATCACGCTGTCGTCGGCGCGCTGGCTCTGGCCCATGCCGTCCCGGATGACTTTGCCGCCGCCGAATTTTACTTCGTCGCCGTAGTGGGTGCTGTCGCTTTCCACTTCGACCCACAGGTCGGTGTCGCCGAGTCTGACGCGGTCGCCGGTGGTTGGGCCGTACATGTCGGCGTAGGCTTGTCTTGTTATCTTCATCTTGTCCCTCGTTTTAACTTGGGTGCCTGGGCCAGTCGGGCAATCCCTTCCGGGAAACGCTCCTGGCGGCACATCCATGTGGCGCTTGGGCTCCGCCATCCATGGCTCCGCACATTCCCGGAAGGGATTACCCGACCGGCCCTGCTGATCATTTCGTGGAGTCGAGATTTCCCATGACTTCGGCTCGGAAACCGTAGATTTCTCGGCTACCCGCAAACGGGATTAACGTCACTTCCCGGCTTTGGCCGGGTTCGAAGCGGATCGCGGTGCCGGCGGCTACGTCTAATCGGTACCCCCTCGCCTTGGCTCGGTCGAAATCCAGCGCCGGGTTGGCTTCGGCGAAGTGGTAGTGGGAGCCGATCTGGACCGGGCGGTCGCCGGTGTTGGCCACTTCGATGGTGATGCGTTCGCGGCCTTCGCAGAGTTCGATGTCGCCGTCTTTGAGCTGGTATTCACCGGGGATCATGGCGCGCTCCTTACACGATGGGGTTGTGAACGGTGACGAGTTTCGTTCCATCTGGGAACGTAGCTTCCACTTGCACTTCGTCGACCATTTCGGCGATGCCGTCCATCACGTCGTCACGCGTTAGAATCTCGGTGCCGGCGGTCATGAGTTCGGCTACGGTGCGGCCTTCCCGGGCGCCTTCCATGATTTCGGCGCTGATCAGGGCTACTGCTTCAGGGTAGTTGAGTTTCAGGCCCTTGGCTTTGCGGCGCTCGGCCAGCAGGGCTGCGGTGAACAGCAGCAGTTTGTCTTTGTCTCTGGGCGTTAATTCCATTGTTGTTCTCCGCTTTCTATGGAGTTCATCGGCGCTATCTTGATAATTTCCTGAACAGGGCGGGGCAAACCGTCCGGGGATGTCGAAAACACGGATGTTTTCGTCAAGCGTACACGGACGTATTCACAGCGTGCCCCGGACGGTTTGCCCCGCCCTGTTCCCGCACAAAAATTCAGGTCAGCCATATCCGGGGCACCACCGCAGATTGACCAGTCAGCATTGGCCGGACCACTTCCCAGGCTTGCTGACAAATGCCCCAGGCTTCGTTTCTTTCGTTTCCCAGATACCGCAGCAACACCACTCCCCGTCGCTTGGTCACGGCCCAGTTTTTTGATTCGGATAATTGCTCGCGTATTGCCTCGATGGCACCGGCTTCGTCGTCCAGGCCAACTATCCAGAGGGTGGCCTGCACCGTGGCGCCACCCTGGCCCCAGTGGCCTTTGAATCTGGGGTGGTTCGGGTCCATGGGCTGGCGTTCCAGCCACAGGGGGCGGCCATCCATCAGCAGGCGGAATTTCTGCTCCAGGTGGCCGGAGATGAACGGCAGTTTGCTGGCCGGGCGGCCGAGGGCGAGGATTTCCCAGCCGATGCATTTAGCGCCGGCTGCCAGTTCGATGGTGGTGCTCTGTTCACCCCGGGAGCCGTCGAAGGCCAGGGTTTCCTGGGGCAGGTATTCGAGGGTTCCGCCCTTCTCCACTTTCAGACTGGTGTGCTGGGCCCAGGCGACGCCGTGGCTGTCGGCCTTGTAGAGTTTGGCGGCGGCCGGGGTGGTGAGCAGGGTGTGAGCGCCCTCGCCGACCCGGGCTTCTATGCTCAGGGCATCGCCGCTGACCAGTCCGCCCGGTGGGTGCAGCAGGTACACGTGGCAGCAGCCGTTGCGGCCTTCCGGGTAGAACGGACGTTGGACTCTCAGCGGGCCGTTATGACGCACGTGGGTCATGCGGGTGGCGGTGGTGTCGCCATCCGGGCGGGCGTCGAAGCCCAGCGAGATGGACGCCGCCCAGCGCCGACCTTCGTCGAAGCGGTGGCCGGAGTCGTTCGCGGCTTCGATTTGCTGAAAGACCGTCATACCGTCAGGTGCTTCTTGATGAGTTCATCGGTCAGGCCGGCAATCTCGTCTTCCGCCACCCGGCGGCCGCGATCGAGGATGGCAAAGCGGTCGGCGTATTTGCGGGCGAACGGAAGCTTCTGTTCCACCAGCAGCACGGTCAGGCCGTCTTCCTTGATGAGCTTGCGGATAACCTCGCCGATCTGGGCCACGATGTTGGGCTGGATGCCTTCGCCCGGTTCGTCCAGGATCAACAGGCGCGGCTCGATCACCAGGGCACGGCCAATGGCCAGTTGCTGTTGCTGGCCGCCGGAGAGGTCGCCGCCGCGGCGGTTGCTCATTTCTTTCAGTACGGGGAAAAGCTCGTACACCCGCTCGGGGATTTTCTTGCTGCCATCCTTGCGCACGGCCAGGCCGGTGCGGAGGTTTTCTTCCACGGTCAGCAGCGGGAAGATTTGGCGGCCCTGGGGCACGTAGCCGATGCCAAGGCGAGAACGGTCTTCGACTTTCTTTTTGGTGAGTTCCACGTCGCCAGCAAATTCAATGCGGCCGCTCTTGGTGGTTTCCTCCCCCATGATGCATTTCATCAGCGTGGTCTTGCCCACGCCGTTGCGGCCCATCACGCAGGTGCACTGGCTCTGGGGCACGTCCAGATCCAGATCCCAGAGGGTATGGCTCTCGCCGTAGTACTGGTTGAGTTTTTCAATCTTCAGCATTACGCCTCCTCCCCGAGATACACCTTGACCACTTCCGGGTCGTTGGAGACCTGATCCATGGAACCTTCCGCCAGCACGCTGCCCTGGTGCAGCACGGTGACCTTGCGGGCGATGGAGCGCACGAAGCCCATGTCGTGCTCCACCACCACAACCGACTGCTTGCCGGCGAGGCTGGTGAGCAGTTCGGCGGTGCGTTCCATTTCCTGTTCGGTCATGCCGGCTACGGGTTCGTCCACCAGCAGCAGGCGCGGCTTCTGCATCAGCAGCATGCCGATTTCCAGCCACTGCTTCTGGCCATGGGAGAGGATGCCGGCGAGCCTGTCACGCAGCGCCTCCAGGCCGATCATCTCCAGCACTTCGCCGATGCGATCCCGGTATTCGGCTTTCATCACAGCGGTCAGTGTGGGGAATACCCGCTTGTCCGTCGCCATAGCCAGCTCCAGGTTTTCGAACACGGTGAGGGCTTCAAATACCGTGGGTTTCTGGAACTTGCGGCCGATGCCGAGGGAGGCGATGTCCGGCTCGTTCATGGTGAGCAGGTTGTGGCGGCTGCCGAACCACACCGAGCCGGTGTCCGGGCGGGTTTTCCCCGTGATGATGTCCATCATGGTGGTCTTGCCCGCGCCATTGGGGCCGATGATGCAGCGCAGCTCGCCGTCGTCGATGGTGAGGTTGAGGTTGTTGATGGCCTTGAAGCCATCAAAGCTCACGTTTACGTCTTCCAGGTACAGGATGGGGCCGTGGCGCACGTCCACCGGTGACTTCACCTGGGTGAGGAATTCGAAGACGTGTTCCCGGTCGGTCAGTTCCTGAATAATGCTCATACCGTGGCCTCCTGCGCGGCGGGGGTGTTGCTGCTGTCATCGGCTTTCTTTTTGCGGAACAGCAAGCCGGCGATGCCTTTGGGCAGGAACACGGTGACCAGCACGAACAGACCACCCAGGGCGAATAGCCAGGCATCTGGCATTACGCCGGTGAATACGGTCTTGGCGTAGTTCACCAGAATGGCGCCGATCACGGCTCCATAGAGTGTAGCCCGTCCGCCCAAAGCCACCCACACCACAATCTCGATGGAGAACAGCGGCGAGAATTCGCTGGGGTTGATAATACCCACTTGCGGCACGTACAGCGCACCGGCCACGCCCGCCAGCATGGCGGACACCACGAATACGAACAGCTGCACCCGTTCCACCCGGTAGCCCAGGAAGCGGGTGCGGGCCTCGGCATCCCGGCAGGCCACACTCACCCGGCCCAGCTTGCTGGTCACGATGCCCCGGCAGATCACGTAGCCAATGGCCAGGGCGATGCCGGTGGCGATGAACAGCCCGAGGCGGGTGGCGTCCGTGCGCAGGTTGAAGCCGAGAATGTCCTTGAAGTCGGTCAGGCCGTTGTTGCCGCCGAAGCCCATTTCGTTGCGGAAGAAGGCCAGCATGAGGGCAAAGGTGAGCGCCTGGGTGATGATGGAGAGGTACACCCCGGTTACCCGTGAGCGGAAGGCCAGGAAGCCGAACACCAGGGCCAGCAGGCCAGGGGCCAGCAGCACCATGAGGAAGGCAAACCAGGCCATGTCGAAACCCTGCCAGAACCAGGGCAGCTCCTGCCAGTTCAGGAACACCATGAAGTCCGGCAGGATCGGGTCGCCATAGACGCCCCGGTCGCCAATCTGGCGCATCAGGTACATGCCCATGGCGTAGCCACCGAGGGCAAAGAAGGCGCCGTGGCCCAGGCTGAGGATACCGAGGTAACCCCACACCAGGTCCACCGCCACCGCCAGCAGGGCGTAGCACAGGTATTTGCCCAGCAGCGTCACCGTGTAGGCGCTCACGTGCAGGGCGCTGTCCTGGGGCATGAACAGGTGGAGGAGGGTCACTAACATCAGGGCCGCAAACAGCACCCCAAGAAACACTTGCGTGGATCGCTCTCGTAGAGGTCTAGTCAGCCACATACCTTAGCCTTCTGCTGCACGGCCCTTTTGCGGGAACAGTCCGCGGGGGCGTTTCTGGATAAACAGGATGATGAACACCAGCACAATGATCTTGGCGAGTACGGCACCGGCCCAGGGTTCAAGCAACTGGTTGATGGTGCCCAGGGAGAGCCCGGCAATGAGCGTGCCCCAGAGGTTACCGACGCCGCCGAACACCACGACCATGAAGGAATCGATGATGTAGTTCTGGCCCAGGTTCGGGCCCACGTTGGTGAGCTGGGACAGCGCCACCCCGGCCAGGCCGGCAACGCCGGAGCCCAGGGCAAAGGTCATGATGTCTACCCGGGTGGCCCGGATGCCCATGGAGCGGGCCATGGCGCGGTTCTGGGTAACGGCGCGCACTTCCAGGCCCAGGCGGGTCTTGCGCATGATCAGCATCAGTGCCGCGAAGACAATCAGCGCAAACGCCAGTACGTACAGGCGGTTGAGGGTCAGCGAGAGTGCATCGTTGATCACCAGGGAACCGCTCATCCAGTCCGGAGTGACCACGGTGCGGTTCTGGGGGGAGATCACGGTGCGCACCAGCTGCTGCAGGATCAGGCTGATGCCGAAGGTGGCCAGCAGGGTTTCCAGGGGGCGCCCCTTCAGGTACTGGATGACGCTGCGCTCGATGATGATGCCGGCGGTGGCAGCCACCACGAAGCCGGCGGGAATCGAGAGGATCAGTGCCAGGCCGGGCTGGCCGGGAAAGAGTTGCTGCATGCCCCAGGTGGTGTAGGCACCCAGCATGATCAGTTCACCGTGGGCCATGTTGATCACGCCCATCACGCCGAAGGTGATGGCCAGGCCGATGGCGGCCAGAACCAGAACCGAGCCGAGGGACAGGCCGAAATACAGGGTCTCGGCGGCGCGGTTCAGTTTGAGTTTCTGTTCGATGCTTTCGAGGGCCTTGGCGGCACGTTGAGCCAGCGCCTCGTTGTCACCGCGAACGGCTTCGTTCAAAGCGGCGCGGGCCCGGGGATGCAGGCTGCCGGCGAGCACTTCCACGGCCTCCAGGTTGCCCTCGCCTACCCGGTAGATGGCCAGGGCCTCCTCAATGCGGTTGCGCACGGCGGCGTTTTCTTCCTTCGCCAGCTGTGCTTCCAGCGGCTCGACCAGTGAGGCATCCACTTTGCCCATCATCTCCTGTGCGGAGGCTTCACGCACGTCCGGGTCCGGGGCATTCAGGTCCAGCATGGCGAGTATGCCTTCAAGCTGGCCCCGAATTCGGTTGTTGATAGCGACTCTGTCCAGCTCACGGCGGGACATTTCGCCCATGTTCTCTCCGGTCAGCGGGTTGGCGATTTCCCAGTCCCGGCCCCGGTTGTTCAATACCAGTACCACCTCGCCTGTGTCTTTTACCCGGCTCAGGCGGTTGTTTCCGTAGGCTTCGAGCCAGCCCCTGGCTCTTTCGTCACCGCTGCTGACGATGGCGTTAACCGCCTCTTCCACCTTGCTGGCTGGCACCTCGGCAAGGTTGATTAGCAGGTCTCTGCCGGGGTCGTTATCCTGTGCCGCTGCGGGCAGCGACAACGGGGTGATAACGGCAACCAGGGCAAAAAGCAGCAATGTGAGCGATCGGAAGATGCCCATGAGTGTGTCCTGTCTGTTGAAAGCGAGTTGCGGGCCAACAACCGGGGGGCAGCTTAGTCACCCCCGATTGCCCCTGGTGCCATACCGATTCTGCCTTACTCGGCTTCAGCCGCCATTTCGCCGGCAGACGCGCCACAAGTGCCGGTTGCGGTGTTGAAGGTTCCGCAGAACATCGGCTTGCGCCAGTCGGCGATCAGGTCCCGTGAACCCGGCAGGTAGTCAGACCAGGCATCGCCGGCCACGGTAGACGGGGTTTCCCAGACCACGGAGAACTGGCCGTTGTCCTGGATCTCGCCAATCAGCACCGGCTTGGTGATGTGGTGGTTGGGCATCATGGCGGCGTAACCGCCGGTGAGGTTGGGCACGGTCACGCCGATGATGGCGTCTTTCACCGCGTCCACGTCGGTGGTGCCGGCTTTCTTGACCGCTTCGATGTACATATTGAAGCCGATGTAGTGGGCTTCCATCGGGTCGTTGGTAACGGCATTTTCCTTGCCGGTGTATTCCACCCAGGCGTCGATAAAGTCGTAGTTGGCGTCGCTGTCCACGCTCATGAAATAGTTCCAGGCGGCCAGGTGGCCCACCAGCGGCGCGGTGTCGATACCGGAAAGCTCCTGCTCACCCACGGAGAAGGCGACTACCGGGATGTCGGAGGCAGAGATGCCCTGGTTGCCCAGCTCACGGTAGAAGGGCACGTTGGCGTCACCGTTGATGGTGGAAACCACGGCGGTCTTCTTGCCGGCGGAACCGAAGCGTTTGATGTCAGACACAATGTTCTGCCAGTCGGAGTGACCGAAGGGCGTGTAGTTGATCATGATGTCTTCCTTGGCCACCCCCATATCCATCAGGTAGGTTTCAAGGATCTTGTTGGTGGTACGCGGGTAGACGTAATCGGTGCCCGCCAGTACCCAGCGCTCCACGCCGATTTCGTTCATCAGGTAGTTCACCGCAGGAATCGCCTGCTGGTTGGGCGCAGCGCCGGTGTAGAAGACGTTTTCGGAGGATTCCTCACCCTCGTACTGCACCGGGTAAAACAGAAGGCCGTTCAGCTCTTCCACCACCGGCAGTACGGATTTACGGGACACCGAGGTCCAGTTACCGAAGATCACATCGACTTTTTCCTGGGCCAGCAGTTCGCGGGCTTTTTCAGCGAACAGCGGCCAGTTGGAGGCAGGGTCCACCACAACGGCTTCGAGCTGGCGACCAAGCACACCGCCCTTGGCGTTCTGTTGCTCGATCAGCATTTCAACGGTGTCTTTCAGAACGGTTTCACTGATCGCCATGGTGCCGGAGAGCGAGTGCAGAATGCCCACCTTGATGGGATCGTCCGCCGCCACGGAATTAAAGGAAATGGAAAGTGCGAGTGCGGAGAGGCCCAGTTTCACGTGTTTTTTGAGGCTCATGTTGTGCGTCCTTTTCTTTAGTTGGGTCTTGAATTCGAGGGTGCAGTTCGCCTTGAAACGCACCACGGCCTTTGCATCTGCTGTTCCACATTCCCTGCGTATCCATCTAAAACAATCAGTTATCTAGTATACAAGTCGCAATAGCGCCGCCAGGTATTCTTCGGCCACCCTCCAAACCCTGTTTTCCGGTTCAGTTTTGGTGCGCCCGCACCGCCGTTGGGCGGGCATGGGTTGAGCTCTTTCCAGCCAATAAATACTAACCATCTGTTTTTATTGGATTATCAAGAAATTCCCGCAAATGGCACAGGCATTGCCATTCCACATGTATACAAGTTGATAACGCACATGAGGACGACCAATGCCTGCAACTCTCGGATGGACCATAAAGGACTGGCAGAACGCCTATAGCGAAGGCGCTACGCCGGCCTCACTGCTGGGTGAGCTGCTGACCGGGCTGGATACCACGGATGTCGCCTGGATTTCCCTGCTGGATGGCAACGGCCTGGCCACGGCCCTGACGGAACTGGAACAGACCCTGGAAGCCGCCGGTGGCGACAGGAACGCACTGCCGCTTTATGGCGTTCCGTTCGCCGCGAAAGACAATATCGATGCCAGGGGCTTTGAGACGACGGCCGCGTGCCCCGCCTTTGCCTACAACCCGGAAGACGACGCCAGCACCATTGCCCGCCTGAAGGCCGCCGGCGCGGTGGTGATCGGCAAGACCAACCTGGACCAGTTCGCGACCGGATTGGTGGGCACCCGCTCTCCCTATGGCGCAGTGCCAAACAGCTTCAAACCGGAAGTAGTGAGCGGCGGTTCCAGCTCCGGCTCCGCCTCGGTGGTGGCTCGCGGCCTGGTGCCGTTTGCGCTGGGCACCGACACCGCAGGCTCCGGCCGGGTCCCTGCGGGGCTGAACAATCTGGTAGGTCTGAAGCCGACCAAGGGCCTGTTCAGCATTCGCGGTGTAGTGCCGGCCTGTCGATCCCTGGATTGCGTATCCATTTTTACACTCACGGTGAACGATGCCGGGCTGGTGGCTGATGCCATGGCCGGTTTTGACGCCGGTGATGCTTTCTCCCGCAAGGCACCTTACGCCCTGCCCCTGGACGGACCCGCCCTTCGCCGGCCCGGGCCCATCAGGAAACTGGCCATTCCGGAGCATCCCGAATGGTTCGGTGACCAGCAGGCCGAAGCGGCCTGGAATACCGCCATCAGCCGGTGGCGCGGGCTGGATGTGGAGCTGGTTCCCATGGATTTCAGCCCCATGCTAGAACTGGCGGCGCTGCTCTATGAGGGCCCCTGGGTGGCCGAGCGCCACGCCGCCGTGGAAGCGTTCATGGCCAGCCACGCCGATGACATGAACCCGGTGGTCAAAGACATCATCAGTAACGCCGGCAAGTTCAGCGCCACGGATACTTTCAAGGCCCAATACCGGAAAGAAGAGCTGGAACGCCAGATTGATGAACTGCTGGCCGATGTGGACGCCCTGCTGGTGCCCACCGCCCCCACGGCGCCCACCATTGAGGCGGTGAACGCAGACCCGGTCACCCTGAACAGCCAGTTGGGCACCTACACCAATTTCGTGAACCTGGCGGACATGAGTGCCCTGGCCATTCCCGCCGGCTTCCGCGACGACGGCCTGCCCTTCGGCGTCACGCTTATTTCAGGCGCCTGGAAAGACACCGAACTGCAACGCCTGGCCTGCCAGTGGCTGAATGCCCACCCCACAACTCTGGGCGCCACCGATAAAGACCGCCCCGAAGAAACGCCCGGCGCCGCCATTTCCACCCCCACCGTGCAGGTGGCCGTAGTCGGCGCTCACCTCAGCGGCATGCCCCTGAACACCCAACTGACCGAGCGCTTCTCGGTACTTCTGGAGCAAACCACCACCTCCGCCAACTACCGGCTGTACGCCCTGCCCAACACCACCCCGCCCAAGCCCGGACTGAAGCGGGTGCCCGCTGGCGGGGGTGACGGAAAAGGCGAGGAAATCATCGTGGAAGTCTGGGAAATGCCCGCCTCGGCCTTCGGCTCCTTTGTGGATCTGATCCCGGCACCGCTGGGCATCGGCAATGTGGAACTGGCCGATGGCCGCTGGGTGAACGGCTTTATCTGTGAAGGCTACGGCTTCGACGGCGCCCGGGATGTCACCGAATTCGGCGGCTGGCGCGCGTTTGTGACGGCTGAAAATGGGGTCAGATGAAAACGGGGTCAGATGAACATTTCATCTGACCCCGTTTTCATCTGACCCCACGTTCACAAGGGGAGAAACCTCTATGTTTACCAAAGTACTGATCGCCAACCGAGGCGAAATCGCGGTCCGCACCATTTGCACCTTCAAGGTCATGGGTGTTGGCAGTGTTGCCGTCTATTCCCATCAGGACCGCCACAGCCTGCACGTGACCCTGGCCGATGAATCGGTTGCCCTGACCGGCAACGGCGCCAGTGAAACCTATCTGGACAAGGCCCAGATTCTGTCGGCCGCCAAGCACACCGGCGCTGAAGCAATTATTCCGGGTTATGGTTTTCTCTCCGAGAATGCCGACTTCGCGGAGGCCTGCGAGGCCGACGGCATTGCCTTTGTCGGCCCCACCCCGGACCAGATGCGTGAATTCGGCCTGAAGCACCGGGCCCGGGAACTGGCGGAAACCGCCGGCGGTGGCGGCATCGGCCTGACCCGCTGCAACAGCGAGAGCGAACTGCGGGATGCCTTTGAAACCGTGCGCCGCCAGGGCCAGAGCTTCTTCAACGACAGCGGCGTGTTCCTGGAGCGCTTCATCGCCCGGGCCCGCCATGTGGAAGTCCAGATATTCGGGGATGGCGAAGGCAATGTGGTTGCCCTGGGCGAACGGGATTGTTCCCTGCAGCGCCGCAACCAGAAAGTGGTGGAGGAAACCCCGGCCCCGAACCTGCCGGCGGCCACCCGCCAGAAGATGCTGGATGCCGCCGTCGCCCTCGGCCAGTCGGTGAATTACCGCTCCGCTGGCACCGTGGAATACATCTACGACGCCGACCGGGATGAGTGCCACCCTGGACAACAAGCCGGTGGAGTTCTGGAAACCCATCACCGTGAAAGCCGGCCAGGTCAACCTGCCCGCCTGCACCACCACCGCACCCACACACGACCCGGCCCCGGCGGCCCCGGCGGACCCGGACCTGATCCCGGACTACCCGGACCACTGGGAAATCGGCGTGCTCTATGGCCCCCACGGCGCCCCGGATTTCTTCACCGAAGCGTCCATCGAGAAGTTCTTCGAGCAGGACTGGGAGGTGCACTACAACTCCAACCGCCTGGGCATCCGCCTGAACGGTCCCAAGCCGGAGTTCACCCGCGCCGACGGCGGCGAAGCGGGCCTGCACCCCTCCAACATCCACGACTGTGAATACGCCATCGGCTCCATCAACTTCACCGGCGACATGCCCGTGATCCTGACCAAGGACGGCCCAAGCCTGGGTGGTTTTGTGTGCCCGGTGACCATCGCCAAGGCGGAGCTGTGGAAAGTCGGCCAGGTAAAACCCGGCGATACTATCCGTTTTGTCTCAATAGAAAACGACACCGCCGTGAAACTCTCCGAACGCCAGGAACTGGCGATCAAGAGTCTGATGGCGCCGCCGGCGGTGGATCTGGCCAAGCCAGACCTGGCACCGCTGAACGGCCTTTCCGCCACCATCCTTGCCCACCTGGAAGAAACCGACGGCCGCCCGGAAGTCTCCTACCGCCAGGCCGGCGACCAGTACATCCTGCTGGAATACGGCCCCAACGTGATGGACCTGGGCTTCCGCCTGCGCATCCACGCCCTGATGGAAGCCATCGCCGACGTGCAGCCGGCCGGCCTGCTGGAACTCTCCCCCGGTGTGCGCTCCCTGCAGCTGAGGTACGACGCTCGTATCCTGCCGCAGCATGCGCTGATGGAATACCTGCTGGACCTGGAAGCCACCCTGCCGCCCACAGACGAACTGAAAGTCCGCAGCCGGGTTATCCACCTGCCCATGGCCTTCGAAGACAGCGCGACTCTCGAAGCGGTGGACAAATACCGCCAGTCCGTGCGCGATACCGCACCCTGGCTGCCCAACAACGTCGACTTCATGCAACGCATCAATGGCCTGCCGAGCCGCGAGGCCGTCCGCGACATTCTGTTTTCGGCCCGATACCTGGTGCTCGGCCTTGGCGACGTTTACCTGGGCACCCCCTGGCTGCTGAGGTTCTTTGACCAGGTGTGCTACTACCCGGTTACCGAAGCCGAGCTGGACGAAATGCGAGACCAGTTCCGCGCCGGCCAGCTGACGGTGAAAATCGAGGAAGAAACCTTCGACCTGAAATCCCACCAGGCCTTCCTCGACGCCAACGCCGGTTCCATCGCCGACTTCCGGAAGATGCAGCAGGCGGCCTACGCTAAAGAAATCGCCCGCTGGAAGGACAACGAAACCGACGAACTGGATAGACTGGCCAAAGCGCCGCCGAAAGCGGATCTCTCCGGCCTGGAGAAATTCGGCGAGCTGGTGAGTGCGGAGATTGCCGGTAATATCTGGAAGTGTCTGGTCAAACCCGGGGATACGGTGGCTGAAGGTGATCCGCTGATGATTGTCGAGGCGATGAAAATGGAGTTCGAGGTGAATGCGACCCTTGCCGGGGAGATCAGTGCCATGCACGTGCAGCCCGGCAAGGCCGTGACTCCCGGGGAGCCTTTGTTGAGCATCAAGATCTAGGCTTAATAGGGGCCTCGGAGTTTTGCCTCTCTGGCCTCTTGTTCTGGAGTACAGCCGGTGGTGGGGTGCGGGTTTCAAAAGTGTGAGCAGCAGGGATGCTGCGATCAAGCCCCCATGGATGGGTTCACGGCGTCTTTTGAAACCCGCACCCCACCATCCGGCCCAGCGACGAACACCAAAAACAGAAGCCTCCCGCAAATAAGGGAAAGAAAATGGCAACTAACACCAAAAGAAAAGAGTCCATGGCAGACAGGGTTTACCAAGCCCTGAAGGACGACATCTTTGAGTTCCGCCTGATCCCCGGTGACAAATTCAGCGAGGGCGATGTGGGAACGCGCCTGGATGCCAGCCGGACCCCGGTTCGGGAGGCGCTTTACCGGTTGCAGCAGGAAGGCTACGTGGAAGTGTTGTTTCGCAGTGGCTGGCAGGTGAAGCCGTTTGATTTCCGGCAGGTGGAGGAACTGTATGACCTGCGGATTACCCTGGAACGGGCGGCCATGCACAAGATCTGCGGCCTGGATGAGGAGCCGCCGGCGCTGCGGACATTAACCGCGATCTGGAACCCGGACCACCCCTCCGAACGGGCGGTAGGCAGTACCGTTCGGGCTTTGGATGAGAGTTTTCATTGTGATCTGGTGGCCGCTGCCGGCAACCGGGAGATGACGCGGATTCACCGGGAGATTACCGACCGGCTGCGGATTATCCGGCGGCTGGACTTTACCCGGGATGATCGGGTGGATGCCACTTATATCGAGCACGCCTCGATTCTGGAGGCCTTGCGGAATGGCATGGCCAGTGAGGCCGCGGACCGGCTAACCCGGCATATCCGCATCAGCCAGAAGGCGGTTCGGGAAATCACCATGGAGCGAATCCGGGAGGCGGCCGAGGCGCACCGGCAGAAACCCGTTGAACTTGGGGTCAGATGAAAATGGGGTCAGATGAAAGTTCATCTGACCCCATTTTCATCTGACCCCATATTTGCTTACAAAACTGTAAGACATGTCGCACAATCTTCGGAGCGATTCTCCGATAGGTACAAATTCCAGTCCCGGTAGAATGGTCAGTGTCAGGGAGGACAAGCCAGCAAGGAATGTTGGCTCAAGGATGACAACTCCACGGATGAGGGGTTGCCCGAGGGATCAGGGCTTGCAGGGATGACCACAAGGAAGACGCGCTCAGTCAGGATGATGCGCACGCCTGAAGGAACAGGCAGGGGTCAGCCACGGAATCGGGGGTCACAGGGAACGTGGTCCCGTCCGTGCACTTTTCTGCCTACCGGACATTTCTGCTTCTCTTCTTACATTTCGTTTCTGCTGCTTCGCTCCCTGGCACAACACCAATAACGCAAGTTAGCCTCAGGAGCTCATACCCATGAAACGCACACCGCTTTTCGCCACCCTCGTTCTGCTGTTCAGCCTTGTTACCGGCTTTGCTTACGCGGAAGAAGCCACCATCAACATCAACACCGCAGACGTGGCCGCACTCGCCAGCCTGAACGGCGTTGGCCAGGGCAAGGCCGAAGCCATCGTTGCCTACCGGGAAGCCAATGGCCCTTTCGCCGTAACCGCTGACCTCGCCAAGGTAAAAGGCATTGGCGAACGCACGGTTGAAAAGAACGCAGAGCGTTTGACCGTCAAATAATCCCCTCGGGCAGGGGTTTTCTGCCGCTGCCCGACCACTCTGCCCCGCCATTGCAATCCTGCCCCTAAAGTCGTCTGGCAAGACCGCACGCGCCACCCTATTATTACTGGATAACAATTCCAAACGGTTGAGCGTCGGAACATGAGTGATCCCATCAAGGTTTACCCGTCAAAACCTGCCAAAGTCTATTTCTACGGCACCTGCCTGGTGGACATGTTCTACCCGGATGCAGGCGTTGCCGGTGTGGAGCTGCTGGAGCGGGAAGGCATTCAGGTGCTGTTTCCGCAAAACCAGACCTGCTGCGGCCAGCCCGCCTATACGTCCGGCTACCACGACGAAGCCCGTGCCGTCGCCAAGGCACAGCTGGACCTGTTTCCCGAGGACTGGCCCATCGTGGTGCCCTCCGGTTCCTGCGGCGGCATGATGCACAAGCATTACCCGGCCCTGTTCAAGGACACCACCGATGAGGTCAAGGCCGCCGGTATTGCCGGGCGGGTCTGGGAGCTGACCGATTTTCTGCTGAACGTGTGCCACATCAAGCTGGAAGACCTGGGCGAGCCCACCACCGTGGCCATGCACACCTCCTGCTCGGCCCGCCGTGAAATGGGCGTGGCGGAAGTGGGGCCAAAACTGCTGGGCCAGCTGAAGAACGTGAATCTGGTGGAACAGGTGCGGCCGGAGGAGTGTTGCGGGTTCGGTGGCACCTTTGCAATCCGCCACCCGGAAATTTCCGGGGCCATGGTCAGCGAGAAGGTGGATGCGCTGGTAGAAACCGGCACCAAACAGTTCGTGACCACCGATTGCGGTTGCCTGGTGAACATTGCCGGCTACGCCGAGAAGAACCACAAGCCGGTTGAAGGCCAGCACATTCTCAGTTTCCTGTGGGCGCGTACCCAGGGCAAAGGGGAGCAATAGTCATGAGCGAAACAGCCGAACACACTGACCATCACATCGATGTAAAACAGTTCCACCCCCGCGCTCAGGCGGCCATCCACAACCCCAAGATCCGCAAGAACTTCCGCAGCGCCATGGACGGGCTGATGGCCAAACGCAAAGCGGCGTTCGAAGGCTGGGATCTGGAAACCCTTCGGGATCTCGGTGCCAATGTTCGCCTGCGGGCCCTGGCCAACCTGCCGGACCTGCTGGAACAGCTTGAGAAAAAGCTGACAGAAAACGGCATCAGGGTTCACTGGGCGGTGGACGGCGACGAGGCCTGCCGGATTGTGCGGGATATCTGCAAGGCCCGGGATGCCAGGACGGTGATCAAGGGTAAGTCCATGGTCTCCGAGGAAATGGAACTGAACCATTACCTGGAGGAACAGGGTATCGAAGCCCTGGAATCGGATCTGGGCGAATACATTGTGCAGCTGGCCGGAGAGACGCCCTCGCACATCATCATGCCAGCCATTCACAAGAACACCGGCGAGATCTCCGAGCTGATGCACGAAAAGACCGGCACGGATCTCTCCAACGATGTGGAATACCTCACCGCCAGCGCCCGCCAGCAGCTGCGGAAAAAGTTCATGAACGCGGATGTGGGGGTGTCTGGCGTCAACTTTGCGGTGGCGGAAACCGGCACCCTGTGCCTGGTGGAGAACGAAGGCAACGGCCGGATGACCACCACCGTCCCGCCCTGCCACATTGCGGTAACCGGCATTGAAAAAGTGGTACCGAGCATGGAAGACGTCTCGGCCCTGCTCGCCCTGCTGACACGCTCTGCCACGGGCCAGCACATCACCACCTACTTCAACATGATCTCCGGCCCGCGCAAGGCAGAAGAGCTGGACGGCCCCGAGGAAGTTCATCTGGTGCTGGTGGATAATGGCCGGTCGTCCATCTACCAGGATGACGAGCTGCTGGACACCCTGCGCTGCATCCGCTGCGGCGCCTGTATGAATCACTGCCCGGTGTATACCCGCATTGGCGGCCACGCCTACGGCACCACTTACCCGGGCCCTATCGGCAAGATTCTGATGCCACACCTGATTGGCCTGGACGAGGGCCGTCACCTGCCCAGCGCCTCCAGCCTGTGTGGTGCCTGTGGCGAAGTCTGCCCGGTCAAAATCCCCATTCCGGACCTGCTGGTGCGCCTGCGCCAGGAATCCGTGGATGGCGACAAGCTGCACCCGGCCAAGGTGCGTGGCCATGGCGCAAAACGCAGCGCCATAGAAGCAATGATCTGGAAAGGCTGGGCCTGGATGCACGCCAGCCCGGGCGTTTACCGGCTTGGCACCGCCGCCGCCAGCAAGCTGCGGGCGTTGCAGCCTGCCAGTGCCGGCGCCTGGACCAACTGCCGGACGGCGCCAAAGCTGGCCGCCAAAACCCTGCACCAGCGGATGAAGGAGCGTGACCAATGAGTTCCCGGGAAACGATCCTGCAACGCCTGCGCAACCGGACCGGCGGCGAGCTGACGGTACCGGAATGTGATTTTTCGGTACTCGAGAGGCCGGACTGGTCCACCACGGAGCGTGTCGAGCGGTTCGAGAAGATGATCGAATCGGTGCATGGCGAGGTTCACCATTGCACCGAAGACAGCTGGATGGATCGCCTTGCTGAAATCCTGGCCTCCCGGGGCGCCCGCAACCTGCTGGTTGCTAAAGCCCATGAGATTGGCCAGTCCCTGCGCAGCGCCGGCCGTAACGATCTGCCGGAACTGCTGATCTATGACGAGCCCATCGAAAGCTGGCAGGCGCATCTGTTCAATGAAGTGGATGCGAGCATTACTTCCACCCGCGGCGGCATTGCCGAGACCGGCTCGCTGATCCTGTGGCCAACGGTGGACGAGCCACGGCTGATGAGCCTGGTAGCGCCGGTACACATTGCCATCCTCAAAGCCACGGAACTCTACACAACCTTCCACGAAGCGATGAAGGCCCAGAACTGGTCCTCTGGCATGCCGACCAATGCCCTGTTAATCTCTGGCCCCTCGAAAACCGCCGACATTGAGCAAACCCTTGCTTACGGTGTTCACGGTCCCAAAGAGCTGATTGTGTTGATTATTGAATGATCCGAGGCGCCCTGCTGATCGCCCTGGCCGCCCTGCTCTGGGCGACCACGGGCATTGTTGCGAAATTCCTGTTTACCGGCACTGACCTTCAGGCCATCACCCTGGGCTTTCTGAGGCTGGCGGTGGCGTTGCCGTTTTTCTGGCTGCTGATGCGGCGGGAGCAGACACGGCTTGAGAAAGCCAATCCCGGCGCGAGGGTGGCCGGCGGTTCGCTGCGAAGCCTGCCTCCCGGAACGTTGCTGCCGTTGGCGGCGCTGGGGCTGTTCCAGGCTTTCTACCAGGGCAGCTACCTGCTTGCTGTCGACCTCACCGGTGCCGGCATTGCCACTCTGATTGCACTCTGCCTTCCGCCGGTACTGATCGCCCTTCTGGCGGCACCACTGCTGGGCGAAAAACCCGGGCTACTGACGGTATTGTCCCTGATTGCCGCTATTGCGGGTACCGCCATGCTGGTGCTCAGTGATATGGACACCAGTGGCACACTTCGCCTTGCCGGCATTCTGATGGCGCTGCTGGCTGCCGTGGTGTACACCGGCTTTACCCTGACCAGCCGTTACAGCTCGGCCGGCACCCCGGTATTTACCACTGCGTTTATCTGTTTCTTTACCGCAGCGTTGATCCTGTTGCCGGTGGTGGCAATCAGTGGCGGATTCGAGGGACTGGCAAGCCTGGAACTCAGGCACTGGCTGATGGTGGGCTACATCGGCGTGGTGCCGACATGCATTGGCTATGTAAGTTTCTTCAGCGGCATGAAAACCACACCGGCGACGCTTTCCAGTATCATTGTGACCCTGGAACCCCTGTTCGTGGCCCTGCTGGCCTGGGTGTTCCTGGAGGAGATACTGGGGCCTATCGGCGTTACCGGCGCGCTGATCCTGACCGCGGCGGTGATTGTCGCATCCCGGTATGGCAGCAAGCCCGCCGCCGGCCAGAAGGCCGGCGCGGACTGAGGCGCATCAATCTTCCTTGCGCTGCTTTTCGAGCATGTCCGGCTGCAGGATTTCGATCCAGTAGCCGTCCGGGTCCTTGATAAAGGCCAGGCCTTTCATCTTGCCGTCGTCCGGCTTTTTCACGAATTCGACACCGAGCTTTTCGAAGCGATCACAGGCGGCGTACACATCCGGAACGGCAACGCCGATATGGCCGAAGCCCTGGGGCTCGTCGTTGCCATTGTGGTAGCCAAAACCGTTGTCGTCTTCGGTGCCCCAGTTGTGGGTCAGCTCGAGCATGGCTTCACGGCCGAAGGTATAGGTGGTGCGGTAGGCGTCGTCGTGTGGCACCAGGGCGGCATGGCGGTCGTCCAGGTAACCGAGGAAATACAGGGTGAACTTCATTTCCGGGAAGTCCAGCTTGCGCACCAGGCGCATGCCCATCACCCGGGTGTAGAAGTCCATGGAGCGCTCGGGTTCCTTGATGCGCATCATGGTCTGGTTGAATATATAACCTTCGGTTTCGGGAACGGGGGCGTCGTATAGGCCGGGGGCCTGTTCGAAATGCTTGGGCATTTTGGTTTTCCCTTTTTTCGCAGGATTTAACCATTATACCTGATTGCGTTTCAGGGGGATTTCAAGTTCGGAAAAAAGAACCGGGACTTACGAAACCAACTGATGCTCCCTGCCGGATCAAAGTGTTGTCGCTACCGGATTCAGAGGCTGTGATAAACTCATGCACACAGACTCCCACGCCGGCCCGACAACCTCAGGGACCAACCGGTTTTTACGACCTGTTCAGAGAACCTTTATGGATTTTCAGGCGCCCAACACCCTGGCCGAGCAGATTGCCAATTACCTGGCAGAGCGGATCATGACCGGGCAGATTCGCCCGGGTGAGCGGATTCAGGAGGTCACCCTCGCCGGCGAGCTGAAGGTGAGCCGGGCCTCGGTGAAGGAAGCCCTGTATGCCCTTGAACGCTGGCATCTGGTGGAGATCACGCCCCGCAAAGGCGCCTCGGCAACCCGGCTGGACGCCACCCACGCCTCCGAGCTGTACGATGTATATATGCATTTGCTGATGATGCTGGCCACCCGGCTGTGTGAGCGCTGGCAGGAGGGCGATAAGCCCGGGATGCTGGAGGCGGTGAGCAAGGTTATAGCGCAGATGAAGCGCCCGTCTACCGATATTACGGCGGTGGTGGAGGCGAGCTTTAATGTAATGGAGGTCTGCTGCGAGGTGGTCGATAATCCCTATCTCACGGAGGCTCTGTCAAACTTCAAACCGGCGGTTAGCCGTGCTTATTACCTCAGTGCTGATCGCTACCGCAGAGGTCTTGCCCAGACCAGTGAGTTTTTTGCCAATCTTCCGCAGGCGGTTCTGACGCGGGATTCGGTTAAGGCGCAGGCTTTAATCCGGGAGTTTGCGGAGCATCAGAAGTCTTTGATTCAGCAGGCCTTGGCTTCCTGACTTGGGTGGAGACGATGCGGGTAGGAGCACCTTCCAGAACCGTGCGGAGCCATGGGTGGAGTGCGAAGCACTTCACGGGCAAGCCATGGAGGGCTTGCCCCGGACCTTTGGCGCGACGCAGGAGCAATAAGCGCCAAAGGGCGGAGCCGAGCGTACAGGGATGTATTCACAGCGTGTTCTGGAAGGTGCTCCTACCCGCATCGCCCGCAACTCTTCAGATATTTTCCGCTCTTTGTTGTGAACAGTCTCACAGACCTTTCAGCTTTCCACGCCTATCGTAACAGTCTGTAACAAACCAAAACTTTTGCTGCATTGGTTGTGCTGTCCCCCTGCGGCCCGGGGAGTGCTTTAACGCTCTCCGCCAAAAACAATAAACCAGTCTTTTGGGGCCACCATGACTCTGTCACTTGCCTGTTGTCGAAGTACCACGTCTTCCACACTCTCGCTCTGGGTGCTCGCCCTGGCTCTTCCGCTGCCTGCGTTGGCGGAGTTCAGGCCGATGGGGGATGGTGCGCTGTCTGGCGTTACCGGCCAGGCGGGGGTGACGATTGAGCTGGAAACCAAGCTCAGCATTGACCGGTTCAGCTGGATTGATGAGGGTTCGCTGAATGTGAACGGTCTGCGCTTGTCCGGGCAGAACGATACGGTGCTGGACAACATGAAGCTGACCATCGATATTGCCGGCGATGGGGAGGTGCTGGAGCACGGGTTTTCGGAGATTGCCCGTCGCGCCAATGCCGGGTTGCTGGCCCCGGGCAATCCGGATGTGGCCGATGCTCTGGCGAAGTATTCTGTCGCGGGCTCTTTTGGCAAGCAGTTCAATAGCGGTGATCTGGTGATGCACCTGGGTGCGACGGACTATGGCGACCCGTCCAGTCTGGACGACTACCTGCGGGCGGTCGACTTTGAACTGGCGGCGGACAGTGTGACCAGCACCGGTACCGGGGGGACGGCCACTCTGTTCTCGAACATCCTGCTGCAAGGGTATATTGGGCCGACGGATCTGGTGATTCGTAACGGAGGCAGTTCCACCCGCACTCTGGCCAATGGCAATGAGGTGTCCGGCTCTGAGCTGCAGCTGGATACTCATTTCGAGATTACCAACGGCAGCCTGAACTGGGATGCCGCAGATGTGATTCTGCTGTTCAACTTTGCCGCCGTGGGTATCGAGGGGCTGCAGATTCATAACCGCCGGGGCGACGATACGCTGGGGCATTTCGGCATGGCCAGTGCGACGGCAAAACTCTCCCGGGGAACCAGTGCCGCCTCTGGCAAGGAAGGCCTGTCCATCCATGAGGTTGAGTTCCGGGCGGATATCGACATGCCCGTGTTCAAGGTGGGTGGCACAAGCATCGGCAGCGTTCAGTTCACGGACTTCGCCATCACCAACTCCACCATGATGGTTTATGGTCGCTAGCCTGGACACCAACCACTCCCTACCCTGTAAACTGCCCGTCTAACTCTTGACGGGCAGCCCATGACTGACTCCACTGACATCAATTATTCAAAGCGTGCCTCCGGGCGGCGGCTGGCGATTTTCAGCCTGCTGTTTGTCGCGCTTACCGCCGCCGGGCTGTATGCCGTTTACGATCAGTTTGCCGGGCGCAGCATTACCTTTGATTCCAGACTGATCACTCCGGAAACCCTGTTGTCGGTGGCTGGTTTGTTACTGGTCTATTTCATTTCTGACGGCCTTCGGCTCTACTACACGCTCAGGGCGCTTGGCCATCGGTTACCTCTGCCGGCCATGTTCCGGCTGGTGTTCATTAACCTGTTTTTCTCCAATATCACGCCTATGGCCACCGGTGGCGGCTTCGCGCAGATCTGGTATCTGCATAACCACGGCGTTCCGGTTGGCAGGGCCACGGCCGCCACCACCATCCGGACGGTGCTGGCGGTGGTATTTATCTTTTCCCTGACGCCGGTTTTCCTGTTGACGCTCAAGGCGCTGGATGGCCGTACCATTGCCGGCGACATTGGTACGGCCCTGGCGATTTTTATCCTGATTTACCTGGGCTTCTTCGCCGTTCTGTTGTTCCGCACCCACTGGCTGATCGGCCCCCTCAGCAAGCTCCTCAGAGCGGCCCGCCGGATTCATCTGATAAGCGAGCGTCGGCACCAGAGGTGGCAGTTCAAGGCCCGCCGGGAGATGCTGCGGTTCTCCCGCAGCTTCAGTGACTATCTGCGTGGCCGCCCCCTGTTCGTCGTTTTGTCGATTCTGTTTACCGCGGTTTTCCTGCTCAGCCTGTTCAGTTTTCCGGCGCTGCTGATGGCCAGCCTGGACTATGATGTGGATTACCTGGTGTCGCTGGGGCTGCTGGTGGTAACCACCTTCATCATGTATTTTTCACCCACCCCCGGCGCCTCTGGTATTTCCGAGGGTGTTTTTGGCAGCTTCTTCCGGGACATCCTCTCTGGCAATCACCTGATTCTGGTGATTGTCTTCTGGCGCCTGCTGACCATCTACCTGGGAATGATTATCGGCTTGATCGTCTTGCAGAAGGAACTTGTTGCCAACCGCGGGAGAACCGGATGATTTTCCGAAACCCACTCAAGCTTCTGTTCTACCTGTGCCTGCTGGTGGTACTTCTGCTGGTTGGCTATAAGGCCTACCTGAACCTGTTCACCGAGGATTTTGAAGGGGTACACACCGAGCAGGTTGAACGAATCCAGGGCACGGTCCAGCCGGGTGAATCCTTCAGTTTTGCGGTGGTGGGTAATATCAACAATTCCGTGGGGATCTTCGAGGACAGGATCATCCCGGAGCTGAACCGATCCAACCTCGATTTCATGGTATCGGCGGGTAATGCCGTCAGTGGTGGCGGTGAAGACAAGTACCGCGCCCTCTACGGCTCCCTGAGCCACCTGGAGATCCCATATCTGCTCACCTTCGGCGCCCACGAATACGAAGACTTTGGCAGTTTCCGATTTTATGACCATTTCGGACCACACTTCTTCAGCATCCAGGCAGGCAACAGCCGGCTGATTTTCCTGGACAGCACCGGCAAAACACCCTGGCGCTGGCAGATCCGCTGGCTGCACGAACTGCTTGCCAAGGACGAATCAAAGGCGCGGATCCTGTTTATTGGCCACCCACCGCTGCACCCGGAAGAAAATGCCCCGTTCGACAGACAGGATGACTACCTCGCACCGCCCGAATTCAGGGACGCGTTACTCCGGGCGGTGGATGAGCACGACATTGACCGGGTGTTCTCCGCCAACCTGTCTCTTTACTCGGAAAAGCAAATGGGGGATACCACGTTCATAACCACCGGTGGCGCCGGTGGTCTGGTGGTGAACAACGACATCAGTTTCTATCACTATGTACGAGTGGATGTGAACGCACAGGGGCAGGTCAGCCACACCCTGCAGCGCCTGGAGGTGGGCCAGCACCCGGTTCTGAAGCGCCTGGAAAGCCTCTGGTTTTTTATCTACTCCCTGTTCTACACGGGCTACATCAATTTCCTGTTGATTGTCGCGGTGTTCGCGGCCATTGCGATCAAATTGTACGGCGCGATTTTCATCGGCAAGGATTACTACCCAGATTACGATCTGGACCCGGCCCCCTGGCTTGAACGCCCGTTGCGAGTGGCCATGTTTACCAACAACTACCTGCCGTTCATCGGCGGTGTTCCCATTTCGATCGAGCGGCTGCGACGGGGGCTGGAAAAGCTGGGAGACAAGCTGCTGATCGTGGCGCCCCGGTACAAGGGCCAGCCGGAGACGGAAGCCCACGTGCTGCGGGTGCCCTCACTGCTCGCCATGGGGGAGAAACGGGAATTCCGGCTGGCCAATATTTTCCTCGGCCGGATCCGCAAGCGGGTTCGTGCCTTCGCGCCGGACATCATCCATCTGCACCACCCGTTCTGGCTGGGCTCGTTGGGGCTGTTCGTAGCGCGGCGACTGAAGGTGCCAGCGATTTACACTTACCATACCCGCCTGGAACACTACGCCCACTTTGTGCCCCTGCCGGGGATGCTGTTCCGCAACCTGATTTCCCATGCCCTGATCAAGCGCTTTTCCAACAAGTGTGACGGCGTGATTGTGCCAACCTACTCCACCGAGGAATACCTTCGGATGATCGGGGTAAAAACGCCGACCTTTGTGCAGCCCACGGGCATTGAATACCAGCGTTTCCGGGACGTTCGCCGGGAAGATATTGACCAGTTGCGTAATCAGCTGAATCTTGGAGACGAGAAGGTTTTCGTCAGCGTTTCACGGTTATCCAATGAGAAAAATATTGACTTCATGATTGAAGCGATTGATGCCCTGAGGCGGGAAACCGATGTGCCGTTCCGGTTCCTTATGATTGGCGATGGCCACCAGAAAGACCGGTTGCAGAAGAAGATAGAAGACCTTGACCTCCGGCAACATGTCACTCTGGTGGGTGCCATCCCCCCGGAAGACATGGCCACCTGGTACCGGCTGGGTGACGCCTTCCTGTTTGCCTCGAAATCCGAAACCCAGGGCATGGTGATCCTGGAGGCCATGGCGGCGGGGCTGCCGGTGGTGGCCGTGCGCTCCAGCGGCATCGAGGATGTGGTGCGGCACGGTTTCAATGGCTTCAAGACGCCGGAGAAGCAGGACCAGTGGCGGGCGCAGGTCAGGAAACTGCTGGAAGACGACGAACTGCGCAGCAAACTTGCCTCACAGGCTCTGGATTTTGCGAAGGACTATTCCGTCGAGCAGTTTGCCACTGACGTTCGCACAATTTACGCCACCACCCTGGCCATGTTCGCCAAGAAACGGAAACGCTCAGCAAGCAATCAGGAATAGTCAGGGTTATGGTTTCCCCTGCACCCTGATCGGTCCAGACTGAGTTCACGTATTATAAAAGTCGTTTTAACCATCGGAGAGTCTAAGTGAGCGGCATCCCCGTCGGAATCAGCACCTGCCTGCTGGGCAGGGAAGTTCGCCATGATGGCGGCCACAAACATTCCCGTTACTGCACCCAGGTGCTGTCAAAGCACTTTGAATTTCGTTCCATCTGCCCGGAGCTGGAAGCAGGCCTGGGCGTGCCCCGCCCGGCCATTCACCTGCGTGAATACAGCGATGGCCTTCGGCTGATCGAAACCAGGGGCACGGCAGATCACACCGGCGCCATGCACGGCTTTATCGACCAGATCATGCCCACCCTGGCGGACCTTCGGGGTTACATCCTGATGGCCAAATCGCCCAGCTGTGGCATGGAGCGCATCAAGGTGCACAACGAGAATGGCCAGGTGACCCGCAGGGACGGCCGGGGCATGTTCGCCGAAGCTCTGTTGAAAGCCTATCCGCTGATGCCGGTGGAGGAGGAAGGCCGCCTCAACGACGACATGCTTCGGGAAAACTTTATCGAGCGGGTCTTTGCCTACGACGACTGGATGCAGAATGTCGCGGGCGACAACCTTTCGGCCAGGGCGCTGATCGAATTCCACACCCGCCACAAGTTCCAGCTTCTGGCCCACTCCGAGAAGATCTACCGCCAGCTTGGCCCCATGTTGGGGGACCTGAAATCCGAGCCACTGGAAACTATCTCCGGCCGTTACATCAACCAGTTCATGGAGGCCATGAGCCAGAAAGTCAGCCGGGGCTCCCACCTGAATGCCATGCAGCACCTGATGGGCTACCTGAGAGACTCCATGGGCGACGAAGACCGTAAGGTGTTGATGGAGCAGATGGAGGCCTACCGCCGGGGTGAGGTGCCGTTGGTGGTGCCCATGACCCTGCTGCGCATGGCCCAGCGCCGGGAGCCGGTGGATTACCTGCACGCCCAGCAATACCTTACGCCCTATCCGGACGAGCTTGGTCTGAGAAACAACATTTGAAGCTTGAAAGCGGGGTCAGATGAAAAAGGGGTCAGATGAACTTTTCATCTGACCCCTTTTTCATCTGACCCCTTTTTCACGCCGTTAATCAGAAGCCATAGAGGAGAGAGAGTGACGTCTCGGTGTCGGTGTTTTCAGAGCTGGCCGGTGCGTCGGATACGTGCTTCACCCGGACCGCGGCCTTCATCGAAAGGTTTCCCACCACATTGGCCTGCAGGGACGTCTCTGACTGGCTTATCGTGTTGTTCTCATCCAGCCCGATTTCGGTGCTGAGCTTCTGGCGGAACAGCGAATTGGCGGACAGGGCGTAGTCAAACTGCCCCGCAAGGCGGGCGATGGCCTCTTTTTCAGTATCTTCTCCCTGCGCGTTGACCGTATCCAGCTTGTTATAGCGGTAACCCGCACCCGCTGAGAGATCAAGAAAAGACCGATCGCCCGACCGCCAGAGCCGGTTCCCGTAACCAGTTGTCACTGTGGATTCGAAATCGTAGCCAGAGAAGCGGTCGTTCTCCCAGGAGCCGCGAAGAAACCAATACTGTTTTTTGTCGAACTTGTAGTCGGTTTCCAGAGCGGCCAGGTACTCCTCGGCCGTGGTTTCGTCCTCCGCTTCGGAGTAATTGGTGCTGAAGTCCCCGGTATGGCGCCAGGTTTCCACTTCACGAATCAGACCGAGACGGCCCTTGATGTTGGTCTCCTCGGTGTTGCCGGTGGTAACCAGCACACCAAGTTCGGTTTCGCCCTTCCAGTTATCCGCCTCCTGCCCATTGGCAAACGGCGCGATAGCAACTGCGGTGATGGCTACTGCCTGTCGTAACTCCATGAAGTCTCCTGTTGGTGTTGGTCAGGCTCCCTCGGTTTTGCTGGCCTTTTCACCGGCCAGGCTTTTCCGGGCCTGATGCTCTCTTTCAGCCTTTTTCCGGGCCTTGCGCTCGGCAATGATGCGGGCCGCTTCACCGCCCACGTGGGCCTCGCCACGCTGCCCTGCCAGGCGCATCTGACGTTCACGCTCGGCGAACCGGGCCTTCTGCACTTCGGTCAGCGAGTCGACGCACTGGTGACAGCTGACTCCCGGCTCATACTCCGGACGCTCTTTGTCTTCCTCGGTAATCGGCCTGCGGCAGGCGTGGCACTGATCGTACTCGCCACGCTCCAGCCTGTGGTTGACGGTTACCCGGTCATCAAACACGAAGCATTCTCCGCGCCACAGGCTCTGCTCTTCGGGTACCTCTTCCAGGTATTTCAGGATGCCACCCTTGAGGTGATACACCTCTTCAAAGCCCTGTTCCTTAAGGTATGCGGTGGATTTCTCACAACGGATACCGCCGGTGCAGAACATGGCCACCTTCCTGTGCTTCGATGGATCGAGATTCTGCTTCACGTATTCCGGGAATTCGCGGAAGGTCTCGGTGGCCGGATTGACGGCATTTTTAAAAGTGCCAATCTCGACTTCGTATTGATTACGGGTATCGACAAGAACCACGTCCGGATCGGAGATCAGATTGTTCCACGCTTTCGGGTCCACATACGTACCGACAATGCGCTTCGGATCAATCCCTTCCACGCCCATGGTGACAATTTCCTTCTTGAGCTTCACCTTGGTGCGTTTGAAGGGCTGAATATCAACAAAGGATTCCTTGTAGTCAATACCGTCAAAACGCTCATCGCCGGTAATCCAGGCTTTCACGGCATCAATGCCTTCTCGGCTGCCGGCGATGGTGCCGTTGATACCTTCCCTTGCCAGCAGCAGGGTGCCATGGACGTCTTGCTCCAGCATCAGGTCCAGCAGCGGCTGGCGGAGGGACTTGTAATCGTTCAGGACTGCGAACTTGTACAGTGCGCAGACAACAACGTTGTTGCTCATCATTTTCTCCTGCGGGCCGGATCGTAAATCCGGAGCATGGGTTCGGGGTTATTCAAAGGCCGAAGCCTGAGAGGGCGCAGATTTTAACCAACTCAGGCTCACGATCAAGTGCGGGTTTTGCAGCACTACTCGGCCTTGCTGGCAAGCTCGCGCTCCACAACAGCGGAAAGCTGCCCCCAGCCCGGCCGCGTCAGGCGGATATTATCCACCAGAACGGTGGGTGTGCTGGTTACCCGAAGCTGCATGGCAACGCGGCGGCTTTGTTCTACGGCCTCGCGATGCAATTCGGTGGTCATACAGCGGCGGAAGCGCCGTTCTTCAAGGCCGAGGTCGCCGGCGTACCGGGTGAAGGTTGCCACCGGGTCGTTAGAGCCACTCCACTCGGTCTGGGAATCGTAGAGGCGATCGTGCATGGTCCAGTAGGCGCCCTGATCACCTGCACAGCGAGCAGCCTGGGCCGCGGGCATGGCGTTCTGGTGCTGCTGCAGCGGCAGATCGAAATAGACGAACCGGACCTTGCCCTCATCCACGTACTCCTGCTTCAGCCGCTTGCTCGCCGAGGAGAAGTTGCCGCAGGCCGGACACTGATAGTCTGCAAACTCCCGCACCACGACAGGAGCATCCTCCGGGCCCACTGAAACTCCGAACTGGTCCAACTGCGCCGGAAACGCCTCGGCATTGGCAGAAGCCACAGGCAGTTCGTCGGAGGTTGGCTCCGGTGCGGCGGTCAGGAACACCAACCCGAAAGCCACTGCGGCGACCACGAGCACACCGATGCCAATATAAAGCGGCTTGTTGGATTTTCCTTTTCGGGGAGGCGGTGCACCGGTTTGCTTGCGACGTTTTGCTTCACCCATGATGGAGCTCCTTTTTGTGTTTCTGATTTTCCGGAATTAATTAGCTGGCGACCGTTTTCAGAGCCAGCGTGGCACGCTAAGATCCTTTATATCCTACAAAAGTTCCAACAAAAACTAAGGAATCCTCATGCCATTACCCGCATCCCTGCAAGACACGCTCACTCTGCCGCTGGTTGCCGCACCCATGTTTCTGATTTCCGGCCCGGAACTGGCGCTGGCCTGTTGCAAACAGGGCATTGTGGGAAGTTTTCCGGCCCTGAACCAGCGCACCAGTGAGGGTTTTGAGGGCTGGCTGGTCCAGATGAATGAAGAGCTGGACGCCTTCCGGACATTGCATCCGGGTCACAAGACAGCGCCGTATGCGGTGAACCTGATTGTGCACCGGACCAATCCGCGCTGGCAGGCAGACCTTGAGCTGTGCGTGAAACACCAGGTGCCGATCATTATCACGTCACTGGGCGCGGCCAGCCAGGTGGTCGAAGCGGTGCACGGCTACGGCGGCGTGGTATTCCACGATGTGACCAACCAGAAACACGCACGGAAAGCGGCGCAAACCGGCGTCGATGGCATCATTGCGGTAGCGGCCGGCGCCGGCGGCCATGCCGGCACCATTAACCCGTTTGTACTGGTACACGAAATCCGTGAGGTGTTTGATGGCACCATCCTGCTGGCCGGCGGGCTGTCTCATGGCGAAGACCTGCTGGCTGTACAGGCCCTGGGTGCAGACCTGGCCTACATGGGTACCCGGTTTATCAATACCACCGAATCCCAGGCGGAAGAGGCTTACCGGAGCATGATCATCGAGGCTGTTTCCGGCGACATTATCCACACACCGGCGGTGTCCGGTGTGCCCGCCAGCTTTATGCGGCAGAGCCTGGAGGCCGCCGGATTCCCCATGGACAAGCTGAACCAGGCGGGCGACATCAATTACGGAGAAAAGCTCAAACCCATTGACGATGAAGCCATGGCCTGGAAAACCGTCTGGTCTGCTGGCCAGGGCGTCAGCCAGATCCACGACGTGCTGAGTGTCGCGGATCTGGTGAAACGACTGAGCGAGGAATACCAAAACGCCCGGGCCTGGCTAGTGTCATCTCCCCCGGCCCTCTGATGGCGACGGAAATCATCACGATTTATTGTCAGGGCATGAATACTGTTGGGAGCTATGAGTTCGCCTTCAAATTCAGGGTATCTGCATTTCGTGATTGATCCGGGGTCAGATGGCCCCATCCTCGATCAGCTTCACCAGTGTTGATAGATCGGCCCCGTAGTTGACCCCCTTCTCCTCCGGTTCCGGCCTTGTGAAGCTGATACTCTTCCTCATCATCACCCCACCAAATCCGGTATCCTGTGGCGGCTGACGCTTGCGCTTGAAGTTCGGGCGCTTGACCTTGTGAGCCCCCTCCGAGAAAAGGATTTTGACTCTCAAGGCCTCAAAGCTATAGCCACGACCCAGGCGATTCATCACCCGAATGAGGTTGTTCAGGCTCTCAGTGTAGGCATTGGTAATGGCGTGATCGAAGTAGGCGAAAATGTGCGGATGCCAGTTATCCATCGCCCTGACCAGTGGGTAAAACGCCTCGCGCACCTCCGGCACCAGGTTGTCCCTCCAGATGGCATAGGCTCGCTCTGCATCGGCACGGGTATCCATGTCCCAGATACCGTAGAACGCCTCTTTGGCATCGTAGGCAGCCTCCAGCATCGGGTAGTTGGCCGTCCAGCCCGAGAGCTTGAGGTATTCCTTGTCGGTGAGTTCGTTACGGCGCTTGAGCAGCACGAAGCGGTCGTGCATCAGTCCCCGGCGTTCTTTGGTGGTGAGTTCGGCACGCTGGGCCTTGCGGATCGTATCCAGGGCCTCATTCGCCATCCTGACCACATGAAACTTGTCGATCACGATGGTCGCCTGTGGCATCAGAGCCTCCACCGCCTCTCGGTAAGGGTTCCACATATCCATCGCCACATATTGCACCTTCTCGCGCCCCTGCATGGTCTGGAAGTGGCCCATGACCGTCTTCTTGGTGCGGTCGCGCAGAACCTCGACCGCCGTGTTGTGCTCAATGTTGGAGATAATGCAGCGGGGTTTCTTGATGATGTGGATTTCGTCAATGCCCATCCACTTCGGCACCTCGAAGCAAACCGTGCGCTCCAGCTCGTTGATGTAGTCGCGGAAGACGTTTTTGACGGTGTTCTCAGCCAATCCCACCTCATCGGCCAGGTGCGCGAAGGGGCGTTTGATGGCCTGCTTGCCCACCCAATCGACCAGGCGTGCGGTCATCAGTCGCTTCTCATCGACATCCGGTAGACGCTCGTAGAAGGTCTTTCCGCACTGGCGGCAGCGATAGCGCCTGGTATCGACATAGATACCGACACGTTTTCCGTGCATGGGCAGGTCGCGGATCAACTGCTCACGGCGTCCGAACCCGACAATCTCTCTGTGGCCGCAATGCTGGCAGGCGGATGGGTGCTTCGTTGCCCCGGCCCAGATGTGGTAGTCGTGGTCGTCTTCCTCGATGCTGGCGATAGTGTAGGAGGGAAGATTCAGAATATTGCGAGGCATGTTATTCGTGGGTCACAGCAGACTCTCCACGCATTCAAAACACCGGCAATCTGCTGCGTGTATCTCTATGGCATTCGTGCTTTTGATGGCAACTTCAAAGAACGGCACTTCACTATTGTCCGTTTCTGCAACCCACATACCTTTCGCCGTTGACCAAACAATTGAATGCGGTTCTTGATCAATCATGATGGTATCGTGCTCATAGAGGTCGTTCCCGTTGGTATCCTCGAACCCAGTGAACAACTCCAGATCGACGGTTTCCATGCTGTTTACCGCTGTGCAACCCTGTTGAAGTTGAAACCACAAAACGGGCAGGTGCCGTCAATGCGTGAACGTGTGCGGTAGCGTTTGCAGGTTGAGCGATAGCAGGTGACGCTCTGGCTCTTACTTGGATGCCATTTTTGGCGAGGCGGAGAAACGGCTTGGCTTTGTTTGTCGGCGATACTCATGGGGATGGAGATGCCCCCGGATAATTGAGGAATTGAATTACCTCCCCAACCTGCACTTCCAATTCCGGCAAATCTCTCTCGACAGTCCTCCAGACCACATCCAGATCGACTTTGAAGTACCCATGCGCCAAGGCATTTCGCGTGCCGTAAGCCGCTTTGAGGGGAAAATCTGGATGCTTTATCGCAAAGTCAGGGAAATGACGTTGGATACTACCTGCCGCCTCACCGATGATCTCCAGGTTGCGGATCACTGCATCCTGTTTCTCTTCATTAACAAGGAACCCGACTTGATCAATGTCCTGGAGATAGCGCTGAATACGACCGATAGCCTGCTGGATGTGCCCAAGGTAGTCTCTCAGGGCGAGTTCATCCCGACGACTCATACAGCCCGAGCCTCATTGAGCACTTCCATTTTCCACCTGTCAGGCAGCGCAGCGGGAGTCAGTACATCAACCTCTACTCCGAGGAGTTCAGTCAGCTCTGTGCGAATAGCACCAACATCGAAGAGGGAGGTTTCCTCCGTGGTGTCGATGAGGATGTCCAGATCGCTTGCATCCGTATCCTGTCCGTGGAGGACGGAACCGAAGATACGCGGGTTTTTGGCATGATGCCGCTCCACGATCTGCCGTATGGCATCACGGTGCTGTTGATATGCGGTAGATGGCTTCATACAGAGGCCCTCATTGGTACTCAGATAGCCTAACTTTAGGGCATCTAGTGTCCGCCGTCAATCACGCATTGCGTTTTTGCGCCATAGTTACGGCATAGTTACGGCATTTGAATCGAGCAGAGGAAATCTACGCCGAGATTCAGGCGCTGGAGGAGAAGAAATAGCCGGGGGAGCCTTTACTCCCCCATCAACTGCCTGATCCGATGGTTGAGCCGCGCCACTTCCCGGCGCATTTCCTCAACCTCATCGAGCAACTCCAGAGACATCGCGAGGCCGGGCAGATTCATTTTCAGATCCCGTTGCAGTCTTTGGGCTTTGCGCAACCGGTTTAGGGCCGCGACATCGAACTGCCATTGCCGGGCCTCCGGGGAGTCCTCCAGTGGCGCAATGATGCCGTAGTCAACCAGTTTGATAACAAACTCGGCATGGCATTCGCCGCGTTCGCAGATTTCACGCAGGGTGAAGGTGCTGCCATCCTGGTCGAACACCTCTACCGTCAGAATATGGTCTTGCTTGTTCATCCCTTACTCCCGCTCACACGTGAAGCCTGCTGCGTGGATTGAAGTTTTTCTCTGCCTCGGCCAACTGGGCATAGAGCTTTTCAGCCTCCGGGCTGTGTTTCTCAGGCATGGCCACCTGAAGAACGACGATCTGGTCGCCCGGATGTTTGCCCGGGAAGCCTTTGCCCTTGAGCCTGAGCTTACGGCCGCTGGTGGAGCCCTTCGGGACTTTGACATTCACCTTGGAGCCAACCGTTGGCACAGTCACCGTTGCACCCAGAGCCGCCTCCCAGGGCGCCACGGGCACGGTAACCATGACATCGCGGCCTTCAATGGTGAAATGCGGATGCGGCGCGAACTCCACCTCGATGAACAGATCGCCAGGCTCACCGCCGCCAATACCCGGAGCACCCTGACCTTTCAGGCGGATATGCTGCCCCTCGCGCATGCCGGCGGGGATCTTCACTTTCAGGGTTTTCTGCCTCGGAATAACCCGGCCATGCGGGTCGGCTTCGTGCACGGTAAACGACACCTGCTTGTCGCAGCCATGGAAGGCTTCTTCCAAGAACAGGGCGATCCTGGCATGGACATCTTCACCGCGTATTTTCATGTTCTGGCGGAAACCTCCACTATCAGAACCACCGGAGAACCCACCCCGGCGACGGCCTCCGAAGATCTCCTCGAAGAAATCGCTGAACTGGCGGGCATCGGCCTCAGTATAGCCACCGCCGCCAAAACCGGATGCGCTCTGCCATCCGGGTGGCGGCTCGAACGAACCATCAGCCTTGGCGCCGTACTTGCGCAGCTGATCATATTCCGCCCGCTTCTCGGGGTCTTTCAATACTTCGTAGGCCTCACCAAGATCCTTGAACCTGGTGTCGGCGTCCTTTTCCTTGCTGACATCCGGATGGTATTTCCGGGCCAGCTTCCGGTAAGCCTTTTTGATCTCCTCGGAGGAGGCAGACTCGCTCACACCGAGCACGGCGTAATAGTCTTTGAAGTCCATTCTGGTCCTCACCGCTGGTTAATCTGCTGAGCGAATTGCTCGTATACTAACCACTATATTTGATGAGGTTCGGGAAATTACAAGGGTGGGGTTGTTCTTACTTGAGGTGGATCAGGGTTTGGGGTGGACACTGGAGGTTGGCAGAGCCAGACCACCTGGGCGCCACCCTGAAGCCATCAGGCTACAAGACGGCGCACTCCAAGGGCTTACTTGACCTTCGGATCCAGCTCACCGGAGGCATACCGCTCAAACATGCGCTCCAGGTTGACCGGTTTGATCTTGCTGGCGTTGCCGGCACAACCGAAGGCTTCGTAGCGTGCGATGCACACGTCGGTCATGGCCTTCATGGTTTCCTTGAGGAATTTGCGCGGGTCAAACTCCGCCGGGTTTTCGCTCAGGAAGCGACGGACGGCACCGGTGCTTGCCAGGCGCAGGTCGGTGTCGATGTTGACCTTGCGCACGCCGTGCTTGATACCTTCCACGATTTCTTCAACCGGGACACCGTAGGTTTCCGGGATCTCGCCGCCGTATTCGTTGATGATCTTCAGCCACTCCTGGGGTACGGAGCTGGAGCCGTGCATGACCAGATGGGTGTCCGGGATACGGGCGTGGATGGCTTTGATCTGGTCGATAGCCAGGATGTCGCCGGTGGGCGGACGGGTAAACTTGTAGGCGCCGTGGCTGGTACCGATGGCGATGGCCAGGGCGTCCACGTGGGTCTTCTTGACGAAATCCGCGGCTTCTTCCGGGTCGGTCAGCATCTGGCTGTGGTCCAGGGTGCCTTCGGCGCCGATGCCGTCTTCTTCACCGGCCTGGCCGGTTTCCAGGGAGCCGAGGCAGCCCAGTTCGCCTTCTACGGAGACGCCACAGGCGTGGGCCATTTCAACGGTGCGGCGGGTGACGTCAACGTTGTAGTCGTAGTCGGTCGGGGTTTTGCCGTCTTCACCGAGGGAGCCGTCCATCATCACGGAGCTGAAGCCCAACTGGATGGAGCGCTGGCACACGGAGGGGCTGGTGCCGTGGTCCTGGTGCATAACCACCGGGATATGCGGGAATTCTTCGATGGCCGCCAGGATCAGGTGGCGCAGGAAGGGGGCGCCGGCGTATTTGCGGGCACCGGCAGAGGCCTGGACAATCACCGGGGAGTCGGTTTTGTCGGCGGCTTCCATGATGGCACGCATCTGTTCCAGGTTGTTGACGTTAAAGGCTGGCACACCGTAACCATGCTCGGCGGCGTGATCCAGCATTTGCCGCATCGAAATCAGGGCCATGGGTCGTCTCCTTCATTTGGATTTTGAGTGTTTGAATTCTGTTTATTTCAGACTCTCATGATCAGGATTGGGAGTCTGCTGCGGCAGTCGGCGGGTTTGGCTTTCCGGGACACGCTGTGAATACGTCCATGTACGCTTGAGCGCAGCATCCCTGCTGCGCACAGTCCCGGAAAGCCAAACCCGCCGCCTACCTTGCGAATCTAGCTACAGTAAAACGCCTTACGCGCCGCGCTCTTCCAGTACGGCTACGGCCGGCAGTGTTTTGCCTTCCACAAATTCGAGGAAGGCCCCACCACCGGTAGAGATATACGAGATTTTGTCAGCAACACCGTACTTGTCAACGGCGGCGACGGTGTCACCACCACCGGCCAGGGAGAAGGCGTTGCTTTCGGCGATGGCCAGCGCGAGTGCTTTGGTGCCATTACCGAACTGGTCGAACTCGAAAACGCCGACCGGGCCGTTCCAGAGAATGGTTTTGGCGTTTTTCAGTACGTCGGCGAACTTGCCAGCGGTTTCCGGACCTACGTCGAGGATCATGTCGTCGTCGCTGACGTCGGAGATGTTCTTGGTGGTGGCGGTGGCGGTTTCGGCGAATTCGCTGGCTACCACTACGTCGACCGGCAGAGGGATTTCAACGCGGGAGGCAATGTCCTTGGCGGTGTCGATCAGGTCGTGCTCGCACAAGGATTTACCGACCGGGTGACCCGCTGCAGCCAGAAAGGTATTGGCGATGCCGCCGCCGACGATGATCTGGTCGCAGACTTTTTCCAGGGCGTTGAGTACATCCAGCTTGGTGGAGACCTTGGAGCCGCCAACGATGGCAACGACCGGTTTGGCCGGGTTGTCCAGGGCCTTGCCCAGTGCTTCAAGCTCAGCCGCCAGCAGCGGGCCGGCGCAAGCTTCGGGGGCGAATCTTGCCACACCGTGGGTGGAGGCCTGGGCGCGGTGGGCGGTGCCGAAGGCGTCCATGACGTAGACGTCGCACAGGGCGGCGTACTTCTTTGCGAGGTCTTCGTTGTCTTTCTTCTCGCCTTTGTTGAAGCGGACGTTTTCAAACAGAACCACTTCGCCATCGGCGACTTCAACGCCGTCCAGGTAGTCCTTGATCAGGCGCACTTCCTGGCCCAGCACCCTGGAGAGATGGTCAGCGACGGGCTTCATGGAGAAGGCTTCGTCGTACACGCCTTCTTCCGGGCGCCCCAGGTGTGACATCAGCATGACCCTGGCGCCGGCGTCTTTGGCGGCCTTGATGGTCGGTAGTGACGCGCGGATGCGGGCGTCGCTGGAGACCTTGCCATCCTTGACCGGCACGTTCAGGTCTTCGCGGATCAGCACCCGCTTGCCGGCGAGGTTGAGGTCGGTCATTTTCTTGATGGCCATAACGTTCTTCCCTAAGTCTGTGTGAACACGTGAACATGGGTCTGCCCCCATACGGGGTCAGACCCCTTTTTCAGTCTTTTCCAGCCAACAGCGGCTGACATCGAGCATCCGGTTCGCGAACCCCCACTCATTGTCGAACCAGCACAGCACTTTCACCATGGTGCCCCCGGTTACCCGGGTCTGACCGCCGTCCACGATGCCGGAATGGGCGTCGTGGTTGAAATCGGAGCTGGCCAGCAGTTCGTCGGTGTAGCCGAGTATGCGCTTCAACGGGCCGTTGGCGGCCTCTTTTAACAGGTTGTTCACCGTTACCACATCCGTGGCCTTGCGCACGTTGATCACCATATCAATGGCGGACACGTTCATAGTCGGCACCCGCATGGCCACCGAGCTGAACCTGCCTTCCATATGGGGCAGCAGCCGTTCGATGCCTTTGGCGAGCCCCGTTTCCACCGGGACGATGTTGTGCAAAGCGCTGCGGGTGCGGCGCAGGTCCTGGTGATGGTAGGCGTCGATCACCGGCTGGTCGTTCATCGCCGCGTGGATGGTGGTGGTACTGCCCTGCTCCACACCGAAGGCGTCGTCCAGCGCCTTGATTACAGGTACCAGGCAATTGGTGGTGCAGGAAGCGGCGGCGACGATAACGTCCTTGGGGCAGAGATCGCGGTCGTTGATGCCGTAGACCACGGTGCGGTCCACATCCGATTCCGCGGGCTGGGAAAATAGCAGACGTTTGGCACCGGCCTGGATATGGCGTTCTGCGGTGGCGCGATCAGAATAGGCGCCGGAACACTCAAGCACCAGATCGACCTTGAGAAGGTCCCAGGGCAGTTCGGCGGGTTCCGAATGGCGTAACACCCGGATGGCGTCACCATTGACCGTCAGGTCCTGGCCGGCTACGGAAATCTCACCCTGGAACCGGCCATGGGTGGAGTCGTAGCGGGTCAGGTGGGCAATGGTGTCGATATCCGACAGCTCATTAATGGCGACCACCTGCAGGTGGTCGCGGAAGCCGCTTTCATAAAGCGCACGCAACACGCACTGGCCGATTCGTCCGTACCCGTTGATGGCAATGCGAAAAGGCGCGGAGTCTGTCATCAGGCGTCCAGCAGTTCAGCGGCCACATCCAGAACATTATCGACGGTAAAGCCGAATTCCTTGAACAGCTCACCGGCAGGCGCGGACTCACCAAAGGTGGTCATGCCGATAATACGGCCGTCCAGGCCCACGTACTTGTACCAGTAGTCGGCAATGCCGGCTTCGATGGCGATGCGGTTGGTCACGTCCAGCGGCAGAACCTGCTGCCTGTACTCGGCGCTCTGGGCATCGAAGGTATCGGTTGACGGCATGGAAACCACACGCACCTTGCTACCCTGCGCACGCAATTTGGCAGCGGCGTCCCGGGCCAGGCCTACTTCGGAGCCGGTAGCGATCAGGATCAGGTCCGGTGTGCCTTCGCTGTCCGACAGGATGTAGGCGCCCTTGGCCACATCCGCAAGCTGCCGGGCATCGCGGTCCTGGTGCGGCAGTCCCTGACGGGAGAAGACCATGGCGGTGGGGCCGTCGGTGCGTTCGAGGGCCGCTTTCCAGGCCACGGCGGTTTCCACCGTGTCGGCCGGCCGCCACATGCTCATGTTCGGCGTGGTGCGCAGGCTGGCCATCTGCTCGATCGGCTGGTGAGTGGGGCCATCCTCGCCCAGACCAATTGAGTCGTGGGTGAACACAAAGATTGAGCGCTGCTTCATCAGCGCGGCCATCCGAACCGCGTTGCGGCAGTATTCCATGAAGATCAGGAAGGTGGCGCCGTAGGGCACGAAGCCGCCGTGCAGGGCGATGCCGTTCATGATCGCGACCATGCCGAACTCGCGCACGCCGTAGTGGATGTAGTTGCCGCTGGCGTCTTCCCTGGCCAGTCCCTTGCTGCCGCCCCAGATGGTCAGGTTGGAACCGGCCAGGTCGGCCGAACCACCCATCAGTTCCGGCAACAGGGGACCGTAGGCGTTCAGGGTGTTCTGGGAGGCCTTGCGGGAGGCAACCGTTTCGCCCTTGTCCTGGCATTCCTGAATGTAGGCGTGGGCCTTGCCGGCAAAATCTGAAGGCAGATCACCGGCCATGCGGCGCTTGAATTCCGCGGCCAGCTCCGGCTCGGCCTTTTCGTATGCGGCGAACGCCTGCTCCCACTCTGACTGAGCCGCTGCGCCTTTTTCACGTGCGTTCCAGGCGGCTGCGATTTCGGACGGAACTTCAAACGGGCCGTATTGCCAGCCCAGTTGCTCGCGGGTCAGCGTGATTTCGTCGTCACCGAGCGGCGCACCGTGGCTGTCTTCCTTGCCCTGCTTGTTGGGAGAGCCGAATCCGATGATGGTCTTGCAACAGATCATGGTGGGCTGATCGGTGTTGGCGCGGGCAGCCTCAATGGCAGCGCGCACGGCGTTGGCATCGTGGCCGTCCACCGCCGGAATCACCTGCCAGCCGTAGGCTTCGAAACGCTTCGGGGTGTCGTCGGTGAACCAGCCTTCCACTTCACCATCAATGGAAATGCCGTTGTCGTCGTAGAAGCAGATCAGCTTGCCCAGGCCCAGGGTGCCGGCCAGGGAGGCCACTTCGTGGGAGATTCCCTCCATCAGGCAGCCGTCACCGAGGAAGGTGTAGGTGTAGTGATCCACAATGTCGTGGCCGGGACGGTTGAACTGCGCTGCCAGCGCCTTTTCCGCCAGGGCGAAACCCACGGAATTGGCAAAACCCTGCCCGAGAGGACCGGTGGTGGTTTCAACGCCCGGGGTATAACCGTATTCCGGGTGGCCCGGTGTTTTCGAGTGCAACTGACGAAAATTCTTCAGGTCGTCAATGGAAACGTCGTAACCGCTCAGGTGCAGCAGGGAGTACTGCAGCATGGAGCCGTGACCGTTGGACAGCACGAAGCGGTCCCGGTTGGCCCACTGAGGGTTAGCCGGGTTGTGGCTCAGATAATCGTTCCACAGTACCTCGGCGATATCCGCCATACCCATGGGCGCACCCGGGTGGCCGGACTTGGCTTTCTGAACCGCATCCATGCTCAGCGCGCGAATGGCGTTGGCGAGATCTTTACGAGACGGCATTGACGTTTCTCCAGTGTTTTGCAGGAAAAGAATTCGTAGTGATTAAAGGGCGATCAAAAATGAGGCGCGTATTTTCGCCGATTAGTGTGTGCCGGGGCAAATCGGCATGCGTCTGTTTCACGATTGTTTGCCTGCGGATTTCCGAAAGGCCTGATTTCAAAGAACGATAAATCTATATCAAAATTTTTTGATATGCCTATTGATTGGCCACCCGAAGCGCCCTACACTTCCTTCCCATGACATCCATGAACGCACACGCCAATAACCTGTCCTCCGTGGACGCACTGGCCCCGATCTTCAAGGCAAGCGGGGATCCGCTGCGTCTGGAGATCCTGCGTGTGCTGAGAAGGGATACCTTTGGGGTGCTGGAGCTCAGCCAGTTGTTCGATATGCGCCAGTCCGGCATGAGCCACCACCTGAAAGTGATGAACAAGGCCGGTCTGCTGGAACCCCAGCGTGAAGGCAATGCGATTTTCTATCGCCGCCCGCTGCACCTGGACAGCGACAAGCCAATGGATCAGACCATCCGGCAGATTTTCGAGGCAGTGGACCGTGTACCGCTTCCACCGCACCTGCAGGAAAAGATTGAAGCCATCCGCAACCAGCGGGCGGACCAGTCCCAGGCGTTTTTCGCCCGATACGCGGAACAGTTCCGGGAGCAGCAGGAGCTGATCGCCGCCTTTGAGCTCTACGCCGATCCGGTGGCCGAGCTGATTCGCAAGCGTTCCCGCAAACACCAGTGGCAAACCGCCCTGGAAATCGGCCCCGGCGAAGGTGCCTTCCTGCCGGTTCTGGCCGAGTTGAGCGGGCATGTAGTTGCCCTCGACAACAGCCGGGACATGCTGGCAAAGGCCACCCGTACCTGTATCGACCAACGGTTGAACAACGTCGACCTGATTGAGGGCGTTACCGACACACTGCTGGCCCGCGGCGACGCCTTTGACCTGGTGGTCGCCAACATGGTTCTGCACCACGTGCCCAGCCCGGCCGATATTTTTCTGGATGCGGCGGCCCTGATGAACAACGGCGGCTGCCTGGTAATCAGTGATCTGTGCAGCCACGACCAGGACTGGGCCAAGGAGAACTGTGGTGATCTCTGGCTGGGTTTTGAGCCGGAAGAGCTGACCGCCTGGGCTGACGAGGCCGGCTTGAGTGCCGGAGAACAGTTGTTTATCGGCCTGCGCAATGGTTTCCAGATCCAGGTTCGGGAGTTCTGGAAGCAAGGCGGCCAGGTTTGAAGACCTGATTCGCAATATCAACAAATTTTGATATACGGATACGTAGTTTTACGTATCCTTGAACACACCAATGAAACCGGTTACCGGAAAGCGCTTTAAGAACGTAGCTTACCGGCCTGAATTTGAAACGCTCACAGAGGAGCATGCGTTATGGCTGACTACAATATCTTCACTTCCGAATCGGTCTCTGAAGGCCATCCGGACAAACTGGCGGACCAGATCTCCGATGCCGTCCTCGACGCCATCCTGACGGAAGACCCGCACGCCCGCGTTGCCTGCGAAACCATGGTAAAAACCGGCGTGGCCATCGTTGGCGGTGAGATCACGACCAGTGCCTGGGTCGACCTGGAGGATCTGGTTCGCGGCGTGATCAAGGATATCGGCTACACCTCCTCGAAAGTGGGCTACGACGGCGACACCTGCGGCATCATCAACATTATCGGCAAGCAGTCCGTCGATATCGCCCAGGGCGTGGATCGCCAGAAGCCGGAAGACCAGGGTGCCGGCGACCAGGGCCTGATGTTCGGCTACGCCAGCAATGAAACCGACGTACTGATGCCCGCACCGATCACCTTCTCCCACCGTCTGGTACAGCGCCAGGCCGAGGCCCGCAAGAGCGGCCTGCTGCCCTGGCTGCGCCCGGATGCCAAGAGCCAGGTCACCTGCCGCTACGAAAACGGCCGGGTTACCGGTATCGATGCCGTGGTTCTGTCCACCCAGCACGATGAGGACGTGACCCAGGAAGACCTGAAAGAAGCGGTGATGGAGCTGATCGTCAAACACGCCCTGCCCGAAGAGCTGCTGCACAAGGACACCCAGTTCCACATCAACCCGACCGGCAAGTTCGTGATCGGGGGCCCGGTAGGCGACTGCGGTCTGACCGGCCGCAAGATCATCGTAGACACTTACGGCGGCATGGCACGCCACGGTGGTGGTGCTTTCTCCGGCAAGGATCCGTCCAAGGTTGACCGCTCCGCCGCCTACGCCGGCCGTTACGTGGCCAAGAACATCGTCGCCGCCGGCCTGGCCGACAAGTGCGAGATCCAGGTGTCCTACGCCATCGGTGTGGCGCAGCCGACGTCGATCTCCCTGAACACCTTCGGTACCGGCAAGATCAGCGATGACAAGATCATCCAGCTGGTTCGCGACAACTTCGACCTGCGGCCGTACGCGATCACCAACATGCTCGACCTGCTGCACCCCATGTACCGGGCCACCGCAGCCTACGGCCACTTCGGCCGCGAGCCCCATGAGATGACCGTCGGTGGCAAGACCTTCACCGCGTTCCCATGGGAAAAGATCGACCGCGCGGCGGCTCTTAAGGATGCCGCTGGTATTTGATTTGGGCTTGGTCGTACCTGGACGGCGATCACCGATAGTTCAACGAGGAGGTGGGGGCTGTCTTCCCCGGAATGTGGGAGGCCAAGGATGGCCGACCCCAAGCGCACATGGATGTGCTCGTAGCGTTTCCGGGGAAGACAGCCCCCACCTCCGACAGCACCAAATTTAGCGGCACCGGAAACCAGACTCCGAGGCCGAAAGACACTGACAGGAGAACACCAAATGAGCACTCCGGCAGAAAAACTGAACAGCTTTGACGACTACAAAGTCCGCGATATCTCCCTGGCCGGCTGGGGCCGGAAGGAAATCAACATCGCCGAAGGTGAAATGCCCGCCCTGATGGCTCTGCGCAACAAGTACAAAGCCGAGCAGCCGCTGAAAGGCGCCAACATCATGGGCTGTATCCACATGACCATCCAGACCGCGGTGCTGATCGAGACACTGGTGGAACTGGGCGCAAATGTCCGTTGGTCATCGTGCAACATCTTCTCTACCCAGGACCAGGCCGCTGCCGCCGTCGCGTCGCAAGGCATTCCGGTCTTTGCCTGGAAAGGCGAGACCGACGAAGAGTACGACTGGTGCCTCGAGCGCACCGTCGGTGCCGACGTTGAAGACTGGGAGCCGAACATGATTCTGGACGACGGTGGTGATCTGACCGCCCTGCTCCACGAAAAGTACCCTGAAGTGCTGGCCAACTGCCACGGTGTGACCGAAGAAACCACCACTGGCGTGCACCGCCTGCAGGAAATGCTGCGTGAAGGCACTCTCAAGGTGCCGGCCATCAATGTGAACGATGCGGTCACCAAGTCCAAGAACGACAACAAGTACGGTTGTCGTCACAGTCTGAACGACGCTATCAAGCGTGCCACCGACCACCTGCTTGCCGGCAAGAAAGCCCTGGTTATCGGCTACGGCGATGTGGGCAAGGGTTCCGCTGCTTCCCTGCGACAGGAAGGCATGATTGTAAAAGTCACCGAGGCTGACCCGATCTGCGCCATGCAGGCCTGCATGGACGGTTTCGAAGTGGTGTCTCCGTACATTGATGGCGTGAACACTGGCACCGAAGCTGGAGTGGACCGTGCCCTGCTTCAGAACACCGATCTGCTGGTCACCACCACCGGCAACATGAATGTGTGCGATGCCCACATGCTCAAGGCGCTCAAGACTGGCGCTGTGGTGTGCAACATCGGCCACTTCGATAATGAGATCGACACGGCGTTCATGCGCAAAAACTGGGAATGGGACGAGGTGAAGCCACAGGTTCATATTGTGTACCGGGACAAGGCCACCAACGACCATCTGATTCTGCTCTCCGAAGGCCGCCTGGTGAACCTGGGTAATGCCACCGGTCATCCGTCCCGGATCATGGATGGCTCTTTTGCCAACCAGGTTCTGGCGCAGATGCATCTGTTCGAACGCAAGTTCGCGGATCTGCCGGAAGATGCCCGGGAGAAAGGCGTATACGTTCAGGTTCTGCCCAAGCACCTGGACGAGGAAGTGGCCCGGGCCATGGTGGAAGGTTTTGGTGGCGTGATCACCAGGATGACCCCGGAGCAGGCCAAATACATCGGTGTACCGGTCGAAGGCCCGTACAAGCCGGAAAGCTACAAGTACTGATCGGGTATCAAGATGCAATCCCAGAAACAGTTCAGACGCCGTTTCAGCTTTGAGTTTTTCCCGCCCAAGACCGACCAGGGCAAGGAGAAACTGCAGAACGTGCGCAACCAGCTGGCCGGGGTAAATCCGGACTTTTTCTCGGTCACCTTCGGCGCCGGCGGTTCCACCCGGGACCGCACCATTGAAACCGTGCTCAACCTGCACCGGCAGGGCATTTCCACGGCACCACACCTCTCCTGTGTCGGGGGCACCCGCCAGGAAATCGGCGAGCTGCTGGATCTGTATAAAGAGCACGGGATCAACCGGATTGTCGCCCTTCGGGGCGACCTGCCCTCCGGGATGGGGGCTGCCGGTGAGCTGCGCCATGCCAACGAGCTGGTGGCGTTTATCCGCGAGCACAGCGGTGACACCTTCAATCTGGAAGTCGCGGCGTACCCTGAGTTTCATCCCCAGGCCCGTAACGCCGAAGAAGACCTGCAGAACTTCGCCCGTAAGGTGAAGGCTGGCGCCAACAGCGCCATTACCCAGTACTTCTTCAATGCAGACAGCTACTTCTATTTCATTGACCGTCTGGAGCAAATGGGCGTCACCATTCCGGTGGTGCCGGGCATCATGCCCATCGTCAATTTCTCCAGCCTGGTCCGCTTCTCCGACATGTGCGGCGCGGAAGTCCCGCGCTGGATTCGCAAGCAGCTCGAAGCCTACGGCGACGACAGCGACTCCATCCGCAAGTTCGGCGAAGAAGTGGTTACCGGGATGTGTGAAAAGCTTCTCAAGGCCGGCGCACCAGGCCTGCACTTTTATACCCTCAACCAGGCAGAACCCAGCATCAGCATCTGGAAGAACCTGGGCATCAGTGATCGGGAAAAGATCGCCTTCTGAGTGAATCCCGGGGTCATGAATCCGGGGTCAGATGAACGCTTTCACAACGAAGTGAACTCGGGGTCAGATGAACGCTTTCATCTGACCCCATTTTCGACCCGACACCGTTAACTCTCCCCTCCCCAAGCATTTGATTTCCTGTGCACATCTGCGTAATAGTCTAAAGTGGTTGTGATGCAGTTCCATCAACGCTCCCCGGAGATCGCCGTCAACAGCAGTGGTTGGTCCGGCTTGCCTTACCGGGCGAATGGGGCCTCATAAAAAAGAAAAGGAGAAGGTATGAGCACGAAATGGCTGAAGACAGTCAGCACCAGCCTGGCACTCACCGTTGCCGCAGGAACCGTCAGCGCAGAAACCCTGCGTGTCGTCACTGACCCGAGTTTTGTTCCGTTTGAAATGATGGATCAGCAAACCGGTGAAATGATCGGTTTCGATATGGAAATCATCCGTGAGGTTGCTGACCGCGCCGGTTTCGAGATTGATCTCAACACCATGGATTTCAACGGCATCATCCCGGCACTGCAAACCGGGAACGTGGACATCGCCATCGCGGGCATCACCATTACTGACCAGCGCGAAGAGATCGTTGATTTCTCTGATCCATACTACGATTCCGGTCTGCGTATTCTGGTCCGCCAGGGCGAAGATGGCGTAACGGAGTTAGACGATCTGGAAGGCAAGAAAATTGGCACCAAGATCGGCAGCACCAGTTACGACTACCTGGTAAAGACCCTCGAAGAAGACGATGGTGTCACTCCGTATCCCGGCAGCTCAGACATGTACATGGCGCTGATGTCCCGTGCCATTGATGCGGTCTTCTACGATGCGCCGAACGTTGGTTACTTTGCCCGCACCAAGGGTGAAGGCAAGGTCAAGACGGTTGGACCGCTTTACGAAGGCCAGCAATACGGCATCGCCCTCAAGAATGGCAGTGAGTGGGTCGATGATGTCAACGCGGCTCTCGCGGCCATGAAAGAAGATGGCACCTACAAAACCATCTATGAAAAATGGTTTGGCCCGATGCCAGAAGGCATGTAAGGACCGGACCCGCAAGGTCTGATTCCCTGCGCCGGGGTGTGTTCACTCCGGCCGTTCCTGACTCCAAAACGCTGCGGAGATCCTCACTGTGGAATTCCAGTTTCAGTTCGACTGGCAGGCTGCCATCGACTCCATCCCTTTTCTGCTTGAAGGGATTCCCTACACCCTCCTGATTTCCTTCGGTGGCCTGGTCATTGGTTTTGCCCTGGGCATTTTCTTCGGCCTGCTGAGCATCAACAAGCGATGGTTCCTGAAATGGCCGGCGACCGCCTACATCGAAATTTTTCGCGGTACTCCGATCCTGGTCCAGGTCCTGTTTATCTTTTACGGCCTGCCCGACCTGATCGGCGGCCCGATCGATCCCCTGACCGCCGGTATCGCAGCCATTGCGCTGAACTCCGGCGCCTATATTTCGGAAGTGGTTCGCGGTGGTGTTCAGTCCATTGCCAAAGGCCAGAGCGAAGCGGGCCTTTCCCTGGGCCTGTCCAGAACCCAGACATTCTGGTCCATCATCTGGCCCCAGGCATTCCGCCGGATGATTCCGCCGCTGGGCAACCAGGCCATCGTCAGCATCAAGGACACGTCTCTTTTCTCGGTCATTGGTGTGGGCGAGCTGGTCCGCCAGGGCCAGATCTACATTGCCAACACCTTCACCGCGTTTGAGGTGTATTTCGTGGTCGCGATCCTGTATCTCGCCATTACCCTCTCTCTGTCCCTGATTCTCCGCTACGTCGAGCGGCGCGGACTGGTCTCTGTCTGAAGGAAAGGTACCCATGACTCATATTGTAGAAATGAAGGGCATGAACAAGTACTTCGGCAACCTGCATGTCCTGAAAGATATAGATTTAACCGTCGAACAAGGCGAAGTGGTGGTCATTATCGGCGCCAGTGGCTCCGGTAAGTCCACCCTGATCCGTTGCGTCAATGGCCTGGAAGAGTTTGAATCCGGTCATCTGAAGGTGGATGGCCACGAGCTTGCGCCAAAGAGCGGTAATCCGAAAGCCCTGGCCGAGATCCGCAAGGAAGTCGGTATGGTATTCCAGCAGTTCAACCTGTTCCCGCACCTCACGGTGAAGAAGAACATCATGCTGGCACCCCGGAAGGTCAAGAGCGAATCACCGACAGTTGCCAATGCCACTGCTGAACGACTGCTGAGCCGGGTTGGCATCGGAAATCAGGCAGACAAGTATCCAAGCCATCTGTCGGGCGGCCAACAACAACGCGTTGCCATTGCCCGGGCCCTGGCCATGGAACCGCGCCTGATGCTGTTCGACGAGCCAACGTCAGCCCTGGATCCGGAAATGATCGGTGAAGTGCTGGACGTCATGCGCGAGCTGGCCAAAGAAGGGATGACCATGATGGTCGTCACCCACGAAATGGGCTTTGCCCGCGAAGTGGCCGACCGGGTGATCTACATCCACGAGGGCCAGATTGTCGAGCAAGGCAAACCCGAAGACGTCTTCGACAACCCCCAGAACGAGCGCACCCAGTCATTCCTGTCACGGGTACTCGCGCACTGAGCTAAGCCGCCCAGACAAAGCCCCTGCTTCCGGGGGCTTTTCTTCAGGTTTTTCTTTTTTCAGGGTCGACTAATTGGTTTTCTGTAACTTTTTCGCAATGTTAGCCAAATACACTTACCCCGGTGTTCCAAAATACACAAGCAAACCGACAAGGTAAGAGAAAACCATGGCTAAGAAATATTTGAGCTTGATGCTGGCGGTTTCCGCTGTTTCCGCACAGGCCGGTACTGTTACGACTGACGGTGAGGACCTGGTGATCAATACCGAGAGTGGTATTGAGGTCAAAACGTCTGATGATTTGGCATCCTTTCAGCTTGGTGGCCGTATCCAGTGGGATTACGACGCAACGCAGTCGGATGACAACGGCGTTGATACCAAGGATTTTGATGTGCGGCGTGCACGCTTATACGTCAAGGGCCATTATGGCGACTGGGCCTACAAGACTCAGTTTAACGTCGCGGAAAGTGAGGGTGCCGACGGCGGTGACGTCGAAGACCTTTACATTCGGTACCTGGGGTTTGGCTCAGTTGCAAGCGTCACCATCGGTAAGCAGAAAGAGCCTTTCGGCCTGGAAGAACTGACAAGCTCGAAAGACATTTCCGCGCTAGAGCGCTCCGCCATGACCGAGCGTTATGCTCCCGGACGCAGTGGCGGTATTCAGCTGAGCGGGAAGGGAAGTAACTGGACCTACGGTATCGGTTATTTTGAAGCGGATGGTGACGGCAGCAACGACTTCAATAATACGGCGATAACGGCACGGGGTACGTTTGCGCCGATTCAAACGAATGATGCCGTTGTTCATCTTGGCGCGGGTTATACCACGCGTGAGGCCGATGTTCAGGCTGATGAAATCGATACCTACAATCTGGAACTGGCTGGCCGTATGGGGCCTTTCCACGCTCAGGCCGAATACTTCGATTCCGAGGAAGGGCAGTTGGATGTCGATGGCTACTACGTGCAGCTCGGCTGGGTCATTACCGGAGAGAGTCGCCCCTACAAAGCGGGCGTGTTTAAGCGGGTAAAGCCGTCATCGCCCAGAGGTGCCTGGGAAGTAATCGCCCGTTTTGAAGAGGGTGATGGAAAATACAGTGACGTGGGGCTGGCCACAACCGACGGCGAGCAAACGACGCTGGGTGTTAACTACTACGCCAATAAGAATGTCCGACTCGGCTTGAGCTACATGGACGGCGAGCAAGCCAGCGGCGAAAGCGGAGATGAGGTCCGTGCGCGGTTCCAGTATGCGTTTTGATCATGCATGATCCCCGGTTCCGCTTATGTAAGGCTCAAGCCAAATGGTAAAATTGCTGTATAAACAGCAAGATGGTTATTGGGTTTGGGTTCTGTCCGCGTTGGCGCTGATACTGGCGAGATAAAGAGTTAATCAGGTTTCAGGGGCAGATTTTTCTGCCCCTTTTTTATGGTGCGCCCGACATGGCGCGCAGCGCGTTGACCGGCGTTGTTCCGGTACAGCGCCGGGGCTGGCCGGATGACTTTGGGCGCAAAAAGGTCAAGGGCGACCAGGCTGGCACTAAAATCGAGCGCCACACTGATCGAACGATGGATATCGCTCCATTTTGGGGCGCTGCGGATTTATGAATCGGACTTCGCTACTGCTTTTTAGAATTAAAGTTATAATAAACAACAAGTTATAATGATTGGCACCTTGTTTGCTCCTGAGGAATGCGAAAAGCGCAACTTAAAAAGGTGTACATAATGGATAAGCAAGTTCTCAGAAAATCCGGATTGCTCGGTGTTGGTCTGTTTGCAGTTCTTCAGGCAACTCCTTCAATGGTCAGCGCTGACGTAAGCGCCAATGTAGGCGTCTCCAGCAATTACCTCTTCCGTGGCGTGACACAAACAGACAATTCAGCTGCTGTCCAGGGTGGGCTCGACTACGAGCATGCGTCCGGCTTGTATGCCGGTGTATGGGGTTCCAATGTGGATTTTGGCGACGGGACCAGCTATGAGTTTGACCTCTATGCGGGTTACTCGGGCGCTATCAACGATATCGGATATGACGTCGGGTATATATATTATGCTTACCCGGACGCTCCCGCCTCTATTGATTTCGGGGAGATATACGGGGAGCTGAGTTACGGGTATTTATCCGCGGGGCTAGCCTATACAGTAAACAGTGACAACAGCACACCAGGGCTGTTCGTGGAAGGTGATGTCTTCTATTACCTGAGCGCCCACATGCCATTGGAAAATGATTTCAGTGCAGGTGTTACATTAGGCTACTACGACTTTACCGACGACAAAAAACCGTCCGTGGGCGAGGCGAGCTATGGACACGCCGCCGTCAACGTGACCAAGGATGCGGGAACGCTCGGCTCCGTCAGTATCAATCTGGAATATTCGGATATCGACCCGGACAGCGCCCTTGGCTCCGTCAACTCGGATGATCCGAAATTCTGGCTTGGCTGGAGTAAAAGCTTCTGATTACGGACGCTTTTCCAGTGATTTTGGTCAAGTGAAAGCAGGCCCGGTCAATGGGCCTGCGTCCTGAAATCCTGCTACAGTAAATTATTGGGATTTTTTAATCCCCGTCCCATCAGCGTCCCCTTAGTCTTTCTTAAGGAATTCCGAGGCTCTGGAAGTTTGTCGGCATTGGCCAGTCGCCGCTGTTAACGGTAATATCCGCACAGGTTAACCGCCGACAATCCAGAACACGACCGTCTGATGGAGAATTCTCATGCGCAATGCTGACCTCGTCGCCCGTGGCCTCAAATCCGTGTGGCATCCCTGCACCCAGATGAAAGACCATGAAGGAACCCTGCCACTGGTCCCGATCAAGCGGGGCGAAGGTGTCTGGCTGGAAGACTTCGAGGGCAACCGGTTCATCGACGCCGTGAGCTCCTGGTGGGTCAACCTGTTCGGCCATGCCAATCCGAGAATCAACGCCGCGATCCAGGAACAAATTGGCCAGCTTGAGCATGTCATCCTGGCCGGCTTTACCCATGAGCCCGTGGTCAACCTGTCCGAGCGCCTGATTGAGGCAACTCCGGAAGGACTCAACAAATGCTTTTACGCCGACAACGGCTCGTCTGCGATCGAAGCCGCCCTCAAGATGAGCTTCCACTACTGGAAAAACCACGGTAAACCGGGCAAGAAAAACTTCGTGAACCTGAGCAACAGCTACCATGGGGAAACTCTGGGCGCACTGGCCCTCGGCGATGTATCTCTGTACAAGGACACCTACCAGCCTTTGTTGATGGAAGTCCTGACGGCGCCCTCCCCAGATGCGTTTAACAAAGAACCGGGTGAGACCGATGAGGATTACGCACTGCGCCAGTTTGAGGCCATGGAAACACTGCTGGCCGAAAAGCACGACGAAATCTGCGCCGTGGTGGTGGAACCTTTAATCCAGTGTGCCGGCGGCATGCGCATGCACCACCCGATTTACCACACCAGGCTGAGAGAAGCCTGCGACCGCTATGGCGTGCACCTGATTGCCGATGAGATTGCAGTGGGCTTTGGCCGAACCGGCACCCTGTTCGCCTGCGAGCAGTCGGGCATCACCCCGGATTTCATGTGTCTGTCCAAGGGGCTGACCGCTGGCTACCTGCCGCTGTCCGTAGTGCTGACCACCGATGATGTCTACAACGCATTTTACGACGACTATGAAACCCTCAAGGCCTTCCTGCACAGCCACAGCTACACTGGCAACCCAATTGGCTGCGCTGTGGCACTGGCCACCCTGGACACCTTCCGGGACGACAACGTTATCGAGAGCAATCGCAGGCTCTCCACCTGCATGGCCGAATCTGTTGCCCACCTGGCGGACCACCCCAACGTGGGAGATATCCGCCAGCACGGCATGACCCTCGCCGTAGAGATGGTGAAAGACAAGGCATCGAAAACCCCGTTCCCCTGGCAGGAACGGCGGGGAATCCGGGTGTATCAGCATTCATTGACCCGCCAGGCCTTGCTTCGCCCCCTGGGTAATGTGGTTTACTTCATGCCGCCTTACGTAATCACCGAAGAACAGATCCGGCACCTCGCCCAGGTCGCAACGGAAGGCATAGAAATCGCGGTTCGGGACTGAGAACCGTCCCGTAACCTGAGAGAACCATCCATGCGCATACCCCGCATCTACACCGATTCCGCCCTCAGCGAGGGCGCAACCGCTGATCTTGATGACAATGCCGCCCAGCACGTGGGCCGGGTATTGCGCATGCAGCCGGGGCAGGAACTGCTGCTGTTCAACGGTAACGGCAACGACTACCCCGCCACGATTATCAGTGCCAGCAAAAGAAACGTTGAAGTACAGGTGGGCACGCCGGAAGCCAACGCCACCGAGTCCCCCCTGGAAATCGTCCTTGGCCAGACCCTTTCCAAAGGCGACCGCATGGACTACGCCGTGCAAAAAGCCGTGGAAATGGGCGCCACCCGCATCGTGCCGTTAACCACCGAACGTTGTGACGTCAAACTCAGGGGCGACCGGGAAGACAAGCGCCTGCGCCACTGGCAATCCGTCGCCATCAGCGCCGCCGAGCAATGTGGCCGCGCCCGGGTGCCCGAGATCCTGCCGGTGATGACCGTTTCCGAGTGGCTGGAACACAGCCGGGACTGCGAGGTGCGTCTTGTCCTTCACCACCGCACCAAGCACGCACTCAAAGCCATTATCCCCCCCGAACGCGTCGCCCTGATGATTGGCCCCGAGGGCGGACTTTCCCGAGAGGAAATCGTCCAGGCGGAAAAAGAAGGTTTCCTGCCGGTGGCCCTGGGCCCTCGGGTACTGAGAACCGAAACCGCACCGGTTGCAGCCATGGCGCTTTGCCAATGGCTGTGGGGCGATATCGGCAGCTGACCAACCCCGACCGTGCCGCCGTCTCGATCTGGCGCCCACGTCATCGACATAGAGGGGTCGGCGACAGAATCCCTGTCAGCCTGCAGCAAAGCCGGGCATCACTCAACAGCCAGGGCGTTGCCGATCACGGTC
>Ga0208300_100210_pt1 | contig 55380 bp, 52 predicted proteins | sample 23_taG_FD_184096 | JGI IMG/M metagenome (GOLD analysis project Ga0208300, IMG submission 184096) | Marine viral communities from Cariaco Basin, Caribbean Sea - 23_WHOI_OMZ (SPAdes) (version 2) | ecosystem: Environmental > Aquatic > Marine > Oceanic | place: Caribbean Sea: Cariaco Basin...
GATGTAAGTGCTCAGCGCCTGGAGAAAGCAAAAACGCTGCTGGCTGAAGAGGGCTTTGAGTACGTAGGCCCGAACATGCGTTTTCTGAACCGGGATGACATGGTGTCGTACCAGTTCGGTATGGTGGCCATCCAGAAAGATCTGGTGTTACGCCAGCTCAGCGCCGATGGTGAGCACGTGTTTGCGATTCTGGATTACCAAACCTATTTTGAGCAGATTGGCGATGTGCGGTTGGCGGTTTGGTTTCGGGTTCGGGACGACAAAATCCAAACCGTGGAAACCTTTTACAACGCCGCAGTGGTCGAGAATATGTTGGGAGGAAACCTGCCGTCAGCGAACTGATCGGCAGGTGTTTTGTTCAAAGTTTTAGTGGTCGTAGTCGTTGTAGGTCATGGCGACGGCCTTGAAGATGGCCCGACCTTTGTTCATGGTTTCTTTCCATTCCAAACGCGGAATGGAGTCGGCGACTACGCCAGCGCCAGCCTGAATGTGCAGGGTGTTGTCTTTGATTACGGCGGTGCGGATTGCGATGGCCGTATCCATGTTGCCGTTGAACGACAAGTAGCCCACAGCCCCGCCGTACACGCCACGTTTCACTGGTTCCAGCTCGTCGATGATTTCCATGGCCCGAATCTTCGGGGCGCCGCTCAGGGTGCCTGCGGGCAGGGTGGCGCGCAGTACGTCCAGGCAGCTGGTGTCTTTATCCAAGCGGCCGGTAACGTTCGAGACGATGTGCATCACGTGGGAATAGCGTTCCACAATCATCTTGTCAGTCAGGCGCACGGTGCCGGTTTCGGAGACGCGACCCGCATCGTTGCGGCCCAGGTCGATCAGCATCAGGTGCTCGGCGATTTCTTTCGGGTCGGCCAGCAGTTCTTTTTCCAGTGCGTTGTCTTCGGCATCGGTAGCGCCGCGTTTGCGGGTGCCGGCGATGGGCCGCACGGTCACTTCTTCGTCTTCTACCCGCGCCAGAATTTCCGGGGATGAACCGACAATGTGGAAATCGTCCAGGTCGAGGAAGTACATGTACGGCGACGGGTTAAGCACCCGCAGCGAGCGGTACAGGTTCAACGGCGGCGCTTCAAACGGGATGGACATGCGCTGGGAGATGACGGTTTGCATCACGTCACCATCCAGCACGTAGCCTTTGATTTTATCCACAGCGGCTTCGAATTTGTCCTGCGAGAAGCCAGAGACAAAGTCGCTTTCGTCCACTTCTTTGCCGCGCAAGTGCTCTGGTGTGCGAGGTGCGTCGGTGGTGGTGCGGTGCAGCTGGTTTTCCAATTCGTCGATGCGGGCCTGAGCCTGTGTGTAGGCACCTTCAACGGCCGGGTCTACGTGTACGATCAGGTGCAGCTTGCCGCGCAGGTTGTCGAACACCACGATTTCGTTCGATACCATCAGCAGGATGTCTGGGGTGCCGATTTTGTCCGGCGGGCAGCTCTTGCGCAGGCGCTTTTCGATGTAGCGCACGGTGTCGTACCCGAAGTAACCCACCAATCCGCCGTTAAAACGCGGTAGCTCCGGCAGGTCTGGCGCGTTGAAGCGCTTCTGGTATTCGTCCACAAAGACGAGCGGATCTTCTACTTCGGCCTGTTCGACCACCTTGCCGTTTTGGCTGACTTCGATGCGGTGATCGTAGACTTTCAGCACTTCTCGTGAGGGCAGGCCGATGATGGAATAGCGGCCCCACTTCTCACCACCCTGAACGGATTCGAACAGATAGGAATACGGACCACTGGCCAGTTTCAGGTAGGTGCTCAGAGGTGTGTCCAGATCCGCCAAAACTTCGCGGTACACCGGTATCCGGTTGTAGCCGTCTTGGGCCAGTCTGGAGAAGTGCTCAGGTGTCATTTTGTCGTTTCCTGAATTCGGGTCTGCGTGTTTATAAAAGCTCGGTCAGCGAATCCACCACCGCATCGGCGCCAAGGCTGTCGATGGAGGCGCCAAAGTTGTAACCATAGCGCACGGCCACGCAGGGCATGCCCGCTTTCTGGGCCGCGTTTACGTCTGCCGCGGAGTCTCCTACCATCACGGTGGTGCCGATGGTGCTGCCCAGTTTTTCCATGGCGTGCAGCAACGGCGCCGGGTCCGGTTTCTTTACCGCTAAGGTATCACCGCCTACGAACAGTTCGAAATAGGGCGCCAATCCGGTTTGTTCCAGCAAGGGCGCAACAAACTGATCGGGTTTGTTGGTGACCACGGCCATGCGGCAGCCGTTGGCTTTCAGGTGATCCAGACATTCACGCACGCCTTTGAACACCGCTGCGTTGCGGCCGTTCAGCTGGGCGTAGCTCTGGTAGAAAATCGCCAGTGCATCCGGGTGCAGGGCATCGTCTTTTGGCGATGCCGGTTCCCAGTCGGTTTTTCCAGCCAGCGCGCGGCGCACCAGAATACTGGCGCCATTGCCTACCCAGTCGCGTACGTTGGCAAGCCCGGCCGGGCTTCGGCCCAGTTTGGTGAGCATGTCATCAACGGCGGCGGCCAGGTCGGGCGCGCTGTCTACCAGTGTGCCATCCAGATCAAACAGGGCGGCAGCAGGCCACCGGGGGTTAAAAAGTCCTTTTAAACTCATCCGCCTATAACCTTACGGGCCTGTTCCAGTTCGTCGCGCATGGCGTCGATGGTGGCTTTATAATCCGGGGTGTTGAAGATGGCAGAACCGGCTACGAAGGTGTCGGCACCGGCTTCTGCAATTTCACGAATGTTGTCGACTTTCACGCCGCCGTCGATTTCCAGACGGATGTTGTAGTTGCTGTCGTCGATGCGCTTGCGGGCTTCCCGCAGTTTATCGAGTGTGCCGGGGATAAACTTCTGGCCGCCGAAGCCCGGGTTAACCGACATCATCAGCACCATGTCGAGCTTGTCCATCACGTAATCCATGTAGCTTAGCGGCGTGGCCGGGTTGAACACCAGCCCGGCTTTACAGCCGCCGTCGCGGATCAGTTGCAGAGAGCGGTCGATGTGGCTGGACGCTTCCGGGTGGAAGGTAATGTAGCTGGCGCCGGCATCGATGAACATGCGGATCAGGTCGTCTACCGGAGACACCATCAGGTGGACGTCGATGGGGGCGGTCACGCCGTGCTTGCGCAGTGCTTCACACACCATGGGACCGATGGTGAGGTTGGGCACGTAGTGATTGTCCATTACGTCGAAGTGCACCACGTCGGCACCTGCGGCCAGTACGTTATCGACTTCTTCACCCAAACGGGCGAAATCGGCGGAGAGGATAGACGGAGCAATCAGGAAAGGGTTCATCGGCGCACTCTCGATCAGGTGAATTACGGCAGCTGTTAAAGCTTGTAAGTCTATCAGCTTGTCGCCGGTTTTCGCAGCGCGAGGGATGTGGTTTTGTTAACGGTTATGGCGTTTGATCAACTCCCACGCTTGTTGGTAGCGCAGCAGCTGATCTTTGGCGGCGGCCAGTTCGGTCGGTGACAGGCTTTGCTGTGCGAGTTTGTCCGGGTGACAGGTGGACAGGCGCTTGCGGTAGGTACGCTTGATGGTTTCGAAATTGTCGCGGCGGGTAACGCCCAGTATCTCGCAGGCTTGTTCGTAGTTTTTGGGCTTCTCGACGGTGCTGGCGGAGCGAATCCACACTTTGCTGGCGTAGCTGGCAAAAATGTCGTCGCTGACCGCCACGGGCAGGCCAAGGTTGTCGATGGCGTCTTCACAGCGGTATCGCCGTTCTTTGCTGGGTTTACCCAGAATCTGCGCGCCGTGGCATAGGCACATGGCCATTTTGATGGCGGCGCCGGGGGATAATTTCGCCATGATGCGGTTCCAGAGCCCACGATGGAATGCGACACCGTCGGCCTCTTTACCGAGCTGGTATTGTTCGATGGCCTTTTTGCGCTGGCGCGATGATAGCCGCAGCGCTTTCATCAATAATTCCGCATAGCGGATATCGCCTTCCATCACCCGGCCATCGGCTTTGGCGATGTAGCCCAAAAAGAAAAACAGGGGCTTTCGGCAGCGGCGCGGCAAGCGGGCACGTTCAATCAGGGTGGTGGCCTGATGGCCGCAACTGGACAACTCGTGGAGCAGGTCCGAGAAAACCGTTTCAATGCTTGCCGGCAAAGACGGCCCTTTGGCGTTGGTCATGGTTGCGGTGTGCTTTCCGTCAGCAAGGTGTTGAGTTGTTCCAGCCGGGCCGGGGTGCCGACATCAATCCATTGACCAGAATGTTTCAAACCACGTACCCGCTGCTGTGCCATGGCATCGCGAAGCACCGGGCCGAGTTTGCCGGCGGTGTCGTCGAGCCCGTTAAACAGGCGGCGGCGCAGCAGGCTGATGCCGGTAAACGTAAGCTTGGTTTCGCCTTCAGAGCATAGCAGGCCCTCCGGCGTTAGCTGGAAATCACCGGTCGGATGGTGTTCGGGGTTGTCGGTGAGCACCAGCATGGCATCGCAGTTCGGGTCGGCCGGTGGCTGCAATTGGTCGAGTGGAAAATCGGTCCAGATGTCACCGTTGATCACCAGAAACCACTCGTCAGGGTGCTCGGCAAGGTGGGGCATCGCGCGCACGATGCCGCCGGCGGTTTCCAGCGGTTCGCCTTCGGGCGAATATTTCAGGGTTAGCCCGAACTGTTGGCCATTGCCCAGCTGTTGCTCGATCTGCTCACCCAGCCAGGCGTGGTTGATCACCACGTGCTGAAAACCGGCCTGCTTCAGATTCTCCAAGTGATACACGATCAGCGGCTTGCCGCCGGCCCGAAGCAGGGGTTTCGGCGTTGTCAGCGTGAGTGGGCGCATACGTTCGCCTTTGCCGGCGGCCAGGATCATGGCTTTCACGACGAGTGTTTCTCCGGGATAGGCACCGGGCCAATTTTGTTTTCAATCGCGGGGATGACCGTGCAACATAGCCATTCGTGGAAGCGCCGGAAAGCTGGCTGGCGGGCACTGGCATCGCGGATGTAGCTGACGGTGCGGGGAATATCGCCCAGATAACCGGTTTTGCCATCGCGAATCGCCAGCCGGGCAAATATACCGGCGGCTTTCAGGTGGCGTTGCATGCCCATGAGCTCGAACCACTGGCGGAAGGTTTCCGGGTCGGCGTTGTGCAGACCGGCATTCAGGCTGGCCACGCGGTAGTATTCCAGCCATTGCGCAATCTTCTCTTCCGGCCAGCGCACGTAGCAGTCTTTCAATAGCGAGACGGCATCGTAAGTGACGGGGCCGATCACGGCATCCTGAAAATCGATCACGCCGGGGGCGCTTTGGCCGTCGCGGATCAGCAGGTTGCGGGAATGGTAGTCCCGGTGCACGGTCACTTCCGGTTCGGTCAGGGCGCTTTCTTTTAACAGGCTGAAGGTGGTGTCCAGCAGCGCCCGTTCCTGATTGCTGAGGTTCAGGCCGAGGTGCTGTTCCAGCAGCCAGTCCGGGAAGAGCGCCATTTCCCGGTCGAGCATGGCGTCGTCGTAGTGCGGCAACGGGTAATTCGCGGGTGCCGTTTGCTGGGCGATGCGTACCAGTTCATCCAGCGCTTGCTGGTAGTAGGTGTCGGCATTGTCTGCGGTGGTTGCGCCCAGCATCAGGTTGTCGCCGAAGTCTTCCAGCAATAAAAAGCCTTGGCTGAGGTCTTCGCCAGCGATGTCGGGCACGTGGATGCCGTGCTGGTGCCAGTGTTTGGCAATGGCAACGAAGGGCTCGCAGTTTTCGTGTTCGGGCGGCGCGTCCATCACGATGAACGGCGTGCGCGCTTGCCCGAAGGTTTCCCGCCATACCCGGAAGTAACGGCGGAAGCTGGCATCACCGGAAACGGGTTCCGGGCTGGCGCTGTCAAAACCGGGAAATTGCCTGACCCAATCGGTCAGCTGCTGCAGACGGGTATCCATGATTTTATGGTAATTCCTGAGTTGTTCTGTTGTGTAGCAACGTTAGCAGAGGAGTATAAAGAGCGTAAAACGGATTTGCAGCGGTGTTTCCGTTAACAAGCTCGGGGGGCGCGTGTAAACTAGGCAGCTGTTCTCGAAAACAGCCGCCATTCATCTGAAACAGGAAGCCTGCCGTCGTGCCCAGCCGTTACCGTCAGCAGTTGTGGTTTAAGCCCCGTTTAACCGGGCTTTTGCTGGCAATGGTTGTTGCGCCAGTGGCCTCTATTGCGGAAGAGCATAACCGCCCGGCGCCGAGCGCGGCGGAGATCGATTGGCGCCCCCGAAGCGAGCTGCCCCCGGAAGTGCAGGCTCAGGTTCCGGTGTTCTGCGGTGGAGGCTATTTGCCGTCTACGTCTGCGAGTGGACAGGTTCCTGTGTTTCCTGCCGGTGCAGGAAGCGATCAGCCGTTGGAAGCCAGCGCGCTGGATGCCCGCTATGAGGTAGATGCCGAGCTGTATCTGAAGGGCGACGTTCGTCTGCGCCAAGGCGGTTTTCAGGCCTCTGGTTCGGAAGCCCGCTATAACACTCAGTCCGGCCAGTTGAGTTTGCAAGGCCCGATGGTCAGCCGCGGCGAGGGCTTTTTGCTGACCGGTGAGAACGCCCATTACTCGGCCGATTCCGGCCAGCTGGACATCAACACGGCGACCTTCCTGCTACACCAGTCCGAGCTTCGTGGCGAGGCATCGTCGTTGTCGCGGGTGGGTGAGAATCAGGTGGTGATCACCGATGGGCTGCTCACCACTTGTGGCCCGGGCCAGAATGATTGGGCCATCGTCGCTTCTGACATCGAGCTGGATCAGGCCGAAGGCTTTGGCTCGGCCAGGCACGTGCGCTTGGAAGTGCTGGATGCGCCCGTGTTCTATTGGCCTTACATTACATTCCCCATTGACGACCGCCGTAAGTCCGGGTTTCTGTACCCGCAGTTCGGGTCTTCAAGTGCCGGCAGCGGTGCTTTCTTTGCACTGCCTTATTACCTGAACCTGGCACCCCATTACGATGCCACGCTTACGCCCCAGTATATTCATGGCCGCGGTTTGTTCACCGAAGCGGAAGGGCGTTACCTGAGTCAGTATGGCGAATCGGTGTTGCAGCTGGGGTATATCAATGATGACTCGGCTTACCAAGACGAAGTCGCGGGTGCCGACGGTGAACGCTGGGCACTGGATTTCTCCACCCGTGCCAATTTCGGTGGCGGCTGGCGGGGCTACGGTGATTTCTCCGTAGTGTCGGATGAAGACTACCTGAGCGATTTGAACCGCTCGCTGGAAATTGACCAAACCACGCATCTGCAGCGCCGTGGCGGGGTCAGCTACTCCGACCAGTACCAGTACTTCGATGCTTATTTGAACGATTATCAAACCGTGGCCGAGCGCATCGCCGACGTGAACAAGCCGTACGCGCAGCTGCCGGAAGTCCTGTACGCGGGCGCGGTGGATGTGGGTGCGTTTCAGGCGGGAGTCGAAAGCCAGTACACCTGGTTTTACCGCGATAACAACACCCTGACCGGGTTGGACAAGGCCAACGGCCATCGCTTGCGGGCCATTCCGGAAGTGGCGTTGCCCATGAGGGCGCTGTGGGGCTTTAGCCGGCCTTCGGTGAGCCTGGATTACACCCGCTACGAGTTGGAAGATTACACGCTGGGTAACAGCCGCATTGACCGCACGGTGCCGGTGTTTGAATGGGATAACGGGTTGTATTTTGACCGCCGCTCCAGCCTGTTTGATATTCCTTACAATCAGACACTGGAACCACGGTTGTACTACGCTTGGGCCGATGCCGACGCGGACCAGAACGAGATCCCGGATTTTGACACCGATGTGAAAAGCTTCCGCTTTGACCAGCTGTTCGAGCGTAACCGCTTTAACGGCGGCGACCGGGTAGGCGATGCGAACCAGTTGACGGTGGCTTTGACCAGCCGGTTCAACGATCTGATCACCGGTGCCGAGCGTGCACGGATCAGTATCGGCCAGATCCGCTACTTTGATGACCGGGATGTGAATTTGTTTGGTGAAGGGGCATCAGACCGTGCCAATTCACCGCTGGCGGGGGAGCTGGTATTGAACCCGCTGGATAATCTGGAAATTCGCACCTCGGGGCTGTGGGATCATGACACCCAGAAAACCGAAGAAGGGCGTAGCCAGCTGATTTTCCATTCCGAGGATTACCGCTATTTGGCCACGCTGGGCCACACCTACAGCCGCCCGGATGAGCTTGAACAAACCGATATTGGCACGGTCTTCCCGGTAACCAATAAGCTCAGCGCCATTGGCCGCTGGGTGTGGGACTCGGAACTCGATCGCACGGTGGGGTCGCTGGCGGGTCTTGAATATAACAACTGCTGCTGGAGTTTCCAGGTGGTGCACCAGAACTACCTGACCGATGACGAACAATTGGACACCCGCTTGTTGTTCCGCATTGAGCTGAAAGGGCTTGGCGGAAGCGGCGGCGCGTCTAACAGCATCGGTGATGCGATCTACGGTTATGACGAGCGCGAACGCCGCCGTTTTGGAACTACGAACCGTTAAAACGAACGAAGGCTGTTAACCCTGACGCACGCCGGGGCGGCTGAGAATTTAAAAACCAAGAGGTGACTATGAAGGCGACTGTACGCCACGGACTGACTCTGCTGTTGGCACTGACCATGATGGCCTTGTCAGTGGCAGCCCAAGCGGAACGAAAAGTATTGGATCGTGTGGTAGCCATTGTCGATGACAGTGTGATTCTGCAAACCGAGCTGGAAGCACGGCTGAACACCATCATTGGCCGTTTGAGCACCCAAGGCACCGGATTGCCGCCTCGCAAGATGCTGGAAGAGCGCGTGCTTGAGCAGTTGATTGTGGAATCGGTTCAGCTGCAAATGGCCGACAAAATGGGCATGCGGATCAGCGATAACGAGCTGAACGAAACCCTGAGTAACATTGCCGCCAGCAACGGTTTGACGCTGGCCCAGTTCGAGGAACAGCTGGCGGAAGAAGGTGTCACTTACCGCCAGGCGCGGGAGCAGATTCGTAACGAGATGCTGACCAGCCGTGTGCAGCAGAGCCGCGTGGGTAACCGCATTCGGATTACCGACCGCGAAGTGGAAAACTACCTGCAGGCCCAGAAAGCGTCGGGCAGCCAGGGTGCGGAGTACCGTTTGGCGTATATCTTTATCCAAGTGGATGATCCCGGTAACGAAGCTTCAGTCAACGAAGCCCGTGAAACTGCCGAGCGTTTACGTGAGCAAATCCTCAATGGCCGGGATTTCCGTGAAGTCGCGGTTGCCGAATCGGATGCCAGCAACGCCCTTGACGGCGGTGATATGGGCTGGCGCGCCGAAAGCCAGTTGCCTTCACTGGTTGCGCCGGTGGTTCCGAATCTTGAAGAAGGTGAGCCTTCTGAAGTGCTGGAAAACAACAGCGGTTTCCATCTGGTGATGGTGATGGACAAGCGCGGTGGTGAGCAGCAAACCTTTATCGAACAGCATAAAGCCCGCCATATTCTGATCCGCCCGTCCGAGGCCGTGACCGAAGCGGAAGCCGAGCGCAAGATTCGCGATCTGTACCAGCAGTTGCAGAACGGCGCTGATTTCGAAGCGCTGGCGCGTAAAGAATCCGATGACCCGGTATCCGGTTCCGACGGCGGTAATCTGGGTTGGGTCAGCCCCGGCCAGATGGTGCCGGAATTCGAGAAGGGCATGATGAATGCCGAAATTGGCGAAGTGTACGGCCCGGTTCGTTCCCAGTTTGGTTGGCACCTGATCCTGGTGGAAGAACGCCGGAATCAGGACGTAACGGCAGAAAGCCGCGCATCGAAAGCGCGTCAGGCCATTTACATGCGTAAGTTCGAAACCGAACTGCAGAACTGGTTGCGGGAGATTCGCGACGAAGCCTTTGTTGAGTTCAAAGGCGAGTACGCCGATATGAACGAAAGCAGTGAGGAAGAAGAGGCATCATGACAAAACCGGTCATTCTGGCGCTGACCGCCGGCGAACCGGCCGGAATCGGGCCGGAGCTGTGTTTGCAGCTGGCGGGTGATAACCGGGCAGCAGGCATTGTGGTGGTTGCCGGCAAAAACCTGATGGAACAGCGGGCCCGGCAACTGGGCCTTGCGGTGCAGTTGCACGACTGGCAGCCGGGCATGCAGCCGGAAACCCGTGCAGGGCACTTGTCGGTTTGCCACGTAGACGGTTGTCATTCTACCGAAGCTGGCAAGCTGAATGCCGGCAACAGCCAGTACGTGCTGGATACGCTAACACTGGCCGCCCAAGGCTGCCTGAACGGCGATTTTGATGGCATGGTCACTGCGCCCGTCCACAAGGGCGTAATCAACGAAGCCGGTATTGCGTTCAGCGGCCATACCGAATTCCTGCAGGAATTGTGCGGCGTTGAGCGGGTGGTGATGATGCTGGCCACCGAAGAACTTCGGGTGGCTTTGGTCACCACTCACTTACCGTTGAAGGATGTATCCGCGGCGATCACTCCGGAACGTTTGACGCAAGTGACGCGGATTCTGAACGCGGACCTGAGAACCTTCTTCGGCATTGAACAACCCCGCATTCTGGTCACCGGGCTGAACCCCCACGCCGGTGAGGGCGGCCATCTGGGCCGGGAAGAAATTGACGTAATTGAGCCCACATTGGCTCAGCTTCGCAAAGAAAACATACTGCTGACCGGCCCGCTGCCGGCAGACACCTTATTCACACCGCATTGGCTGAACGATGCCGATGCGGTACTCGCCATGTACCACGATCAGGGCCTGCCGGTGCTGAAATACCAGGGCTTTGGCCGTGCCGTTAACATTACCTTGGGGCTGCCGATTGTGCGCACCTCGGTAGACCACGGCACCGCTTTGGATTTGGCTGGCACCGGCACAGCCGATGCTGGCAGCTTGCACACCGCCATTCGCGTGGGTGAACACATGGCCCGCTGCCGTCAGGCCGCTACAGCCGGAGAGCTTTAATGAGTAACCAACATGGCCATAAGGCCCGTAAACGCTTCGGCCAGAACTTTCTGCACGACCCGGGCGTGATTGAAAAAATCGTACGCTCGATCAGCCCGAAGCCTGACGATGTGATTGTTGAGATTGGCCCGGGGCTGGGAGCCATCACCGAAGAAATCCTGGCGATCAACCCACGCTTGCAGGTGGTTGAGCTTGACCGGGATCTGATTCCGGTGTTGCGGACCAAGTTTTTCAACTACCCGGATTTCAAAATCCACGAAGCCGATGCGCTCAGCTTTGATTTCAGCCAATTGGCAACCGACCGGCCGCTGCGCATTGTCGGCAACCTGCCGTACAACATTTCGACCCCGCTGATTTTCCACCTGTTGGCTCAGGCCGGTGTGGTGCAAGACATGCACTTCATGCTGCAAAAAGAAGTGGTGCAGCGTTTGGCCGCAGTGCCGGGTGACAACAACTACGGCCGCTTGGGCATCATGGCCCAGTATTTCTGCAAAGTGCAGCCGTTGTTCGAGGTGGGCCCGGGCGCGTTCCGGCCGGCTCCAAAGGTGGATTCTGCCATTGTTCGGTTGGTACCCCACAAAGAGTTGCCGTACCCCGCCAAGGATCTGAAAATCCTTCAGTCGGTGGTGCGCACGGCGTTCAATGCTCGCCGAAAAACTCTGCGCAAGGCGCTGGGGGCGATGGTAACGGTAGAGCAGCTTCAGTCGCTGGATATCAACGATGGCCTGCGCCCGGAGAACCTGAGCCTGGCCGATTATGTGCGAATTGCTGACCTGTTGGCGGATGCGAAAGCAGCCAAAGGCGGCACAGAAGAGGTAAGTAATGACTGACTACGCCATTGGCGATATTCAGGGTTGTTACGAGCGATTGCGGGATGTGTTGGCCACGGTCGATTTCTCGCCCTCGCGGGACCGGTTGTGGGTAGCTGGAGATTTGATCAATCGGGGGCCGTCCTCGCTGGCTACCTTGCGCTATCTCGAAGGTTTGGGCGGAGCCACCAAGGTGGTGCTGGGCAACCACGACCTGCACCTGTTGGCGGTGGCCTTGGGTGGCCATAGCCCGAAGAAGAAAGACACGTTGCACGACATTCTTGAAGCACCGGATTGTGACCGCTTACTGCACTGGCTTCGCCAGCAGAAATTGTGTGTACACGATGCGGATCGCAATCTGGTGATGACCCACGCGGGATTGCCCCATATATGGAATGTCGGTCAGGCGGTGGCCTGCGCTCGCGAAGTAGAGGCTGTGATTCAGGGCAGCGATGCCGGCGAGTACTTCAGCCAAATGTATGGCAATAAGCCCGAGCGCTGGTGTGATACCCTCACAGGTATGGACCGTTGGCGAGTGATTACTAACTATTTCACCCGTATGCGTTTTATTGCGCCCGACGGTAGCCTTGAGCTAACGGCGAAAGAATCGGCCGACAGCGCGCCGGAAGGGTACGCGCCCTGGTTCAGTTACCCCCGCCAGGATGACGTTCGGGTTGTTTTCGGCCACTGGGCCGCCATTGAAGGCGATACCGGTAGTGACCGTTTTATTGGGCTGGATACCGGCTGTGTGTGGGGCGGTGCCCTGACGCTGATGAACCTCAATAGCGGGGAGAAAGTTCACTGTGATTGCAGTTAGCCCCAAAACCATTGTGTTGCGCTGGGCCTTGATAGCCGGTGCCTTTGCTGGCTTGTTGGCGGTGATGGCCGGCGCCTTTGGTGCTCATGGCCTGCGTCATATTGTCAGCGAACGGGGGTTGGAAGTGTTCCAGACCGCCGTCAGTTATCAGATGTACCACGCCTTGGCGTTGGTGGTGGCGAGTATGATGCCCGCACTACGCCTGAATCACCGCTTACTGACCATTGCCTGTGGTTTTTGGTTGGCAGGTATTTTTCTGTTTAGCGGCAGCCTGTATCTGTTGGTGCTGACCGGTGCTCATTGGCTTGGGCCGGTCACTCCGATGGGTGGGGTGTGCCTGATGATTGGTTGGGCGCTGCTGGCGGCAGCAGCGGTGAAACGATGATGGAGAAAAGCAGAGCTATGCAGGTTCAGGTTAATGGAGAAGTTATGGAGCTCCCCAGCGGAGTGACCATTTCGGCTTTGATTGAGCACCTTGCGCTGACCGGCAAACGAGTCGCGGTCGAGGTGAACGAGGACATCGTGCCTCGCAGCAAGCATGCGGAATTTACCCTCGCTGAGAACGATCGGGTAGAGCTTGTGCATGCCATTGGTGGTGGTTGATTCCACCACCCATGTGGTCAGCCCCCGCCAGGTTCACGAACCGTGAACGCCCCTCTTTTTTCATACAATTCAGGTAGGTTATGACAGATACACCGGAAATCCAGCTCCCCGAAGATAAGCCTCTGGAACTTGCAGGCAAGGTATACCAGTCCCGTCTGTTGGTGGGGACCGGAAAATACAACGATCTGATGGAAACTGGCCACGCCATTGAAGCCAGTGGGGCAGAGATTGTGACAGTGGCCGTGCGTCGTACCAATCTCGGGCAGAACCCGGATGAGCCGAACCTGCTGGATGTGATTTCACCGGACAGCTACACCATTTTGCCCAACACCGCCGGTTGCTACACCGCGAAAGACGCCGTGCGCACCTGCAAACTGGCCCGTGAACTGCTCGACGGCCGCGATCTGGTCAAACTGGAAGTGCTGGGTGAGCACAAAACCCTGTACCCGAACATGCCGGAAACGCTGGCCGCCGCCGAAGAGCTGATCAAAGACGGCTTCAAGGTGATGGTGTACTGCTCGGACGACCCGTTGCTGGCGATGCGTCTGGAAGAGATGGGCTGTATTGCCATCATGCCGCTGGGTGCGCCGATTGGTTCCGGCCTGGGTATTCAGAACCGCTACAACATTCGTTTGATTGTGGAAAACGCCAAAGTACCGGTACTGGTTGATGCCGGTGTCGGCACGGCTTCGGATGCCACCATCGCGATGGAGCTGGGTTGTGACGGCGTGTTGATGAACACCGCCATTGCTCAGGCCAAAGATCCGATCAGAATGGCAAATGCCATGCGTTTGGCCATCGAATCCGGCCGCGAGGCGTATCTGGCTGGCCGTATGCCAAAGAAACTCTACGCCAGTGCCTCGTCTCCGATTGACGGTACGTTCTTCTAAACCGTGTCTTTCACGACCCTCTCCCGTTCGAGGAGAGGGCGTATAAAATTAAAAACAGAATTCCAGAGCGCTGTAATCCCTATATGACCAAGCCAAAACCCAGCCGGCGGGAGACGATCCTGCAGGCTCTTGTTGAATTGCTGCAAAAAGACCCTGGTGCCCGCATTACCACCGCCGGCCTCGCCAAGTCGGTGGGTGTGACCGAAGCGGCTTTGTACCGGCATTTCCCCAGCAAGCGGAAGATGTTCGAAGCCTTGATCGAATTCGCGGAAGACGCTGTGTTTTCCCGCTGTCAGGTGGTCCTGCAAGAGCAGGACGATGTGCGGGTGCGCTTGCAGCAGATTGTGCATCTGGTGCTGGTGTTTTCCGAGCGGAACCCGGGCCTGTGTTGTGTGCTCACGGGCGATGCGTTGATGGGCGAAGACGAATCCCTTCGCAAGCGGGCATCCCAGTTTTATGAACGCCTGGAAACCCAACTGCGTCAGTCGTTGAAAGAAGGCGAAATCCGGCAGGGCTTGCGCCCTCGCACCAGTGCGGCTCGTGGCGCCGACTTTGTGATGGTGTTTCTGGAAGGGCGCATTCAACGCTTTGTGCGTTCGTCTTTCTCTCGCTTGCCAAGCGCAGACTTCGATGAAGCCTGGGCGCTGGTGTCTGAAGCAGTCTGGGGCTAAGTCGCCCCGGATCACTCGTAGCCGGAGGCGGTCCGCAGAATGGCGCGCACCGGCTGCCACACCTCGGGTGCCGAGATGAGAATGTCCCGGCCCCAGAGATCGGCCGGGTAGCCGGCGGGTACCTCACCGAAATGGCCCACCGTTGCGCCCGCTTCCCAGGCGATCAGGCGCGCCGCCGCAAAATCCCACGGGCTGACGTTTTCGTAGTAAATATCCAGCCGGCCACAGGCCACCCAGCAGATATCCAGTGCGGCAGAGCCGATGCGGCGTAGATCGCGACACTGGTGAATCATGGCATCCAACCGTTTGATCAGAGGTTCCAGATGGTCTTTGGTGTACGGGAAGCCGGTGGCGAACAGCGACTGTCTGGGTGAGGTGGCGCCGCTGTGCTGAATTGCCTGCCCGTTTAACGTCGCGCCTTCGCCTTTGGTGGCCCGGAAGGTTTCACCGGGGAAGGGCGCATGCACCACGCCCACTTGCACCTGCCCGCGTTCAGCGTAAGCAATGGAAACCGCCACCTGCGGGTGCCCGTAAGCGTAGTTCACGGTGCCGTCGATGGGGTCGATGATCCACAACGGGGTATCCAGATGCTCGGCCTGAGTCAGGTCCGGCATGGTTTCTTCCGACAAGATGCGGTGGTCGGGGAAGCGCTTGCGAATAGCGTTGGTGATGAACTCGTCGGCCAGAACGTCGGCGTGGGTGACCAGTTCGGTCTGGTCTTTGTAATCGGTGCGGAGGGTGCTTTCTTCCCGTTCGCGGCGGATCAGCTCTCCGGCGTCTTTGGCCAGCGCTTCGGCGAAATCGGTTACGTCGCGCAGAGACAGAGAATCAGACATGGCACCCCCGTGATCATTAAGTGAGGGTGCCAGTCTAACATGCCGGGGTGTTACAAACTGTTCAGCCACGTCTCCATGTTGTCCATGGCCAGCACGATGCGTGGGCAAGCCTGTTGTACGAAGTCGTCTGCCAGCTCCGTTTCGGCGTATTCGCCACTGGCCAGAGCCAGCGCCAGTGCGCCATCAAAGTCGACAAAGGCCAGACGCGCACCCATATGATCCGGCACAAAGCCGAAATCGCTGGCGGGCAGGATGGCAACGCCGGTGTGTTCCAATAGTGCAGAGCAGAACGCCTGTGAGGTTTTGATGTCGCGGTTGGCTAATCGTTCGCTGAAGTGCGAGAAGTCCGGGAACACATAGAAGGCTCCCTCGGGCTTGCGAACAACGGCGCCCATCTCACTCAGGCGACGGTGCACGTATTCACCCACCACTTTGAGTACTCGCCGGGACTGGTTCAGATAGTGGTCAATGTCATCCCCGCCATTGAACGCGGTGATGGCCGCGTACTGAATCGGAGCGGCTGTTGAGGTGAAGGTTTCACTGGCAATGATCGCCATGGCGTCTTGCAGCGGGCGCAGTTCGGGCGGAAAGACGAATGTGCCCAAACGCCAGCCACCGGCACCCAGCCATTTACTCATACCCGTGCTGACGATGGTGCCTTCCGGGTAGTAGCGGGCAATGGACTTGTGGCGGCCTTCGAAGTGCACTTCGCCGTAGATTTCATCCGACAGCAAAATCAGATTGTACTTGCGCGCTACGTTGGCGATGGCCAGCAACTGGTCATCGGTGTAGGTGCAACCGGTCGGGTTGGAGGGGTAGTTCAGAATCAGGATGCGCGGGCGTGACGGGTCGTCCCGGCAGATGATGTCCAGCTCTTCGGCAGTCAGCTGCCAGTTGTTTTCGGCGTGGGTTGGTAGCCAATGTACCGAACGGCCGATGATGCGGGCCTGCGGTGCATAAGACACCCAGCTCGGGCGCGGAATCAGCAAATCGCCGTAGTAAGCGAGCTGGAGAATGAACAGCAGTTCCTTGGAGCCGGGGCCGATCAGCACGTCTTCCCAGCTGGAGCGCATGCGCTCATTGCGATTGATGTAGCCGGAGATGGCTTCACGCAGACCTTTCAGGCCCTTCACCGGAAGGTAGTCTTTCTCGTGAGCGTGTTCTTTCAGCGCTTCAACCACTCGCTCTGGCACCGGAAACGGCGACTGCCCCAGGCCCAGTTTGATGATGTCTTTGCCTTCAGCGCGCAGCTGGTTGCTCTGCTCGTTAATACGCAGCGTGGCGGAGGGTTGAATGCCTCGAACGTTCAGGTTTATCGCGTAACGGTGATCGCTTTTTATGTCCATTGTCCCTGTCTATTGGTTGGTGGTGACAATGGCAGTATAGGCCCGCTGTGCGAGCCTGTGTTCGGCCTGAGCGTAGGGATTTCCCGCTACGACATTCAGCGGGGCATCACCGGGACTTTATCCACACTTCCACCCGGCCATTGCGCTGATTACCCGAACCGCCCACGGGCATGTAGTGGCCGTAACCGGTGTAGGACACATACGGAACGCCGGCGTGATTAAGCGCCCGGCGAACCGACAGCGCCCTCAGTTCAGAGATCATTTGCGCGCGTAGCTCGTCGCTTTGGGCATCGGCAAAACCGATGAGCAGCAGGTCGTCGGCGGAGCGGTTGTGCTGCTGGAGAAAGCGTTTAACCCGCAGCAGGTCGCGGTGTGCTTTGTTGTCCAGTTTGGTGCGGCCTTCGGCGAATCGGAAGTTGACCGTCAGGCGCAGGTAGTTTTGGGTCAGCCGTTTGAAGCTTTGCGGAACTGTGGCATCGAATTCGGGCTTTACCGCGATCGGATTCTGGGAGATAAAACCGGCCTCTGCCACCCGCGCTTGTCCTTCGGTGCTCAGGGCATATTCAATCAGGCCTTGGGCCAACTCGGGTGTTTGTTCGCCCAAGGTGTACATGAACAACCGGCGGGACAACGGGTAATCCTCGCTGGCCACGGTAAGCTGGTTGGGTTTCAGGGCAGGGGCCTCACCTTCCGAGATCGCAAGCAGTTTGCTGTTCCGAACCGAGGCTAGCCCGGCAAAACCAATGCTGTACGGATCGCGGGATACGTCATCAGACAGCTGATCGTTGGATTCGTATCGAAGGGCTGAAGCGTGCAGAGGTGCTGTTTTATCGAGTACCAGAGTTTTGAAGGTGTCCCAGGTTCCGGAGTGCTCGTCTCGAGCATATAGCCGAATAGGGTTGTCGCTGCCGCCTAACTCTGACCAATTCTGGATCTGGCCGCTGAACACTTTTCGGAGTGTGTCGATACTCATCTGGCTGACCGGGTTGGATTGATGCACCAGAATGGCGAGGCCGTCGATGGCTATGACATGCTCACTGGAAAGGCCGGTAAGGTCCGCTCTATCGCTGACTTGCCCGGCTTCGCTTGCCCGTGCCGGTCGTGAAGAGGCCCAGATATCGGCGCGGCCATCGGCGAGCGCGCGAAAGCCGGTGCTGGAGCCGTGGGCGGCTACCAATACCGACAGCTTATCGCCTTTCTGGTGGGCCACCAGTATCTGCTCGTTCACCCGGGGTGTGGGTTGGCGGACGACCTGGTCGTTGGTTAATTGCTGTAGGTAACCGTGTACCAATGACGGAGCCAGAGTAGCGCCCACGGTGTTGGAGCCATGAATTTCCAGTTCATGGGCCGACGCCTGTGAGGATAACGCCAGTAGCGAGAGAAACAGAGAGCAGAATAAAGAAATTCGAGAAGGAACAGCCATTTAAGAGCACCCGTGCCGGATAATTGCGATAGCGGTAGGATGCTACAGAAATGTGACATCTGTGTTTCAGATGTCAGAATTTATGGGGTTCCAGTTCCATCTGAATGATTTTGCGCCCGAGCATGATAATGCGGCCGGTATAGCGTTCTTCGCCAGTGGTGGTGAAGTCGAACAGAAAGCGGCGCCAGACCCGGACGCTGCCGTTGTCGTCACGCTTGAACCAAAGGCCTCTGAGAAATACAGCGTCGTCCAGCAGCATTACGTCCATGGTTTTGCAGTAACGGCGAGCGGCATCGAGTACGAAGTCTTTGATGGCTTTGGCTTGCCACCAATACCATGCGGCAAAGCCTGCGGTGAAAAGCCAGAAGAGAGTTCCGAGAGTCAAAGTGCTGGCGGCCCTGTTGGTGGTTTGGGGTGAGCGGTCGATTGCACCGCTAAAGCGCCAGACTACCTTATTGCGTTGGTTCGGGGAATTGTTGCGGAGGAGGGCGTTTAGCCGCCACCCAAAGCGATCAGCTTAGATGGCGGCTAAACATTCGGTCAGCTACTGCTTTTAGCGACCTCTTTTTCATCGGTGTATTCGTCACCGGCTTCGCTGTGATGATCACGGGCCAGCAGGATGTAGAAGGCTGGCAGCACGAATACGGTGAACAAAGTACCAATGCCCAGGCCGGCGCTGATGGTCAGGCCGATGGCAAAGCGGCTTTCTGCGCCCGGACCTACGGCAATCAGCAGCGGCACCATCGCGAAGATCAAGGCCAGTGAGGTCATGATGATCGGGCGCAAACGAATGGCTGCGGCTTCGACCACGGCATCGACCTTGTTCAGGCCCCGCTCTTTTTGCAGCTGGTTGGCGAACTCCACGATCAGGATACCGTTTTTGGACACCACCCCGATCAGCGTGATCAGCCCCACCTGGGTGTAGATGTTCATGGTGGCAAAACCAAGCACGATAAACACCATGGCACCGGCCACCGACATGGGTACGGACACCAGAATGATAATCGGGTCGCGCCAGCTCTCAAACTGGGCGGCGAGTACCAGATAAATCACCAGCAGCGACAGGAAGAAGGTCACTACCAGCGCGCTGCCTTGATTCGCCAGCTGGCGTGAGGCGCCGGTGTAGTCAAAGCTGAAGCCCTGCGGGAACACTTCGTCGGCGGTTTGCTCGATGAACTCCATGGCAGAGCCCGCCGCTACACCGGGCATGACAACGCCTTCCAGTGTCAGCGAGTTTTGCTGGTTGAACTGGGTGCGGTTCGACGGCTCGACGACCTCGGTGAAGCTGGCAACGCTGGACAGCGGAACCAGTTCTCCGCTGCCGGTGCGAATGTAGTATTCGTCCAGTGCTTCTTTGCTTGGGCGGAACTGATCATCAACCTGCGGAATCACCTGATACGAGCGGCCTTCCATGTTGAAGCGGTTGATGTAACCGCCGCTGAGCATGCTGGCCAGCGTCTGGCCGACTTCCTGCATCGACAGCCCAAGGTCCGCAACGCGATCACGGTCGATGTGAATTTTGGTGACCGGCTTGTCGAAGTTAATGGACTTCTTCAGGAACATGAAGTTGCCGCTCTGCATGGCTTTGCCGAGGATTTCATCGGCCACCTGGTCCAGTTGCTCGTAGGAGCCACCGGTACTGATCACGAACTGGAACGGCAAACCGCCACCGGAACCCGGCAACGAAGGCAGCGGGAATACCGCGGTCTGCAGGCCGGTGACTTTCTTCAGTTCGGCATCGAGCTTTGGCTGAACCTCGAATTGGCTGACTTCACGTTCACTCCAAGGCGCCATTTTGAAGCCGCCAAAGACGGCGTTCGGGCTGGTAATGCCGATGATCATGAAGTCCTCTTTGTACCCGGGCAGCTCCGACATGCGGTTTTGTACTTCCTGACCGTGCTCAAGCAGATAGTCCAGGGTAGAGGTTTCGGGACCAAGGCCCTGATGGAACAGGATGCCCTGATCTTCCGTTGGCGCCAGTTCGCTCTGGCTCATCATCTGCATGAAGTAGATGGAGCCCAGCACCACCAACGCAAAGAATACGACAACAGATTTGGTTTCCATCAGCGACGACAGCGCGGCTTTGTAGCCGTTGGCGATGCCGTTGAAGAACTTCTCAACCAGCTGTTCGAACTTTCCGGGCTCGCCGTGCGGCTTCAATACCTTGGCGGACAGCATGGGTGACAGCGTCAGAGCGACGATGCCGGAGATCACCACGGTACCGGCCAGCGTGAACGCGAATTCGGTGAACAGCGAGCCAACCAGCCCTCCCATGAAGCCGATAGGCACATACACCGCCACCAAGGTGGTCGTCATGGCGATAATCGGAGTTGCCATCTCTCGAGCGCCGTTAATGGCCGCCTCGAAGCGGGATTCACCTTGTTCGATGTGCCGGTGAACGTTTTCCACCATGATGATGGCGTCATCCACCACCAGACCGATGGCCAGAACCATCGACAGCAGGGTGAGCAGGTTCAGAGAGAAACCGAATATCAGCATGATGAACGCGCCGCCGATCAGTGAGAGCGGGACGGCAACGGACGGCACAACGGAAGCGCGGATGGACCCCAGACACAGGAACACCACCACTAGTACGATGATCATGGCTTCGATCAGGGTGCGTACTACTTCGTTGATGGAGTCTTCGATGAAGTCCGAAGCGTCGTAGGCAAGGCGCACACCCATGCCGCTGGGCAGCTGGCTTTCAATGTCGGGCAGTTCGGTTTTTACCAGATCTGCCACGGTCAGCGGGTTGGCGCCTGGAGCGATTTCGATAGCGACGTAAGTGGCGGGCTGGCCTTTATACAGCGCAATCTTGTCGTAGGTCTGTGAGCCGAGCTCAACACGGGCGATGTCCTGCAGGCGAATCAGAGAGCCATTGGACTGCTTGACCACCAGATTGCGGAACGCATCCGGGTCGGCAATGTCGGTGTCACTGGTCAGGCTGATTTCTGTGTATTTGCCCCGGGTTTTACCCACAGCGGCCTGATAGTTGTTGGCTCTGAGCTTGGCAGCAACTTCGGTGGGCGTCATGTCTACTGCGGCCAGACGCTCCGGGTCCAGCCATACCCGCAAGGCAAAGGTTCGGCCCAGCAGCTGGGCTTTACCGACACCGGGCAGCGCCTGCAGTTTCGGCTGCACAACACGGGTCAGGTAATCGGTAATTTGCGGGACATCCAGCTCGGTACTGTAAAACGCGATGTACATCAGCGCGGTGCTGTCGCCGGTGGTGGAGGTAATGACCGGGTCCTCGGCTTCTGCCGGCAGCACGTTACGCTGACTGGCCACCTTGGCTTGGATTTCCGCCAGAGCGTCGTTGGCATCGTAGTTCAGTTCCATTTTGGCCTGAATGGTCGATACGCTTTGCGAGCTGGTGGAGGTCAGGTAGTCGATACCACTGGCTTCGGCAATGGCTTGTTGCAGAGGCGTGGTGATAAAACCTTTGATCAGATCCGAGCTGGCACCGGGGTACGCCGTGGTGACGGTTACCGTGGTGCTTTCCAGTTTCGGGTACTGGCGGATTTCCATTTCCATGGCGGCCCGGGCGCCCACCAACAGGATCAGCAAGCTGACCACCGTGGCGAGAACCGGCCGATGGACGAAGATGTCGGTGAAACGCATTATTCAGACGCCTCCTTGTCGGATTCGTCCTGAATCTTGACGCGCTGGCCGGCACGCAGTCTCAACAGGCCTTTGGAAACCACGGTTTCACCTGCTTCCAGGCCGGATGTGATGGCGGTGCGTCCATTGCGAACCTCACCGGTGGTGACGGTGCGACGTTCCACAACCTGCTCGCCCTTGTCGTTATCGGTGACAACGAACACAAAATTGCCGTAGGTGTTGTAGGAGATCGCGGTACGCGGAAGCGTGACAACCTTGTTGTCTCTGGGCTGGCCGGTCTGAATGGTCGCGAACATGCCGGGACGCAGCAGGTGATCTTCGTTGTTCAGGGTGGCGCGGATCCGTACGGTACGGGTTTCCGGGCTGACTGAGGTGTTGATCGCGCTGACTTTGCCTTCAAATGTGTGCTCTGGCACGGCGGCCACGGTGACCGAAACCGGGAAGCCACTTTCAACGTTGGCGAGGTGCTTCTCGGACAGGGTGTAATCCACGTAGATGGGGTCGAGCATGTTCACTTCGACAATCGGGCTACCGGTCGGCAGGTATTCACCCTGGTTGACCATGCGAATGCCGAGCCTGCCATCAAACGGTGCCCGAATGATTTTCTTGTCGCGCTGCGCCTGCGCTTCGTTAACGCGGGCACGAGCGGCATCGTAATTGGCCTTTGCCGTGTCGTATTGAGACTGGGATACTGCCCGCTTGGGCAACAGATCAGAGATTCGCTTGAAATCCTGATCGGCCAGCTGCGCCTCGGCGCGGCGGGTGCGCAAAGCGGCTTCATCAATGGCGGCGTCCAGTTCGATCAGGATGTCGCCTTTCTTGACGTTGTCGCCGGATTCGAAGTTGATGGTTTTGATGACACCGGGCACTTCGTTGGAAACAGCAATGCCGTTTACAGCTTCAATGCTGCCGACGGCCTTGATAGAGGGCCGCCAGTTCTCGGTGGTCGATTGGGTTACGGAGATGATTGCCGGTGGTTGTGGCTGTGACAGCATCTCTTTCAGTTGGCCAAATTGCATAAATTTGTAGCCGAAGATACCGCCGAGGACGAGACCTAGAAAAACGATGGCGATGACAAAACGGGATGCGGTGCGCATAGATGAGTTCCTGGGGCTGGGTTCCTGATGCGTATTCCGTCGCCAATATTAAGAAAAGCGAAAGCTTGTTATGGCGAGTTAAGAGCTGATTACGATTGCTTATAAAGTAGGCGTAAATGGCCTGCAAGCGTAGCGGGTAGCATGCTACAAAAGTTGTAGTGTTTTGTCATTAACTTGGTTGCTTAAAAGGACCTTTTTTTAAGGGTAATTACGACCGTCTTTAACAATACTAGGCCTATTTGATTATTTTGGGGCCGGATGCACAAAATTGATTGGTGCGTGACGGGGCTGAACTCAGTACATTGGCCCTGAAACCGTGATGCAATGATCCCTGAACCGGGGTGGGAGAGGATTAAATCATGCAGCTGATATTGGGCCTGGCCCTGGCCGCTGCGGTATTTGTGGTGCTTAAAAAATGGGGGGCTTTGTCGCCCCAAGGGCAGAAGGCCGCCATTTGGAAAATTGTGCTGGTGGCGGGCGGCGCGATGCTGCTGTTTATGGTGCTGACCGGGCGGGTGCATGTTTTGACCGCGGCGGTGGCTGCGCTCATTCCTTTATTACGCAAGTTGCCGGCGCTGCTGCGTTATGCGCCTTTATTTCGAAAAATGATGGGCGATTCGTCGGGATCTCAAAACGATGGGGCTTATGGCGCTAATGGCGCTAATGGTGCTTCTGGCGGCCAAAGCGGGCCGGCCCCCGGAACCATGTCCGAACAAGAAGCCTGCGACATTCTGGGCGTGCAACCGGGATGTTCGCGGGATGAAATTATTGCTGCCCATCGGAAGCTGATGCAGAAACTGCATCCGGATCGCGGCGGCAATGATTACCTGGCGGCCAAGTTGAACGAGGCTCGTGATCTGTTAATGGGCAAACGGAGCGCCTGAATCAGGGCAGAACCTCCACTTTCACTTCAATCGATTGGTTGTCGGCCCGCTTGCCGTTGACCTGATACAGAATACCGTCCCGTTGGCGGGTTTCCTGAGTGCGGGTGCCGCCAAGCTCAACCCAGTGCCCGGGTTGCACCCGGCGTAGGGTCATCAGCGCTTCGGTTTCATAGCCTTCCAATGCGGCCGGGTCTTCCTCGAAAGAAACAATATTCAACTCGATGGCTTGATCCGATATGGCCTGTGGGCTCACCACGAAGCCGCTCCGGGTTTCTACTCTTTCCAGAATCATCGCCGGGTTTCGCCCACCCTGAACGGCGAATGGCAAGCTGCGCACGTTACCCGAGGTGATGTGCGCCGACTGACCGTCCTGAACAACCAGTTGGCGGACTCTGTTGGAATTGGTGCTGTAGGTTCGGCTTTGCACACGGGCGTTCGCTTTGTTGTTGGTAATACTGACGCCGGCCCCGGATTGTTTGCCGCCGATGTCCTGCCGGTAGCGAACACTGATGCGCATTTGCACCGGGGGTACGTCCAGCGTGTTCACCAAGGTGCCAATTTCGTCCAGCAGCTCCGGTTCACCTCGAACCACCAATTGCAGGCCCCGGGCGGTCACAGAAACAGGAGCTCGTTGATAGAGCGCACGTATCTGTTGGGAAACATCATCAGCGGTCCGGTTCTTCAGCTGATAAATGCGGGCTTCGGGTTCGGCCTGAACGTGGGTGGTGACGACGGACAAGGCCAGCAGGCAGACCATCCCGAGTGTTGTGAAACGGGCGAACCAGCTCGGTTTTTCGATATTCATGCAGACCTCCACAATCCTTGATGCCGACAGCTGATGATAAAATAATCAGCATTGCCGGTTGCCAACCCTAAAACCGTGGGTATATAGTAAAAAGCATGAAGACACTACACGCAGCCTGTCAATTGAATGTTCTGAAAGCTTTCGGTGAAAAACTGATGGCTTCCGGTTCGGCTGTGTTTTTTTGGTGGTTTGGTTATGGCTTTTATTTTAGCCAGAGCTCGGGCCGCCCATAAGATCTTCATCGACCGAATTTAGCGAGGAAGGCAGCCCGGCAAACAACCCAGGCTGCCACCGGACTCAAAAAGCCCCGACTGGTAGCCCAGCCGGGGCTTTTTGATTCTGACTTAGGGAAAACGGGAACACGGATATGAACATGCCTCTGAAAACTGAAACGTTGGACTCAGTATCGTCGACCACTTGCCAGCCTCGTCAGGAAGCGAAGCTGCCAACCGCCAATGAGCTGCGCCAACAGTTTCCTGCCAGCGAGCCTCTGACCCGGGCCATCGCTGGCTACCGAGAGCAGATTCGCAATGTGCTGAAGGGTGAAGACCCGCGCACGCTGATCGTTATCGGGCCTTGCTCGATTCACGATGAACAGGCGGCGTTGGATTACGGCACCAAGCTGAAAGCGCTCGCGGATGAGGTCAGTGACCGGTTCCTGATTGTGATGCGCGCGTACCTCGAAAAACCTCGCACCACGGTGGGTTGGAAAGGGCTGTTGTACGACCCGTCGCGCACCGGAGAGGGCGATTTGAACCAGGGGCTGGTGCGTTCCCGAAAGTTGCTGTTGGCGCTGTCTGAACTGGGTTTGCCGCTGGCCACCGAAGCCTTGAGCCCGTTCATGATGGATTACCTTGGCGATTTGGTGAGCTGGACGGCCATTGGCGCTCGCACCACTGAATCACAGATTCACCGCGAGCTGGTCAGCGGGTTGCCCATGCCTACCGGTTTCAAGAACGGCACCGACGGTGGCGTGTCTGTGGCGATCAACGCCATGAAATCGGCGGCGCACAGCCATCATCACATGGGCATTTCCCACTCGGGCGCGCCGGCGATGATCACCACCGCTGGAAACCCGGATACCCATCTGGTTCTGCGTGGCGGCCGAGGGGTCACCAACTACGATGAAACAAGTATTGCCCGGGCGGTGAAGGAATTGCAAAGCGCTGGTGTGTCAGCGTCTGTGATGGTCGACTGCAGTCACGATAACGCCTGCAAGCAGGCGGAACGGCAAGTCGAGATTGCCCATGAGGTGATGGCGCAGAAGCGCAATGGCAACAGCCACATCAAGGGCTTGATGCTGGAGAGCTTCCTGGCCTTCGGCCGCCAGGACGACGGCGAAGACTTGGTTTACGGCTGCTCGATTACTGACCCGTGCCTGGGGTGGGAGCAGACAGAGGCTCTGATCCGCTCACTGTAGAAAACAGCAACTGCCCGGCCAGCAGCACCAGAACACCGCCCATGACCCTGTCGAGCCAGTGTCCGAACCGGTTAAAGCCCCGGCGGACACGGGGGTGGGTGAAGAACAGCGCCACCAAGGTAAACCACAAGCCGGTGGCTATTGCCATGTAGAGGCCGTAGCCGGCCTGAAGCAGCACCGGTGTCCCCGGGTTGATGACCACGGAAAACAAGGACACGAAAAACAGCGTCGCTTTCGGGTTAAGCACGTTGGTCAGGAAACCGAGGCGGAACGCCGCCCAACCTGACTGCGCCTTGCCATTCTTTGTTTCGACATGAACGCCGCCGGGCTTGGCCCGCAAACAGTGCCAGGCGATCCACAACAAATACAGAGCACCCACAATCTTCAGCACGGTAAACAGCATCACCGATTGCTGAATGATCAACCCGATGCCCAGTAGCGAATAGCCAACGTGCAGCAAAATACCCAGACCGATCCCGACGGCACTGAGCATCGCGTTTCGGCGTGATTGGGTGATGGCTTGGCGCAGCATCACCGCGAAGTCTGGCCCGGGGCTGGCAACGGCCAACAGATGAATCAATGCCACGGTAAGAAATTCCAGCCAGTAATCCTGCACCTGTTGTCTCCATCCTGGTTAAACCCGAAAGCATAAGCGGATTTTTTATCGTTTTCACCTGTCATGAGTCAATATGCTTCTATACTCGAAGCGTAAGTTATAGAAAACTCAGCGAAATGTTGTTTGAGGAGGCCTGATGGAAAAGCGTGAAGTCGATGTGGCCATTATCGGTGCCGGTACCGCAGGTATGGTGGCTTACCAGCGGGCACGAAAGAAAACCGACAAGGTGGTGTTGATCGAGGCCAAGCAATACGGCACCACCTGTGCGCGAGTGGGCTGTATGCCCAGTAAACTGCTGATCGCTGCTGCCGAAAGCGCCCATAATGCGGGCCAGGCTGGTCAGTTTGGTGTGCAGGTTGCCGGCATCAAGATTGATGGCCGCCAGGTGTTGGCACGCGTGCGCAACGAACGTGACCGGTTTGTGCAATCGGTGGTTCGGTCCATGGAAAATCAGCCAGAGGAACTGCGGTTGATGGGCCATGCGCGCTTTGTGGACCCGCACCGTTTGATTGTCGGCGAAGACACCGAGGTGATCGCTGATCGCATTGTGATAGCCACGGGGTCGCGGCCCAATGTCCCGGACATGTTTAACGGTGCGAAAGATCGGTTGGTGGTGAACGACGATATTTTCAGCTGGGACGACCTGCCGGAATCGGTAGCCGTGTTTGGCCCCGGGATAATCGGTGTGGAGCTGGGGCAGGCGCTGAGCCGGCTAGGTGTTCGCATTCGGCTGTTTGGCGTGCGCGGCGGCATTGGCGGCATTCGCGATGAGAAAATCCGTGATTATGCGCTACAAACGTTTGGTGAGGAGTTCCCGCTGAGCGCGAAGGCTGAAACGAAGCGAATCGAGCGCACTGAAACTGGAGTACAGATCACCTGGGTGGAAAACGGGCAGGAGCATAAGGATACGTTCGAGTATCTGTTGGCGGCGACAGGGCGGCGGCCGAATATCGATAACCTTGATATCCAGAACGCGGGCATCGAACTGGACGACCGCGGTATGCCAGATGTTGACCCCAATACCATGCGCTGCGGTGATAGCCATATTTTTCTGGTCGGTGATGTCAACAACGAGCGCCCTTTGCTGCATGAAGCCGCAGACGAAGGCCGCATTGCCGGAGATAACGCCGGTAGCTGGCCCGATGTCCGCGCGGTCATCCGAAAGGCCTCGATGGGGGTGGTATTTACCGACCCCCAGATTGCTTCTGTCGGTTTAAGCATTCACGACGTCGATAAAAAATGCGAGGGCTGTTTTGCCGTTGGAGAGGTCAGCTTTGAAGATCAGGGCCGCAGTAAGGTGATCGGTAAGAATCGCGGCTTGTTGCGGCTGTACGGCGAACACCGAACCGGATTGTTTCTGGGTGCCGAGATGTTTGGCCCGGCAGCTGAACACATCGCGCATTTGTTGGCCTGGTGTGTTCAAAAACGGATGACCGTTAGCGAGATGCTGGCGATGCCGTTTTACCACCCGGTTATTGAAGAAGGGTTAAGAACCGCCCTAAAAAACCTTCTTTACCATTTGGAGGAAGGGCCGGAAGCGGTCGATGAGTGCATGGACTGTGGCCCGGGCAGTTAGCCCGGGTTTGACGCTGACGACCAGCCGGATTGTGGCGTGGGCTGAAAACGGTTTTCAGCTGAAGTGGTTGAATTCTGGCTGTGGCGTGCCCACATCTTTTCATGGAAGAAGTAAGCAACGGTATTGATGGCCGGCTCCACCATGGCGATCAACCCACCGATTAGAAGATCGCCGGTTAACAGGTAAGCGACGGAGAACGCAACGGTGAAGTGAGTGACCGCAAACGTGATGGTTTTCAGCAGCGATTGGTCAACGTGTGATCCGTGATTGTGAACAAAGTGTTTTAACGCGCTCATGACTTTCTCCGCGAGGATGATGTGTTAATGTCATTACAAGATAAATGAGAGCGTTTCTCAAATAGAATGTTCAAGTGGATTTGATAGTGCAGACCTATAGGTTTTTGGTTGAGTTTATGGCCATTCACTATCGATGCGATTGGAGAACTAAACTTCAATAGCGCAACAAAAGGGCTTATTGTCTTAATTAGCGAAAGCCCAAAATAAAACCAGGAGGTTCATCATGGGTAAGAATTTTATCGGTCTTGATACAGCACAAACGCAGAAGCTGGCGGATTCCCTGAACGGGCTTTTAGCGAACTACCAGATTTTTTACATGAACGTTCGCGGATACCACTGGAACATTAAGGGCGAGAACTTCTTCGAGCTGCACGCGAAGTTTGAAGAACTGTACGACGATCTGCTGCTTAAAATTGATGAAATCGCCGAGCGCGTTCTGACGTTGGGCCACGTTCCGGCTCACGCTTACAGCACATACATTGAGCAGTCGGAAGTGGCTGAGCGCAAGAACGTGTCGGATGGCAAAGAAGCCGTTAGCAACATTGTGGATAGCTTCAGTAAGCTGATCGCAAAACAGCGTGACATTCTTAGCCTTGCCGGCGAATCTGACGACGAAGGCACGGCTGCGCTGATGAGCGATTACATTTCAGAGCAGGAAAAAACGGTCTGGATGTACCGGAGCTACTTGGGCCACTAAACCCGGTAAAGCGACGGCATCTCAAATGGCGGCTCTTGGAGTCGCCATTTTTTTACGTATGTCTTCAACTTGACTTATTTTCGCCCCTTTTCTGTCATCTGTTTGCCATAGGGTGGGTCGTCATTTAAACAACGTCGACGAAAACCCGAGGTAAACATGATTTTTCAACGTGCTCTCCTGACTTCCGCCATTCTCGCTGCAGCGGGCAGCCTTGCAGCCTGTGCAGTCGACACTGACTCTCGGGGCAACGCTGAAGTGCCCGGGCTGATTGAGCTGAGTGTGCTGGGCAGCTATGTACCAGAAGGCGATGTGTTTGATGAAAGTGCGGCGGAAATCATCGCGCACGATCCCTCTCACCAGCGGCTGTTTGTGGTTAACGCCAAGGCTGCCACGGTGGATGTGCTGGATATTAGCAACCCGGCGACTCCTGCACTGATCGACACCATCGACGCCAGCCGAGAAGGGGCGTCTGCCAACAGTGTCGCGGTTTATGGAGATCTGGTGGCCGTAGCCATCGAGGCGGAAGTGAAGCAGGCGAAAGGCAAGGTCGTGTTCTACGACTCATCCGACTTGTCCAAAGTGGGTGAGGTTACGGTGGGTGCGCTGCCAGACATGGTGACCTTTACCCGCGATGGTCAAAAAGTGCTGGTGGCTAACGAGGGCGAACCGAGCGACGACTACACCACAGACCCGGAAGGCTCCGTGAGCGTGATCGACCTTGCCAGCGGTGTTGCAAACGCGACGGTTAAAACCGCGGACTTCCGTGCCTACAACGGTCGAGAGCAGGAGTTGCGTGAATCCGGTATCCGCATTTTTGGACCGGGGGCTTCAGCCGCTGAGGACTTCGAGCCAGAGTACATTGCGGTTTCCCAAGACAATACTCGAGCCTGGGTAACCTTGCAGGAGAACAATGCGGTGGCCGTTCTGGATATTGAGAGTGCCCGGATTGTCGATGTTCTACCGCTGGGATTCAAAGATCATCGCCTGCTGGGCAACGAGATGGATGCCAGTAACAAGGATGGCGGTATCAACCTTCAGAACTGGCCCGTTAAAGGCATGTATCAGCCCGATGCGATTGCCAGCTATGGCTACAACGGCAAGACCTATTACATTACCGCCAACGAAGGCGACTCTCGGGATTACGACGGTTTCAGCGAAGAGTTCCGGGTGAAAGATCTGCAACTGAGCGAGGCTTTCGGTAACGAGGCGCAGCGCAAAGAACTGCAGGACAAGGCCAATCTGGGTCGCTTGAAGGTCACCTCCACTCTAGGCGTGATCAACGGCTGTGATCCGGCCAACAAGGCCACGGATGTAGAGAAAGATTGCGTGTTCGGTGAGCTCTATAGCTATGGTGCCCGGTCGTTCTCTATTTGGAACGAGCAGGGGCAACGAGTGTTTGATTCTGGCAACGACTTCGAGCGCATCACGGCGAATCTGATTCCTGAAGGCTTCAATGCAACCAACGATGAGAACGGTGTCGATGACCGTTCTGATGATAAAGGGCCGGAACCCGAAGCCGTGGCCGTTGGCGAGATCCAGGGTCAGAATTATGCCTTTATCGGATTGGAGCGAGTGGGGGGCATTATGGTGTACAACGTCACCAATCCTCAGCGCCCACAATTCGTGCAGTACCTGAATAACCGGGATTTCTCTGTCAGCACGGCGGAGGTTGAAGCTGGCAAGGCCGGGGATTTGGGGCCTGAGGGCATGGCGGTCATTCGGGCAGAAGACAGTCCGATCAGCCAGCCGATCCTGGCGGTGGGTAACGAGGTAAGTGGTACCACCACGCTCTACCGAATTAATGTGGCCGGAGCATCAACAAACTGATACTTAAGCCTTAATTGGCTAATAGAACCGCGCCTTCGGGTGCGGTTTTATTGTTTCCGGATACTGAGTAATAAAATCGGCCTGCCCATATCGCGTTGTAATAGCGCTGTCATACCCCCCCCCTCCATAGTGTCATTCCAGTTGATTCAACACCGTTACCGGTGACCACTAATTGGATTCAAAGCGTGACGAGATTTACCCGTATTGCCTGTTTGACGATTGCTCTGCTGCCCCTGCCGGCTCTCGCTGAGGTGCAGCTGACGCTGGGCGCTTGTGTGAATGTGCAGGCGGTGCAGGGCAGCGAACAGACCGCCTCCTCAGGCCAGCGCCTCACGTTGGCTGATGGCACACAACAGCTGGTGGTGGAGTGCACCACCGAAGTCGGCCGGGAGGAAATTCGGGAAACCAGCGATGCCTTTGTTATCCGTTTCAGCGCTGAGGATGCCGAGCTGAAGCTGAGTGCTCCGGCAATCAATACCCGCAATGAAATGGAGAGCTTCAATCAGCAGGGCAATTGGCAGCTGATTGATGGGCGTGGCCGAGCAGTGGCGGCCACTGCCGACGTGCTCGAGAAAGATGGGTTTCAGCTGGTGCGGGACTATCCGCAAGAGCTGGGAGCCTATAACCGTTCCGGCGCTGTTGCGGCCGTCGCTGTGCAAGCGCAGAACGCCGGAGCGGAGCTGCAAATGAACCCGGAAGGGTTGCTGCTGGATCCGCAAGCCAATGTGGATCAGGAAATGGTCAGCAGGATGCTGCGCTACTGGTATTTGAAAGCTGACGAACAAACTCGAGAAGAGTGGGACAGCTGGGTCGATTCCAGCAACCGATAAACACCAAACCAAAATGAACGTGGAGTTGTAAATAATGAAAAAGCTTCTTCTGGCTGTTGCTGTGTCTACTGTTGCTGCAGGTTCTGTAAATGCTGCGACGGTTTATGAGAAAGATGGTTTTACTTACAAGCTGAACGGTGATTTCCAGGTTCAGTTGCGCAAGAAAATTGGTGACGACACCAATGAGTACGTAGATTTTGATGACCTGGAGCTGAAGAACTAGGTGAGCTACGACTTGGGCAACGATATGAAAGCCTTCGGTCGCCTGGATTTTGATTTCAAAGACCACGCCAATGGCAAAGATGTCGATGAGCCGATTGAAGAAGCCTACGTGGGTATCCAGTACGGCGTTACATCGCTATCCATGGGTAAGCAAAACTTTGCATCTGACGAGTTCGGCATTGAAGAAGCTTATGAATCACCGCTCGACGAAGATCAGTTTGACGCCGTAAAAACGGATGGTGATGATACTTTCCGCGTTGATGTAGAGCTGGACAACGTTTACCTGGTTGCTTCCTACGAACTGGAGGCTGAAGACAAAGGCGGCATCACCGGCGAGTTCTTTGATTTGTTTGCCTCTACGGAAATTGCCGGCCTGGAACTGGCTGCTGCCTACCAGCGTAATACCCCCATTGGCATGGATGACAAAGACACCTGGGGTCTGAGCGCCGGTTACGAGTTTGGTTTGTTTGGTCTGGCCGCTGACTACAGTGTTACTGATGACAGCAACACGGATCTGGAGACAACGTTGTACAACATTGCAGCAACCATTGACGTGACCAGCACCACCGCTGTCGCGCTGGGCATGCAGAATCAGGAAGAAGACAACAGTGACGACGTGACGGCCTGGTACGCGAACGTGACCTACAAGTTCCCGACGGCCAAGAACGTCAGCGTTTTTGCCGAAATTGCCGACACCGATGAAGATGACACGGATATGGGCTTTTTGGCCGGTATGCGCGTGAAGTTCTAAGCAGTACCTCCCAATCGCTAACCGTGGTCACGCCAACGGTTGGCGCGAGGAAAAACAAAGGCCGGGCACCATTGCCCGGCCTTTGTGCGTTCTAGCTGGCAAGATCCAGCGGTGGAATCTCTTGATGCAGGAACCACTTTTCAGTCACGACTTTCTGAGTGAACCACTGTGACCGCATTAAGGTGCTGGCAATGGGTTGTTTGAGCCAGTCGGGCACTTCGAACCCGCGCTCCTGTTCGCTGGCCCGGTGGCCAAACCGTTTAGAAATTTGCTCAGCATAGCGCTGCAGTGACGAAGCGGAATAATCCGGTGTGCTCAGAATCACTTTGGCGGCAATTAATGCGGACTCAATGGCGGGTCGAATGCCTTCACCGCTTTGGGTGTAGGCCAATCCGGCGGCATCACCAATTAACAGCACCCCGTCATCAACCAGTGGCCGTTGGGCATGCCCGTACAGGAGATAGGCGTGCCCCTTGAAACGGCCGGGCAGATCGTTGGGAATCCGACCGGACTGTTTCATACCTTGTACAAAGGCTTCCAGATGCTCCGTCAGTTGATGGTTGTCTTCACGCCCTAATCCGATATTAAGAAAGTTACCTTTGCGGAACACCCAAGCGTAGCCTTTTAAATCGCGACAGAACCAGAGTTCCGGCGTGTCGCCACGTGCTACGCATGCTTGGGCTTGTGCAGCGGTCATTTCAAATTCCACTTCCTTGGCGGCTACGACGGTTTCATGTTTCCCCGGGCCTGAGCCGATCTGTTTGGCCACTGGGCAAAAATGCCCGCCAGCGCCGATCAGGAGGGGGGCCTGCCACTGCTCGTTTACCTGCCACAGGTCGTTCTCCCGGGTGATGGATTTCACCGGAGTATCCAGTTGCTTGCGGGATTGAACCCGGTCGAGCAGATAGGCGTCAAACTCGCAGCGCCGGATGCCGTAGCTGACCACGCCGCCGTGGCAGTTTTCCACCGGGCTCTGGCCCATCATGCCGATTCGGAATCGACTGATGGATTGCAGTGTTCGATGACGACGGTAATCGTTGATATCAATATTGAGGCTTTCGAGAACCGCCGGTGTTACCCAGCCAGCGCAGGTTTTGTCTCTGGGAAACGACGCTTTATCAATGATCAAAACGTTCCTGCCGGCCTCTTCCAGTGCATGGGTTAGGGTGGCGCCAGCCGGGCCGGCGCCCACGACGATGGCATCGAAGGTATCCATTATGAGTGCTCCGGTGTGGTCGGTGTGGCGTACAAATCCTGACGGGTTCGAGGCACCAGGTTGTTGTCGCCATGACTGAAAACAACCTGAAACAGCTGCAGCGAGCCGGCGCGAAATGCCGCGATCGAGCCTGCCAGATAGAATCGCCAGGCCCGGGTGAAGCTTTCATCGTACATCGCGGTCACGGTGTCCTCGTGCCGGGTGAAATTCTCCATCCAGTGGCTTAGCGTCTGGGCGTAATGCAAGCGCAGGTTTTCCACATCCAGTACGGAAAAGTCATTGTGTTCACAGATCTGCATGAATTCGGCAATACTCGGCGGGTAAGCGCCCGGAAAAATGCGCTTCTCGATCCAGGCGTTCATCAGCATGGGCCGGTTGCGTCCGATGCTGTGCAGCAAGGCAATACCATGAGGTTTGAGGCAGCGTTTAATCAAATCAGAAAGGGCCGGGTAGTGGTCTTTGCCGACGTGTTCCAGCATTCCCACCGATACAAACGCGTCGTACTCGCCCTCAATGTTTCGGTAGTCGTCTTCGATGTAAAGGATCTGGCCGTCAAGCCCTTGTCGCTGAGCCTCCGCTTTGGCGTAGTCGAGTTGTTCCCGGGAGATGTTGTAGGAACTAACGGTTACGCCGTAGTTGCGCGCCATATAACGAGCCAAACCGCCCCAGCCACAGCCGGCTTCGACGACGGTCATGCCCGGTTTGAGCCGAAGTTTCCGGCATACGTGCTCTAGTTTGGCCAGTTGCGCCTGTTCGAGAGTGTTGTCCGGGCGTTCGTAGTAGGCGCAGGTGTACTGCATTTCAGCCTGATCCAGCCACAGCTTGTAGAAATCGTTGCCCAGATCGTAATGGTGATGGATGTTTTCTTTCGCTTGCGACAGGCCGGACGAACGGGGGTTCGGGTTCTTCCAAAGGTTATCCAGCCATTTTGGCCACTGTTGCCGGGCGGCGTGAACCGAGCGGTACACGGTTTCCAGAAACTCGGCGAGATCACCGTCGATGTCGAGTCGCCCTGAACTATAGAGATCACCCATGGCCAGATTCGGGTCGGTGACCAAAGCATAGAGCGCTTTGGAATCGTTCAGGGTTAAGGTGAAGCGTGCGGCCTGTTGCTGCGGTTCAATCCGGTCACCATTCCACAGCTGGAAGCGAATGGGCGGAGAACCGGCCAGACGGATGAACTTGTCGAGCAGCCAGCGCTCGTAGCTGTAGGGTTCCCGATCGGGAAGAGGCGCTTCCCGCGGAATGCTTAGAAGGTGCGGAGCGTCCTTGCCGGAATGCGTAACCTTGCGGGCGTTGCTGCTAGACATAACTCAGGCTCCCGTTGGTTTAGTACCAGGCGGCCTCGAAAGCCAGGCTGAGAGTCGCACTTGTTAAATTGTATATAAACTGATCAGGTTTGGGCAAGCTGAGGAAGCAGAGGGCAAGCCGGCCGGGAGCAATCCGGCCGGCTTGCCCTGAGGCGGTTAGTAGGTGGAGCTCATTCCGAACCATCCCGGGAAGATGACGATCATCGCCAACACCAGAATTTGAATGAGAATAAACGGAATAATGCCCTTGTAGATGTCGGTTGTTTTCACCTCGGCGGGCGCAACGCCTTTGAGATAGAACAACGAAAATCCGAAGGGCGGCGTCAGGAAGCTGGTCTGCAGGTTCATGGCAATCAGTATGGCAAACCAGAGCATATTGATGCCCATGGCTTCGGCCACCGGTGCCAGAATCGGCACGATGATGAAGGAAATCTCCACGAAATCGATGAAGAAGCCCAGCACCAGAATCACCACCATGGCTAATATGATGAAGCCCCACTGTTCGCCGGGCAGCATCAGCAACCATTCTTCCAGCAGGTAGTCGCCGCCGGTGTAACTGAACACCATGGAGAAGGCCGTGGCGCCGATGAGAATCGCGAAGACCATGGCTGTGACTTTCACCGTATCTTTGGAGGCATCCCACACCATTTTAAAACTGAACTGGCGGTAAATGATGGCCAGAATCACGGCGCCAACACCACCCAGCGCCGATGATTCGGTGGGTGTGGCAATGCCGGTGAAGATAGAACCCAGAACCACCACAATCAACGCCAAGGGCGGGATAATGGCCAACAGCGCATTGCGGATTTCCCTGCTGCGGCTGATGCTGTCGTCGGGCGGCATGGCCGGGGCGGTTTGTGGCTTTAGCCGTGTCAGGAACAGGATGTAAACAACATACAGGCCAATCAGCAGCATTCCCGGCCCCACGGCCGCTTTGAACAGATCGCCAACCGGTAAGCCCAGTACGTCACCCAGAATGATCAGGATGATTGAGGGCGGCACGATTTGTCCCAGGGTGCCGGATGCGCAGATGGTCCCTGTCGCCAAACGCTTGTCGTAATTGTGGGCCAGCATAACCGGCAGGGAGATTAACCCCATGGCTACCACGCTGGCACCGACCACGCCGGTCGAGGCTGCGAGTAGCGCGCCCACCAGAATGGTGGAAATGGCCAAACCACCCGGCAGGCCACCGAACAAGCGGCCCATTGAGGTCAGCAGCTGTTCGGCCAGTTTCGTGCGTTGAAGAATCACGCCCATGAAGATAAACAACGGCACGGCCATCAGTACCGTGTTTTGCATGACGCTCATGATGCGATAAGGCATGAAGGCAAACAGATCCATGCCTTCGGCGAAGATGCCAAAAAACAGCGCAACGCCACCGAAAGTAAAGGCAACGGGGAACCCGAACATCAGCATGACCAGGGCCACGAGGAACATAATCATACCGATCATGCGAGGCCTCCTGCGCTGTTCTCGTTTTCGTAGGATTTGTCACCGGCCAGAACGCGGATGGCGTAGGTAGCCATGTTCAGGCCTGCTGTGCCCATGAAGATGGCGCTGATCGGAATAACCGATTTGATGATCCAGCGATGAGGTAACCCGCCCGGGTCGCCACTGCCTTCGCCCATTTCATAGGCATCAACCGCGAAGCTGTAACCATAGACACCAATCAGATACGCGAAGGGGATGACAAAGATCAGCGCGCCGATCAGATTGATCCAGGCTTTGTTTTTTTGCTTCCAGTTGGTGTAGAACACGTCTACTCGAACGTGGCCGTCTGTGCGCAGGGCGTAGGGAATGCCCAGCAGAAACACCACGGAATAAAGGTGCCACTCCATTTCCTGCATGCCAATTGACACATCGCTGAACACGTAGCGTGCGACAACGTCATAAAATACGTTGGCGGCCATCAGGATCATGGCCACGCAGGCGATCCAGCCGCAAAGTTTCGAGAGCCAGGCCAGGCCTTCGTCCAGTTTGATAATCCAGCGCATTAAACCTCTTCCTCCGCTGAGCGGATGTTTTGTTTGTTTTATTAATGAAAAAAGCCGGAACCACTTTCAAGAGCGATCCCGGCTCTGATTCAGCATGGTCCAGAGTTTACTCAACTTCTCCCATGGTGTTGAGGTAGGCGCGTTCAGAAATTTCGGTATAGGCACGGCTTTGTTGCTGATAACTCAGCTGTGAATCGATGATTTTCTTGGCCATCGGGCTTTCTTCAGCGGTTTCTTTGAGCAGTTTCTTGTTGGCATCGTACATGGCCTGGAAGATGTCAGCCGGGAACCGTTTGATCTGTACGTTGGGGTATTCTTTTTTGATGTTTGCCCAGGCTTCCGCGTTGGCGTGCTGTGAGTGTACCAGCATGTCGTAGGATGCGGTGCGCATGGCCACGCGCATGATTTCTTGCAGGTCTGCTGGCAGTTTTTCCCAAACGCGCTTGTTGATCAGGAACTGCAGCTCGGTCGCAGGCTCGTGCCAGCCGGTGTAGTAATAGTCAGCGATTTGCTGGAAACCAAGGCGCAAGTCCAGCGCCGGCCCGACCCACTCGACCGCATCAATGGTGTTGCGTTCAAGTGCTGTGTACAGCTCACCCGGGGCAATGTTGGTGGGATTAACGCCCACTTCGGCGAAGACTTCTCCGGCAAAGCCCGGAATCCGCATTTTCAGGCCTTTCAGGTCGTCCAGTGATTTGATCTCTTCACGGAACCAGCCGCCCATCTGAATGCCGGTGTTGCCGCCGGGAAACGACAACATGTTGTGGGGCTCATACACTTCCTGCATCAGCTCCATGCCACCACCATGGTAGAACCACGCATATTGTTCCATGGCGTTCATGCCGAAGGGCATGCTGGTGAAGAACAGGGTTTCGGGCACCTTGCCCTTCCAGTAGTAAGAAGCGGAGTGGCCCATGTCGTACTGGCCGGCTTTCACCATGTCGAACACACCCAGCGGAGCTTTGTGCTTGTTGGCCGAATCGATGCGGATGCGTAGGCGGCCATCGGACATTTTTTCAACGGTTTCGGCAAAGCGCTTGGTGGTGTCACCAAAGATCGGGAAGTTGGGGCCCCAGGTTTCGGCCAGTTTCAGTGTGAATTTTTCTTGGGCCAGGGCTTGCGAAGCTGAAAACGTAGTGGCTACAGCGAGCACGGTCGCTGATATAAACGTGCGGATTTTCATGGTTTGTCCAACCTGTTGTATTGTTTTAATTGTGTGTCAGGGAGCTGAGCAATTGCGCCAGCGGGTACTGCTGAACAGTTTAGTTCAGGTTTGCATGCTTGGCGGGCAGAGTGCATCAAAAAATGTGCGAATTACGACATATGTCTAGTGCGGGAACGGGGTTGGCAAAGCGCGTTCAGGCACTTTCTCCGGAGCTGACAGCCGGGGTTCGGGTGCGATAGTTGCGCCACAGGCGGAAGGCCCTTAAGGCCGGTTTTTCAACGCCATAATGCAGGGCTGCAGCCAAAGCGATTGCGGCAGCAAGCGCCAGAGCAACACCTGCAGGCCCGGGCACGCCCCATTGATAAAACAGCGTAATCAGCCCGTACCCGATATTCTGATGGACCAGATAGAGGGTGTAGGAAATGCTGCCCAGCCAGAGTAACCCCGGCCGTGACAGCATGTTCAAACGACCACTCGCGGCCAGAATGAATATGCCATAGCATGCCAGTACGAATAGATTGTAGGGCGCGTTGTACGCGATCAGGCAATGGCCAATCGTCAGCACCAGTAAAGCAACGTCGGTGGCAGGAGGTTTGCCATACTTGTGCCAGCGAAAGAGCAGCATGCCACTCATAAACAGCGGGGCATAACGCACGAACAGAAGGTCCTTCACCAGAAAGTCCATTGGTTCGGGGATGGCCTTCCACCAGAGTACGCCGATATAGCTGACGGCGGTCCAGCACCAGAGCACGGGCCGGAGTCGTTGCCAGCTTTTCAAGCCATAGAAGAGCAGGGCGATCCAGACGTAGAAGGTGGCTTCAATCACCAGACTCCAATACGCCCCATCAACGTGCGGCTGTTCCAGATATTCGTGCAGAAGGGTCATGTTCAAGAGCGCCGATACCGGCTCGACGGCACGATCTTCGGGCCCCAGCCAGTGCACGGAAAGAAAGGTCAGTGCGATGCCCGCCCACAATGCAGGTAAAAGCCGGAACGCTCGGGCCAGACCAAACCAGCCGGCGGTTTGGGTGCGCTCCAAGGTCATGAAAATGACGAAACCGCTGAGCATGAAAAACAGATGCACGCCGTAGCGCCCGAACTCCAGGAAGGCCGGGCTGTCAAAGCTGTGACCGTACAGTTCGTTGTAGTAAGGCAGATAATGAAACAGAACGACGCCAAGCGCGGCAATGCCGCGAAGTGCATCCAAGGCGGTCAGGCGATTTTGGTTGTTCTGCATGGCGTTGGTACGTTCCGGTGACGATGTAGGTTCATGATAGCCGGCCTGAAGGCGGGCAAGTATACAGTTCGGTTGCCCGCAACTGACCATCTGTTCATGGTTGAAGGTTCGTAGAGAGTTTCAGCGCGGGTGTATGATGTCTGAAAGCCAGTGTCAGGGAGCAAGCAGGATATGACAGTTGAACTCGGTGTGATTGAGGGGTTTTACGGCCCGATGTGGAGCTGGGCCGAGCGGCGCAAGTTGCTGAAAACGCTGGCAGGTCACGGTTATGGTTTTTATCTGTATGCGCCCAAGGCCGATCCTTATTTGCGCAGACGCTGGCAGGAGCCGCATCCGGCTGAAGAATTTGCCGCTTTGGTGGCGTTTGCCGAGTTGTGCAATCGCGAAGGCGTGCGCTTTGGCGTGGGGTTGAGCCCGTTCGAGATTTTCAACCAGTTCGACGAGAATGCGCGCCACGCGCTGGCCGCAAAACTGAAAGCGCTGGATCGAATTGGCGTGCAGGAGCTGGCGATTCTGTTTGACGATATGCACTCGAACACGCCGTCTCTGGCCAGTACTCAGGCAGAGATTATGCGCTGGGTAAAGGCGCACAGTGACGCAACCACATTCAGTATCTGCCCCACCTATTACTCCGACGATTCGGTGCTGGATCGAGTGTTTGGTGAGCGGCCTTCAGATTATCTTGAAACCCTGGGTGCCGAGCTTGATAAAGATGTACGGGTGTTCTGGACCGGTGAAGAGGTGTGCTCCCGGGAAATCTCTTCGGGGCATCTGAAACGGGTGGGCGACCGGCTGGGCCGAAAGCCGGTGTTGTGGGACAACTATCCGGTGAACGATGGCGACCGAATGTCACGGCACTTGCACCTGAGGGCGTTCACCGGCCGGCCGGCAGCAAATGCGGCGCACTTGGCCGGCCATGCCATTAATCCGGCTTTGCAACCTACGTTAACGGCAATACCCGCGCTGACATTGCTGGAATCCTATCGGCAAGGGCCGGACTATCAGTACGGGCAAGCGTTTCACCATGCCGCCCGGGAGTTGCTGGGCGAAGCCTTGGCAAATCAGATTCAGCGGGACCTGTTGAGTCTCCAGGATGCAGGATTGGGGCGCTTGAGTGATGAGCGCAAGCAGGCCTTGGCACACACCTATGATGCGTTCGATCATCCGGCGGCCAGCGAAATTATGCGCTGGCTCGCCGGCGACTATCTGGTGACCGATGAGATGGTGCAAACCCAGTAACAGGTTATTCCAGATAGTAGTTGAAGGTAGAAACCACTCGTACGGTTTTCACCGGTTGCTGCTGTTCGGAAATTCCGGGTGCCTGATCCCGGGCAAGGATTTGGAATACCCCCTGATTGGCTCTGCGCAAACCGCCGAGACTGGCGTTGGCATCCCGGGCAAACTGGCTTGCCGCCTCGCGGGCTGATTCAGTGGCTTCGGCGATCATTTCCGGCTTGATGGTGTTCAGGCCGTTGAATAGATAGGTTGGGCCGCCGGGACCGTAGTCGGAAGACAAGAGGACGCCGGAGTCCACCAGTTCGCTGACATTCTGGGCGGCATGGCGGATGCGATCGATCTGCGTACTGCGCACCATCAGGGTTTGATTGACGATGAATTTCTGCTCGCCTTCACCTTGATACGGATTGGCCCGGGTATCGGTGACGTCGAGCCTTTGCAGCTCCACCGCGCTGCTCTCAATCGCTTGGAGCTTCAGGAATGCCATGATGGCTTCCCGACTGCTTCGGGCTTTTGCTTGAGCCTGTTCCAGGGTTTTACCGCTGGCAACAAAGCGAATAGGCCAGAGCGCGAGGTCGGCGTTCACTTCCCGTTCCGCGACACCTTTGACGGTGACATAGCGGTCTCCGGTTTTCAGCCCGGTGAGACCATCCTTTAATAGTGAGGCCGAGATAACGACGCTCAGCCCAAGGATGACGGCAACGAGTACTTTCATGGATCCATTTCCTTTTGGTAGTTGCTCACTATTCGGTGGTGCAGTGGGTTTCCGATCGGCCACTAAAACGCTGTTTCATGGCTTTGTTCTGTCGGTCGGGATCACGATATTCCTTGGGCAACGGTTGGATCAAGTATAAGAAGTTGCCCTTGCCCAATTGTGACTCCAGAGAAGGAGATGCTTCCTCTGCAACCCAAAATACGGGGCTCAGTACAACAACAGACAGCTCTGGCGCACGCTTTTTCAGCAGAGCTACTGTGCCGAGACTCTCTTCGCTGTGAAAAGTGCCAGTCAGGTGTAGTACCTGATGCCCCGGGTGGTTTTTTCTAGCCTGCAAAATGCGGCTGGCCATGGTGTTGTCGCGCAACAGCTGCGCCTTGTAGACGCTGGCCATGCGTTCTGAAATCGCCGGGTCATTTGAACCGTGGCTACCGGAAATGGCTTCAATAAAATTTTCCCGATACGCCGGCGTGTCCAGAAAGGGATGAGCGGGCAGTTGTTGCCGTTGATTATCGGGTAGCGCATTGAGATAAGCCGGCCCAATCCGACCGACACAGCGAACCGTTTGCGCAGGGGCGTTGGCCGCGATCACCGGAAGATTGTGGTTGCGCGCGTATTCCACTATCGGCCGGTATGAGCCGCGATAATTGTCCCATGCATTGGTATCTTCGATCATCTCCGCTTCACCCGTTTCGCCGGCGAGGTAGTCGTCCAGATCGCTTTGATGGTCCAGATTGAATTGTTCCAGAGTCAGGGTGATGTGCGGGTTCTGGTTGTGCAGGTGTTTTAACAACCGGGTCTGAAGCAGGTGGGAGCCAGGGTGTCCGTGATACTCGCCAACAATAACGACGTCAGCTTTGGACAGTGCGTCGGCGACGTATTCAAGTGATACCGGCTGGCGAGAGTTTGAGTCAATTACTACGCTTTCGTATAGCGTTGCCGGTGCCGGGATGCCGGCTTCGCCTTGTGCCTGCGTCAGGGCGCAGCCCGATGAGATAAGCGCAGCCGCAGCGATCAGCGGAGTGAGTGAAAGCTTTATCATAAACGCAGGCAGCCTTGGTTAGTCGAGGTCTTTGGTACGTTGTTCGCGCCAATCTTCCCCCAGTTTTTGTTCCACGTACTCGCGGATGAACTGCCGAACCTTTTGGGAGGGAGTGACATCGTCCTGTTTGCACAGTGCTTCGAATACGGCCTTTTTCTCAGGGTCGATCAGTAGCGTCAGGCGTGCGGTACGGTTTTCTTTCGTCATGACTTTTGAGCACCTTTCATGTTAATCAGGTTAACATTGAATGTTATCTTGATGAGCATATAATTGTAAGTCTGTCTTCGCAACCGGGAGTTCGCTCATGCCGCATCGTGCTCATCTTTTTTCCTTGAGGTTTGCCCACGCACTTCGCGAAGCCTGTATTGATGAGCGGTACACCAGTTCCCGGTTTTTGAAGGATGTGATGGCCGGCGTTACCGTGGGTATTATCGCCATTCCACTGGCTATGGCGCTGGCTATCGCCAGTGGTGTGGCCCCTCAATACGGTTTGTATACCGCGTTTATCGCCGGTTTCATCATTGCTGTGCTGGGTGGTAGCCGGTTCAGTATTTCTGGCCCCACCGCCGCTTTTGTTGTCATTTTATACCCCATTGCCCAGAACTATGGATTGGGCGGCTTGCTGCTGGCCACGCTGATGTCGGGTGTGCTGCTGGTGATGATGGCGCTCATGCGTTTAGGGCGTTTTATCGAGTACATCCCGGAATCGGTCACGCTCGGCTTTACCGGTGGCATTGCGGTGGTCATTGCCACCTTACAGGTCAAGGATTTCTTTGGCTTGTCGGTTGAAAGTATGCCCGAGCCCTATTGGGACAAGCTGGCGGTGCTGGCCCAGCAGATGCCAGCGCTCGACGGCATGAGTACCTTGGTCGCGGCAGCAACCTTGGCGGTTATGCTGCTTTGGCCCCGGTTGAGAACCCCGGTGCCGCCGCACCTACCGGCGGTGGTGATTGGTAGCCTGTTGGCGCTTTGGTTCAATGCCAACGGAGCCGCAATTGAAACCATAGGCTCCCGCTTCAGCTACTTGCTACCGGACGGCAGCACAGGGGCTGGCATCCCGCCGTTCTTGCCTGAATTTACCTGGCCATGGCAGCAGTTGAATGCAGATGGCGAACCGGTGGGTTTGTCTTGGGCGATGCTTCAGGAGTTGTTACCGGCGGCGTTTGCCATTGCCATGTTAGGGGCCATTGAGTCGTTGTTGTGTGCGGTGGTGCTGGATGGCATGACCGGCAAGCGCCACAGCGCGAATAGCGAGCTGATGGGGCAGGGTATTGGCAACATTGTGGTGCCGTTTTTCGGTGGCATTACCGCGACGGCCGCGATTGCCCGATCTGCTGCCAACTATCGCGCCGGTGCTGAGTCCCCGGTGTCGGCGATGATCCACGCCTTGGTGGTTTTGCTGGCGTTGGTTTCTCTGGCCGGCGTGCTGGCCTACCTTCCAATGCCCGCGATGGCGGCTTTATTAATCATGGTGGCCTGGAATATGAGTGAAGCGCCGAAAGCCGTTCACCTTCTGAAAACCGCGCCGCGCATGGATGTCTTGGTTTTTCTGACCTGTTTCAGCCTGACCGTTGTGCTGGACATGGTGATTGCCATAACCGCAGGGGTGCTGCTGGCGGCGGTGTTGTTCATGCGGGAAATGGCGCAGATGACCAAGGTTACTGACATTTCCGGCAGTGAGCGGGTCAAGCAGTTCGGCTTATCGGAAGACTGGCAGGTATTCAAAATTAATGGCCCGCTGTTCTTCGCGGCGGCAGACCGGATTTTTGGAGAGTTGGCGGCGCTGTCACGGCAGTCGTGCGGGCTTGTTTTGTATATGGATGGTGTGACTGTGTTGGACGCCGGCGGCCTGTCAGCGCTTAATAAACTGATTGCGAGTTGTCGCGAGGCCAACACTCAGATAGTCATTGCTGATCTTCAGTTCCAGCCCCTGCGGACTCTGGCCCGTGCCGGCGTGCAGCCGGAGCCGGGTGTCAGCCAGTTCTATCCGACGTTGGCATCTGCTTTGGAGGCAGCCGCTTCTGGCTCTCTGCAGAATCTGCGTTAAACTGCCCTCAAAAGAGGGACGTCATGCTGCCATTTCGAATTATTGATCGAGTCAAATTTGTTCTGGAGCGCCAATTACTGAAAGGCGCGGGTTTTCAATTATTGGTGGTCGGGCTTTTTATAGGCCTGATCTCGCTTATCGGTGGCCTGTTGGTGGTGCCTCAAGGCGGTGAGTTTGAAGACCCAGGCGCAGCGATCTGGTGGGCGTTTTTACGCCTTACTGACCCGGGGTATCTGGGCGACGACGTCGGCGCCTGGCAGCGCATCGTCTCGACCCTGCTGACGCTCCTTGGCTATGTGGTGTTTATGGGCACCCTGGTGGCCATTCTGACCCGTTGGTTGATCGCCAAAATGACGGATCTGGAGCTGGGGCTGACCCCCGTTACCCTGAGAAATCATGTGGTCGTGCTCGGCTGGACCGCACAAACACCCCCTCTTGTCGCCGAGTTGTTTGGTTCATCCGGCCGGATGCGGCGATTCCTGGAAAAGCACGACACCCAACGGTTGCGCCTTGTGGTGCTGGCGGACGAAGCCAGTGTTGAACAACTCTACGAGCTGCGTAACGAGCCGGGGGTGGGCCGGCGCGCCCGTGAGGTGATCCTGCGCAGCGGTTCTGCGATTCAGCCTGATGCTTTACATCGTGTGGCCTGTTTGGATGCAGCCGCCGTGATTGTGCCGAGCCAGGGCTACGATGCCGAAAGCCCGGTAACCTCGGATGTGGAAACGGTAAAAGCGCTGCTGTCGATTGCGGCACAGGCCCGCCATTTGGGTGTACCGCTGCCGTTTGTTGTCGCCGAAATTCAGGATATGCGCAAGTTGTCGGTGATTGAGCGGGCGTATCCCGGGGCTGTTGAGGTGGTTGCGGGTGATTCCACCATCAGTCGGTTAATGGTGCAAAACGTTCTGCACCCGAATTTGTCGGAAGTTTACAACGAACTACTGACCGCTGGTGAAGGCAATGAGATCTTTGTTCGGGGTGGTGAAACCGCTGAGGGCCTGACGCTTGGAGAGCTGGCCGCACAAAGGCCCGATGCGATCGTGTTAGGGCTGCTGCATCCGGCGCAGGCCGGAGGTTGGACGGTCAATCTGCTGGCCTCTTCGGATACCGTGATTCGAAACGAAGATCGGGTGGTGTTGCTGGCCCGAGACTATGCCGATACCGGGCCGGATCCCAAGCGAGAACCGCTGCCACCTATTGAGCGGCTGCCGGCGCAAGCCAGAACCACGGCGCGACAAGGCAGGCACCGTGTGCTGGTGCTGGGCTGGAACCGTCGGGTGCCGGGCTTGGTGGCGGAGTTCGGCAGCTACCCGGACCGGGAGTTCGAGCTGGACATGGTCTCGGCGACACCCTTGCAGGACCGGCAACGGGAAATGTCGGGCTACGGTGTGGATATGGATAACGTGAACGGCCGTTTACTGGAGGCCGACTACATGGTGGAAGGCGAGCTCCGAAAGCTTGACCCGGCGTCATACGACACGGTGATGCTGTTGAGCAGCGACCGAATCGGCTCAGACGAAGAAGCCGACGCCCGTGCAATGGTGGGGTACCTGCAGTTGGAAGACATACTGGCGGAAACTCGGGTAAGGCCGCAGGTGTTGTTGGAGTTGAGTGATCCGGACAACCGGCATCTGATGCATAACCATCAGAGCGAGATACTGATAAGCCCGATGATTCTGAGCCATGTGCTGGCGCAGGTGGCGCTGCGCCGGGAGTTGAGAGTGGTGCTCGACGAGTTGTTTACCGTGGGGGGCGCGGAAATCCAGTTCCGGGATCCTGACGATTACCCCCTGCCCGCCAGTGCGGATTTTCAGTTTCTGGAGAAAACTCTGGCGGCCAGAGGAGAGATCGCTCTGGGCGTTCGTCGTGAAGCGGTCGATGAGCGTGGGCGGCATCTGCAGATAAACCCACCGCGAAAGCAATACCTGGACCTTCGCAAAGGTGACCAGCTTCTGGTGATGTGTCGAACCTGAGCGGCGCCCAACGCCTTTGAGAAAGAGTGAGAACTGCAAGTGTTTGAGGTGAAAGTGGTTCGACGCACTATTCATAAGAAAAATGCCGGAAATACATAATATAAATTTCAATTATAAGATTGAAGGCAGTAAAGTGTCGCCCAACGTCAGCCAATGCTCGCCACTTACTAGCAGGCTGGCAGCGACTACTGCCTGGCAGCAGTAATTCGCCCCTTTTGAACACAAACGTAGAAAGGATAGAGATCATGCCCTACTCACAAGACGTTGACCAGATCGCATCCCTCGTCAAGCAAAACCCGACCTGGAACGCCATCAACCCTAAGCACGCTGCCCGCATGCGCGCCCAGAACAAATTCAAGACTGGTCTGGACATCGCTAAGTACACCGCGAAGATCATGCGCGAAGACATGGCCGCTTACGATGCCGACACTTCCAAGTACACTCAGTCTCTGGGTTGCTGGCACGGTTTCATTGGTCAGCAGAAGCTGATCTCTATCAAGAAACACTTCGGTAGCACCAAGCGTCGTTACCTGTACCTGTCTGGCTGGATGGTTGCCGCTCTGCGTTCCGAGTTCGGTCCTCTGCCTGACCAGTCTATGCACGAGAAGACTTCTGTTCCTGGCCTGATCGAAGAGCTGTACACCTTCCTGCGTCAAGCCGATGCCTGGGAACTGAACCACTTGTTCCGTGACCTGGAAGCCGCTGAGAAAGCTGGTGACACTGCTAAAGCTGAAGAGCTGATCAAGCAGATCGACAACCACGAAACTCACGTTGTACCGATCATTGCTGACATCGACGCTGGTTTCGGTAACGACGAAGCGACTTACCTGCTGGCTAAGAAGATGATCGAAGCGGGTGCATGCTGCATCCAGATCGAAAACCAGGTTTCTGACGAGAAGCAGTGTGGCCACCAAGACGGTAAAGTAACCGTTCCTCACGCCGACTTCCTGTCCAAGATCAACGCTGTTCGTCTGGCGTTCCTTGAGCTGGGTGTAGACGACGGTGTTATCGTTGCTCGTACCGACTCACTGGGTGCTGGCCTGACCAAGCAGATCGCTGTAACTAACGAGCCGGGTGACCTGGGCGACCAGTACAACAGCTTCATCGATGGCGAGTACATCGAAGACGCTTCCCAGATCGAGAACGGCGACGTTGTGATCAAGTCTGACGGCAAGCTGCTGAAGCCGAAGCGTCTGGCATCTGGCCTGTTCCAGTTCAAAGCTGGCTCTGGTGAAGACCGTGTTGTTCTGGACTGCATCACTTCCCTGCAGAACGGCGCAGACATGCTGTGGATCGAGACTGAGAAGCCTCACGTTGGTCAGATCGCTGGCATGGTAAACCGCATCAAGGAAGTTGTTCCCGATGCCAAGCTGGTTTACAACAACAGCCCGTCCTTCAACTGGACTCTGAACTTCCGTCAGCAGGTATTCGACGCTTGGAAGGAAGAAGGTAAAGACGTATCTGCGTACGATCGCGACCGTCTGATGAGTGCTGACTACGACGGCACCGAGCTGGCTGAGCTGGCTGATGAGTGGACTCGTAACTTCCAGCGTGACGCGTCACGTGAAGCGGGTGTATTCCACCACTTGATCACTCTGCCGACTTACCACACTGCCGCTCTGTCTACTGACAACCTGGCGAAAGGCTACTTCGGTGACGAAGGTATGCTGGCTTACGTTGCTGGTGTTCAGCGTCAGGAAATCCGTCAGGGCATCGCTACTGTTAAGCACCAGGACATGGCTGGTTCTAACATCGGTGACGACCACAAAGAATTCTTCGCAGGTGAAGCTGCGCTGAAGGCTGGCGGTAAAGACAACACTATGGGTCAGTTCGAGAACATCTAATCTCGACGACCTAAGCAGTGTTTAAAAGCGGCCCCGGAAACGGGGCCGCTTTTTTTGTGTCTGGAATAACGTCAGAAAGGCTGACAAGTGTTCAATCGCTAACAGTCTGAAAGTGAACGCATATTTTGAGAAACCCCTGTCCTGAAGCGCGCGGTTGTACCAGATTTGAAACAGTCTGGAGCGGTGGTAATACGCAATAACGAACGGCATTTCTTTTTTATTCTCTTAAAAATCAGAGGCCTGACAGTTTATGTGGGCTATGTGGCACGGTAATCGCTGTGGTGTTTTCGAGGGTCTGACCTATTCAGATAGCAGTAAACGGTAGTCGAGCGGGAAGGGCCAAAAAGAGAAGTGCAATGATGTTAGAAGGAAGCGATATCATGAAAACTCAAAAAAGCTTGCTAGCGATTGCTGTTGCATTAGGTCTGGGCCTGTCCGGTGTGGCCTATGCAGATGTAGGTGGTGACGGTGACCCGAACACCAATGCTGTCGATAACGCGACGGCTAACAATGACAATTCCGGAAACACCAATTCGGGTAACGACAACTCGAATTACCCGGATAGTTCGAACAATTCGGATAACTCGAACAATTCCGACAATTCGGATAATTCGGATAACTCCGACAACAGTGCTACCGCCACAGATTCGTTCAAAATAGCGGACAGTGGTAACGACATGTCTGACAACTCCGATAACTCGGACAATTCAGACAACTCCGACAACTCGGATAATTCAGACAACTCTGATAACTCCGACAACAGCGCCAATGTGACCGATTCGTTCAAAATCGCTGACAGTGGTAATGATATGTCGGATAACTCAGATAATTCCGATAACTCCGACAACTCGGATAACTCAGACAACTCCGATAATTCGGATAACTCTGACAATTCCGACAGCTCGGATAACAGCACCAATGTGACCGATTCGTTCAAGATCGCTGACAGTGGTAATGACAATTCGGACAACTCGGATGCGTCGGATAACTCTGACAATTCGGACAACTCTGACAACTCAGACAGTTCGAACAACAGCACCAACAATTCGAACAATACCGCGAACAGCAACAACGACAGTTCAGACAATTCGGATAATTCCGATAACTCTGACAACTCCGACAACAGTACCCGTAACTCCAACAATGTAGCGGACAGCAATAACGACAACTCAGATAATTCGGACAACTCGGATAATTCCGACAATTCCGATAACTCTGATAATTCAGACAACTCAGATAACTCTGATAACAGTACCAATAATTCGAACAACGTCGCTGACAGCAACAACGACAATTCGAATAACTCCGATAACTCCGACAACAGCACTGCAAATCTGAACCTGCATGTGTTCCTGAATAATGCAGACCTGGCCGGTACAGTAAGCGGCACCAGCGTTACTTATGGCGACGCCAATGCTGAAGGCTCTTACACCGACGTTATGAACCACAACGAAATCTCGGGTGGTTCCGCTAACTTCACCGGTGTGGGTGCAATTTCCCAGAACACCGGGCATGGCAGTGTCACTCAGGCGAACGTCAGTGTGATGTCTAACCTGACCACCGGCGGTAACTGAGGAAGACCGGTCGCACCGGATTAACGGTGCGGCCGTGCGTTCCGGGAGGAACCGTCATGGGATACATCAAAGGGGTGATCTGTGTACTGTCGTTGATGTGGTGCGGCTTGGCATATGCGGAGGGATTACTCGACGTAGAGCCTTTGGCGCCGGACCAGTTGGCTGAATCCAGTGGTCGTCAGGGCGTACCGTTACAGTTGCAGTTTAACGATACCGACCAGATGGCGACGGTGACGGGTAACAGGTTGTCAGGCAATGTGGTGACCGGAGCAAACAGCATTTCCGACCATGCCTTCGACAACATGAGCGGTATCGCAACGGTGATCCAGAACAGCGGAAACCAAGTGGTGATCCAGGACAGCACTCAGGTAAACATTCTGATCAATCGCTGACAGGAGGTGGGCCATGGTTAAGCAGCTGTTTGTCGTCAGTTTTGTCGGCGCTGTGGTTCTCTGGTCCACCGCGTTCGCTGGCACCGTTACCTTGCCGGGGCTGGCGGGTGAGTTGTCGGTTGATGTCAGCAGTTTCAGGGAGCAGCGTTTCAGTTCGGTGATGCAGCAGCAGTATGACTACAGTTGCGGCTCGGCCGCTATTGCTTCATTGCTCACTTACCACTACAGCCACGACGTTTCGGAACAGGACGTGTTCACCGGCATGTTCGCGATAGCGGATCCAGAAAAAGTGCGTAAAGAAGGTTTCTCCATGCTGGACATGAAGCGGTTTCTGGCATCGAAAGGTTACCAGGCTGACGGCTTTCGCATGCCGCTATCGGGTATACGGGAGCAGGTGAGTTTGCCGGTGATTGTGCTGATGAATCTCGAGGGTTTTCGTCACTTTGTGGTCATCAAAGGCATCAGCGACGATGAGGTGTTGGTTGGGGACCCCGCGCGCGGATTAAAAGCGTATTCACGGGCTGAATTTGAAGGATATTGGGATGGAGCTGCGTTTGTAATCCGCAGCCACGTCAAGCAGGGGCGTAGCACGTTCCTTGCGGCAGGAGACTGGCCACAGGTGGTGCGGGCTCCTTTGAATAAAGGACAGGACGGTCCGTCACTTGGCCATACCTTGCCATACTGGCCGTCGTCTAGGGAGTGGTAGCGCCATGAAACATCGATACGGAGTTTGGGTGTTCGGGCTGGTGGTCGGGTTGGTTGCGGGCGTCCTGCCTGTTAACGCGGAAAGCCTGTCGGTTGCGCAGCCGTTGACCGATGTCGAACTTGCTGCGCAACGAGGAGGATTTGTTCTCGACAACTTCGAGATTTCGATCGGGCTTGAACAGGTTATTTCGGTTAATGGAGACACCCTGGCGGTGAATCGTTTGACGATTCCGAACCTCAATCAGATGGGCAATGAAAGCGTGGTGCCCCACCAGGTTCAGAGCATGCTCAGCTTGGTGGATGCCACCCCGAACGGGCAGGCCCTGGTGTCTGCATCCTCGGGTTCCGGGGGCTGGCTGACGCTGATCCAGAATGATCTGAATGGCACGGTTATCCAGAATGCACGCCAGCTTAATATCGAATTAAGAAACCTGGGGGCCGGCTATCGACTCCCGGATCACATGAAAAACCCCACCCTGCCGTTTTTAGGCCGCTAGATCGCCCGGGTGAAATCGCCCGCCCTAAGTTAGAAGCTGATGGGCAGCTTCAGTGTGATTTCAGTGTCTGGCGCCGATTCCGTCACGCCAACGTTGACCGTAAGGCTCAGTGTTGCGTTCGATCTCACTCGTTGCGAAAGTCCGAACGACAGCGATCCAATCTGAATGCGATCAAAGTTGGCGGCAAACATGTCAAGATCACGTTCATAGGAGGTGTCGCCAATAATCGATTGGTCATAGCCGATACTGAACGATGTTCGCTCGTTAAAGGCGAACCCCATGCCGAAACCGAAGCGCACAACGTTACCCGGATCAATGGTGTTGCCGTTTTCAAAACCCTTGTCGTCTTTCAGGGTGTAGACATAGCTCAGGTTGCCGTACAGAACGGCCGGGTCCGACGGGTAAATAAACGACAAGCCCGGTTCGAACGACCAAAAACCCGAGCCGGTGGGGCGGTCAGTGAGTTCAACGCCGATCGGATTGCCTTGGCTGTCGGTAATAATCTCCTGATCGACATCGTAGGGACTTTCGCCGGTCGGCGCTTTCACTCTGAGCGAGCTGATCACGTAGGGCCAGCCCTCAAGGCCATCGTTGAGTTGATAGCGCACCGTGAGTTCGATATCCCCCAATCCGTCGCCGGACGACTCCCTGAGGGTGTCAACGGGCGTTCCGTCAAAGACCTCACGCTCGCGTATGTCTTCGTTAATACTCAAATAGGGAATGCGTAAGGAGGTTTCCAGCCGGCTGGTGAAACCGTACTTGAACGATATCGCCCCAACAAAAATATCCCGTTGAACCTCGGATATGTTAATCAGGCCAATTAGCAGGGCCGGAATAACGGTATAGCCTTCGATGGCCACCAGAGTGGAGGTGCTGTGAGCATGAGACAGTGCCGGTTCGATGACAAACCGGCCGGGCTGGGTAACGATGCCGCGGTCAGCGGTGATGGACGCAATGTCTGAGGCTTTCTCTTGCTCCTGCTCTGCTTTTTTTCGAGCTTCAGTAACCGCGCCGGGGCGCATCTGGTGTTCCGGTTTTGCAAAGCTGCTCACGGGTGACAGGCACAGGCTGAGCGCGATCAGGTATCCGGTTTTGGTTTTCATGTGGTGTCTCCCTTGGGGGCAGGTTTTTGCTGAAAGGACGAGCTGGCAGAGTGGGGTGCGTGTTTTTCGAGCAAACGGTAGAAAGACGCGCGCGATATCTTCAGAACCCGTGCTGCTTCCGACAGGTTGTTGTTGGACAGGCGCAGGCTGCAAACGAGGGCTTGGTGGTCGGCTTGGTCCCGGAACGATTGAAGGCTCAGATTGGATGCCTGAGATCGGCCGGCCCCGGGGGGGCGTAGCCCTAAATCGCTGGGTTCGATGGTGCTTTGTTCGCTGAGCAGAACGCCCCGACGTAAGCGGTTTTGCAGCTCTTGCAGGTTGCCGGGCCATGAGTGGTTAATCAGACAATGCATGGCAGCGCTGCTGAGGCTCTTTTGTTTCATGCCGGGAAACGAAGCGTCAAGAAGAGCCTGAGCCAGGGTTGGAATGTCTTCGCAACGATCCCGTAATGGTGGAAGTGCCACTTCAAGGTTCCCCAGGCGGAAATACACATCACTTCGGAACAACCCCACGGCAACCAGCTCGGGCAAGGGCTGGGTGGTGGTTGCGATGACTCGGCCGTTCGCTGAAATGCGCGTATTGCTACCGACACGCTGAACCTCGCCTTCCTGCAGAAAACGGAGCAACGCGGATTGTTGTTCCAGGTGCAGCTCGTTGATGCCCGAAAAGACCAGTGTTCCCCCGTTTGCCTGTTCAAGCCGGCCCGGATGGGATTGTTGAGCGCTGGTAAATGCACCTTTTTCGTAGCCAAACAGTTCACTTTGGGTAAGCGTGCTGGGTAGCGCGGCGCAATTCACGAAGATTAATGGGCCGGTGGCACGTATAGAGTGGCGGTGGATAAACCGGGCGCTTGCGTCTTTTCCTGTGCTGCTTTCACCGGTGATCAGAACCGATTCCAGAGTGGCTGAATAACGTCGCAAAAGGTTATGCACGTTCTGAATGGCGGGCGAGTTTCCCAGCAGAGCCAAATCGCCATAATCGTGTAGGTTGGCGCGGCAGGTACTTTCCTTCATAGATGCCATACCCCACAGGTGGCCCAGCACGGTGTTTAAACGCTCCGTATCTACGGGTTGGGTATGAAAGTCGGAGCAATAACGAACGATCAGATGGGCGGTAGAGGTTTTGCTGTCTGGCTTTTCCGGGGCAATGGCGACCCAATACATAATGCCGAGGGTCTCAAGCCAGCTTTCCAGTTTCGGCAGGTCGTCCTCGACGTTTTCCGGGAGCTCCAGCACACCCACTTTCGCCGCTTCGGGTGTGTTGGGAAACAACGGTACCGGTTGATAAAAATCGAATTCAATCAGGTGCCAGCAAGGCTGTAACACGCCTCGGATGAAGGTGTTTTGGTGTGCCGCTGACAACCATACAAGCGGTCGCTTTTCCATAAAGACGTTGCTCCGCAGGAGTGTGCCTTGGAAATAGGGCTGCCAGTCGTTCAGGGAAGACTGCTTCACCGGTACGGCGTTATACCCGGCCACTGTCCTGTGTGACCTGCGGCGACAGTGTCTGTCGCTGTAGCTATCCCACTTACCACGGGAGGTCCGCAGATTGCGTGCCAGAAAAACCGTAATCGCATTGATACAGCAAGTTGCGGCGTGTCACGGCGCACGCCGCCATCGTGAGGTGTATAAATGTTTGACGCTTTTATTCGGTGAGTCTCTCGTTTTCCGGGCTTTGTTGTATGCTGCAAGAAAGCCGGAAAAAGGAGTGCGCTATTGAACGTTGAGCAAGGCACAGTTTTCTTGGTGCTTGCGGTTACGCTGATCATGTTCGTATGGAACCGGCTGCGTTTTGATGTAGTGGCTATGCTGGCGTTGTTGGCGGTCGCGGTTACGGGATTGGTGCCGGCGGGTGATCTTTTTGCCGGTTTTGGCCACCCGGCGGTGATTACGGTGGCCGCGGTATTGGTGATCAGCCAGGGGCTGGTCAGCGGTGGGGTGGTTGATGCGATTGCCCGCTATCTGGCCAGGATCGGACACAATGCGGTACTGCAGGTGGTGACGTTAACGGGCGTTGTTGCCTTGTGCTCCGCGTTTATTAATAACGTCGGAGCCTTGGCTCTGCTGATGCCGGTCGCGATCTGGATGTCGCGAAAATCTGGCCGTTCACCGTCCTTTCTGCTGATGCCGCTGGCTTTCGGATCGCTGTTGGGTGGCACCATCACGCTTATTGGCACCCCGCCCAACATCATTATTGCCAGCTATCGACAAGGAGACAGTTTCGGGCTGCTTGACTTTGCACCGGCGGGGCTGGCGATCACGCTGGCGGGAATTGTGTTTATTGGGCTTGTGGGTTGGCGTTTTACTCCCAGGCGGGTTAATCCTGACGATGGCGAGGCGTTTTTCAATGTGGGAGATTATGTCACCGAACTGCGAGTGCCGGATGGCAGTGATTACGCCGGCAGTACCTTGCATAACCTGCTGACGTCGGGCGAGGAAGAGAAAAGCGTAGCGGTCTTGGCGCTTATCCGAAATGAGAAA
>Ga0208300_100211_pt1 | contig 55269 bp, 54 predicted proteins | sample 23_taG_FD_184096 | JGI IMG/M metagenome (GOLD analysis project Ga0208300, IMG submission 184096) | Marine viral communities from Cariaco Basin, Caribbean Sea - 23_WHOI_OMZ (SPAdes) (version 2) | ecosystem: Environmental > Aquatic > Marine > Oceanic | place: Caribbean Sea: Cariaco Basin...
CGCATGGCAGCCATTCGGTCTTTAGCCTTCACGGCGTTCAACCAAGCCTGAAATGGGTCGTGACCGTCAGCGGTCAGGTAGTGCGTAAGCTCTATCATCGGCTTATTGTAGCTTAAAAGCTACAATGGCGGGCAAGCCCTTAAGACAATTTTATTAACCCCTTGTTTGGCAATGAAAGGCGCGGCGGTGCTTATGGCTGAGTGATGGACGGTTGACCAATAAGCCGCCGCGCTTATCCTGCCTTGTCGTTACCGCTTCGCTGCATGGGGCTTCGCCCCATACCCCATTGGCTGGGTGCCTACCTAGCCGCCTTTGCATAACCCATAGCGTAACAAAATCACCTGAATACCAAGCGCCAACCCGGCGCGCCCCAGGCCATGCCGCTGGGTTGTCTTGGGTTGTTGTATCGCGTGCCTACGGCGGGGGTAGTTTAACGGCCAATATAGCGGAAAGCGGGTTTGGTATTGTGCTCATGTCTAGCGTTTGTCCGGGCCTCTGTGCCCCGTGCGGGTGGGGGTTGCTCAGAGTACCTTTTTGCTGGCGAGGTTGTTCTAGTTGGTATGTCGAGGTTGCTGGTCATATGCTCCAGGCCAGCCGTGGCGCGGGCGAACGCTTATCAGACAGCACGACAATTAAACAACAACCGCTGCCCAGAAAATCCCCATGTATAGCGCGCATCCGGGCCTATGTGCCCCCGTACAGCAGAAGCACGGCCTCATGAGGACCCAAGCGTTTACGTTGGTACTTGGTACTTTCAGCAGCTTGGACAGTCGCCAGTCAGTTGGTGGATGGTGTACAGGTCGCACAGGTGATAAACCGCACCGCTACGCGAATACTGCCCACCTGCGGTGGTACACGCTGGGTAGCCGAAAATTTCCCGGAATCCGGGGCTTGCTGCCCCCGTGGCCCAGGGTATTGAACGCCAGAAGAACCTAGGTTTTTATTGCGGGGAACTGGCGGGCTATTCTTTTTGTCCATACAATAAAACCTATGATCATCGACTATGACCCAAACAAAAGTGCCCGGAACGAACAGGAGCGCGGCCTTCCTTTCACGGCGGCAGAGCGCTTTGATTGGGACGGGGCTGTATTTTCGGAAGATACCCGCAATGACTACCCAGAACGGCGCTTCATTGGTTTGGGGAAGATAGGGGAAAGGGTGCACGTGGTGTGCTTTACACCTATCACCGACGGCATTCGGGTTATCAGTCTCAGGAAAGCCAATGCACGGGAGGTGCAGCGCTATGAAAACGCGACTCACGAATAAAGACGGCGAAGTAAGAGAGTTAACAGACGCGGACGTAAAGCAAATGCGGCCCATGGCTGACGTGCTGCCCGCTGCCCTGCAACGAACAATTGGTAAGCGTGGGCGACAGCAAGCCCCCACTAAGGTGAAAACGTCAATACGCCTTTCTCCCGAAGTAATAGAGCATTTCAAAGCAGAGGGTGAAGGCTGGCAGCGTCGTATTGACCAGGCGCTTAAAACCTATATCCGCGAACATGAGCACGGTTAGCCAAATTGGTTGCACACTCATTGCTCAAGCTGCCGTTTTAGCCAACGGTTAGCCGCTTGACGGCCTGCGTTGTTCTTAACGTGGGTGCGCTGTTCCTGCATGGCGGCTTGCTCCCAGGCAGTGCTATACCCTTCGGCTAGCTGCATGGCGTCGCCGTGTTGTCGGGTGGCCAGACGTAGACGAATAAAGCGCCTATCTTCTGCCAGCAGGCCGCAACGCTTCTCTATTAGCGCTAGCCATGGCTCGATGCGGGTGGTCACAGTTGCACGCCGTTGATGCTGTTTGGCTCGCGTGCCGGGCTTGCCTTGCGACCGGGAAGCGCCAGCGGTGGCTTGCATCTGAGCAATACGGGCAAGTAAGGCTTCACCGTTCATGCAATGGCCCCCGGTGGAATATCAGCGGGCGACAGCTCGCCACGCGCCAGCCAACCAATAATCAGTGCACGGCCTTCCTCAAGTGATGCCCGTAAGCGCTCGCGTTCTTCGTGTTCAAGTCGTCGCTTAACGGACATAACGCGGTATTGGCGGGCATCTATTGCGGCTTGCTGTTGTATGCGGCTTACCCGCTCCCTTGGCAGGGGTGGGAACATGCGCCTAAATGACTCGGTGATATGCCATTCCCAATCATCAAGGGTTCTGGTGGGAGTGGTTTGCGTACAGTTAATGACACCAGTCCAAGGCGCTGCGGCTTCGCCTACGCGCTGAAAATCAACCCCGGCAGCTTCACCCTTGCGCTCAAACGTCCAGCGGTAGTACCGGGTAAGGTATTCCGTTTCCCCTAGCTGGCTGCTAACCACTAAGCCCCAGGTGCCCGCCATCGGCTCGCCATAGCGCCCTAGTGTGTCGCTAGACCACTCCCCGGTTATACGGTCGCAGTTCGCTATATCGGTCGTTTGACGTACTACCCGCCATGGGCGAATGTGGGCAGCGTCACGGGGTTGCATGGGGCCACCCATCAAGTGAAGGTATTTATCCCACGCGCCAGCATTGGCCGCTTGGCGCAACCCTTCTAGGATTGCGGCGGCTTCTGGTTCTGGTCGTGTGGCCGCTTCCCAATCGGCTAGGCGCTGTTCATCTTTGAGGCGGCGCAGCTCACGCCACACCGTGACGGAAGGCAGGCCCACAAACTGAAACTGACGAATGCCCCAGCAGGCCGCCCACGCTTCAATGCGCGGGGCGCTGGTTTCTAATGGCTGGCCGTAGTGGTCGAGGTTATCGCCCGGTACGCCTTGACGGCTGTGTTGCTTGCCGTTGATGTTTTTAGCCACGTACTTGGCCACATACCCGGCAGCACTTCCCTTGCTTCGATCAATGGCCACGGGCTTGAATCTAACGTTAGTGTTTCGCTTAACCTCGCCCGGTGAGTCTTCCAGCGAGTAACGGCGTAATATGCTGGTTACCTTGGGTTCATCTTCGGGGCGCATCCATATCAACAAATGCCAGTGAGGCGTTCCATCGTGGTGAGGCTCAGCAACTCGAATCCCGTAAATGCCTAAGCCGTCCCGTTTGAATTTGGCGCGGGCTTTTGCCCAAAGGTTTTGCAAGTAGGCCTGTGCTTCACGTGGGTTAGCGCCAGCATATTTATGGTTGATGCTGCCGTTTTGCTGTACCGGGTGAAAGCGGCTAGGGGTGGTGATGGTGTAGAACATTCCCCGGTGGCCTGCCCGGTCGGCTTCGCGCTCAGTGTCGGCAATGCGCAGCATTAGCTCTGCCCGCCGAAACTCAGGGTTTGCTAAACCAAGCTCGGCCAGCTCGGCAAGGATGTACTGGTCGCCGTCCTGGTTGGTGGCCGTGATAGCTTCCAGCAAGCGCGCATTATGGGTGGCTTGGTCGATACGGCGGCGGTAGCCTTCGTTGCTCACGTAGATCCCCGCCCGTTTCTGGGTGCGGCCTAACAGCCGTTGCCGCTGTTCACGGCGGCGGCTGGTAAGGCGGCGAAGCTGCCGACGCCACCACAGCGGGCAAGCAAGGCGCGACAGCGTGCTACTAATCGTGAAGCCTCTGGGTGGTTCCATGTGGTGTGCAGTCACACGGTGAAGGGCGAGCGCAGCGCTTTCTCTGGGCCAAGCTGCGCGCCATCCATCTCAATAGCGCGAGCTTGGGCGGTAGCGTGGTCGATCAAGGCTTGATCGTCGTTGCTACACTTCCACGGGCCACAGCTCAGCAGCGAATCAGCAAGGGCCTGTCGATCAATAAAGGCGGCGTGGCTGGTCATAGCGCCCCCTTGCCACTTACCGGGCGTGGCTTCTCAGCGCCAGCGCCAACCCCAACGGGTTGGCATGGATCGGCAAGGCGTAGGCGTGCCCCGTACCGTGTGCTATTCTCAGGTTTAGCGTTTGCTGTGGAAGGCGGCGCGGAGAAGGCCCAGCCATTGCGCTGGGCTTTTTCATGGGTGCTAGTCAGCATCGCGGCCCCCTTCCAATTCAGCGCCAGCGGGGTCGATGCATTCATCAAGTAGGTCGTGGGCCAAGGTGGCGGCACGCTTCCCCATACAGCTCAAAGCCGTTGCCCAGGCAAGTGCTTGCTGTTCGGTAAGCCCTTGGCTCAGGTAAGCCATGTCACCGATGGCAGTTGCCAATTCTTTTTGGGCTTCGGCAATGTCGCGCAGCTCAACCATTTGTTTTACGGATTGATCATTTATATGACTCATGCAGCCACCGCCTTGGGAAGCAGCGCTTCCAGTTCGCGGGCAATGGCTTGAAGCTGCTCAAGCGCGTCATGTGGGGCGCGTTGGCAAGGGGGCAAGTACACGCTGTAAGTCTTAGAAACGGCGGCGGGGTTGTGCAGGTCAGCACAGCGGCTAACGCTTACATTCAGTTGAAGTAGCACGCCCGAAAAATCGACGCTAACCCAATAGCTGCCTTGGGTGCTGGTAGTCAGTGCCCGCGCTTGAATACGGGCAATGGCGTCCCGGTGGGCTTGGGGTATTTGGTAGTGGCTCATGCTGGCACCTCACTACGCACGCGGCTTAGTGCCTGCTCAATGGTGGGCTTGGTGATGGGATCGGTGCGGTAAGGCGCAAGCAATTCTGTCAGGCGCTTTAATTGGCGGGCGGATAATTTCATGCTTCACCCCCAGCGCTGCGCTTGGCAGTTTCTAGGGCTTGGGCTTCAAGTTGCTGTGCTTTTTCAATGTGGTTGTTGTAACGCTTAAGGCGGGTGCGCGTGCTGGAATCGGCATACAAGGCGGCTTTCGCCATAGCGCGATGGGCAGCGGCACGGCTGGAAAGATTGCGGGTAATGAGATTGGACAGGCGTAGTGATGCCATGGGTGTGACTCCTTGAGGTTTGGAGTCGTCCCCGGATACCGCCAAGTACCCGATGGGGGCGACTGTACGCAAGTTGGCGGACCGGCCCTCAAGGACACCGGCATACCCGAAGGTATCTCGCGCACAGCCGCCATAACGCATAGCGGGCATGAAAAAAGCGCCTGCTATGGTGGGGGCGCTTGTGCGCCTTAAGGGTTTCGATCCGCCAAGATCGGCTGACGATTTTGCGCCAGCACAAAAAGCATACAGCGGCATTGGTAAGCGTTGCAAGGTCATTATGCTGCACCTCGCTCGGCCAGTTTGGCCTCTAGCCAGGCGTTAACCTCGGCAACAGGGAAGTAGCATGTTGCCTGCTGGCTGTCGCTGAACTTCAGCGGACGGGGAAAGCTGGGATCGTTTTTCAGCAGCTTGTCTATGCCGCTACGGGTCATATCCATAGCGCGGCATAGGTTGGGCTTGGTGATTAGCTTTTGATCTTGGGGTAGAGCTTCGGTATTCATAGGTATGCACTCGTCGTGGGTACATACCTAATTATTCACATATCAATTGTTCGCCAAAAACTGCCCGTGTAGTACAAAGCCCGTTGTTCTACACAGTAGGCCAAGCGGCTAGTCTGGTTTTGGCTTCGCGTATTAGGTTTTCAATAGTTTCGGTACTTACTCCCCATGCATCGGCAGCGATCTGAATACACTCTCTTCCAAGCTCGTCAGCATTACGCATCAGCTCTATTGGTTCGATACTACTTGCTACAGCCGCTGCGCCGACTCCATGCTCCCTGTCGGGGTCTAGGTCAGGATCGAATGCTCGATATTTCACCTCATCGCGGATGCCAAGACATACTGAAACTAACACAGCGGTTTCCGCTCGTTCTTTAGCAGGTATTTTAGCTTTAGCTACTGCCTTGCGATTAGGTAAGCGTTCACCTGCAATTATTGTTGCAACCGCGTTGGTGTATTCCGGTGGTATAGGCTCGCTCCGAACCAGCTCAGTAAGCTGTCTCGGGTCTCCATAATCGTAAGACCACACTGCTTCAAACCAGCGCCAAGTATCTGATAAGCGGGTTGGGAGCCGGGTGGCCCATCCCGGTGTGCTTGCCCACCAATTACTTTCTGTCATGCCCGTTTCATCTCCACCACGTTTCCACGCTGCAAGTTATCCAGGTGATCGGCGTACCACTGCATCATGTGGCGGCGCTGCTCGATGTATTGGGCTTTGTTGTAGACGCCTGCCACGCCTTCCTTAACGTGGGATAGCTGGGCCTCAATGTGGTCGGCGTTATAGCCGTGTTCATTCAGGATCGTGCTAGCGATGTGCCGGAAGCCGTGCCCGGTCTGGCGGCCTTCGTAGCCAAGGCGGCGTAGAGCCATGATGAATACCGTGTTGGAGCGGGGTGCTGTCTTGTCAATGCGACCGGGGAAAAGCAGGGGTTGATACCCGGTTAGCTGGTGAAGGTTTTGAAGGGCGTCAATCGCCTGCTTAGGCAGCGGAACAGTATGCTCACGGCGACGCTTCATTCGCTCGGCGGGGATCGTCCATAGTGCTTTGTCTAGGTCGAACTCTTCCCAGCGTGCCGCTCGCAACTCTGAAGGGCGCACCGCTAAGCGGGAAAGCAGGAACAAGCCAAGGCGTACGTCCTCAGCGTGAGGATAAGAGTCAATAGCGCGTAGCAGGGTAGGCAGTTCATCTTGGCTAACGTGGGAATAGTTAGTTGCCCGGCGCGTGGTCAGGTGCTTATGCAGGCTCTCCAATGGGTTGTACTGGATGCGGCCACTCACTAGCGCCAGGTCGTACACTTCACGGCAGATAGCGCGTATGCGGCTGGTCTGCTCAATGATCCCGGTCTTTTCAAGGTTGCGCAGAAACTCCAACCACTCCATAGGCGTTATGTCGGTGAAGGGGCGTTTGCCAAGCTTGGGGAACACATGCTTTTGCAGTGCGCCAATCACACGGGTAGCGGTGCCGTCCGTCCAGTTCTGGCGCTTGTTGGTGTGCCACTCCCTCGCCAGCGCTTCAAAGGTGCTATTGGCGGCCTCTAGGGTTGCAGCTTCCCTTGCTCGCTTGGATACGATGGGGTTCTCTCCCTTCGCTGCGTCTGCCCTAAGCTGGTCGGCTTTCTCACGGGCTAAGCTGCCGCTAGTCTCTGGATACCCACCCAGGCCAATCCACGACCATTTGCCGTCTGGCTTCTTGTATCGCAGTTCCCAAGACTTGCTGCCGTTGGGCTTCACCCTGAAGTAAAGGCCGCTGCCGTCCAGCTCCCTGTATGCCTTGGCCTCTGGTTCCAGTGTCGCCAGCACGGTATCAGCCAGCGGGCGGCGCTTAATCTGTGAGCGTTTCATCTTGTATGCCTTTGGTTCAATATATCGTGAGGCATACACACAGGCATACACGGTGCGCAATGCTGTACGGGTATATGTGGAAGCATACAGACACAAAAAAACCCGCACGGGACGGGCTTTTCTGCATCATTCAGACCTATGTGGAAGCATCTGAATTTAGGTAGGTGGTGGAGGCGGCGGGAATTGAACCCGCGTCCGCCAGCACGCGCCTATTGGCTCTACATGCTTAGATTTCGTCATTTGCTTTAACGCAACTGACTCCGACGATCAGGATTCAGTCACGCGAGCCTTCTAAGTTTAACGATTGATGAGAAGACACCACCAACCGCGGTCCTATCAGCTTTAGCTCGTATCCCATCAGTGATGAATAGGCACATCACCTTTGGGCCAGACAAGAAGCTAACAGTGTTTAAGCTGCTAGCGCGCCTTGAGCGTAGTTTTCGTCATTTGCGACTATTTTTCGTGATGTGGGATTTACGAGATACATCACGCTCTCGGCATGCACCGCAAGGGTTGTCACCGGCGTCGAAACCATGTCGCCCCCTGATTACAGATGAGCATTCTAACGTGCTCACAGCGAATTGACCAGTTATGCCTTGTTATGTTCCCGCATTATCCGACCTTTCTGACGGCTCCAGTCGCGATCTTTCTCGGTGGCACGCTTGTCATGCAGCTGTTTGCCGGTCACCAATGCCAGCTCACACTTCACCTTGTTGCGTTTCCAATAGAGCTTGAGCGGTACGCACGTGTGGCCTTTGTCCTGGGTCACCGAGAAAATTTTGGCAATTTCCTTGCGATGCAAAAGCAACTTGCGCGTGCGCGTCGGATCAGCAATTTCGTGGGTGCTTGCTGTATTAAGCGGCATGATATGGCTGCCTAGTAAAAAAGCCTCGCCATTACGAACCAAAATATAGGTGTCGGTAAGCTGTGCTTTACCAGCGCGCAGGCTTTTAACTTCCCAGCCCGCGAGTACCAAACCTGCTTCCAAGGTTTCGTTGATATGGTACTCAAACCGAGCCTTCTTGTTTTGGGCAATAACGCTGCTGCTAGGGCCCTTACTGTTACCTTTCTTAGTGGCCATGGAACCTCATCGTTGATCTGTCAGTAGCACCCCCTTCGTTATGACGGGAGGCGTGATACCATTTAAGGTCTACAAAAATGTTTCCCATGATACGCTTTGGGCACTGTGAAGTCAGCGGAGAGGTCAATGCCAACCGTTAATCGTACCGCCTTGGTGCGGCACACCCCCCAACAAATGTTCGATCTGGTTAATGACTTCGAACGCTATCCCGAGTTCCTGCCGGGGTGTCGCCGTGCGCGCCTGCTAGAGCGTGACGAGGCACATTTGATTGGCGAGATGACCCTTGGTCGTGCGGGTGTGGAGCAAACAATCACTACTCGAAATGATTTATATGCCCCCGAGCGGATTGAACTGTCGTTAGTAAAAGGGCCATTCAAGCAGCTTAAAGGGCGTTGGCTATTTATCCCGATGGGAGACGACGCCTGCAAGGTGAGCTTGGAAATGGAGTTTGTATTTGCCAATCGCTTGCTTAGCATGGCGTTTGGAAAACTATTTCAGCAAATTGCGGGGCAGCTTGTCGATGCCTTCACAAAACGTGCTGACGAGCGCTATGGCCGCTGATACGTTCGCGGTAGAGGTTGCCTTTGCTTTGCCGCGCAAACAGCGCCTAGTGGCCTTACAGGTGCGTCAGGGCACGACTGCACGCCAAGCGGTAATGATGGCAGATCTACCCAGCCTGTTTCCCGAGATTCCCAGCGACACCTTTGAACAGGCACCGCTGGGAATTTTTGGCAAAGCGCTGCGCCAGCCCGAACAAGAGGCGCTGCGTCCAGGCGACCGCGTTGAGGTATATCGTCCATTAGAGATAGACCCCAAAGCTGCCCGCCTGGAACGGGCAAAGCGTCAAGCCAGAGGCGGGTAATTTACGCGTAAGGCATCATTGGCTATGGCGCTGCGGCTTCTGACGAAGGCACGCGTTGAATAGGTGTGTTGATACCGGTGATTGGATCTGTGGTTTCTGTTGCAGGGCCTACACCGGTGTCTGCACTGATCGGTAGATCATTAGAGAAATCACCTTGCTGCTCAATGTTCACCAAACGCCCCATGTTATCGAATGTGAGAGTGACACGCCGCTGCTCAACACCCGCGTAGGCTTTATCGATACGATAAACGTAATCCCACTCCCGCGTGTCAAACGGGGCTTCCAGCAACGGGCGACCCATCACATAAGTGACTTGTTCTCGCGTCATTCCTGGCTGTAATTGGCTGACCATTTCTTCGGTCACCAAGTTGCCCTGAGGGATGTCGCGCTTGTAAACGCCAACGTAGCTGCAGCCGCTAACAACGGTTAGGGCCACTGAAAGAGTAATGATACGAGTCAATTTTTGCATTTGAGCCTATTCTTCACTATCGTGGTTTCGGTCGATCATACCCGACCTAACCTGTTACTGCGAAGAGCAACCATGGCCGATCAGAACCATGAACTACGCAAAGCCGGGCTGAAAGTGACCCTGCCGCGCGTCAAGATCCTGCAGATTCTCGAAAATGCTTCGGGTCAACACCACCTTAGCGCAGAAGAAGTGTACAAAACACTGATTGATGCGGGCGAGGATGTTGGCTTGGCTACCGTTTACCGCGTGCTGACTCAGTTTGAATCAGCAGGCTTGGTGATTCGTCATAATTTTGACGGTGGCCACGCGGTGTTCGAGATGACTCAAGAAGACCACCACGACCATATGGTGTGTTTAGAAAGTGGTGAAATCATTGAGTTTGTCGATGAAATCATCGAGCGTCGTCAGCAAGAGATCGCCGAAGAGCACGGCTATGAACTTGTGGACCATGCCCTGGTGCTTTACGTACGCCCCCGTGGGTCGGACGTAACACGACAGGACAGCGGCCCCACAAATAAAAAATAGTCGCGCTAAATAAAACGCCCCCAGGGTGCGAGTGATGACTCATTCGCGCCCTGGGGGCGTTTTTTTATGGTTTGTGGCGTTTGCTAGCGCGTTGCCGCTTGAAACAAGTGCTTAGTAAAAAGTGCTTAGTAAAAAGTGCTTAGTAAAAAGTGCTTAGTAAAAAGTGCTTAGTGCGGTGGTCGTTGGCTAGCGTGCAGCATTTCGCGGGCGTGGGCGAGTGTTTGGTCAGATAGCGTTACACCGCCCAGCATGCGGGCGAGCTCGCTGATGCGCCCCTGTTCGTCCAGTAGCGCCATATGGGTCAGCGTGCTATCTCGTTTGGCGCGTTTTTCAATATGCAGGTGCTGATGCGCCTGGGCGGCGACCTGAGGCAGGTGAGTGACGGTCATTACTTGGCCGTTTTCACCGAGCTTGCGTAGTAGTTGACCGACAATTTCGGCTGTCGCTCCTGAGATACCCACGTCCACTTCATCGAAGACCAAGCTGGGAATAGTGGAGTGGGAGGCGGCCACCACTTGAATGGCAAGGCTGATACGCGATAGTTCGCCGCCCGAGGCCACTTTGGTTAACGGCCTAGCGGGCTGGCCCGGGTTCGCGCTAATCAGGAATTGGACGTGATCCAGGCCTTCCGGCGTAGGCGTTTCACGCGGGGTAACGTCCACCTCAAAGCGTGCTTTACCCATGGCCAAAAAACCTAGCTGTTGTTGCACTTCTTTACCTAAGCGAACGGCGGCTTTTTGTCGCGCCTCGCTTAATTGTTTGGCATCGCTGCGATAGCGCTCGCGATATTCTGAAACTTGGTTGCTTAACGATTCCAGGTCGTCGTCGCTGGCTTCTAGTAGTTCGACTTCCTGGCTGAGCTGTGAGTGCAGTGCGCAAATCTCTTCCGGAGCAACGTGGTGTTTACGGGCAATACGGTGGATATCGCCAAGCCGTTCTTCTACCCAGGCTAAGCGCTCCGGGTCTAGTTCGGTCGTGCTGGCAAGACGATTGAGTTCGCTTGACGCTTCCTCGACTTGAATGCGCGCATCGCTAAGCATAGCCAAAGTGTTGGCCAGTGTGCCTTTATCACTGCCGGGTAGCGCGCTTAAATGGGCATAGGCTTGATTTAACAGCGATAGAGCACCGCCCTCGTCGCTTGCGCAGCAGTCGGCGGCAAACTGGGTTTCACGTAGTGTCTCTTCCGCATGGGCGAGGGTGTGTTGCTCCTCTTCTAGCGTTTGCAGCTCACCCTCTGCCAGTGCCAGTTGATCTAATTCTTCTACTTGGTAGCGCAGCAGTTGCCGCTTTGCCTCAACTTCACTGCCTTCTTCGCTGAGTTTTTTTAATCGCCGCCTGGCACCGCGCCATTCGCGGAAGGTTTCAGCCAGCTGCTGACTGCGTTCACGCAGCCCGGCATAATCATCCAGCAGGGCGAGGTGGGTTTCTTCACGCATGAGTGCTTGATGAGCATGCTGCCCATGGATTTGAATCAGCTGTTCGCCCAGCGATTTTAGGTCAGCGATGGTGGCAGGGTGGCCATTGATCCACGCTTTGGAGCGACCGCTGGCGGTAACCACACGGCGCAGCAAGCACTCTTCAGCAGGCAGCTCACGAGCAGTCAACCACTCTGTGGCAGCAGGTAGATGTTGAATATCAAAACGCGCGGAAAGATCGGTGCGTTCACGCCCATGGCGGACGCTGCCGGCATCGGCACGCTCACCCAAACATAGGCCAAGGGCGCCGAGTAAAATCGATTTGCCTGCCCCGGTTTCCCCGGTAATCGCCGTCATACCACGGGTTAGGTCGAGTTCAAGGCGGTCAACAATAGCGTAATCTTGGATTGCTAGCTGCGTGAGCATAAGGCCTCCTGAGGCGGTGCGGCACAGAAGCTGGATACTTATCCAATAATTGTTGTTTTATACAGTAGTCTATAACTCACTTCAATGCCCCTCTTGAGATGGCTTTTATAACCCCCATATAGCGTCCATACGTGGTTAATACTCGTGACTTAACCGAGGTGGCCGTTAATGCCACCGTTGCATACTTTTCAGGAGCTAGGCATGGCAAAAGAACCGCAAACCCCATTAGACGATGAGCTGGCCCGCCAAGAGCAAGAGGCGGAAGTCACCGAGCAAGCGGCTGAAGAGCGCCTGGTTGAGGGTGAGCTGGAAGGCTTGATCGAGGACGACGCGGCGTTAGAGGACGGCGTGGGAAACCCGGAAGCCGATATGCTAGCCGCTCAGGTGGAAGAGCTTGAGCAGAGCTTGGCGGAAGCTAAAGACCAAGCGCTACGTGCCGCTGCTGAAGCTCAAAACGTGCGTCGCCGAGCTGAGCAAGAAGCTGAAAAAGCACGCAAGTTTGCTTTAGAAAAATTTGTTAAAGAGCTATTACCCGTTGTAGATAGTCTGGAAAAAGCCCTAGAGAGCATGGAAGACGGAGCCTCTGACGTACATCGTGAGGGCGTTTCCATGACCCTCAAAATGCAGTTAGGCGTATTGAATAAATTTGGCGTGGAAAGCGTTGAACCCCAGGGTGAACCCTTTGACCCTCAAGTTCATGAAGCGATGGCGATGGTGCCGAATCCCGAGCTTGAACCCAATACCGTCATGGATGTGATGCAGAAGGGTTATTTGCTTAACGGCCGCCTAGTTCGCCCCGCGATGGTGGTGGTTAGCCAAAAAGCCAATTAAGCATTGGCTGACGCAAAGCAAAAAAAGCCCCTTGAAATGCTGCAAGCGGCCCCCAAATAAAGGGTAACCCGCGGGAAAACCCGCAAACGCTTTAAATTTCAAAAAGCAGATTTTTGACATCAGCTTTCAAACATCAGTTTTGTAACAACCGAATTCGAGGTTTTTGCTATGGGACGCATTATTGGTATCGACCTGGGCACCACCAACTCTTGTGTGGCAGTGCTCGATGGTGACAGCGCTAAAGTTATTGAAAACGCCGAAGGCGGCCGCACTACGCCTTCCATCATTGCTTACACCGACGATGGTGAGACGCTGGTAGGCCAAGCGGCAAAACGTCAGGCCGTCACCAACCCTGAGAACACCCTTTACGCGATCAAGCGCCTGATTGGCCGTCGCTTTAAAGATGATGTCGTACAAAAAGACATCAAAATGGTGCCTTACAAAATCGCCGAAGCCGACAACGGTGATGCTTGGGTTGAAGTAAAAGGCAAAAAAATGGCACCGCCGCAGGTAAGTGCGGAAGTGCTGAAGAAAATGAAGAAAACCGCCGAAGACTACCTCGGTGAAGCGGTAACTGAAGCGGTCATTACCGTACCGGCGTACTTTAACGACAGCCAGCGCCAGGCCACGAAAGATGCGGGCCGTATCGCCGGTCTTGATGTTAAACGCATCATTAACGAGCCGACCGCTGCTGCACTGGCCTACGGTATGGACAAATCCCGTGGTGATAAAACCATCGCGGTATATGACCTGGGTGGCGGTACTTTCGATATCTCTATTATCGAAGTGGCTGACGTTGACGGCGAAACCCAGTTTGAAGTGTTAGCCACCAACGGCGACACCTTCCTGGGCGGCGAAGATTTCGACTTGGCGCTGATCAACTACTTAGTTGACCAGTTTAAAGCGGACAGCGGTATGGATCTGTCTGGCGACAACCTCGCTATGCAGCGCCTGAAAGAAGCGGCTGAGAAGGCTAAAATTGAGCTTTCAAGTGCCCAGCAGACAGACGTTAACCTGCCGTACATCACCGCTGACAACACTGGCCCGAAACACCTTAACGTGAAGGTGACACGTGCCAAGCTGGAGTCGCTGGTTGAGGATCTGGTACAGCGCTCGCTCGATCCGTGCAAAATGGCGCTGAAAGATGCTGGTTTGTCTGCCTCTGAAATCGACGAAGTGATTCTGGTCGGTGGCCAGACGCGGATGCCGATGGTGCAGAAGAAAGCCGCTGATTTCTTCGGCAAAGAAGCGCGTAAAGACGTCAACCCAGATGAAGCGGTTGCTGTGGGCGCGGCGATTCAGGGCGGTGTGCTTGGCGGCGACGTAAAAGACGTACTGCTGCTGGACGTGACGCCGTTGACCCTGGGTATTGAAACCTTGGGTGGCGTAATGACGCCGCTGATCGACAAAAACACCACCATCCCCACGAAGAAGACGCAAACCTTCTCCACGGCGGATGACAACCAAACGGCTGTGACGATTCACGTCGTTCAGGGGGAGCGTAAGCAGGTCTCGCAGAATAAATCGCTGGGTCGTTTTGATCTTGCCGACATTCCGCCCGCACCACGTGGTGTGCCGCAGATTGAAGTAGCCTTCGATCTGGATGCCAACGGCATTCTGAACGTATCGGCCAAAGATAAGGCGACCAATAAAGAGCAGTCTATCGTCATTAAAGCGTCCAGCGGTCTCAGCGATGAAGAGATCGAGCAAATGGTACGCGATGCGGAAGCTCACGCCGACGAAGACAAAAAGTTCGAAGCGCTAGTGCAGCTGCGTAACCAAGCAGATGGCATGATTCACGCCACTCGTAAAACCGTGCAGGAAGCCGGTGATAAAGCGAGCGATGACGAGAAGCAAGCCATCGAGACCGCGATCAGCGAGCTTGAAGAAGCCGTGAAGACTGACGATCAGGACAACATCCAGCAGAAGCTGGACGCGCTGACCGAAGTGTCTGGCCAATTGGCTCAGAAGATGTACGCCGAGCAGGCGGAAGCTGCTCAGCAGGCGGACGGTGAAGGTGCTGAAAATGCCAGCGCCAAGCCAGAGGATGACGTGGTTGACGCTGAGTACGAAGAAGTCAACGACGACAAAAAGAAACAGTAAATCACCTCTATCTGCTAAGGAGTGCGGTGGCGCGGGAGACAACTCCCGCGTTGCTGTTTCCGAAGCAGACGCCTAATTAAGTGCGTAGCTAACCAGGAGGCGTAGGACCCATGTCCAAACGCGATTATTATGAAGTCCTGGGTGTCGAAAAAGGGGCTGATCAGAAAGAGATCAAAAAGGCCTACCGCCGCTTGGCGCAGAAATTCCACCCTGATCGAAACCCGGACGATACCACTGCAGCGGAAAAATTCCGTGAAGTGTCAGAAGCATACGAAGTCTTAAGCGATGGCGAAAAGCGCGCGGCGTATGACCAATTTGGCCATGCCGGCGTTGATGGCCAAGGCGGTGGTGGGTTCGGTGGTGGTGGCGCTGGCGACTTTAGCGACATCTTCGGCGATGTGTTTGGCGATATCTTTGGTGGCGGTGGTGGCCGTCGTCGTGGCCCTAACGCCCCCGCGCGTGGCAGTGATCTGCGCTACAACTTAGAGCTGGATCTGGAGAATGCCGTTTCCGGCACAACCGTTGATATCCGCGTGCCACGCCATATCGAATGTGACCGCTGCGATGGTGAAGGTGCTGAGCCTGGTTCTAGCAAAGAAACCTGCCCCACGTGCCATGGCCACGGCCAAGTGCGTATGCAGCAAGGCTTCTTCGCGGTTCAGCAAACCTGCCCGACCTGTCACGGTAGTGGCCAGCACATTAAAGTGCCATGCCACAAATGTAACGGTGAAGGCCGCGTACGGGAAACGCGTACGCTGTCGGTGAAAATTCCGCCGGGAGTGGATACAGGTGACCGCATTCGCCTGAATGGTGAGGGTGAAAGTGGTGTTAACGGTGGCCCGCCCGGTGACCTGTATGTTCAGGTATCGATCAAGCCACACCACATCTTCCAGCGTGATGGCAAGCACCTGCAGTGCGACGTGCCAATTAACTTTGTTGACGCTGCATTGGGTGGGGAGCTGGAAGTGCCCACGCTGGATGGCCGTGTGAAGCTGAAGATTCCACCGGAAACTCAAACCGGTAAACTCTTCAGGCTGCGCGGTAAAGGCGTGAAGCCGGTACGTGGCGGCGCACCTGGCGACTTGCTTTGCAAAGTGGTGCTGGAGACGCCGGTCAATCTCAATGACGAGCAGAAAGGCCTGCTTCGTCAGTTGCAAGAGAGCTTTGACGGCAGCAATAGCCACAGCCATTCGCCGAAGAAAACTGGCTTCTTCGACAGTGTGAAGAAGTTTTTTGAAGAGATGAAGCCGTAACGGCGATTCACTTCACCGCACATCAGCGCCCCGGCACTTTTAAGTATCGGGGCGTTTTTTTGTTAACTAGTTATTGCTAATTCATTGTGTTGCATAGTGTAAAATAGCGGGTCTGATGGGCTTATCGCTTAATCGCTAACCGATACCCTTTAAAGCGTGGATTATTTGCACATAACTTATTGGCACATAAGGACGAGGGCAAATGCTAGCGGATGAAGAGTCTCGCCCTGGGTTGGGCATTGGGCTGCGAGTGCTTTCTGGCGTGCAGTTCACCGGCATGTTGGTGTGTATTAAAGCGGTGAGTGAGGAGGTGCCGGTAGGGCAATCGGTGTTTTTCCGCTCGTTATTTGCGCTGTTGCCGATTGTTGTGTTTTTGATGCTGCGCCGCGAGTTTCCGCAGGGATTGGCGACGCGCCGTCCACTGGGACATGCGTTGCGCTCAGGGCTTGGGGCGGCGGCAATGTTCGCGTCGTTCGCGGCGGTGGCCTTGTTGCCTGTCGCGGAAACTACGTTGTTAGCCCAGCTGACGCCCGTGTTTATGGCATTGGGTGGTGTCTTGCTGCTGGGGGAACGCTTCTCGCTTTATCGGGCGGGCGCTATCGCGTTGGCGTTAGCCGGGGTGGCGGTGCTGGTGCTGCCAGGGCTTGGGGACAGTCGCGAGCAAGGGCAACTGGCTGGCTATGCGCTAGGCGCGCTGAGCGCGCTGTTAACGGCTGGAGCGCTGCTAACCGTACGGCGCATTTCACGTACCGAAACAGCCGGTTCCATTGCCTTCTACTTTATTCTGGTCTCTGCGCTAGCGGGGTTGGCAACGCTGCCCTTGGGCTGGGCACCGCTAAAGGGTGATGTGGTGTGGTTGTTAGTGCTGTCTGGCTTGTTTGGCGGCACGGCCCATATTGCGATGACGCTGGCGCTGCGTTACGCCGAAGCGTCACGCCTAGCGCCTTTTGAATACATTGCGTTGATTTGGCCTGTGTTAGCAGATTGGCTGCTGTTTGGCCTGCCGGTTTCCAGCGGCTTTTTGCTGGCACTGCCGTTGCTACTTAGCGGGGTCGGGCTGGCCACACTGGAAGGCCGCCGGATTAAACGGCTTCTTCGACAATAAGCTGAGGGCGGCCCCTTGAGCATGGCTCAATACGCGCCGTCACTTTGTAAACTTGGCGCAGTAACTCAGGTGAGATTACCTCCTCGGTTGGGCCGCAGGCGATTAAGCGGCCGTTCTCTAACACCATGGCTGCATCAGTGAAGCGCAACGCATGCCCGAGGTCGTGAAGGGCAACCAGAATGAGCATGTTGCGCTCATCAGCAAGACGCCGCAGTACGCTTAGCAGGTTGATTTGGCGGTTAAGATCAAGCGCTGAGGTGGGTTCATCCAGCATTAAAATTTCAGGCTCTTGAACCAGCGCCTGGGCGGCACTCACCAATTGGCGTTGCCCGCCGCTCAGATCGCCAATATCGCGTTCGCCAAGTGCACTGATATTGAGCTCGTCAAGCGCTCGGTCGACCTGGCTAAGGTCTTCAGCCTGCACTTTTAGACTGCGCCCTTGCATACGTGCCAGCAGCACTGATTCGTACACCGTTAGCACTGCTTTTGCCCCCGTATCTTGAGGCATATACGCCACTGGGCGTTCGGCACTGGTGCCACTGACAATCACCTCACCACCCCCTTTTAGCAGGCCTAAAATACGGCGAAACAGGGTTGATTTGCCTGCTGCGTTAGGGCCAAGCAGAGCGACAACTTGGCCGCCCTGAAAGCGCGGCGTGGTTATGTCCTGAATAATCGGACGACGCCCATAGCGAGCAGAAACGTGGTTGAGTTGTAGGGTTACCATGATGCCTTCTTATGGTTGAGTACCAAGAATAGGAAGAAGGGAATGCCCACGAGAGATGTGGTAATGCCAATGGGAATAATGGTGCCTGGGATAATGATTTTGGAAATCACTGAGCCAACCGAAAGAATAAGCGCGCCGCATAAAGCAGAACCGGGCAGGAAGAAGCGCTGATCTTCACCCAGCAGAATGCGCGCAATATGTGGCCCTACTAGGCCGATAAAACCAATAGTGCCGACAAAAGCGACGGCAATCGCCGCCAGTAGCGATACCAGCACTAAAACTTCTAAGCGTAATGCGCGCGGGTTGACACCCATGCTTTCGGCCTTGGCATCCCCCAGGCGCATAGCGGTTAGCGCCCAGCCGTGGCGCGCCAGAACGGCATGACGGCTGCCAGCACACCGAGTGCAATCCAAAACTTTGGCCAGGTTGCCTTGGTGAGACTGCCCATGGTCCAGAAGACAACGGCGGCGACAGCCTGTTGGCTGGCAAAAAACTGAATCAATGCCATTAATGAGTTGAAAATAAACACCATCGCAATGTCTAGCAGTACGATCGTTTCTACGGTGACGCCGCGCTTAAGACTGAGTGCGTGGATTAAAAAAGCGGTCACCATTGCCATCAAGAATGCATTAATGGGAACGACATACTCAATGGCCGCAGGAATGATCGCAACGCCAAAAGCCAAGCCCAGGGCAGCGCCAAAGCTAGCGCCGGCCGAAATGCCTAACGTAAACGGGCTGGCCAGCGGATTGCTTAGGATCGTTTGCATTTGCGCCCCTGCCACCGAGAGGCTGGCACCCACCACTAACGCCATCAGCGCTACGGGCATGCGAATTTCCCACAAAATGACACGTGCCTGCTGGCTAACAGCCTCCGGGGTAAACAGGGCCGCAACGACTTCGCCAAGACTGTAACGTGCAGGGCCGAGTGCAAGGTCAATACACAGGCTTAAGAACAGTGCTATGACCAGCGCCGCCAAGATCATTTGGCGGCGAAATACCTGGGTGCGGTAGAAGGCGCGCCCGTGGGAAACGCTATTCATCGCAGTGCTGTCAGTCGTCATTTAAAGATATCCAATAACCGGGTGCATAATCGATAGGCAAAAAGCGATCGTGCAGCTCGCGCATTGTTGCTTCAGGGTCGAGATCGACAAACAGTTCGGGGTGCAGCCATTTCGCCAGTTGCTGAACAGCAACAAAATAGTAAGGGCTGTTATAGAACTGATGCCAAATGGCGTGGAAGTTGCCAGTGTCGACCGCTTCAATACCGGTCATGGCGGTGCGTTCGGTGAGGGCTTCAAGTTTCTCGCGAGCGTGATCCATGTTTGCGCCTGGTCCTACGCCCACCCAGGCGCCACCGGGAACGTAAGCATCCCAATTACCGCCGGTGACAACGACGTGTTCGGGGTTGGCGGCAATAATTTGTTCAGGATTCAAATTGCCGAAGCTGTTAGGAATAATGCCTTCGCCAATGTTACTACCGCCAGCCAGGGTGACATACTCGCCAAAGTTACCAGGGCCAAAGCTCATGCAGCATTCATCTGAATACCCGCCTGCCCGGTCAATAAACACGCTAGGGCGCTCTGGATTGGCGTCCTCAATAACATCAGTAACCCGCGCCATCTGCTCTTCAGCAAAGGCGATGAACTCCTCGGCAGCGGCTTCATCTCCCATCAGTTGGCCAATAATCCGCATCGAGGGAATGGTGTGTGCGATGGGGTCTTCACGGAAATCCACATAGACAATAGGGATATCCAGCTCGGCTAACTTATCGTCATAGGCGGCGTCTTCAGTGGCTGCTTTCGCCTCAATATTCATCAGGATGACGTCAGGGTTAAGCGCCGCTGCCTGCTCAACATCAAAGGTGCCATCTTTGAAGCCACCAAAGGTGGGGATTGCTTCAATGTCGGGGAAGCGTTCCAGATAGCGGGCGTAATTGTCGGGATCCGCCTGAGAAAAGTCTTCCCGCCAGCCAACGACATGGGTAAAAAGCGTTTCTGGCTCTAGTAGGCCAAGCAGATAAATTTGCCTTCCTTCGCCTAAGATAACTCGCTCGGCAGGCGCATCTAAGGAGACTTGACGGCCTGCAACATCGGTGACGGTGATGCTATCTGCATTGGCTGCGGTGAACGTTAAGGCGGTTAGTGCGCTAAGGAGCGTCCGGAAAGCGTAGGAAGACATAACTATATTGATCACCAGTTGGTAAGTGAAACTAACCGAGGGTCGCCAACGCGACTATTGAGGGGTAACGCCAAGAGGAAATTGATTATGCGTGTAATTCGTATTCACTGAGCTGGGCATTATTACGAAAACAGGCTTGTTTGTTGAGATACGCTGCTAAGGAGGCGCCTTTGGAACGTGTTGTTGCAAGGCATTATTATTCGCCGCTTGGCGCTTTTCGTTGTGGGCATTACGCTAGTAGGAGTTCACTCACTATCTTTGGAGAAAACAGCATGCCTTTATCCCGTGCCGAAATCGTAACGCCTTCTGGTGAGCGCTTGATAAACCGCTTATGCAAGCACTGGGCACATAAGCTTGAGGTTGAGCAGAATGACCAGGCAGCCAAAATCACATTTGCCAATGGCACCTGCCTGATGCATGTCGAAGCGGATCGCTTGATTGTGTCCCTCGAAACGTTGGAAGAGGAGCATCTGGATCAGTTGGAGGGAGTGGTGGAAAGTCATCTCATACGCATGGCAAAAGACGAGCCGCTGGAAATTGTTTGGGAGAATTAATTCGTTCGAGGCAGCGTGCGCGCTGCCCTAAGCAAGCACCGCATCATTGGCAGGGGTCTGTTATAATTTCGGCCACTTTTTTATCCTTGTTTTTCTTATACTAAGCTTGGTGCCGAACGGCGCATGCGCAGGAGTTCTCATGACCCGAATTGCCATTGTAGGCGTCGCTGGCCGAATGGGCCGCACGTTAGTAAATGCGGTAGAGCAGCAGGCTGATGCCTCACTTGCAGGCGGTATCGTTGAGCCAGGTAGTTCCTTGGCGGGGGCGGACATTGGCGAGCTGGCAGGTGTTGGCAAACGCGGTGTGGTGGCCGTCGATTCTCTCGCTGCGATTGTGGACGACTTCGATGTGCTAATCGACTTCACCGCGCCGCAAGTCACCTTGGCCAATTTGGCATTCTGCGCTGAGCACGGCAAGCGCATTGTGATTGGCACCACCGGCATGAGCGATGACGAACTGGCCGAACTGGATAGCTACCGCGATAAAGTGGCCATGGTGTTTGCGCCTAATATGAGTGTTGGCGTTAACCTAACCCTCAAGTTGCTTGAGACCGCTGCAAAAGCCCTCGGTGACGAAGGCTACGATATTGAAGTCATTGAAGCGCATCATCGTCATAAAGTGGATGCGCCTTCTGGCACGGCGATTAAGATGGGGGAAGTGGTCGCGGAGAGTATCGGCCGCACGTTAAAAGAGCACGGGGTCTATGAGCGGGTAGGTCAGTGTGGTCCGCGCACCGACAAAGAGATTGGTTTTGCCACCGTACGCGCTGGCGACATTGTTGGCGAGCACACGGTGATGTTTGCCACTGAAGGTGAACGTATCGAAATTACCCATAAAGCCTCCAGCCGTATGACCTTTGCTAAAGGTGCGGTTCGCGCTGCTCGCTGGGTCGCTGATAAAGCGCATGGCCGTTACGATATGCAGGATGTATTAGGTTTAGAGTAATGTTTTAGCTCAACAGATCGCGTCTCGGTATGCACTCTGTTGGCTGCTGAGCATGGCTTTGTTGATGGCCTCCGAACCTGCGGGTGAGGGGGCTTTGTTGCTTTTGGCCCCCTTCTAATCGACTTGCTGCTTAATTTTGACGTCGGTGCTGTAGGCGTCCCCCGGCCCAGGTTTCGAAGATAGCGCGGTCGTCGCCTAGCATCATGAGAGTGAATAACTCCTCTGCCAGGCTTTCGCAGCGTGCCATACGGCGTGCCATCAGCGGTGAGGCTGACAGGTCGATAACGACGAAGTCGGCATCCATGCCGGGTGCGAAACGGCCGATGCGGTCATCTAGCGATAGGGATACGGCATTGCCTCTGGTCAGGGCGTGAAAGCCTGCCCAAGCCGTCAGCGGCTGGCCGAGCAGTTGTCCTACTTGATAGCCCGCCTTGAGAGTCGCTAACCCGGAAAGATCGGTGCCAGCGCCAATATCGCTGGCCAGAGTTAGATTTAACCCATTTTCATGGGCGGCGTGGCGGTCAAACAAGCCGCTACCAAGGAACAGGTTAGAGCTGGGGCAAAAAGCGATATTGGCACTGCGTTCAGCAAGCCGCTTGCGCATACCATTGTCCAGATGAATGCCATGGGCAAAGGTGCTGCGTGGCCCAACCAAACCAGACTGCTCGTAAACCTCAAGGTAGTCACGGCTTTCTGGAAATAGCTCGGCTACCCAGTCCAGCTCGCCGAGGTTTTCCGATAAGTGAGTCTGTAGCCAGAGGCTTTCATCGTTGCGCAGCAGGCCGCCAGCGGCATCAAGCTGGGTGCGCGTGGACGTGGGAGCAAAGCGCGGCGTAACACTGTAGCCAAGGCGATCGGTGCCATGCCAGTCGCTGATTAAGCGCTCGGTATCACGAATGCCGCCGAGGGTTTTATCAGTCAGTGCCTCAGGGGCGTGGCGATCCATTAGCACCTTGCCAGCAAGCATACATAGGCCACGGCGTTGGGCAGCACTGAAGAAGGCATCTACCGAATTGGGATGGCTTGAGCAGAACACTTGGGCGGTGGTGGTTCCGACTCGCATTAACTCTTTGAGAAAAGCTTCTGCCATGTTGTCGGCATGCGCGCGTTGGGCGAAACGGCACTCTTCAGGAAAGGTGTAGTCATTCAACCAGTCCAGTAGTTGGCGGCCATAAGAGGCCATGATATCGAGCTGAACATAGTGAACATGACTGTCAATAAAGCCTGGCATGACCAGCTTGTCGCGCTGGTCGATGACGCTGATATCGGCGGGCAGTTGGGGTGCCAGGGTACGGTAGTCGCCGACGCCCTGAATGCGACCATCGGCCCACCATAGGGCGCCATCTTGATGATAGACAACGCTACCCTCTCGGGGCGTGTCACCATCGCCGGGGTCGGCATCGAAACTCAAGACTCGTGCACGTATTAACCAGGCTTGCCCCTGCTCTTGATTCAGGCATGGTCCTTGCTCTTCATTCATGATGTTGCTCCTGAAGATAGTTAGAGGGGGAAGGCTTAATGGCCATTGCTGTGCTGTTTATCAGCGTTAGGGTCAAGTTTGGCGCGCGCGGCTTCGGCTGCCGCCATGACTCGCTCCGGTGTGGCTGGGGTGTCCAGAGGTATCGCCTGGGTGTATCCGTTTAGGCTGGCCAAGCCGTCACGCAGTGCCGCCCATACCGACATACCAAGCATGAAAGGCGGTTCGCCCACGGCCTTGGAACGATAGATGCTGGCCATGGAGTTGGGGTGGCCTTCCATTAAGGAGGTATTGAAAGTGGCGGGTAGGTCGCCGTAAGTAGGAATCTTGTAGGTCGCGGGGCCATTGGAAATCAGTTGGCCTTTATTATTCCATTTCAGCTCTTCACTAGTTAACCAGCCCATCCCCTGAATAAAACCACCTTCGACCTGGCCGATATCGATAGCCGGATTCAGGGAGTCACCCACGTCGTGGAGAATATCGACACGCTCTACCAAGTATTCGCCGCTCAAAGTATCGATTGAAACTTCGGCCACCGCCGCACCAAAGGCATAGTAGTAGAAAGGGCGTCCATTGCCGGTGGCGCGGTCATAATGGATCAGTGGGGTAGCGTAAAAGCCTTTTTCCGAGAGTGAGATGCGCGATAGATAAGCGGCTTGAACCAGCTCTCCCCAAGCGATGCGGCGTTCACTTTCGCCAAAGCCGGCTATTAAATAACCCTCTTTGATGTGGATGGTTTCTCGATCGAGATGGTAGTGCTCGGCGGCAAAGTCATAAAGGCGTGTTTTTAGTTTGAGTGCCGCATCGCGCGCCGCCTGGCCATTGAGATCGGCGCCGCTGGAGGCGGCGGTGGGAGAGGTGTTAGGCACCTTGTCGGTACGCGTGGCGGTGATGCGCACGCTATCAAGATCCAACCCAAGCTCACGCGCCACTACTTGGCAAATCTTGGTGTGCAGCCCCTGGCCCATCTCGGTGCCGCCATGGTTGATCATGACGCTGCCGTCGGTATAGACGTGAAGAAGCGCGCCCGCTTGGTTGAGGTGCTGGGCGGTGAAGGAAATGCCGAATTTTACCGGGGTCAACGCCAAACCTTTGCGAATGACGGGGCTCTTGGCGTTGAACTCTCGGATTGCCCGGCGCCGCTGCCAGTAGTCGCTAGAGGTTTCGAGTTGTTCAACCAGCTCATGCAGTAGAACGGTCTGATCCACCGTCTGGCCATAATGCGTCGTGTTGCGGCCGTCGCGGTAAAAGTTGCGCTTGCGTATCGTCAGCGGATCTTCGCCCAGACGGCGAGCGATATCCTCCATTGCCGCTTCGATAACCATCATGCCTTGGGGGCCGCCGAAGCCGCGGAAAGCTGTGTTAGAGGCCGTGTTGGTTCGCGCTCGATGCCCTGTAACGCGGACGTCACCAAGCGAATAGGCGTTATCCGAGTGGAACATAGCGCGATCAACAATGGCGTCGGAAAGGTCGGGTGAATAGCCACAGTCGCCGATTACATTGATATCGCCACCCAGAATCACGCCCTGAGCATCGACGCCAAGGCGGTAGTCGTTATGAAAAGGGTGGCGCTTGCCGGTGACGCGCATGTCATCGACCCGCGGTAAGCGGAAGCGGCAGCTGCGCCCGGTTCGTCTAGCGATTAGGGCGGCTAGGCAAGCCCAGGGAGAAGCCTGTGTTTCCTTGCCGCCGAAACCGCCCCCCATGCGGCGAGTCTCGACGGTAACGGCATGGAAGGGAATACCGAGCACCTCGGCAACCAGTTTCTGCGTCTCGCTAGGATGCTGGTTGGAGGTGTGAATCATAACGCCTTCGTCTTCGCTGGGATGAGCGACGCAGGCTTGCCCTTCCAAGTAGAAGTGTTCCTGGCCACCGACAAACTGTTTGCCAGCAACGACAATGGCAGCGTCGGCAAAGGCTTTTTCCCAGTCTCCACTGATCTGCTGATGAGTAGGGCGTACCAGATCGCCCGCGTTGGCGGCAGCAACGGGGTCGAGGCTTGCTGGGCGCTCTTCGATCTCGATAATTGCCTTTTCGACTGCTTGACGAGCCGCACGATGGCTGTCGGCCGCCACGGCGAATAGCACTTGGCCCGCGTAGAGCACTTCGCCGTCAGCCATGATGGGGTCCCCTGGGAAAACAGGGCCAATATCGGTATGGCCTGGCACGTCTGCCACGCTAATAACATCGACCACGCCCGGAGCAGACTTTACCGCTTCCAGATCCATGCGGGTAATACGACCGTGGGCGACAGACGACAGTCCCGCCGCTAAGTGGAGAGCATTGGCCGGAAGGGCTAGATCATCAATATAAGCCGCGCGTCCGGTGACATGCTTGATGGCACTTTCGTGATTGGCCGAGGTGCCAGAAAAAAAACGGCCGGTATGTTGTGCTGGCTGAATTGCTTTCTGCTCAGGCTGTGGTGCTGGCAGATCAGTGAGCGTACGCATGGAGCATCACCTCCTGAGTGTGTGGTTGAGCGTGGGTAGACGATTCGATGACCAGACGCAGGCGTTCAAGTAGCGCACTCGCTGAGCGCGTACGGTAGTCAGCGCTGCCCCGGACATCGCTCATCGGTGAAAAGTCATTTGCGAGCGCTTGGCGTGCAGCCTCGAATACGCTTGGTGAGGGGGGATTTCCTTCGAGAGCCGCTTCGGCCCCACGGGCTCGTGCAGGTATACCGGCCATGCCACCGAAGGCCAGGCGTACATCGCGTAAGCACCCATCTTCCAGGTGCCAGGCAAAAGCACCCAGCACGGCAGAAATGTCATCTTCGCGCCGCTTAGAGAGTTTCCATACTTTCAACTGGCGGTCTGTTTGCGGGGCTGGGATGAAAACCGCGCTTAACACTTCATTGTCAGCCAGGTCGGTCTTTTTGTAGTCGATGAAAAAGTTGCTGGCGGCAATCTCACGGGAGCCGTTAGGGCCTGCAAGGCGAAGCTGTGCATCAAGAGCCAGCAGCACCGGCGGGGTGTCGCCGATGGGGGATGCATTAGCAACGTTGCCACCCAAGGTGCCGCGGTTGCGTACTTGTGCCGAGCCTAGGCGGTGCAGAAGATGAGCAAAGGTTGGATATTCACTCTCGAGTAGGGGTTCCAGGCGCGCATAGGTGACGGCTGCTCCGATCCACCAGCCGGGGCGTCCGCTCGCATCCTGGCCCTGTTCAATTTGCTGCAGCTCACTTACGCGAGTGGTATCGATAAGCCGTGGTAAGTCCTTCAGCTGTTGGGTGACTTCAAGCCAAAGGTCGGTGGCACCCGCAACGAAGCGTGCTTCTGGATGGGCTGCGCGTAGGCGTACTAGGTCATTCAACTGGCGAGGTTGATGGAAACGGCTGCTGGTTTCGTCCAGGTTAGTCTCGTGCTGATTATCTGGCAGATCATTCAGTGTGGCATCTAACCAGAGAGGACGATGACCATCGATACTGTTCATTGCTAGTGCCGCATCGCGAATGGGGCGATAGCCTGTGCAGCGACACAGGTTACCGCCAAGTGCGGCTTCAAGGCGCTGAGGGCTAAAGGGAGCGGCAAGCGGGTTAGTGTGTTGCTCTTCGTGCAGTGTGAACAGTGACATCACAATGCCAGGCGTGCAAAAGCCGCATTGGCTGCCATGGCATTCAACCATGGCTGCTTGGGCGGGATGTAGGTATTGCTGGTCGTCAGCGAGGCCTTCGACGGTGACTAAGTGGCGGCCTTGGAGCTGGTGAGCGGGCATGATGCAGGCGTTGGCGCTGTGGTAGCGAAGCTCGCCATTGGCATCGGGTGCTCCGATAGCTACCGTGCAAGCGCCACAATCACCCGATGCGCAACCTTCCTTGGTGCCGGTCAGGTGTAGCTGCTCTCTTAGTAGTTCCAGAACGCTAAGGTGAACATCCGCCGCAACGCGGTGCGGTTGCCCATTGAGGTGAAATGTAATCATAGTTCTACCCGTTATGTTGTTATTGGTTGCTTAATTGCTGTCCGATCGGTCTGTTAGTGCGTGAGAAACGGGGTATTTCTTGGTGACTCGGCATGAGAGGAGTCGGCTATTGTGCTGTCAGTAGCATCACCACCGCTAACAGTGCGGAGACCCACATAGCTGGCTTAATCTCATTCAGCTTGCCGGTAGCAAGCCGGATGAGTACAAAGCTGATAAAGCCGAAGGCAATACCCAGGGTGATGGAGTACGTCAGCGGCATTAAAATGATGGCCAGAAATGCGGGGAAAGCTTCATCGAGACGGTTCCAGCCAATTTTTCCAATCGGTGCCATCATGAACAGCCCTACCAAAACAAGAGCTGGAGCAGTTGCGATGCTGGGAACTAGGGACAGCAACGGCGAGAGAAACAGAAAAGGCAGAAATAACACGCCAATAACGACTGCCGTGAGCCCTGTGCGGCCGCCTTGGGCAACGCCAGCACCGGATTCGATAAAGGTTTGCGCCGCGCTGGTGCCGAGGGGAGCCGCGATCATCGATGCGAAAGCATCCACCGTCATGGAGCGCTTGAGGTTGCGTGGGTTACCGTTGGCATCCTTAAGGTCAGCAGACTCGGATAGCGCCATAAAGCAAGACAGTGAGTCGAAGAAGTTCGTAAATAGCATCACGAAAATGAACGGCAGGTAAGCGACCTTGAGGGCGCCTAGAATATCGACCTTCATGACTGCCGAAAAATCCGGCCAGGCGGCTAGGCCTTGCCAAGCGACCAATACGTCGTCACTCCACAGCCGCCCCATAGGGGCTGCCAGCAGAGTGGTTAGGGCGATGCCTAAGATCAAAGCGCCATTGAAGCCGCGAATGACCAATATCGCAGTTACTATTAGGCCAATAAAGAAGGTTATTAGGCTTGCGTTTAGATCACCAAGGCTAACAAGGGTCGCTGGGTTGGCGACGATGAACCCGGCATTTTTGAGCCCAATAAAAGTAATGAATAGGCCTATTCCGCAAGTGATGGCATAGCGCAATGAGGCTGGAATGGCCTCGATGATGGCTTCGCGAACGTTAAACAGAGCCAAAACAGCGAACAGTACGCCTGACCAGAATACGCAGCCTAGAGCAACTTCCCACGACAACCCTGCGCCAAGCACTAGGGTGTAGGTAAACAGCGCATTCATGCCCATTCCGGGAGCAACCAAAATTGGATTGCGGGCATACAAGCCCATGGCCAAGCTACTCAAAAAGCTGATGACCACGGTGGCAGAGAGCGCAGCAGAGAAGGGGATGCCCGCATCAGATAAGATGGCTGGGTTGACCACAATGATATACATCCCAGCTAGAAACGTCGCGATGCCTGCAAGCACTTCGGTCTTCACCGAGGAGCCGCGGCGGCTGACATTGAAGTAATTATCCAGGGTGCTCGTTGGCTGGACGGGTGGGGAGCCGGAATACGGCGTAGGACTTTGTGGCATGACGATATTCTCTTTGTATTTGTTGGGTGAGCTATCGAAAAGCGAGTTTGACCATTTGGTCAAGCCTAGGAAAGAGTAGACAAAAAAACATCCGAAAGGCAACCAAATATATTAATTATGTACACAAAAAAATTTGGGCGACTTCTATCTTCCTCATTTACCGATAGCCCTAAGGCCGTGGCATATTGATTGCATGAGTAAAACTGGGCATGTAGCGTTATTGGTGGTTTTAGGGCTAGCCTAAAGTCGATAAATCCTGTAACATTCCAAAAATTTTGGCCCAGTGGCTGCAAAAAGCAGCAAAATATCTGCAGCGAACGAATTTCTGCAGGGTAAGCACCGCGCTTGTTGCACTGGCCTTAGGTTAAAAACAGTCAGCTAATGCTGCGCCATGGCCACTCGCCACGGAAGAGAACAACAAGCGGGATGAAACCGATTTTTTTTACTATCGGCTTCGTCCCGCTTTTTTACGACCCGACGTTTGCACGCAAACGCCGACAAACCGGATCGCCGAGCCTGCGCCCACAGGCTCCCACCAGCATGGGAGAACTTGTCTTGAATAACCCCGCATTGAGCAAACCCGCGATATTAGCCCTGGAAGATGGCAGCGTGTTTCATGGAATTGCCATTGGCGCGGATGGCGTCACAAGCGGTGAGGTGGTGTTCAATACAGCCATGACCGGCTACCAGGAAATCCTTACGGATCCTTCTTACACCCGCCAAATCGTCACGCTAACTTATCCTCATATCGGCAATACCGGCATTAATTCGGAAGATGTGGAGTCTGCATCGATTGCCGCAGCGGGCCTGGTAATTCGTGATTTACCCTTGCTGGCCAGCAGTTTCCGTTCAGAGCAAAGTCTATCTGACTATCTAAAAAGCCAAAATGTGCTGGGCATTGCGGATATCGATACTCGCCGTTTAACGCGCATTCTGCGTGATAAAGGCGCGCAAAACGGTGCGATTTTGGCGGGTGCAGAAGCAGAGGGCGATGATGCGGTAGCGCGGGCGCGGGCGCTGGCGGCAGCGAAGGCATTTCCCGGGTTGAAAGGCATGGATCTGGCCAAGGAAGTCTCGTGCAAAGAGGCTTACGAATGGACACAAGGCGAGTGGACGTTAGGCGAGGGCTACGCTGATACTACCAAAGGTGAGCGTCCTTACCATGTGGTGGCGTATGACTTCGGTGTGAAATTTAACATCCTGCGTATGCTAGCCGAGCGCGGCTGCCGGTTGACAGTCGTACCGGCACAAACACCTGCTGCTGACGTGTTGGCGATGAATCCGGATGGGATCTTTTTGGCTAACGGCCCGGGTGACCCTGAGCCTTGTGATTACGCCATCAAAGCGATTCAGGACGTATTGGAAACCAATACGCCGGTATTTGGCATTTGCCTTGGCCACCAGTTGCTGGCGCTGGCCTCGGGTGCCAAAACCATCAAGATGGGCCACGGCCACCACGGTGCTAACCATCCGGTGCAGGACTTAGATACCGGCACGGTAATGATTACCAGCCAAAACCACGGCTTTGCTGCCGATGAAGCGACCCTTCCAGCCAACGTGCGTGCCACGCACCGTTCGCTGTTCGATGGCACGCTGCAAGGAATCGAGCGCACTGACCGCCCGGCGTTTAGCTTCCAAGGTCACCCGGAAGCCAGCCCCGGCCCGCGTGATGTGGCGCCGCTGTTTGATCGCTTTATTGCCATGATGCAGGCGCGTCGCTAACGCTGCCCTTGATCGCCGCCATGTAACGCCGTTTTTTGTCGCTCATCGTCACCTATTTTGCGGGAACCGTTATGCCTAAGCGTACCGATATCAACAGCATTCTTATCATTGGCGCTGGCCCGATTGTCATCGGCCAGGCCTGCGAATTCGACTACTCTGGCGCCCAGGCGTGTAAAGCGCTGCGTGAAGAGGGGTTCCGGGTTATTTTGGTTAACTCCAACCCGGCCACCATCATGACTGACCCGGCCATGGCCGATGCTACCTACATCGAGCCGATTACCTGGCAAGCGGTTGAAAAAATTATTGAGGCCGAGCGCCCGGACGCGATCCTGCCCACCATGGGTGGTCAGACAGCGCTCAACTGTGCCCTTGACCTGGAAAAGCATGGCGTACTGGAGAAGTACAGCGTTGAGATGATTGGTGCCAATGCTGATGCGATTAACATGGCTGAAGATCGTGATCTGTTCGATCAAGCCATGAAGCGCATCGGTTTGGAGTGCCCAAAAGCGAAAGTGGCGCACACCATGGACGAGGCCTGGGAGATTCAGGCGGAGCTTGGCTTCCCGACCATTATTCGCCCTTCTTACACCATGGGCGGCTCCGGCGGCGGTGTGGCGTATAACAAAGAAGAGTTCGAAGAGATCTGTACCCGCGGTTTCGAGCTTTCCAATAACCACGAGCTATTGATCGACGAATCGCTGTTGGGTTGGAAAGAGTACGAAATGGAAGTGGTGCGGGATAAGAACGACAACTGCATCATTGTCTGTGCGATTGAGAACTTCGACCCGATGGGGGTTCACACCGGCGACTCGATTACTGTTGCGCCAGCGCAAACGCTGACCGACAAAGAGTACCAAATCATGCGTGACGCCAGCCTCGCGGTACTGCGCGAGATTGGTGTGGAAACCGGCGGTTCCAACGTGCAGTTTGGCATGGACCCGAAAACCGGCCGCCTGGTGGTTATCGAGATGAACCCACGGGTATCGCGTTCATCGGCGCTGGCATCTAAGGCCACAGGTTTCCCGATTGCCAAAATCGCCGCAAAACTGGCGGTGGGTTACACCTTAGATGAGCTACAAAACGACATTACCGGTGGCCGCACTCCTGCATCGTTCGAGCCATCAATTGACTATGTCGTCACTAAGATTCCGCGCTTTACCTTCGAGAAATTCCCGCAGGCAAACGACCGCCTGACCACCCAGATGAAGTCGGTGGGCGAGGTGATGGCGATTGGCCGTACGTTCCAAGAATCGCTGCAGAAAGCGCTGCGCGGCCTGGAAACCGGTAACGATGGCCTTGATCCGATTATCACTGATTTCACGCCAGACAATATGGCGATTATTCAGGGCGAGCTGCAGGCTGCCGGTGCCGAGCGTATTTTTTATGTGGCTGACGCCATGCGCTCTGGAATGAGCATTGATGAGGTCTTTGCGCTCACCAATATCGACCCTTGGTTCCTGGTTCAGTTGGAAGACCTAGTGTTGACGGAAAATGCCGTCGCCAAGCGCGCCCTGGCCGATTTTTCTGCTCGCGAGCTTTATCAGCTTAAGCGCAAAGGCTTTGGTGATGCACGTCTAGCCAAGCTGTTGGGTGTATCTGAAAAAGAGTTTCGTAAAACACGCCAGGCAGCGGGTATTCGTCCGGTTTATAAACGTGTCGACACCTGTGCTGCGGAATTTGCTTCAGACACTGCTTATATGTACTCCACCTATGAAGAGGAGTGCGAGGCAGATGTCTCGGATCGCCAGAAAATTATGGTGCTTGGCGGTGGTCCGAACCGTATTGGTCAAGGTATCGAGTTCGATTACTGCTGCGTTCATGCCGCCTTCGCCATGCGTGATGATGGCTATGAAACCATCATGGTCAACTGTAACCCAGAAACGGTTTCTACCGACTACGACACCTCTGATCGCCTCTACTTCGAGCCGGTAACGCTGGAAGATGTGTTGGAAATTGCTGACAAAGAGAAGCCGGTGGGGGTGATTGTCCAGTTCGGTGGTCAAACCCCGCTGAAGCTTGCCCGTGAGCTAGAGGCAGCAGGCGTGCCGATTATCGGTACCACGCCAGACGCTATTGATCGCGCTGAAGATCGCGAGCGCTTCCAGGTGATGATCGACAAGCTAGGTCTGAAGCAGCCGCCCAATGCCACTGCCCGCAGCTTTGAAGAGGCGTTTTCCAAGGCGGAGGCCATTGGCTACCCGTTAGTGGTGCGTCCTAGCTACGTGCTAGGTGGGCGGGCGATGGAGATCGTTTATGATGCCTCCGAGCTTGAGAGCTACATGACCAATGCGGTGAAGGTGTCTAATGACTCACCTGTCCTGCTTGACCACTTCTTGAGTGCTGCGATCGAGATTGATATCGACGCTGTATCGGACGGCCAGCAGGTGGTGATCGGCGGCATTATGCAGCACGTTGAGCAAGCGGGTGTTCACTCTGGTGATTCCGCCTGTGCGCTGCCGCCTTACTCGCTGCCTGCCGACGTGCAGGATGAAATGCGCGAGCAGGTCAAGAAAATGGCCGTTGAACTGGGTGTTAAAGGCCTGATGAACGTGCAGTTGGCATGGCAGGATGGCGAGATTTATGTCATTGAGGTTAATCCTCGTGCGTCGCGTACCGTGCCGTTTGTGTCTAAGTGCATCGGCACTTCGTTGGCGCAGATCGCTGCGCGCTGCATGGCGGGTAAAACTCTGGCCGAGCAGGGCTTTGAGCGCGAAATTATCCCGCACTTCTATAGCGTGAAAGAGGCGGTCTTCCCGTTCAACAAGTTCCAGGGTGTTGACCCGATTCTGTCGCCCGAGATGAAGTCGACAGGCGAGGTAATGGGCTCTGGCGAGACCTTCGCAGAAGCGTTCTTTAAAGCGCAGTTGGGCGCTGGCGAAGCCATTCCAGCATTGGATGGCGACCGTAAAGCATTCCTCTCGGTGCGCGAGCCTGACAAGCAGGGGATTATCGAAGTAGCGCGTTCTCTGCTAACATTAGGCTTCACATTATGTGCAACGCGCGGTACAGCAGCGGCGCTTGAAGCAGCTGGACTGGACGTGGAGCACGTCAATAAAGTCTACGAAGGCCGTCCCCATATCGTCGATCTGCTGAAGAACGACGAAATCGCCTACATCGTTAACACGACTGAAGGTCGTCAGGCTATTAACGACTCTTCAATAATTCGCCGTACTGCTCTCGCGCGCAAGGTGCCCTATGCGACCACCTTGGCGGGCGCTAATGCTGTTTGCATGGCGCTTGAGTACGGTAGGGAGATTACGGTGCGGCGCCTTCAGGATCTGCATGCAGGAGCAAGTCAATGAACAAGGTCCCGATGACGGTAGCGGGAGAAAAAAGTCTTCGCGAAGAGCTGAATCACTTGAAGGGCGAAGCCCGCCCTCAAGTTATTGCTGCTATTGCTGAAGCGCGTGAGCATGGCGATCTCAAGGAGAACGCTGAGTATCACGCCGCTCGTGAGCAGCAAGGATTTATTGAAGGCCGTATCCAGGAAATTGAAAGCAAACTTTCAGGCGCGCAGGTAATCGACGTTACTAAACTGCCAAAGACCGGCAAGGTGATCTTTGGGGTTACCGTTTCTCTGCTGAACCTGGATAGCGACGCCAACGTCACCTACCGCATTGTTGGTGAAGACGAGGCCAATATTAAAGAGGGACGCATTTCTGTGACCTCGCCTATCGCCCGGGCGTTGATCGGCAAAGAAGAAGGCGATGTAGTGGTGGTAAAAACACCTGGCGGCGATGTTGAGTACGAAATTGAGAGCGTGGAGCATCTCTGATTGACTGCTGTGACGCAGGGCAGGCGTCTTAATGGCGCCTGTCATCCAGGCACACAAAAAAGGCCCGTGACGGTGGCGTCGCGGGCCTTTTTACATCTCACCTTGTTTAACGAACCACGTGGGGATTAATGCCGTCCGTGGTGGTTTTCAAACCGCGTGATGTTGGAAAGCTTGGGGTTTACCTTCGGGTTGCGGCGATAGAGTAGCGCCATTTTGCCAATGGTTTGTACTAGCTCGGCGTGACTATCGGCGACTAGCTCATTGAGCGCCGCGACGCGGTCTTCCCGCTCTGGAATAGCGAGCTTCACTTTGATGAGCTCGTGATCGTTGAGCGCGCGGCTGAGTTCTGCGAGCAAATTTTCGGAGACGCCGTTCTCAGAAACGGTGACCACTGGATTGAGGTGGTGGCCAATGCTACGAAATGCTTTCTTTTGTGCCTGTGACAAGCTCATGGTATCTTGCGGTATCCCGGTTAGCGCTTAACGCTCCATCTTACGGTGAAATGCCGTTAAGTGAAAGCAATCGCTTGAATGCGCCCATCTCTTATTCCAGCGTTAGATTCCCACATGCAGCAAAAGCCCCCAAGCCGTAAACACTCAGTAAGCAAGACCAGCAACAACTGGAAGAAAGAACATTTCGACGATCAGTACGTAAAGCAGCGCTGGCAAGATGGCTATCGCTCCCGTGCTAGCTACAAGCTGCTTGAGCTTGATGAAAAGGATAAACTGTTTCTCCCAGGCATGACGGTGATTGATCTTGGCGCCGCCCCAGGAGGGTGGAGTCAAATTGCCGCAGAAAAGGTAGGGCCTGAGGGTGTCGTGATAGCGTCAGACATATTAGAGATGGATGCCCTAGCTGGCGTTGACTTCATCCAGGGCGATTTTACTGAAGAGAGCGTGCTTAACGCGATTCTTGAACGTCTAGGAAATCGACAGGTAGACCTTGTGATGTCCGATATGGCCCCCAATATGAGTGGTATGGCGGCTATTGATCAGCCACAGGCAATGTACCTCGTTGAACTCGCTTTGGAGCTTGCGCGAGAAACGCTACCCCCTGGCGGGCGTTTTCTGGCTAAGGTATTTCAAGGCGAAGGATTTGATACCTATTTGAAAGAGCTCCGAAGTAGCTTTGATCGTGTTGTGACTCGCAAGCCGGATGCTTCGAGGGCGCGCTCGCGGGAAGTCTATTTTTTAGCGGAAGGATTTCGAGGCTAGTGAGACGTGGCCCTGTGCTCGTTGGTAAGTGCGAGCGTGTAGACGCTGTGAGTAATAGCAAAGATTTATCACCACGATTGCCAGACAGGCAGGCGTAAATTGTGTCACATTATGCACATTGGACGAGCGTGACACAGATGGCCCAAAGCAAAATGTGCTTTGGCAATGGTTGAACGTTAAGCTCTAGTGTAAGGTCTGAGTATTGACGGTTAACTGACGGATTCTTGTAATGAGGGTAGCCCCTTGAACGATATGGCGAAGAACCTGATTCTGTGGTTGGTCATCGCGGCCGTTCTACTGACAGTGTTCAACAATTTCAGTACGGAAAGCGCACCGCAAACCACCAACTACTCTCAGTTTGTGCAGCAGGTGCAAAATCAGCAGGTACGTAGTGTCACGATTGATGGCTATACCATCATTGGTGAGCGTACGGACGGCTCTCAGTTCCAGACTATCCGCCCGTCGGCGGAAGATCCTAAGCTGATGGATGATCTGCTCAGCAACAACGTGACTGTTGTGGGTAAAGAGCCGGAGCAACAAAGCATCTGGACGCGCTTGCTGATTGCGAGCTTCCCGATTCTGCTCATTCTGGCTATCTTTATGTTCTTTATGCGCCAGATGCAGGGTGGGGCCGGTGGCGGTAAAGGCGGCCCAATGAGCTTTGGTAAGTCGAAAGCCAAGCTGCTTTCTCAAGATCAGATCAAGACAACATTTGCTGATGTTGCCGGCTGCGATGAAGCGAAAGAAGAAGTTGAAGAGCTCGTCGACTTCCTGCGTGATCCTACTAAGTTCCAGCGTTTGGGTGGCACAATCCCACGCGGTGTATTGATGGTGGGGCCGCCGGGAACTGGTAAAACGCTGCTAGCCAAATCGATCGCCGGCGAAGCTAAAGTACCGTTTTTCTCTATCTCCGGTTCAGACTTTGTTGAAATGTTTGTCGGCGTTGGTGCCTCGCGCGTTCGTGACATGTTTGAGCAAGCCAAGAAGCAAGCGCCCTGCATTATCTTTATTGATGAAATCGATGCCGTTGGCCGTTCGCGCGGTGCTGGCATGGGTGGTGGCAATGATGAGCGTGAGCAGACACTCAACCAATTACTGGTAGAGATGGATGGCTTTGAAGCTAACGAAGGTGTCATCGTTATTGCGGCCACTAACCGCCCTGACGTTCTTGATCCTGCGCTGCTGCGTCCGGGGCGTTTCGACCGCCAAGTAACGGTTGGGCTGCCGGATATTCGTGGCCGTGAACACATTCTGGGTGTTCACTTGCGTAAAGTGCCGCTGGCGGATGATGTCAAGCCGCAGGTGATTGCACGTGGTACGCCAGGCTTCTCTGGTGCGGACCTTGCGAACTTGGTGAATGAGGCTGCGCTGTTTGCAGCCCGCCGTAACAAGCGCTTGGTTTCCATGGAAGAGTTGGAACTTGCTAAAGACAAAATCATGATGGGCGCTGAGCGCAAATCGATGGTTATGACCGATAAAGAGAAGCTCAATACGGCCTATCACGAATCAGGTCACGCCATTATTGGCTTGATCGCGCCTGAGCATGATCCTGTTTACAAAGTGACAATCATCCCGCGTGGCCGTGCGCTAGGCGTTACGATGTTCTTGCCGGAAGAGGATCGCTACAGCCTGTCTCGCCAGCAGATTCTCAGTCAGATTTGCTCGCTGTTTGGTGGACGTATCGCCGAAGAGATGACGCTAGGGGCTAACGGTGTGACAACGGGTGCCTCAAACGATATCAAGCGTGCCACTGAGCTTGCCCATAACATGGTTGCTAAGTGGGGGCTGTCGAATGAAATGGGCCCGATCATGTACGACGAGGATGAGTCTCACCAGTTCCTTGGCGGCCCTGGTCAGGGTGGCGGTAAGCTAAAATCTGGCGAAACAACGTCTCGTCTCGATAAAGAAGTACGCAAGATTATTGACGAGTGTTACGAGCAGGCGCGTCAGATTCTGGAAGATAATCGCGACAAGCTAGACGCGATGGCCGAAGCGCTGATGAAGTACGAAACCATCGATTCTGATCAGCTGAAAGATATCATGGAGGGGCGTGATCCGCGTCCGCCAGAAGGCTGGAACGACGGTGACTCATCTGGCGGCGGCACACGTGTTAGCGACGACAAGCCCGAAGAGAAGGCTGGGGAAAAGACTGACGATGTGTCTGGCGACGATGGTGAAGAAGATGATGACGAGCCACGCCGTCGCCCTTCTGATCCGTTGGGTGGCCCCGCAGGTCCTTAACGTGTTCGAGTGTTAGCGATGTTAGCAAAGGCGCCCCATATCGGGGCGCCTTTTTGTTATGCTGTGATGCAATTGTAAACACGTTTTTTTAGTAGGCCGTAGCATGAAACCGATAGTTGACTCTTCATCGCCTTTACGGGCAGCGGATGGCGCATATCACCTGCGCTGTGGGCGCCATGCATTAGATCTTTCGTTTCCCCGAGTGATGGGTATTTTGAATGTTACGCCGGACTCTTTCTCTGATGGCGGGCAGCACATTGGCCTAGATAGCGCGCTGCACCGAGCTGAACAAATGTTGGCGGAAGGTGCTGCGATGATTGACGTAGGCGGGGAGTCGACAAGGCCAGGGGCTAGCCCTGTATCAGAGCAAGAAGAGTTAGACCGAGTGGCGCCTGTGGTTGAAGCATTAGTGCTCGAGCTAGATGCGCTGGTGTCAGTGGATACCAGTAGCCCTGCCGTTATGCGAGAAGTAAGCGCGCTTGGTGCCGGTATGATTAACGATGTGCGAGCGCTAGAGCGTGAGGGGGCGTTGGGCGCTGCAGCAAGCACGGGCTTGCCGGTGTGCTTAATGCATCGCCAGGGCGAGCCTCAAGATATGCAGCAGTCGCCCTATTACGGTCAGCCAGTTGAGCGAGTGGTTGCCGACTATCTGGCTGAGCGGATAGCCGCGTGTGAATCCGCTGGAATTCGCCGAAGTCGTCTGTTGGTCGATCCGGGTTTTGGTTTTGGCAAAACCATTGAACATAACCTGCGCTTGCTGAAGTATATGGATGAGCTTCAGGCGCTGGAGTTGCCGCTGCTAGTCGGGATGTCGCGGAAAAGCATGATTGGTAAAGTGCTGGGTCGCCCGGTGGAGGAGCGTTTGGCCGGCGGTTTAGCGTTAGCAGCCATGGCGGTTGAGCGGGGCGCCAATATTTTGCGTGTGCATGATGTGGGGCCCACGGTAGATGCCGTTAATATGGCATGGGCGGTACTCCAGGAGGGTTGCGAGTCGCCGCTTAATAAGGAGATAACGCCATGACGCGACGTTATTTTGGTACCGATGGAATTCGCGGCACGGTCGGGCAAGCGCCTATTACTGCCGATTTTATGCTCAAGTTAGGCTGGGCGGTGGGACAGGTGCTGCGCCGTGAAAAAGGCCGTACTCGCGTATTAATTGGTAAAGATACGCGCATCTCTGGCTATATGTTTGAATCAGCCCTGGAGGCGGGGCTATCTGCCGCAGGTGTCGATGTTGCGTTGTTGGGGCCAATGCCTACGCCGGGGATCGCTTATCTAACGCGTACCTTCCGCGCCGACGCTGGGATTGTGATTTCCGCGTCTCATAACCCGTTTGACGATAACGGCATTAAGTTTTTCTCTGCCGAAGGTAAAAAGCTGCCCGACGAGGTTGAGGATCGTATTGAGACGATGCTTGATGCGCCTCTGACAACGGCGAGCGCGGCTCAGTTGGGTAAAGCGACGCGTATTGACGATGCTGCGGGGCGCTATATCGAGTTCTGTAAATCGACGCTACCTGATCGGCTCAGCTTGCATGGTCTAAAAGTGGTATTGGATTGTGCTCATGGGGCGACCTACCACATTGCACCAAACGTGTTTCGTGAGCTAGGCGCTGATGTCAGTGTGATTGGCTCCTCCCCTGATGGGTTGAATATTAATCACCAGGTGGGGTCTACCCATCCCGCAGCGCTGCGTGCAGCGGTGATCCAGCAAGGCGCTGATTTAGGCATTGCCTTTGATGGTGATGGAGATCGAGTACTGCTGGTAGATGCCGATGGCCGTGAGGTGGATGGCGACGATATTCTTTATCTAATTGCCCGAGACCGTCACGAGCGGGGGCTTCTCGAGGGCGGCGTAGTAGGCACTCTGATGAGTAACTTTGGGCTTGCTATGGCGCTGGAGCGGCTGGGAATTCCTTTTCAGCGCGCGAAAGTGGGTGATCGCTTTGTCATGGAAGTGATGGCTGCCAACGGCTGGGAGCTGGGAGGCGAATCGTCAGGTCATATTGTATGTGGCCATGTTCAAACCACAGGCGATGGGATTGTTTCAGCGTTGCAAGTGTTAGCGTTGATGGTGCGAGAACAAAAGCCGCTGCTGTCTCTCTTGAAGGGGTTGGAAAAGGTGCCTCAGTCGCTGGTTAACGTCAGGCTGCCTGGGAACACCAATGCAAAAAATGTCATGACGGCAAAGCCACTACTTGACGCGGTGGCTGCCCTTGAGGCTGAGCTGGGTGACCAAGGTAGAGTGTTGCTGCGGCCGTCGGGTACTGAGCCGCTAATCCGAGTGATGGTGGAAGGGCGGGCTCACCTGGACGTTGACCGTCTAGCGCATAAACTTGCCGATCAGGTCCAGACGTTGCTTGGCTAGCTTGGTCAATGTGTTTGATAGACGAGCATGCTTGCCACTCCCTCAACTAACTAACCTGTATAACAGCGGTTGTCTTGACAAGGCCGCTCCTATACCATTTCGCTCCACCTTGAGTGAGGATAATCGATGCGTACGCCATTAATTGCCGGTAACTGGAAAATGAACGGCTCCACGGCGTTGGTTCAAGCGTTTGGAGACGCCTTTACCGCGTCCAAACTGCCTAATGATATCGACGTTGTAGTTATTCCGCCGTTTCCTTATTTGGAGGCGGCGCGAAGTGCTTTCCAAAATACGCCGTTACAGTTAGGGGCGCAGACGCTCAATCCACAGCATTCAGGTGCGCATACGGGTGAGATTAGCGGGCGTATGCTTAAAGAGTTTGATGTGGCCTATGTGCTGGTTGGTCACTCTGAGCGTCGCCAGCTATACAAAGAAGGTGATGAGCAGGTGTTTGACCGTTTGGTAGCCGCACTTGATGTCGGCATCACGCCGATTCTGTGTGTTGGTGAAACCCTGGAAGAGCGCGACTCCGGTAGCACGATGGAGGTTGTTTTGCGCCAAGTTGGCTATGCAATGGCGCGTTTAGAGCCGGCACAGCGTCTTAAGGTTGTGATTGCCTATGAACCCGTCTGGGCAATTGGGACAGGCCGCACAGCCACGCCGGAACAGGCTCAGGAAGTAATGGCCGGTATTCGTGCTTACCAGGCCGGGTTTGATAAAACGCTAGCTGAGCAGCTTAAGCTGCTTTACGGCGGTAGCATGAATGCAAGCAATGCGGCTGAGCTGCTCGCTCAGCCGGATATCGACGGCGGTTTAGTGGGGGGTGCTTCGCTCAAAACCGACGATTTCTACGCCATTTGTCAGTCAGCAGGATAATTCCATGCAAATGCAAGTTGCAATTCTTATGGTTCACGTGGTGATTGCGATCGCCTTGGTTGTGCTCATCCTGCTTCAGCAGGGTAAAGGTGCCGAAGCGGGTGCCTCCTTTGGTGGAGGAGCATCGCAAACTGTGTTTGGTTCGCGGGGTAGCGGTAACTTTTTGTCTCGCGCAACGGGGTTTTTAGCGGCCGGTTTTTTCGTTACTTCAATGGCATTGGCTTACTTTGCGACCCAGGCAGGGCAGGCGCCTGAAGCGGGCATTCCCGACTCTCGGCTAATTGAGCAGCAGCGCAACATCCCAACGCTTGACGATAGCCCTGCAAGTATGGATAATACCGCGCCAGTGCTAGAGGAAAGCAGCGAGTAACATATTGATACTGCTTTTTTTAGCCTCCCCTGTTGCCGAAGTGGTGGAATTGGTAGACACGCTATCTTGAGGGGGTAGTGACCGTATGGTCGTGCGGGTTCAAGTCCCGCCTTCGGCACCATCTGTTTTGCTGGTTTACCAGCTTCCCAGAGTTATTTTGTCAAATAGGCTTGATTAGAAAGCTATTGTCAAAAGAGTAGGGATTGGCACCTAAGACGAAAAATGCACTTGAAAAGAAAGGTTGACGAAAGTGGTTCAAGTGTCTATTATCGTCGACCTAGATTGATGCGGGGTGGAGCAGTCTGGTAGCTCGTCGGGCTCATAACCCGAAGGTCATCGGTTCAAATCCGGTCCCCGCTACCATTTACTAGTAACATGTTAATTGCCTGAAAAGTCTTGATGTTAGTTAGTCTTGATGCTGGTTGGGTAAGGGCAAAAGCCAAGTCATGTTATTAGATGGTATTACAGGTTTCTTTCGAAAAGCCCCTTCCTGTGAAGGGGCTTTTTGTTAGTAGCTTTTCGAGAGCCAAGAGTGTCTCCACAGCGGATGTCTTCCGAATTGCCAGAGACACATTTCCGGGTAACGCCAATCAGCCACCTAGCTTTTCATTCAACTCCTGGCCAGGTGCCTGATGCAACGGCTATAGGAGCTTTGTCTGTGGCCACAAAACACGCTGCGCTTCACGCGCTGATCGAACCTGTCGTAGCCGCCATGGGTTTTGAGCTATGGGGTATCGACCATCTTTCCCAGGGCAAGCATTCGCGGCTGGTGATTTATATCGAACGCGAAAGTGGCGTCAGCGTGGAAGACTGCGCTGATATTAGTCGCCAAGTCAGTGCCGTTATGGATGTGGAAGATCCCATTCCTGGCGAATACCGCTTGGAAGTCTCGTCGCCTGGTATGGCACGTCCCTTGTATACCCTGGATCAATTTATTCGTTATCAAGGTCACCACGTTGCGCTCAAGTTGCGCGTGGCCTTTGATGGACGGCGTAAATATCAAGGCCTTCTCGCTGGTGTCGAAGGCGACGAGGTTCTGCTACAGCTGGATGGCGAAGAGTACTGTTTTCCAATCGAAAGCATCGATTCTGCGCACGTCGTCCCGCAATTCGACGAATAAACGGGTGGCGGCTTCCGGCAGGCTGCCGGGATGATGCACAAAAGGACAGGTTTTCTGGCGAGGCAAACGCATGAGTAAAGAAATTTTAATGGTCGTGGACGCGATCTCTAACGAAAAAGGCGTCCCCCGCGATGTTATTTTTGAGGCGGTTGAAGCCGCGTTAGCTAGCGCGTCACGCAAGCGTTTTGATCAGGAAGAAGCCAATGTGCGCGTTCATATCGACCGCCGCACGGGCGACTACGATACGTTCCGCTACTGGACCGTTGTCGAAGATGACGAATTTGAAACACCTGATTATGAAATTAAACAGACCATCGCTGAGCAGCGTGATCCGCCGCTGAAACTAGGCGATGTAGTTGAGACAAAGATTGAAAATGCCGTATTTGGCCGTATCGCTGCGCAAACTGCCAAGCAGGTTATCGTGCAGAAGGTACGTGAAGCCGAACGCGCTGAAGTGGTTCGCCAGTACGCTGACCGCGAAGGCGAGTTGGTGGCAGGCATTGTCAAGAAAACCACGCGTGATGGATTGATTATCGACCTGGGTGAAAACGCTGAAGCGTTCTTGCCGCGTAACGAGATGATCCACGGTGAGCGCTACCGCATGAATGAGCGGGTACGCGCCCTGCTAGTCAAAGTTGATCCAGACGCACGTGGGGCGCAGCTACAGCTGTCGCGCACCTGTCCTGAGTTCATCATTGAGCTGTTTAAAATTGAAGTGCCGGAAATTGCTGAGCAGCTGATTGAAATCAAAGGGGCGGCGCGCGACCCTGGCTCGCGGGCCAAAATCGCCGTTAAAACCAACGACCGCCGCATCGATCCTGTTGGGGCGTGCGTTGGTATGCGTGGTTCTCGCGTACAGGCAGTGTCATCAGAGCTGCAAAATGAGCGTGTCGATATTGTGCTGTGGGACGACAACCCTGCGCAGCTGGTGATAAATGCCATGGCACCTGCTGATGTGGCATCTATCCTGGTTGACGAAGATGCGCACGCCATGGACGTGGCCGTTGCTCAAGACAATCTGGCTCAGGCCATTGGTCGTAGCGGCCAGAACGTGCGTTTAGCTTCTGAGCTAACCGGCTGGCGTATTAACGTGATGACCGAAGATGAAGCTGAGTCAAAACGTGAGCAGGAAATTGATAGCCTGGTGGACTCCTTTGTTCAGCATTTGGAAGTGGACGAAGACATTGCCCGCCTATTAGTGGAAGAAGGGTTTACCACCCTGGAAGAAGTTGCCTACGTGCCGCTTGAAGAGATGCTCGAAATCGAAGAGTTCGATGAAGATTTGGTGGAAGAGCTGCGCGCACGAGCGAAAGACGAGCTGCTGACGATGGCCATTGCCTCGGAAGAAGCGCTAGACGGTGCCCAACCGGCAGACGATTTGCTGGGAATGGACGGCATGGAGCGCCACCTGGCCTTCATTCTGGCTAGCCGAGGCATCGTCACCATGGAAGATCTCGCCGAGCAGTCTGTCGACGATCTGGTCGATATCGAGGAGTTGGACGAAGCGCGCGCAGCGGCACTGATCATGACTGCCCGTGCGCCCTGGTTTGAAGACGATGGCGTATCGGATTCGAACACACAGTAAAAGGTCACGGGCTGAGGAGGGTCACTATGTCGGATATGACAGTTAAAGATTTTGCAGTAAAGGTGGGCCGTGATGTGCCCCGCCTATTGGAACAGATGAAAGAAGCCGGTTTAAAACATGCGTCAGAAAGCGACGCAGTGTCTGAAGACGATAAGCAAACGCTGCTCAGCTTTTTGAAAAAAAGCCATGGCGGCGGTGACAGCGATGCTAGCAAAAACCGCATTACGTTGACGCGTAAAACCCGTAGCCGTATTAAAACGGGCGAGCGTGGCAAAACGATTGAAGTGCAGGTGCGTAAGAAAAAAACGTACGTTAAGAGCGCCGAAGAAGATAAGCCGAAAGCGCCTGAGCCTAAGCATTCTGGTCCGCGCCAGTTGGTAGGTGATATGGCGGAAGCGGAAGCGGAGCGTAAAGCTCGCGATATCCGTGAAGCTGAAGAGAAGGCCGCAGCGGCTAAAGCGAAAGCTGCAGAAGATGCTGCACGTAAAGCCGAGGAAGAGAAGGCCAAGGCGAAAGCAGCTGAAGTCCCCGAAATCGCTGTGCCTGAGCTGCAAATCGACGATACCCCGGCATCTGATGATTTGCCGCCTGCGCCGCCGAAAGAAGGCCGCTCGGATCGTCGTACAGCACCGCCTAAAAAGGCAGCGGCGAAGAAAAAAGGCCGTAATGACGATGAGGATCGTGGCGACCGCGAAGAGCGTAAGCGTGGTGGTGGCGGCAAGAAAGTAAAACGTGCCGAGCGTCGCGGCGGTCGTCGTGGTGGTGCCAGTCAGAGTGGCAACGGCAAGCATGCTTTCCAAAAGCCGACCCAGCCGATTATTCGTGAAGTCTCGATTCCTGAGTCGATCAGCGTTGCTGAGTTGGCCGACAAAATGTCGATCAAAGCCAATGAAGTGATCAAGGCCATGTTCAACATGGGCGCGGCCGTGACCATCAACCAAACGATTGACCAAGATACAGCGGCTATCGTTGTGGAAGAGATGGGCCACAAAGTCAAGCTGGTGAAGGACGATGCGCTGGAAACGGAAATGCTGGAAGGCATCTCCTATGAAGGCGAAGAGATCACTCGTTCACCTGTTGTGACCGTGATGGGGCACGTTGACCATGGTAAAACCTCGTTGCTGGACTACATCCGTCGTGCCAAAGTCGCCACGGGCGAAGCAGGCGGTATTACCCAGCACATCGGTGCCTACCATGTGGAAGATGACCACGGCGGTGTGACCTTCCTGGATACGCCTGGTCACGCAGCGTTTACCGCTATGCGTGCCCGCGGTGCGAAAGCGACCGATGTGGTGATCCTGGTGGTAGCCGCTGATGACGGCGTCATGCCGCAAACTATCGAAGCTGTTGAGCACTCGAAAGCTGCCGACGTACCCATGGTCGTCGCGGTGAACAAGATCGATAAACCCCAAGCCGATCCTGATCGCGTAAAAAACGAGCTGTCTCAGCATGGCGTTATCTCGGAAGAGTGGGGGGGCGATACTCAGTTCGTGCATGTCTCAGCGAAGAGCGGTGAAGGTATTGAAGACCTGCTGGAAGCGATCCAGTTGGTGTCAGAAGTCCTTGAACTGAAAGCTGTTCCATCTGCGCCGGGTAAAGGTGTGGTCGTCGAGTCGCGCTTGGATAAGGGGCGTGGTCCAGTCGCCACCGTGCTGGTTCAAAACGGTACGCTGAAGAAGGGCGACATCGTTCTGGCTGGCCTGCACTATGGCCGCGTACGTGCTTTGACCAACGAGCTGGGCAAGCAGGTCGATACCGCCGGTCCTGCCATGCCGGTAGAGATCCAGGGGCTCGACGGCACGCCCGATGCGGGCGATGACTTCATGGTCGTGGCCGACGAGAAGAAGGCCCGAGAAGTAGCCAACTTCCGTCAGGGTAAATACCGCGAAGTGCGCCTGGCGCGTCAGCAGAAGGCCAAACTGGAGAATATGTTCAGCCAGATGGGCCAAGACGAAGTGGCCAAGGTCAATATCGTTCTGAAAGCCGACGTTCAAGGCTCGCTGGAAGCTATCAAAGGTGCCCTAGAAGAGCTTTCCACCGGTGAAGTTGAAGTTGCCGTGGTCTCCTCGGGTGTTGGCGGTATCACCGGTACTGATGCCAACTTGGCGCTTGCTTCTGAGGCCATCGTTGTCGGTTTCAACGTCCGTGCTGATGCGGCTGCTCGTGAAATTATCGAACGTGAAGGTCTGGATCTGCGCTACTACAGCGTCATTTACCACTTGATCGACGAAGTCAAACAGGCCATGAGCGGTATGCTTGCCCCCGAGTGGAAAGAAGAGATCGTGGGTGTGGCCGAAGTGCGTGATGTGTTCCGCGCACCGAAAATTGGTGCAGTGGCTGGCTGTATGGTTGTCGAAGGCACCGTATCTCGCAGCAAGCGTATCCGTGTACTGCGTGACAACGTTGTGATTTACGAAGGCGAACTCGAGTCGCTGCGCCGCTTCAAAGATGACGTTCAGGAAGTGCGTAATGGCATGGAATGCGGCATCGGCGTGAAGAACTACAACGATGTTCAGGTCAACGATAAGATCGAAGTCTTTGACCAAGTGAAGGTCGAGCGCAGCCTGTAAGGCCGCGAGGAGCAATCATGCGCGAATTTAAGCGTACCGACCGAGTCGCTGACCAGCTCCAAAAGGAGCTGGCAGTGCTGATCCAGCGCGAAGTGAAAGACCCGCGTTTGGGCATGGTAACGGTCAGTGGTGTTACCGTTAGTCGTGATCTTGGCTACGCCGATATCTATGTCACCTTATTGGGTGAGCAAGATCCCGCGCGTATCAAAGAAAACCTACAGGTGCTCAAGCGCGCTGGAGGCTTTCTAAGAAGCCAAATTGCCAAACGCATTAAGCTACGTCATGTACCTGAGCTGCGCTTTCATTACGATGAAAGCGTGGTTCGCGGCCAGCACCTCTCATCGCTGATCGACGAAGCGGTTTCAACTGACCGCGCACGTCAACAGGATGATGAAGAGGGTAGCGATAATGACAGTGGTGAGGAGACGCGCTAATGGCACGTCGCCGTCGCGGATTGCCGGTTAATGGCGTACTGCTGCTGGATAAGCCTAAGGGCATTTCCAGCAACCATGCGCTGCAGCGTGTGCGTCGTCTGTTTGAGGCGCAAAAAGCCGGTCATACCGGCACGCTGGACCCTATGGCAACGGGTTTGTTACCGATTTGCCTTGGGGAGGCGACTAAGTTTTCCGCGCATCTGTTAGAAGCCGACAAGATGTATCGCACCCGTGTAGAGCTGGGCGTGATTACAGACACCGGTGATGCCGAAGGTACGGTCATTGAGCGGCGCGAGATCCCCCGTTTAGCGGCTGAGGATGTCGAGTCAGCCCTAGCTCGCTTTCACGGCGAGATTGACCAAGTGCCGCCAATGTATTCGGCATTAAAGCATCAAGGTAAAAAGCTTTATGAGCTTGCCCGTGAGGGTAAGCACGTTGAGCGTGCAGCGCGGCGAGTAAGCGTGTATGATGCGCGGCTGCTTGCTTTCGAGGGCGCCGCCTTTGAAATGGAAGTTAACTGCAGCAAAGGCACGTATATTCGCACCTTGGCTGAAGATATTGGTCATGCGTTGGGCTGTGGTGCCCATATAAGCCAGCTGAGAAGGCTCAAAACAGGGCCCTTTACCAGCGATGCAATGTGGACACTGGAAGACCTTGAAGCGCTGGCAGATCAAGCCACTCGCGAGGCTGAACTAATGCCTGCGGATGTGCTGGTTGATCATTTGCCGTCACTGACGGTAGATGAAACAGCGTATGGGCGTCTTGCACACGGTCAATCGGCGAACTTAGCCGTTGGTGTGCTTGAGCCTGACGCGCTGGCAAGACTTTATTACGCTGAGACGTTTATCGGCCTTGGCGTTGTAAAAGGGGCGCAGGAAGTAGCTCCCAAGCGACTGTTAAGTACCGTCGCTATCTCGTAAAGCGTTGCAAGGACGTAGCGATTTGCGCGAAAATTGTACGTGAAGATGTACGTGAGAAGATAGTTGCATGAGACTGCAAATATGCGTGGTCTCACCCATTCAATTTTAGGCATATTGCTTACTGGAGAGACAGATGGCATTAACCGCTGAGAAGAAGGCCGAGATCGTCAACGAATACGGCCGCGGCGATAACGATACCGGTTCCCCTGAAGTTCAGGTTGCACTGCTGAGCGCCAACATTAATGGCCTGCAGGACCACTTCAAAACCAACAAGCAGGATCACCACTCTCGTCGTGGTCTGATCCGCATGGTAAACCAGCGTCGTAAGCTGTTGGATTACCTGAAGCGTAAAGATTTTGAACGCTATCAGTCTCTGATTCAGCGTTTAGGTCTGCGTCGTTAAGCGTTAACGGCAACGATCAGAAACGGGCAGCCCCCTTGTGGGCTGCCCGTTTTTTTGTTTCTGGTAGCCGTATGGCGCCACAGCGCCTAGAATGGTGGCGAGTCAAAACGACCCAAGCGAAAAGACAAGTAGATATTAATGTTAAAGGAAGTCGCCGTGAATCCGGTAAAAAAAACGTTTCAATACGGTCGTAGCACCGTCACCCTAGAAACTGGGCGTATTGCTCGCCAAGCCACTGGCGCCGTTATGGTGACCATGGATGAAACCGTCGTACTGTGTACGGTGGTGGCCAAAAAAGAAGCGAACCCCAGCCAGTCTTTCTTCCCACTCTCGGTACACTATCAAGAGAAAACCTACGCAGTGGGCAAGATCCCCGGCGGCTTCTTTAAGCGCGAAGGGCGTCCTACCGAGAAAGAAACCCTTACCTCTCGTCTGATTGATCGTCCGATTCGTCCGCTATTTCCGAAAGGGTTTATGAACGAAGTGCAGGTTATCTGTACTGTTCTGTCGACTGATCGTAATCATGACCCCGATATCGCAGCCCTGCTGGGCACTTCAGCAGCGCTGGGTATTGCTGGTGTGCCATTCAATGGCCCAATTGGCGCGGCACGTGTGGGCTTTAATGAAGAGCAGGGCTACTTCCTAAACCCAACCGTCGAAGAGCTGGCTACCTCAGAACTAGACATGGTTGTTGCCGGTACCGAAAACGCCGTATTGATGGTGGAGTCGGAAGCTCAGGAACTGCTTGAAGATGAAATGCTTGGTGCGGTGCTGTTCGGTCATCAGGAAATGCAGGTTGCCATTAGCGCGATTAAAGAGCTGGTCGCTGACGCTGGCAAGCCGCGCTGGGATTGGCAGCCCGCTGAAGAGAATGTCGCACTGAAAACGGCCATGGCCGATGCTTTTGAAGCCAAGGTAGGTGATGCTTATCGCATTACTGACAAAATGGCTCGCCAAGATGCGCTGTCAGCGCTAAAAGAGGAAGCGGTTGCCCAGTTAGCCGCTGCTGAAGGCGAAGAAGTAGAAGGTAAGTTCAGCAAGGATGACGTGAAAGGTGCATTTGCTGGCCTTGAAAAGCGCGTTGTTCGCTCTCGTGTGGTGAAAGGCGAGCCGCGTATTGATGGGCGCGACAATGCCACTGTACGTCCTCTCGCGATTGAGGTGGGTGTCCTTCCTAAGACACACGGTTCGGCAGTGTTTACCCGTGGCGAAACCCAGGCCATCGCCGTTGCGACCTTGGGCACCCTGCGCGACTCACAGCTGATCGAATCCCTGGAAGGCGAGCGTAAAGACCGCTTTATGCTGCACTACAACTTCCCTCCTTACTGTGTCGGCGAAGCAGGCTTTATGGGCGGGCCGAAGCGTCGTGAAATCGGTCATGGCCGTTTAGCACGCCGTGGCGTTCAAGCGATGCTGCCGTCAGAAGACGTGTTCCCCTATACCATCCGTGTGGTATCGGAAATCACTGAATCTAACGGTTCTAGCTCCATGGCGTCAGTGTGTGGTTCCTCGCTCGCACTGATGGATGCCGGTGTGCCATTAAAAGCCCCGGTGGCAGGTATTGCCATGGGCTTAGTGAAAGATGAAGACGGCTATGCGGTATTGACTGATATCCTGGGTGACGAAGACCACCTGGGCGATATGGACTTCAAAGTTGCCGGTTCTGAAGAGGGCGTTACTGCTCTGCAGATGGACATTAAGATTGAGGGCATCAATGAAGAGATCATGGAGAAAGCGCTACAGCAAGCCCATGATGCTCGCCTTAGTATTCTCGCTCAGATGAACGACGTGATCAGTCAAAGCCGTACGGACGTATCGGAAAATGCGCCGTCCATGGCGACGATTAAAATCGATCCGGACAAGATCCGTGATGTGATTGGTAAAGGCGGCGCAACGATTCGTAAAATTTGCGAAGACACCGGTGCCTCTATTGATCTGGATGATGATGGCACTGTGCGTATCTACGCCGAAGATAAAGCTGCCGCCAAAAAAGCCATTGATACCGTGCTGGCAATTACCGCAGAAGCGGAAATTGGTAAGCTGTATAACGGTAAAGTAGTTCGCATTGCTGACTTTGGTGCTTTCGTTAATATCATGCCGGGTACCGACGGCTTGGTGCATATCTCACAAATTGTTGCCGAGCGCGTTAACAACGTGCGCGACTTCTTAAATGAAGGCGATGATGTGATTGTGAAGGTATTGGATATCGACAACCGCAATCGTGTGAAGCTCTCAATCAAAGAGATCACCGAGGAAGAGAAAGCAGCTTTTGCCGCTGCCGAGGCGGACGTCGCTAACTAAAGCGATGTAGACGTAACGGCCGCCCCCGCAGCTTTCAGTTGCGGGGGCGGTGTCGTTTTATAGGCAGTATAGGAAAAGAGAAGAGAACATGGAGAAGGAGCAAGCGCCGCGTTGGCGGGCGGTAGTGGCCGTGATGATCGGCATTTTTTTATTGGTGACAGCAGAGCAGCTGCCTATAGGACTATTGTCCCAGGTGGCGTCGTCAATGGGTGTCACGTCAGGCATGGCGGGTCTTATGGTGACCGTGCCGGGAGTGGTTGCTGCTTTCTCTGCGCCGCTGTTGCCGGTAGCGGTAGGTCGTCTAGATAGGCGTATCATGCTCACGGTGATGATGATTGTGATGGTGATTGGCAGCGCGCTTTCAGCAGTGGCCAGCAACTTTGGCTTACTACTGGCAGCCCGTGTGTTGGTGGGTATTAGTATCGGCGGGTTTTGGGCCATTGCGGGCAGTATTGCTCCAAGGCTGGTGCCCAGCGATCAGGTTGCCAAGGCCATGACGATTATTTTCAGTGGTGTGGCTGCTGCGTCGGTATTGGGGGTGCCGTTAGGCACGCTGCTTGGCGACTTGAGCAACTGGCGGGTGGCATTTGGCGCGCTAGGCGGGCTGAGTCTATTAACCGCCATTGCACTATGGTGTTGGCTACCGCCACTGCCGCCAAGAGAGCCGGTGCGATTAGGTATGTTAGTGCAGCAGTTTAGCAATCGTGGTGTGCGTGTTGCGGTGTTAACGACCGGCTTTGTCGTTATTGGACACTTTGCTGCTTATACCTTTATTAGCCCCATTCTTCAGGAAATTAGTGGCGTGGCGCAGCGCCATGTTGGCAGCTTGCTGTTGCTGTATGGGGCGGCCGGGATTATGGGTAATATCGCGGCAGGTATCTTTGCTGGGCGTCACCCTTATCGGGCGGTGCTGGCCATTCCTAGCCTGTTACTGTTAGTGGTGGCTATTTTCCCGCTGCTGGGGGGTCAGCCTGTCAGCGGCGTACTGCTGCTAATGGTATGGGGGGCTGTTTTTGGCAGCGTGTCAGTGAGTATTCAAACCTGGATTATACGTACGGCGCCTAATACCGAGGCAGCCACCGCGCTGATGGCATTTACTTTTAATATGTCGATTGGGTTAGGGGCTATGTTTGGCGGACGTATCGTCGATGCCACTAGCCTGCCGATTGCGATGTGGGCGGCATCGGGACTATTCCTGCTGGGAGCGTTGTTAGTATGGCGAACACCTTCAAGTATTGTGGGAGAGAAGCATCGCTGAATGAGCATTTTCGCAAGCTTGCCGTTGTCGCGTAGGGGATGTGGATCGGTATGATAAGGTGAACTAAATCATATTGAGGACATCCCCACCCATGTCAGATCAAGAGCCTCGCAAGGTGTTCCTCGCTGTCAGCGGCATGTCACCACAGATCATCACCGAAACCCTGTATGCGCTGATCCAGGAAAAACACTGGATTCCCGATGAGGTACACCTGATCACCACCGAACAGGGCAAACAGAATGCCGTGTTGCAACTACTGGAAGGCGAGCGCCACTTCCAGCGCCTGTTGAAGGATTACCAGGTCAACCAGCCGGTGCTCTTCAGCGAGCAAAATATTGCCGTGATCCAGGACGCCAACGGCCAGGTTCTAGCCGACCTGCGTACCCCACAAGACAACGAAACTGCCGCCGATACCATCTGTACCGTAATCCGTGAGCTGACCAGCGACGCCGATACTGAGCTGCATGTCTCGCTGGCCGGTGGGCGCAAGACCATGGGCTTTTATGCCGGTTACGCGCTTTCGCTGTTTGGGCGGCCCCAGGACCGGCTGAGCCACGTGCTGGTCAGCGAGGGCTATGAATCGCTGCGGGATTTTTTCTACCCCACCCCCACCACACGAGTGATTTATGACCGTGATGGCAAGTCCCTTGACGCTAGCAAGGCTCAAGTCTGGCTGGCGGAAATTCCCTTTGTGCGCCTGCGTGGCGGTTTGTCGCAAAGTCTACTCAATGGTCAACACGGTTTCAGCGAGACCGTGGCGCTAGCCCGCAAGGCAACCGAAAAAAGCCCATCTGCAACTGTTTCCGACCTGCGGTGAATACCGCATGAACGGTGAGCCAGGCAAACTTAGAGTCCGGTCATTTTAAGAGCGGCCTCTGGCAACCGTTCGCCTTGCACCTCGATCTTTGAAATGGGGCCCATTAACTGGACCACCTAACTGCAGTGGTTCGACACGCTCTCGATCACCGCACTGGTCAGCAGGGTGGTCTCGCGCTCAATGCCCAGCACCCGGGTGCCGATCTAGTAGCCGATCATCAGCAGTTCGAGTGATCGGCTGCGCCGTCAGCGACAGCCTGATGCCACTCTTGACCGGGCACGGTAGGAGGGTCGCGCCGAAGCCAGCGAAGATAAGGGAGGTGAAAGGCACCAGGCCTTGCGACATGACCTCGCTCCTCCTGTCGATGTCATGGCCTAGCCTAGTGAGCCTACACTGCTAGTGATCGTTGGTGTCATGGCAGATGGTCGCAAGCCGTCGAGGATGGCTTCCGTGAGTCGGAGGCCAGCTGGAAGACGTTGCTGACGGGCCTGCAAGAGCGCGGCCTGATCGACCGCTAGGCGGATCCCAAGGACTCCCGGCGCGCTTGGCACACCTTAACAGAGGAGGGACGGCGCCTCTTCGTTCGTACCGCGCACCATCTCTCAGGTCCACAACGCCGTGTATGGTCCCGGATCGATCGGAGTGGACTATCACCCCCTTGGGCATCTTGCAGCCCCACAGGAGCATCTGCAGGGCATCACCGATCAGGTCAGCGGTCATACGTTCGCTCATCGCCCAACCGATGACCTTGCGTGAATACAAATCTAGTAGCGCGGCCAGGTAGAGCAAGCCTTCACTGATCGCTAAGTAGGTGATGTCACCGACTCATTTTTGGTTCGGCGCATCGGCGGAAAGTCCTGTTTCAGTAGATTGGGCGCCACGGGAAAGCCATGTCGTGAGTTCGTCGTGGCCTTGTACTTACGAGCTGCTTTGGCCCGCATGTTCTACTGCCGGTGGCTGGCACCACGGTATTGCGGCAGATGGCGACGCCAGCATAGTTCGGGCCATAGGTTAGCCTGGGGAGGGGGCGCCTGAGCGCCCCTTATTTCTGTTGAAAAGCCAGAGCCACACGCTTGTCAGTGCTGGCATGCTGACAGCGCCTGGGGTCGGTTCAGCACCACGCTGTCACCAGGCGTAGTAGCCGCAGCGTGCCAAACCGAGTACAGCTCACATACGCTGGATACCGACACGATTAACGTCAGAACTCATGACTAAAGTCGTAGTGGACAGTGTTTGTTAACGTGATGTCGTACATTTTATACAATATAATTTGTTGTCATAATTGCCGTTGTGAATGGATGTCGAACAAACAAGAAATCAAAAGGATGGGAATGAACAAATGATCAATGCTCAGGAGTCTGCCGCACACGGCAGTAAAGAACGCCTCTTTCTTGGCCACCCCAGAGCTCTGGCAACGCTATTCGGCATGGAGGTCTGGGAGCGCTTTTCCTTCTACGGCATGCAGGCGATTCTGCTTGTCTATCTTTACCACACGACGACACAAGGTGGGCTTGGTATCAGCCAGTCGGTGGCGATCGGCATCGTCGGGGCCTATGGCAGCGGTGTCTATCTTGCCGCCATCTTGGGCGGCTGGTTTTCTGACCGTTTGTTCGGGCCGGAACGTACCCTGTTCTACTCCGGCATTATAGTGATGTTGGGGCACATCGCTCTGGCCATTCTGCCTGGCGTTTATGGGGTCACAGCAGGAATGGTGATGGTCGCCATCGGTAGTGGTGGCGTCAAATCAACATGCTCGTCACTCGTAGGCTCACTCTACGATATGGACAGCCCGCGCCGTGATGCCGGTTTTTCGATCTTCTATCTGGGTGTCAATATTGGTGCGCTGACGGGGCCACTGTTGACGGGGCTCTTGCAGCAGCAGGCCGGTTTCCACTACGGGTTTGGTATAGCGGCGATCGGCATGGCCTTAGGCCTGTTTCAATACACGAGGGGACGCTCGCAACTTCCTGATAGCCAGAAAGTAGCCCCTACGCCGTTGCCTTCCGGAGAAGGGCGGAAATACCTACTGGGTGGTGCAGTGGCACTGGTTGTCGTGGCTGTTGCACTTGCGGTTGGCTGGATTCGTGCAGATAACCTCTCGGACGTTTTTTTGACCATCATCTCCATCGTGTCCGTGGCCTATTTTTTCATCATCCTGCGCTCTACGAGGGTATCGCCCAGTGAGCGGTTCCGGGTTTATGCCTTCATCCCGTTGTTCTTGACCAGTGCTGCCTACTGGGCCATGTATAGCCAGTCCTACACGGTGATCACTGCTTTCTTTGATCAGCGCGTCGACCGTCAACTGGGGGGCTTCGAAATTCCCGTTGGTTGGCTGGTATCCATACAGGCGTTGATGATCATCATACTCTCGGGGTTCTTTGCCTGGATGTGGACGACGTTGGGTAAGCGACAACCCAGCTCCACTATGAAGTTCATCATCGCGATGGTGATCATTGCGCTGACGTTCCTAGGCTATCTGCCTTACCTCGGCAGCGATGCCTCGACCATGCCGCTGTTCATGCTGGGGGTCCTGCTGTTCGGTTTCTCGATATCAGAGCTTTTTCTGTCGCCTATCGGGCTTTCGGTCGCGACCAAGCTGGCACCAACGGCGTTTCAGACACAGATGCTGGCACTGTTTTTCATGTCGATGGCGCTGGGATATGCTTCTGGCGGAAAACTTGGCACCTTTTATACCGAAGAGACCGAGGTGGCGTACTTCATCGGCATGGCGGGGCTGGGTGGCGTTACCGCTCTTCTGCTGCTGCTTTGCTTCCCGTTCATTAAACGTGCTGCTCAGGGCGCGCACTGATACCGCCCCCCCCCCCCCCCCCCGGGGGGGG
>Ga0208300_100213_pt1 | contig 54704 bp, 50 predicted proteins | sample 23_taG_FD_184096 | JGI IMG/M metagenome (GOLD analysis project Ga0208300, IMG submission 184096) | Marine viral communities from Cariaco Basin, Caribbean Sea - 23_WHOI_OMZ (SPAdes) (version 2) | ecosystem: Environmental > Aquatic > Marine > Oceanic | place: Caribbean Sea: Cariaco Basin...
CCAGGATCTCCCGGATCCGGCCTGCGGTCCTGGCCGCGATATCGATCTCGACCGCCTCGATCCGGCCGTTTCCGGCGGCGAATCCGTCGGGCAAGTCCTGCGGTTGAAAATGCCACCAAGCCCAAACACCCAGCCCAATGACAATCGCAGCGGCGACGCCTCGAATACCTGCTTTCATGAATTTTTTCACGTCTTGGATTGCTCCACGCCAGTTGGCTCACTCATTCTTGACCATTGAATTCAGGCTGAGCGAGATCTTTGTAGACCCACATCTTAAGCTATACCTTACGCACGAATCACAGCAATTAGGCTGACCCACATCATTTTTGTCGACAAGTCTCCGGGCGAGATCTCCAGGATGACCCCCTGCGCAATATACCGTGGGTTGAATAGTGACACCCCCGTTCTGACCCCGACCCCGTTTTAGGTCCACCCAGAGTTGGAAAAATCCGGCTCCAACGATCTCAGCCAATTCACTTGGGTTGCTGCTTGGAGTAAGCGAGATAGGTGTAAAAGGGGAACCCGCAGAGTTCGGAAAAAATCGTACGCTAAGGTTTTCCGAGTCGCCGTAGCGGACTGAACTTGCCGCCTTCCAGCTTGCGGCTCTGTCGCCAAACGGAATCGTTGGGCAGGTTAATGTGCTCCCACCCCAGTGGCGAGAGGTATTGCAGCAAGTCCCCCCCCCAAACGGTGTGCCGACCTCGCCCTGCGCCTGGGTGGCACGCTCCAGGTACACGATGTTCCACAGAACGATGGCGACCGTCACCAGGTTGAAGCCGCTGGCCCGGTAGCGTTGTTGCTCGCAGCTCCGATCCCTGACCTTGCCGAGATGGTTGAAGAATACCCGCCCTGGCCAGGGCGTTGCGCGCCTCGCCCTTGTTCAACCTGGCATGTACGGCGCTGCGCAACTCCACACTTTGCAACCAGTCTGTCCAAGATGAACAGCGTGCGTTCGATTCTGCCCAACTCGCGCAGGGCCACGACCAGGCTGTTCTGGCGAGGATAACGCCGAGCTTGCGCAGCATCAGCGAGGCAGTGATTGATCTACGCGGCCAGCCGCAGAATCTCGTCCCAGTGAGCCGGGCTCTGGGGATATTTTCTCGTTTGGCCAAGTGGATATCCTGAACGCCAAGGTGTCCAGGTCAGGTGACGTGGATGCCAGAGAGCTCATGGCTCGAACCGGCGGAAATCTGTTCGTGGCTGGTTCTGGTGATATCGACGCCCATATTACCACGGCAGTCAGTGTAGTAGCGCCCATGTAACGGGTTCTGGAGACATTGTGGTGCGAAGTAACCCGGCAACGCGGGATCACTCTATCACCGGCTCCGGAGACGTTAATTTCAAACGAGAGTAGGGAGGAACCTGCCATGTCAGCCCCCCCACCAAAACCCGTTCAGTTACTACTCATCTGCGGGTCGATTTGGCTGAGCGAGTCGATGACATTGCCGCCCGCCTGGAACGTTCCAAGAAGTGGATCATAAAACAGGTCTTTTGCCGCCGCACGGACGGTGCAGCAACTCACGGACGCGCCAACCACGCTACTGACTAACCCGCGCATCGGCGAGCGCCTGGAAGAGTTCGAGCCTCGTGATGTGCGGCGGATTCTGGTCGGGCATTACGAGATGCGTTACGAGATTGTTGGCGAAATAATCTACCTGCTGCGCTTGTGGCACACACACGAGGACCGCTAATACGGGGTTAACGGAGATGGTGCAGGCATCGCGGATTCCTATGCTCGAATGCCTAACACACCTTAGCGTACGATTTTTTGCGAATTCTGCGGTCACCCCTACTCCACTAACAGGGTGGGCTGAGTTCGATGGCAAAATGGCACTATGAGGTGGTGCCATCTTCTGGAGAATGGCTTCCTTACGCTCCGGGGAGTAATGGAGTATGGTTGTCCTTTAAAATCATCAGGCGACAACTACGCTGACACATAGGGATACCCGTATGTCCACAGCTCGTAGAATAAGCTCCCTGCTAAGCAGAGACAGAGTTCATCAACCAAACCCGAAATATACGCAGGCTGCAGTTCTGATAGGGATAGTTCAGACTCCATCTGGCGAACAAGTAATTTTCAATCGAAGAGCCTCGAGCATGAACAATCATGCTAGCGAGATCTGTTTACCAGGCGGTGTACTTGAATGTATTGATCACGGCTCACACACTGATGCAGCATTGCGAGAGGCCAATGAGGAAATAGGACTACCGAAGGAGAATGTTCAGGTTATCGGGGTACTTGAGAGCTATGTCACCAGTCAACACATAGAGGTAACCCCAATAGTAGCAATAGTCAGGCGACCCACCGAATGGATTTTACAGACACATGAGGTTGAAGAAGTCGTGGAGTTACCCCTAAGCACCTTCCTCGAAGCAAGAAATTACAGGCATATTTCCAAGTCATACTACGGTAGAGAGGTTAACACTGTTTCGATCACATGTAACTCTTGCGAAATATGGGGGCTTACGGCGAAAATCATGATGCAGCTACAGCAACTTGTAGATCAGGACTCAAATTAAGTCTATGATTCCCTGGTATCTCGAGCAGCAAGTTTGTTTGCAATGGTTTCTGCATGACTCCGCAGAATACCTGCCACTTCTTTTATCTTTTCCTCGCCGAGCCTCACAGAGGGGGCAGACATTGAAATGGCGGCTTGCAGGTGATATTCCTCGCTGGCCGGCAAGGGAATGGCAACTGCAACACAGCACAGGCCACGCTCAAACTCTTGGCTGTCCACAGAGTAGCCCTGAGTCCGGATTTGATCCAGTTCTTTTAGAAGCTGTTTAGAAGTCCCGATTGTAGAATCGGTATACTTTTTAAAAGAACAGGCCTTGGCGTATTGTTTGCGTCTATCGTCTGGCAAACTGGATAACAGCACTTTGCCTACTCCCGTGCAATAAGCCGGTAGTCGTACGCCCATTCGAGTTCTGATCGTGAGGCTCCTTACACCCTCACCTTTCGCCACATAGCAGACTTCATCATTGTCCAGAATTGCAGCGTGGATAGTTTCGCCAAACTGATCGGCCAGTTCGTCTACGTGAGGTTGAACAATACTGTTCATCGCGTCAACCACCGAAACACGCCCTCCAAGAGTAAACAACAAAAGCCCCAGCTCGAAATAACCATCTGGCATTTTTACGACGGCCCCTACCTGCTGTAACGTTGTCAGAAACCGATGAGCGGTGGCAATGTTGATGTCCAGCTTTCTCGCTACCTGAGACAGCGTAAGCTTCTCGCCGGCGTAGGAAAAAGCGTTTAATATCTGAAAAGCTTTTATGACCGAGTTATTTACTGGAGTCGCCAAATTGTCTCTTCCCAAAAGTGCAGTACTGTGATGGCTACGGAGGCTAGACTAATTCCAAAAGAGAATCAATCGAACAATCCGCGTGGAGTTCGCATTCATCAACGTTAGACCGATAGCCGTATCGGGCGTAAATGGATAACATCCCAGCGTTTTTTGCCGCCATTACGTCCGAGAGGGAATCCCCAACCATGATACTGGACTCCTTGGCACCACCTAATGCGCGTAACGCATGTAGCAACATATCCGGTTCAGGCTTATAACTGCCAAACTGATCAGCGCAAACAACTACGTCGACCAGACCATCCAGGCCAAACTGAGAAATGATTGAGCCCGTGAACGCAACCGGCCGATTAGTAACGACACCAATTCTAACATGCCAGCCTGTGAGCCTCACCAGAATACTACGCACATCCGGATATAAAGACGCATACTTCCCATTGGTTTCACTGTATGACGATAAAAACAGATTATAGGCACTGATGAAATCATCTTTTGAATCAATACCCTGACGGAAACCGATGAATTCCTCGAATACCCTCCTAAGCAGAGGCCTGGTTCCCAAACCTACCCAGTTTCGAACGTACTCTTCTGTAACGAAGGGTAAGCCATAATGACCCATGACTTCATTTACACTGGAGCATATGTCAGGAGCACTATCTACCAAAGTACCGTCGAGATCAAAGAGTGCAACCCCGGTCTTTTCACGATTACCCAAACCAATGCCATTCAATTGGAGCTTACCAACCATGCTCACTCAACCTTAAGAAATCTACCATCATGCACCGACTCCCGAAAGGCGCTTTGCTCGTCGCAGCAGAATGACACTTCCAATGATCAATACCAGCAGAAGCACTATGCCGATCACCAGGAAGCCGTGTGAAATTCCCAATAACTCAATCACAACACCCAGTCCAATTGGCACAACCACACCTGCAAGTCGGTTTGCAGTCGACCTTAGGCCAACGCTCAGGCCTTGCTGCTCTCTTGGAATGGCATTCGATAAAACAGAGAGAAGTAATGGCAGAGAAATCCCCATGCCAAGGCCGAATATCAGAGCTGCGATAAAGAATATGCTGAATCCCGACAGATAAGGTGTCATGGAAATAAAAATAATTGCGGTGGATATGCCCCCAATCAACACAACAACCTGAGAACCAAACAATCGGGAAGCGGGTGCACCGAGCAGGGTAGCAAGGCCGGAACTGAGTCCCGCAACACCCATCAAAATTCCAATATTGAATTCATCCTGGCCAAGGTGAACCAACGCCACCGCGTAAAAGGAGGCCTGAATGCTATAAGCCGATATTCTTAGAAAAGTAGCAAACACCACCAGATCCACGCCCGGCTCTTTCAGCATCACAAAAGCCTGCCTGTAGACCGACCACTTAGGCATCAGGTTTTTCCAGGATGTTATGGGTTCTTTGGGGCGGTCACCAACCGGAAGGAAGTATACGGCAGCGAACAGAAGAAAACCCCACAATGAGATAATGCCAAAACCGGCGATCGGGCCACCGAGCTTCCACGCGAATCCCACCAGCACAGGCCCGGCAAGGTTGCCCATGTTAGTGGCGAAGCTGAAGCGCCCGGCACGCTTCGGGTCTCCTTGAGCAACTCTGGCCAACGCTGTTTGTGCACCGATCCAGGCCATTGAGCTGACCAGACCGCCAAACAGCTCCAGAATGAGCACGGCAATAACAAAAGGAAAAACGGGATAAAGCCATGGTAAAAGCCCATTGAGAATAGCCAGTACAAGGAGTGTTCGGCGAACACCGAGTTGGTCCATCAAGGAACCACCATGAATGGAAAGGAACAATGGCACAAAAGAGCGAGCACTGAGAATGACACCCATATAGGCCGGTGGCACACCCAGGGAAATACACCAGAGGGGAATGGCTAACCCCTTCATCAGGGTTATACTCAGTGAGAAAAAAGCAGCTGCGTAGATCGCCAACATGCTGACTTCATTTGCACCTGTACTGGCACTAGTTTTCGATTCCATTAAGATACCTATTTATATCTTTGTAAGAATGATCACTTCATACGAAAACATTCCCTGCTTTACTTCGGGTATCCCCTGATCAATAAGCCTGAGCCGGAAGAAAAAAGCGCCCTTATCGGAAAATCCGGGGCGCATGGCAACGATGCAGAGCAACAACGACAACAATTCATTCAGAGCAGACTATTCATACGTCCACTAGCGAATGAACTTCTCGGTAAGAACATGTTTGATCTCTGCCTTTCTTTTATCAGAAAGATCAGCAAAAATATTCTGAATCAGCTTATTCAGATCAGCAGCTGAAAGAAAATTGATGGGGCGATTCATATCCTTAGCTTTCTGGATAAACTTGTCATCGGTGAGAATATCCTCGAGGTGACCGGCCAGGAAATCAGCCTTTTCAGGGTCTACGTCCTCATGCATAACCAAAGCACGGCCAAGCGTGGTGATGTTGGAGCGAAAGTCCATCCAACGCTCGCCTTCTTCATCCAGATTACCAACTTCAAAAATAGTCGGAGTGTCCGGGAAAAGTGCGTCACGCTCCCGATCCAGGGCGGCCAAAGGCACCAGCGAGTCATCGCCAACATAGTTGATCGCGGACGTCGAACTTACAACAACACCATCTGCCTCACCCCGCACAACGGCAAGGGCAATGGCGCTGGTGCCATCGTAGCCAAGCACAATTGAAAGTTCATCGGACGTAAGGTTCAATGCCTCAGCTATAGCAGCGGTAGCATCAGACACAGAATCCGTCAGCCCCGTCGCTCCCCAACGACTTCCCTCGGATTTCATAGTTGCCAAGGCTTCTTCAAAAGTGCGCTCTGGATTTTCTGCGCTCCACATCGCCATGCGGGTGTCTACAACAGCCCGACCAAGCCAGGTTACCTTGCTCAGGTCAAAGCGCGTACCCGGTCGGTCCGTAAGTTGTGCCAACGCTGCCGATTCCGAGCTTGCAAGCATCATGGTCTTATCATCGCCACTTTGTGCAAGCCGGTTAAGGGCAAGAAGGCCGCCACCACCGGGTTGGTTTTCCACTATGACCGTCGCCCCTATGCGCTTTTCCAGCTCCGGAGCAATCATACGGGCGTACTCGTCGTAACCACCACCAGGATTAAACCCAACGACGATTTTGACGGTTTTACCTTCATAGTAGTCCGCCGCACCTTCTGCCTGGGCGAGATTTCCAAATCCAAGAAATATGGCCGTCGTTACGGCAGACGCCATCACTGTTGAAGCGAGTTTTCCGATTTTATTTTTGTTGCGAAACATTGCCTTCCCCTTACTTTCAGTGGTAAGTGCAGCGCGCCCGACTTGACGCGACGCGCTGCAACTCCCTATTTCAACCAGTTACTGGCTGGAATGCAGGTTTTACCTATTGAGCGACATTGAATTTGTCCATCTTCGGCGTAACGCCGTTCTTCTTCATTTCTTCAAGCCAGATCTGATGAATACGTGGATCCTGATCTTCGTATTCCACCTGATCGCCGCCTTCCTTCATGCTGGTGGATACTGCGCCCCTCTCACCAGGCTTCATGCCCAGCAGTGACTTCCTGCGGTCGGTAGTGAACGGATACCGCAGACCACCAACACCTGTTGCCAAATAGCGGGCTGGATCCTGACTGGTGTTGAAATGCTGGTGGAACTGGCGATCTGCAGGCGGGAACACCACACCGTGTTTCCAGTCGATACGGGTGAAGTCTTCTTCACCTTCGAACCACAGCATCGAGTAGCCCTGCCCCGTTACACACATGACGTGGTAGCCTGGGCCATGACGGTGACCTTTTTTGTAGGTTCCCACTGGCATCTCGGAGATGTGGGCGTGCATGGTGCCATCGGCAAGCACAAACATGATGTTGCTGCCGCCTGCACCGCGGTCACCCCAGGACTTGAGCTCAATGCTGGCCAGGTCCGGTACGAAATTGGTCTCCCACATGTGATTACCCTGTCGCACGGTAATCAGGTCACCTTCGCCAGAGTAGTACTTCTCTTTACCGGTTCGCTCACTGAAGTCGAAGTCATTGTTAAACACGAACTCTTCATTGTGGAATGCGTTCATCACCAACGGCATATCCGTCGTGGTTACCAGCAGAGCACGGTCTTTGCCACTACCATTAAAGAGGCGATAGCGGGCATTCAGCGGAATCGCAAACAGGCTCTTGGGGCCCCATTCAAAGGACTGCGTAGAGCCATCGGCAAATTCGAGCTGGGTACTTCCACGCCCCTCCAGCACGTAGAACACATCTTCATACAAATGCTTCTGAGGTGCGGTTGATTTTCCTGGTGCAATCTCGTAGAGAAACATATTGCTGAAATCACAGCGGCCCTTGAGATGCGCCGCTGCACCCTTTACATGGTCACCGGCTCTGGCCCATGGCTTGGTCTCCAGTTCAAACAGATCAATACCAAATGCCTCTGTTACCGGCAGCCCTTCACGCTCGACCCAGTCCATGTAGAAGTCGACGCCATATCTGGGGATATCTTTATCACTCATACTATTTACCTCTGATTAATTTACTTTTTAAGTTCAAACACTCTTAAAGGGGTGTCAGCCCTGATTCACTGAGGCATCTGCCTCATGAAAACAACAACGACTTGATGACAACGGGCACCACTCCCGGAGGGTCGAGGAACTCGCCGACATCAACAAAATCCAGTTCTTGCAACTTGACACCGTCCACCGACACAAGACTGCTCTCCAACCCGAACTCATGCTTGAGCAGGTGCCCAAGTGTTCGGGCAACGTCACCGTCGATCATCAACAATAAAGGGGCCCCCCGCTTGCCTCCCGGCGCAACTGCCCGGAGAATACCCTCGCTCACCGCAGCAAGTCGCGAATACTCGGGATCACCTTTCCACGTGAAAGCCAATGCCATCTGGTTGTCATGATTCAGGTCCATCTTCTTCATTCCCGCGCGGATGGTTTCAGCCACTGACGTCGAATCAATTTCCCCTTTAAACTCGAGGTCAACACTCACCACCGGAACGTTGTGCACCGGCAATACGGAATCACCAGCGAGGAAAATGGTTTTTCCACTGACCTGAACCGTGAACTGGGAAGCACCAATGACCGTTGCGCGAATACCGTGACCGGGGTCGAGCATTGGAAGATTGAGCCTCTCAGGCAATATCCTGCACAACTCAGTGGAAAGCATCTTGGCTATGTCGCCATACTCTTTGGTTTCGCGACCGAGAATGTATTCCGACACACCCCCGGAGAAAGTAAGCGCTGTTGGCTGCATAGGCCGCGGCAAGGTTTCGGTCAGTTGCAACGACATTCCCAGACGGTCGAGGGACTTTCCCGAGATAAAATCGACAGCAACCTCCGCCAGCCGGGTTACAATTTTCTTTCGGTTGCTCTCGTTAGCCATCGACTCCGGATCGGTGGCAATACCCAGTTCCTCGGCAACCAGGCGCACAGAATCATCCACCCGCGTCCAGGCGCCCTCATCATCCTGTGCTAGCAGCCTGCCGCCGACGGCGAATGCACAGACGCCCAGCACTTCACCCTTGTTTATCAGTGAAAGCTTGGTGGTGCCGCCACCAATGTCGACGTGAAGAACACACTCATTCCGGTCCTTTGATAATTTGGCAGCACCTGAACCGTGGGCTGCCAGAGTACATTCAAGCTTGTGGCCTGCTGTCGCACAGACGAACTTTCCGGCCTCCTCGGCAAACAGCTCATCGATTGCCCGCGCGTTATGTCGCTTAATCGCCTCTCCGGTCAGGATGACCGCGCCGCTGTCAATATCGCTTCGCGCGATGCCGGCGCTTTCATAGGAGTTCCGGATGAACGCTTCCAACTTGTCCGCATCAATGTTGCCATCACTCAGAAAGGGCGTGAGCATGATGGGCGAGCGCCAAACCACCTCGCGGTGGGTTACGACAAAGCGGCTGGAGAGCCCCTGTGACCGACGCTGCAGGCGAACCGTTGCAAACAGCAAGTGAGAGGTGGAGCTGCCAATATCGATGCCGACCGTGTTGAGTTCCACGGTTTCCTGCCGCCAGATAAAGTTGGCAAGTTCGGCTTTATCTTCCTCATGCATGTGGCTGTGCCCATGCTGATGATCACCATGCAACTGCAGCATCAAATACTCTCCTTTTATAAAAACTCATGATTGACATACTATTTAATCTTAATCACGCATCCACATAGGTTCGATGGGCAGGGGCACCCCCAGCAACTTATAAAAGCCAATGTAAACCACGGCAAATATCACAAATCCGGTAAGCAGTCTTTGCCACCAGGGCAGACCATGATAACCGGTATAGGCGAAGCTGAACGCAAGGAGGCCGGCAATAAATCCGAACACATAACCCAAAGGAAAGATAACGCTCAGCCATAATGCCCGCTTAAGCAATGAACAGCGCCTGTTACCCTCGGAAAACACCTCACTCTCATCAATCAGTTCTTGTTCAGTCGCCGTAAAAGACCTGATCGCCAGCCATACTGCACAAAGGACCAACAATGATCCGGACATCAACGGGAATTGGAGAACTTTGGCCGAGTACTCCCAATTAAAAATGGCCAGTAACAACATCGTTGATGTGAACAACAACAAAACGGCTGCACTGAAAAAATTACCTTGCCTACACGTCATAAGGAGTTACTCCCCTCTTGTTGTTTAAGTGCTTTTTCTGCTTTTAACTCCTTGTGTTCTTTATGACTTTTTATTCCCGCCATTACAGCGCCACCCACTATAAACAGTGCCAGAACCAGACATATTGGCCTTAGGAAAAACCAGTTGCCGTAGGTATTGAGAGATATATAAAGGTAGGTTTCCAGCAACGGCGCCAGAACAAAACCGAGCAAAAGCGCCGGTCTGGAAAACCCGTAGGCTTTCATGCCAATGCCTACCGCACCAAAGATGAAAACGAACAGAACGTCAGTAAAATTGTTATTGGTAGAATAAGCACCCACAACAACCAGAGTCAAAAGTATCGGTGCCAGCATATGGCCGGGCAAAAGTGTGATTTTTGCCAGGTGTTTCGCCAATAACAGCAATACCAGGGAGCCAATAAGATTCGCACCAACAAGCACAAACGCAAGCCCGTAGGCCATGTCCATATGGTCTTGAAGAAATTTCGGACCAGGTTGCAGGCCAAGCAGAAGGAACCCACCAATCAGCAAAACCATCGCACTGCTGCCGGGAACACCAAAGGCGAGAGTTGGCACCAGTGCGCCCCCGTCTTTCGCGTTGTTGGAACCTTCCGGTCCGATAACCCCTTCAATCGAGCCTTTGCCAAACTGGTAGGGACGTTTGGAAGCCTGCTTGGCAGCACCGTAGGTCACAAACGGTGCCGTTTCACTACCTACACCAGGTATAAGACCGAGGAACACACCCAGGACTGAGGAACGGATCAACACCCACTTGCGAACGACAGACGCCCTGGCGCCGAGCCAAACTTGCTTGTGGGTAATCTCCATCGGGCGGCCATCAGGTCGCTTCGCCGCGATACTCTGACCAGACATCAGGTCAATAATTTCCGGTATGGCAAACATGCCAAGTGCCAGCGGGATCAGGCGAAAGCCATCAAGCAGGTAATCGATATCCATCCAGAATCGAGGAACACCGGTTGTGCTCTGATAACCGAAAGTGCCCAAGAACAGCCCAAGTGCGCCTGCGGCGAGCCCTTTAATGGGAGACCCACCACCCAGCATTGCCAGATAACTTATGCCCAGCAACGCCAGGAAAAACGTCTCTGGCGACCCGAAGGACATCACAACCGGACGAACAATGGGGAGTAGCGCAAACAGCACCACAGCCCCAATAACACCACCCAGAGCAGAGCTCGACAAAGCCGCCCCAAGGGCGTAACCAGCACGCCCACGCCGACTGAGAGCATAACCGTCAATAATAGTTGCCGCATTACTGGGGGAACCGGGGATACCCAGCAAAATTGCAGTTACCGAACCACCGGTCGACACCACGGCATAGCTCGCTAGCAAAAAAGCCAAACCGACAATCGGCTCCATGCCATAGACCAAAGGTAAAAGTACCGACAATGCCACAAGCCCGCCCAAACCCGGCAAAACACCAAACAGAAGGCCTACCGGCACCGCTGCAAGCAGGACGAGTAATACATCCCACCGTGCGAAATTCATTAAACCATTTAATAGGTCAGTCATTCTTTGCCTCTACTCCAGCAATTCCAGCCACACCTGGACGACTAATTGAAGATGCCCTTACTTCAGACTCTCTGGCCCTGGCCCATTTCAGGTACACCCCCCATACCAAGGCAGCGAAAACAAATGTGACTGCCTGCACCGTCAGATTCGGAACGATGAGCAAAACTCCAAACGCTGCAAACAGAAGCCTGCCAAACCAGTTAAGAGGTGCGGTGAGAATCCATCCGTGAATCGCAACGCCGAAGCAAAGTACCATGGCTGCCGCTGCCATCAACGCGCCGATGATCGCCAGTGGGCCGCCCTCCATAAGAAGGGCTGGATTGAAGATGAAGAAAAACGGTACAACATAGCCAGCGACAGCCAGTTTCGATGCATAAGGCGCGACGGAGAACGGGTTAGCGTTAGCTATGGAAGCCGCGGTGAAACATGCCACCGCAACGGGAGGCGTAATTGCCGACATGCAGGAAAAGTAGAGAAGAAACATATGAGTGCCCAGCACTGGCAACCCAAACTCTCCGATCAGAACAGGGGCAAGCAACGCCGCACCCATAACGTAAACCGCAACTGTGGGCATGCCCATCCCCAAGATGATCAACACTACGGCAGATACAATTAGAGACGGCACCAAAAGCCCGCCGGCCATGGCATAAAGCAGGGCAGCGGCTTTGCTGGAAAGCCCCGTCATTTCAATACAGCCTATGATGATACCTGCAACAGCAACGGCGGCTGTCAGAGGTACCACTCTGAAGCAGGTTTCCACGCAACCGGAAACCAGTTTTCTGGGGCCTATCGCATGTCGAATGGCAATCCAACTGGTCACCAACGTTACCAGGCTCGCCCCTGCGGCCACGTAGGCAGGCGAAAAGCCACTTAGCAGGAAATACGTCAATACGAAGATTGGAATCAGACTTGGCCAGCCACGACGCAATGCTACGATTAAAGTAACGCGTTCTTCGGCAAGCATGGGCTTGATACCAAGGCGTCGGCACTCAAAATGAACGAGACTAAAAACGCCCATATAATACAGGCAGGCTGACAGCAAGCCGGCAATCAGAATATCCCGGTAAAGGATGCCCGTCATGTCCGCCATCAGAAACGCCACCGCGCCCATCACGGGTGGCAGTAATGCACCGCCGGAAGAGGCTGCTGCCTCTGTTGCAGCGGCCTGCTTTTTACTGATCCCAAAACGTTCCATCAACGGAATGGTGATCGGCCCTGTCGTTGCCACGTCGGCGGTGGGGCTTCCAGACACTGAACCATACAAAGCACTGGAAACCACGCAGGCTTTTGCCGGACCACCAACCATTCCTCCGGTACTGCAAGCGGCGATATCAAAGAAAAGCTGGCCGCCACCAGACAGTTGAAAGAAAGCACCAAAGAGCACAAAAAGAAACGCATAGGTTGCCGCCACATAAAGCGGAACACCAATCAGCCCATCCATTGTGATGGCCTGCATTTCGAGAAAATAAGTCAGGTCCACGCCACCGTGGGAGAAGCTACCGGAAATACCACCACCCCAAACCACGTAAGCTAAAAATGCAAACGAAATGAGGAGAAGCGGCCAACCTGTCGCTCGCCGAACCATTTCCAGCGATAGGGCCACGAGCCCAAGTCCACCCCAGATTTCGTAAGTAGTCAGTTGATCAAAGCTTTGCATCCAAGTGTGGTATCGGGGTTCGTAATAGGCAAGGCCGGCTGCCAGTATAGAACCGAGAGCCCCCAACACGGCATCAAACCAGGTAATTCTTTCAACACTTTTTGAGATTGTTGTTGTGAGAAATGCAATAGGAAACATAAACACTAAAAACAAACTGACATGCAACAACTCAGACTGGCTGCTGAACAGCGCCATGTATATAACCACCGCTGTCCCGATCACAGCGAGCAGCGCGACAAGTCTGCCTAGCCAACCGGTAGGCACAAAACGGTTGCCTTCTCCGGTAAGCCAGAAAAATCGCTTCAGCCCGTGTATAAGACTGCTTTTAACAGACATAACCCCCCCTAATTACCGAAACTCCGCCAGCAAAAACGGCCCTATGAATCTAAGCGGAACCGCCGACGTACTCTGTGTGTCGAGGGTCCCGCTTTCTGGCACTTCAACACTGCTTTCCGGTCAGGGTTTTATTCGATAAGCCCTTTCTCACGATAGAAACGTTCAGCCCCTGGGTGCAGAGGGAGGTTCATCGGATTCCACACCATCATCTCCAGCCCAAAACCACGCAGCGAAGAGTGAATGGACCGGACCCGATCAATATTATTACTAATGGCGGTCAGGAATTTATAAACAGTCTCTTCGGATACGTGCGGTCCGGCCTGTATCGAGTTCCACATTTTTTGCGTAACGCCGTCTTCCTCAATGAAGGGACTGATGCCAGCTGGTGCAATATAAAGGTCATAGTCCCACTTCTCGGCCGCGGCCTCCATTTTGTCGCGGTCAATATCGATCCATTTCAAAGGACGGTTGTTGTGGATTTCTTCTAAGCGTGAATCGGGCATGAACCGGCCATTGATAAAGACATCCGCGCGGCCATCGGCCAAGGCATCCATTCCAATACCTGAATTGCCACGTATAACGGAACCTCCCCAATCTTTAACGTCGTCCATGGAGAACCCATATTCGTTAAAGATGTGTTCGTACATCGCAACGGTTGACTGGAGGTTGGCCTCGGTATTCACCGCAATCGTCATTGGCGGCTTTTTCTCGGCAATATCGGCCATCGATTCAATACCATGCTCTTCGGACCATTCTTCAGTCATCAGATAATGAACGGTCAATTCGTTATGAGTGGTCATTACATGAAAAATCTGGCCTTCCAGTGACTCGCGGAATGGCGCTGTCCCTTCCAGAGCATACTGAACTTCCACCGCACCGCTGGCGCCAGCGAAGTCGGCATTACCACGAGCAATTTCAAGAAGACTGCCTGCAGGAGACCCCGGCCTGAATTCAGCAGCAGAACCAGGGTATTCATCCCTTACAATCCCGTTTAAGGCTTCGAAAACAACACGCGAGTAACCTCGTGCACTTCCTCCTGTAGCGGTGTAACTGATCGGATCGTTATCCTGGAATTTTTCCTGCGCCAAGGCCGCTCCTGATCCCGCTGTTGCCAATACACCACACGAGAGCAGTACACCAAGGCCAGCTACTTTCAGTTTCTTTTCAAAAGTCATGTGTTACTCCTTATTGTTTTTGTCCGAGTTAGGACGACACTGCACTCTCTTTATTAACGGAAAGAGAAACCGCTCTTCAGGCACTTACTCAGGCACTCCCCCAAGAATTGTCACTCGCCGCAGCCAGCGACGCTCCGCCGGATCAAAATCCCGGCGGGCGTGCAATGTGCACCGGTTGTCCCAAAGCAACAGGTCTCCCACCTGCCACTCGTGGACATAGGAAATATCTGGCTGGGAAATGCTTTCAAACATCACATTGAGAAGGGTTTCACTTTCATCAGAGTCAAGACCTTCTATTGAATGGGTCATCAGTTTATTGACGAACAAACTCTTGCGGCCGGTGGCCGGGTGTGTCCGTGCAATCGGATGGGCCTGCGAAATGCCGTCCTCTATACTGACCATGTTCTTCCGGTCCGTGACATAGCCACCACGATCATAAACATTGATTGCCCTAAGACCCTCGATCCTGGACTTGACGGACTCTGGCAACCGCTCGTAGGCCATGTAGCCATTGGCAAACACTGTTTCTCCGCCTTTCGAGGGAATCTCGATGGCGTAAAGCATGGTGCCTTTGGCCGGACGTTGCTGGTAGCACTGATCGATATGAAATTCCATTTCACCGAGTGGCAAGGCGCCTTCGCTCTTGCCTTCTTCTTTCAGGTTACCGATGTACATCACCGCCGGGTGATTACCCTGGTACTCGGGCACGTGAACTTCCGCCAGCTCGCCGAACCGGCGGGCGAACGCCACTTGCTGATCTTCTTCAGGCAGGTTCTGATTGCGAAGCAGAATCACCTGATACCGGTGCCACGCCTCAATAATCGTGGCAAATTCCGCATCCGTGACTTTGCTGACATCAACACCACGAATCTCGGCCCCAAGGGCCGGGGAGCAAGGCACTATTTCAATACTCATACAAACAACTCCTGCCTGAATTAATTCAATGCCAGATGGACGGTTTTGGTCTCTGTATAGGAAAGTAGCTCTTCAATGCCCTCCTCCCGTCCAAGACCACTGTTACCCATGCCACCAAACGGTGTTCCAAGGTGATGTGCCGAAAATCCATTCACCCACACATAACCAGCCTTGATCCGGCGGATGCACCGCGTCGCTGCATTGAGATCGTTCGTCCAGATGGCAGCGGTAAGCCCGTACTCCGTGCTGTTGGCAATGCGTATTGCCTCGTCTTCATCCTTCCAGCGGAAAACGGACAGCACAGGCCCGAAAATTTCTTCGTGCCCTATTCGCATCTCCGGAGTCACATCGGCAAATATTGTAGGCTGGTGCCAGTAGCCGCGTTCAAACTGAGCGCCTGGCGGGCGCTCTCCACCAGTCATCAGTCGCGCACCATCCTCATGAGCGGTACGCACATAATGTTCAACCTTGTCCAACTGCATTCGGGAATTCATAGGCCCCATTTGAGAGTCAGGATCCAGCGGATCACCAATCACCAACCGCTCTGTTTTTTCAACAATGCGCTTAAGAACCTCGTCATAGAGGGATTCGTGAACGAGTAACCGACTGCAAGAGCCACAGGATTGTCCCTGCCAAGCGAAATTCATTGCTGATACCGCCGCTGTCGCCGCAACTTCGGGATCGATATCAGGGAAAATGAGCATTGGGTTTTTGCCACCCAATTCGAGGCTGACATGCTTTACAGATACTTCGGCGGCCGCCTTCTGAATGGCCAGACCAGTTGGAACAGAACCAATGAACGCGAGGCGCTTGACCTCCGGGTGGCGAACAATTGCATCACCCGCCACCGTTCCTAAACCGGTGATAATATTGACCAGTCCAGGCGGCAGTTCATCCCGGCAAATTTCTGCCAGAATGCCAGCGGAAAGGGAACTCGACTCGGGTGGCTTGATGATAATTGCGTTACCTGCCATCAGAGGAGCAGCCATCCTGGAAAGTGCGAACATAATGGGGTGATTGAATGGAATGATTCGTCCGACAACGCCGTATGGTTCCCGCAGAGAAAAGTGCAGATTACTCTGGCTGGCAGGAATCGTACTGCCTTTAAGCTCAAGCCCAAGGCCCGCGTAATATTCCAGGACCTTGATACCCATTCCCACGTCACCGCGCATTTTGGTGATGGTGTTGCCCGTATCAAGAACTTCCAGTTTCAGAATTTCCTCTGCTCGCTCGGCAACCCTGGCTGCCACTGCGCGAAGCCGCTCTGCCCTGTGGGATATTTCGGTGTTCGCCCATTCAAGTTGGGCTCGAGTAGCCGCCACCACAGCGCGGTCTACATCTACCTTGTCACCCGCCGGAATCCGACCGATCACTTCTTCTGTAGCAGGATTCAGCGAATCCAGCGTTTTTCCACTGGCGGCTTCAACCAGCTCACCATCAATCAACATCAAAGTCGTTTGGACATCTGTCATTTTCTTGTGCTCCGATTCAGCTTTTTCATACTCAATGCATGGACTTCCCGCCATCGACGTTAATCGTCTGGCCGGTTATGAAGTCGCTGGCGGGGGAGAGCAGGAAAAGGACCGTTCCAACCAGATCCTCAGGTGTCTGGGGCCGCTTCAGAGCGCGCTGCTGATTGTATTCGTCACTCAGGTAGCTGGTGCTTGAGGATGCCAGTTGGGTATCGCTTAGCGTCAGTCCTGGCATAACAACATTGACATTTATGCCGTCATCCCCGACTTCACGGGCCAAGGCCCTGGAAAAGCCGATAACACCCGCCTTCGCTGAGGTGTAATGAAGCCGGTTAGGCGTACCCTCAAGAACACGGCTGGATGAGACGTTGATGATCTTGCCGCACTTTTGAGCCTTCATGTGTGGATAAACCGCGCGACAAACCGTCAACAAACCGCGGAGATCAACAGCCATCACTCGGTCCCACTCTTCCGTGGGAATCTCAAGCCAGGAACGGCGAGGCAGAGAACTCATCAAAGATGCGTTATTCACAACACCATCAATTCGACCAAAGGCCTCCATGGTTTTCTTGGCCATGGCCGCGACACTTTCTTCATTGGAAATATCGGTAGTGACAGCAATGGCGTCACCGCCGGAGTCCCGCAATTCCGCGGCAGTCGTCTCCGCTTCCTCCCCATGAATATCCGCGATAACAACCTTCATACCAGCGTCCACGCACGATTTGGCATAAACCTTGCCAATCCCACGCCCCCCACCAGTGATGATCACTGTGCGTCCTTCAAGATCAAAAAGCTTATTAGAGCCCATTGAGCCACCCCCTATGATTGTCTTTATTGTGCGTAATCTGCTGGTCAGTGCCCGCCTGACTCCTCAGAGCCATTAAAGCTACCAACCATGTTCTTTATTATTGAGAAACTATTTTGTTTTGTGAAACCTGAGTCTAAAATTATACAAACGGCTTCAGGTGTCAACCATTAATTGGAAATCGGAAACAATAAATAGCTCAGAGGCGAGAGACGTATGAACAATTATTATTTTGTATTATTTTCATATGGTTTATGGCGGCACATCTTCTGTATTTACTCTATTAAATAACTATACATATCTCACTTTACTAAAGACTTATTACTTTTCGTGAATAAGTATTACAAGCACTTTATTCTATAGCTACATAGGGCCCCCGAGGAATACCCAAATTTCACCGTGCCTTGCGCAAGGACACACCTCACTTCGAGGCTTGACGTACACAACACCTGACGGTACCTTTCGACTATACCATAGTGAAAATATCTCTCGCTTAATGATAAAAACACAAAAATCAGGAACAGAAAATGGTTGCCGAAAACACGGGAAATACACCCTCTCGCCCCCTGCCACCGTCATCTGAAAAGCTGGAATGGGGCAGCGATGCCGTGGCCTGGACACTCAGGTCGTTACCAATCGACTTCATTGCGCTCAATCCCGGGGCCAGCTACCGAGGCCTCCACGACAGCCTGGTTAACGTTCTTGAGGATACAGCTCCGGAAATGCTGGTGTGTCTTCATGAAGAGCATGCCGTTGCCATGGCTCACGGCTACGCCAAGGTAACCGGACGACCCATGGCAGTCGCCCTTCACAGCAATGTCGGCCTGATGCATGGCAGTATGGCCATATACAATGCGTGGTGTGACCGCGCACCCATGCTGATCCTTGGCGCTAACGGACCGGTTGATGCAAACCTGAGACGCCCCTGGATTGACTGGATACACACCTCACAAGATCAGGCTGCCCTCATCCGTCCTTTCATCAAGTGGGATAATCAGCCCGCGTCGGTTGAAGCCGCTATGGAGTCCATTCTGAGAGCGTGGCAAGCGACCATCCGGCAGCCGCGGGGACCGGTATATATCTGCCTTGATGTAAGTTTGCAGGAAAAGGCACTTGATAAGCCGTTATCACTGCCCGATCCGACACGCTTCATGCCAGGCGAACCACCAGTGCCCTCAGCAAAAGAATTGGATACAGCGGCGAACATGATTCGTAAGGCCAGGAATCCCGTGATTCTTGCAGGCAGGGTTTCCCGGAGTTCCACGGACTGGGGTAAGCGGATAGAGTTAGCTGAAAAACTTGGCGCTACCGTGATGACCGACCTCAAAATCGCAGCGGCCTTCCCAACGGATCACCTCCTCCACCCTTTACCACCGGCATTCCGGCTCGATAACGCGGCCATCCAGCTATTATCCGGGGCTGATCTGATTATCAGCCTCGACTGGCTGGATCTTGGCGGAACGTTGTATACGGTTTGGCCCGATGGCAAGCCTTCGGCAAAGATTATCCACGCCTCGCTGGACGATTACGCCATGAATGGCTGGGCGATGAATCATCAGCGTATGGCTCCGGTGGATCTGGCTCTCGACGGCACGCCAGAGAGTGCGGTGGATGGCCTGCTTGAACGAATCGAATCAACCGTAACGATCAAAGTGCAAAATGCTCACAAGCGGCCGGCAATGCCACAACAAACTGGTGCTTTCGATCTGCTGGCACTGGCAACCACACTGACGTCGACACTCAACGATCGGGAAGTCAGTTATCTGCGCCTGCCCCTTGGCTGGCCCTCCGCCACCAATACCTTTAAGCACCCACTGGATTATCTCGGTTATGACGGCGGTGCCGGTATCGGCTCAGGACCGGGAATGGTGATTGGCAGCGCACTGGGCCTCAAAGGCTCATCACGATTGCCAGTAGCGGTTCTGGGCGACGGTGACCTTATGATGGGTGCCAACGCCCTATGGACTGCCGCACGTTACGGAATTCCCGTGCTGATTATTGTTGCAAATAACCGCGGCTACTATAACGACGTCGCCCACCAGGAAGCCGTCGCTATCAACAGGAACCGTGACGTTGAGAACAAGTGGGTCGGCCAGCGACTAGATGACCCGGCAATCGACCTGGCCTCCATCGCCAGGGCCCAAGGTTTTCAGGCTGAAGGCCCCATCCTCGATGAACGTTTCTTTAAAACTGCTCTGGAAAAAGCCATTACCACCGTTGAAAACGGCCAGCCAGCGCTTCTCGATGTTGTCGTCAAGGCGGGCTACATGAGCGGCGTAGTTGATTTCAATAGTGATTCCCATTCAGACGACGGCAACTGAACAAGTACTAATAATTAAAGGGAGCCACCCAAAATGACCAACCAAGACAAAACAATCACACATGAATTGGTACTGCCGCGAAATCGCGGCCTATACTACGGCGGTGCCTGGCACAAAGCGTCCCTTGGCCGCCGGATCCCGGTGACCAACCCGGCCGATGGCAGTAGCCTTGGTGACGTGGACGAAGCAACCGCCGAAGATATAAACCTCGCCGTGAAAGCAGCCCGCGTCGCACAACCGGCGTGGCGCGCCTTAGCGCCCACCCAGCGTGCGGCTGCCGTACGGAAGATGGCACAGAAGGTTCGTGACCACGCGGAAGAACTTGCGTTACTTGACGCCTTGGACTGCGGCAATCCTCGTTCCGCAATGGTTGGGGATATGCAGGTAGGTGCTCACCTGCTGGATTACTTTGCCGGGCTGGCCACGGAGCTTAAAGGCGAAACCATTCCAACGGCCGAGGGCCAACTGAATTATGTCGTGCGCCAGCCGCTGGGGGTGGTAGCACGCATTGTTCCATTCAATCACCCCGCGATGTTTGTCTGTGCAAAAATCGCAGCGCCTTTGATTGCAGGCAACAGCGTGATCATCAAACCAAGTGAACACACGCCATTGTCGGCGTTGAGACTGGCTGAGTTGTTTGATGGTTTACTACCCGCCGGGGTTCTCAACATCGTCAACGGTCAGATTGAAGCGGGAGCCTCACTCTCTGAACACGAGCACGTGGACAATATCAGCCTGGTGGGAAGTATTCCAACCGGCAAAGCCGTCTGTCGTGCCGCCGCCAATACCCTGAAAAGCACACTGATGGAACTCGGTGGCAAGAACGCCATGGTGGTGTTTCCCGATGCCGATCCGAACAAGGCAGCGACCAGCGCAGTCCACGGTATGAACTTTGGTTGGACCGCCGGCCAATCCTGTGGATCCACCAGTCGTCTCTTCCTCCACGACAGCATTTACGAAGACGTTCTTGAACGGATTATCGAACAAACCAATGCGATCAAACCGGGGCTCCCCGACAAAGTGGAAACAGAAATGGGCTGCCTGTCCAGTAAAGCTCAGTTTGACAAGGTCATGGAGTACATAAATATTGGCAAATCCGAGGGTGCGCGTTTGGTAAGCGGGGGCACCCGGCCCGAGGAGCCAGAGCTGGCCAATGGCTACTTCGTTCGACCAACCGTGTTCGCCGACGTAACTCGGGATATGCGTATAGCTCGCGAGGAAATATTCGGGCCTGTACTTTCTGTTATCCGCTGGTCGGACGAACAGACCGTTCTCGATATGGTCAATGAGCTGGAGTTCGGCCTGACTGCATCAGTATGGACCAGAGACCTTGCGACTGCTCACAGAGCAGCCAACATGCTCAACGTTGGGTACGTGTGGATAAACGGCTCCAGTGCTCACATACCCGGTGCTCCTTTTGGTGGCACGAAACAATCCGGACTCGGGCGTGAAGAGTGCCTTGAAGAGCTTTTCACATTCACCCAGGCAAAAAATGTCAACGTCACCCTGGAGCCCTGACATGACAGCTACTCTTGAAGTAAGGAATGTCTCGAAAACGTTTGAGTCCGATAACGGGGATCGGATCCAGGCACTGGCACCCGCCAATCTTGGGGTTAAGCAAGGTGAGTTTCTTTCAATCATTGGCCCCAGCGGTTGTGGGAAATCTACTCTCTTTAACATAATCGGCGGCATGATACCGCCGGATTCCGGAGAGGTTATTGTAAATGGCGTATCTGTCTCCGGTCCCCATAAGGACATTGGCATGGTGTTTCAGGAAGAATCCACTTTTCCCTGGCGCACGGTGCTCGACAATGTCGCTTTCTCCCTCGAAGTTGCTGGAATGGAGAAAAAAGAGCGACTGGAAAAAGCTCGCCACTTTGTGGAACTGGTTGGTTTAACCGGATTTGAGCACCATTTCCCCCACCAACTGTCTGGAGGCATGCGCCAACGCACTGCCATTGCACGCACCCTGGCCTCGGAACCACGTATTCTGTTAATGGACGAACCTTTCGGGGCACTGGATGAGCAAACGCGGCTGTTGCTTGGGGACAAGCTACTTAAGATCTGCGATGCACTAAAGCAGACCACAATGCTCATTACTCACAATATTACTGAGGCTGTACAACTTAGTGACAGAGTGGCGGTCATGTCTTACCGCCCAGGCACCATCATGCGAACTATCGACATTGAACTACCGCGACCGCGAGATTCAGAACTTATTTCTACTGACAAATTTGCCGCCTACGTTGGGCAAATCTGGGAAGACCTGCGCACGGAAGCCGATAGGGGAATGAAAGCAGTCGGTGAAGCATAACGCCACCGGAACAACTTGTAACAAAAACAAAAGCATTGAGGAGAACAATCTGATGAAACTCAAACTGTGTAAATATGTGCTCATCCCCGTGGTAGCTACCATGCTGTCACTAAGCGCTGTTGCCCAGGAAATGGACAAGGTTTCTGTCGCTATCGGCCAAAGAGGACTGTGGGACACGCTGGTGGTGCACCAGGGTATTGAAGAAGGCATTTTTGCCGACGAAAACCTTTCCGTTGAAATGACCTGGACCAAAGGTGGAGCGGAAACACTTCAGGCCGTCACAACCCGAAGCGTTGATATGGGTTTTGTTAACGGCATGCTCGGTATTCTCGGAGCTTATCAGCGCGGCGCTCCGGTGCGAATCATAGGAGCTGAAATGACAGGTGCCAATGACCTGTTCTGGTATGCCAAAAGTGACAGTGACCTGAAAAGCCTCGCCGATGCGCAAGGCGCAACAGTGGGCTATTCCCGCCCCGGTGCATCCTCCCACCTGGTTTTGCTGAACCTCTTGGCGAAAGCCGGGGTAGACGCAGAAACTGTTTCTGCAGGCGGCATTTCAGACAATCGCACCCAGGTGATGTCCGGGCAACTCGATGCTGGCTGGTCAGTACCTCCTTTCAATCTTGACCTGGTCGCCGCGGGTGACCTGAGAATCATTGCAAAGGGCAGCGACCTCCCGGAACTGGCTGAACAGACTGTACGGGCCAACATTTCCAATACAACGTTCCTTACTGAGCGTCGTGACGTTGCCAAACGTTTTATGCGCGCCTATATGAAAACTGTGGACTGGATGTATGACAATAAGGATAAAGCGGTTGAGCGCTTTGCCGTGTTCAACAACATTGACCTGGAAATTGCGAAAGAGGCTGCAGCGTTCTATCCCAAGGAGGCGTTGCTGTCGGTACCTGTAAAAGGATTGGATAAGACCATACAGGAAGCTATCGAACACGATGCCCTCCGGGAGCCCCTGAGCCAGGAGCAGATTGACGAGCTGCTGGATTATGTGTATGACCCACGCTGAGCCCCATCAAAAGCAGCGTCTGGCGTTTGTCCTTTGGGGGCCAAGGACAGCAGGCCTTCTGGTCCTGCTGTTCCTGGGCCTGATTCTCGAGGTGCTGGTTGCCTCGGGAATCGCAGACCCCTCCATTGTCGCAGCACCTTCAGAAATGCTGATGTCACTGGAGCGGCTTTTCACAAAGGACAATCTCGGCGCTGCTTTTCTGATTACTCTGGCACAGGCGCTGTCAGCCACTTTGCTGGCAATGCTCATCGGCTTGCCTTTAGGCTGGACACTTTTTCGCTATGAGGTACTGGGCAGGGCTTACCGGGGCTGGCTCGCTGCGATGTTTGCCGCCCCCCTGGTACTTCTGTACCCGCTGTTTCTGGTAATCATCGGGCGGAATTATGGCACAACGATCACCATGGGCGTGATCACCGGTTCAATCCCGGTCGCTCTGTACACCTGTGAAGCGCTTCACAAGGTCTCCCCCACACTGCTGAAAGTGGGAGCAGCGTTCAACCTGACGGCAAAACAGACATTTACGCTAATACAGGTTCCTGCTGCAGTCCCTGACGCATTCACAGGCATCAGGCTGGGATTGATTTACGCTCTCGTTAATATAATCGGGATTGAGTTCCTGATCGATTTCGGTGGGCTTGGTCGAGTTGTATCAACCATGTTTTTCCGCTACGACATTCCGGGAATGTACGCTGCAATCTTCTTTATCATTCTCATAAGCCTGCTCTTTCTGACAGTGCTCAAAAAGGTGGAACGATGGCTCAGACCGGTATGAATCCAAGATTACGCAGGCAAGTCCTCACCCTTCAGGTGCTAACCCCGGTAGTATTGGTCATCCTGTGGGAACTTATTGCCCGTTCGGGCTTACTCTATGAAGGGGTCGTACCCACGATTCTCGAGGTGGCCAGCGCATTCTGGAATGAAGTGAGCAGCCCGGAACTATACCACCACTTTGGCGTTACATTGATGGAACTGTTCGGTGGTTTTACGATTGCTACCCTCATTGGCGTCGTAACCGGTATTGCACTCGGTAGTCGGCCGTTCGTGTCGTCCGTCGCGGACCCATTTCTTTCGTCGTTGGCAACAACCCCGAAAATTATCTTCCTGCCAGTGGTGATGTTAATTTTTGGTATTGGTCCGGAGTCAAAGGTTGCCCTTGGAGCATTGGGAGGATTTTTCCCGATCGCCCTGAGCACAATGTCGGGCACCCTCAACGTGCGCCCGGTTCTGGTCGACGTAGGCAAAGCGCTGAACCTCACACGCTGGCAAATGCTTGTAAAGATTTATCTGCCTTCACTGGTAGGACCGATTATCAGGGGAATGCGGCTTGGATTGGGCGTTACAATCATTGCCATCCTGCTTGGCGAAATCAAATTATCCAATGCTGGCCTGGGCTTCCTTGCGATTGAGTATTACAACACTTTCCATATTGCCAGCATGTATTCGATTCTGATTATCATTTTTCTCACGGCCCTGAGTATCAACGCTGTGATGAGCTATATAAGCCAGCGCTTTGACCGGGCGTGAGCATTTGAAATATTGAACCAGAGGAAAACAGCATGAGCGATTCCAGCGAAGCCACGTGGGGGCGCAGAATGGGTTTTGGCAAACACCCTGCCCTTCTGATAGTTGATCTGACCCGCGCATTCACTGAAGAAGGAAGACCCCTTGGCTCTTCCATGCCTGCCACTCTGGAAGCTGCCAACACGTTACTGGACAGCGCTCACAAGTCAGATATCCCGGTCATTTTCACAACCGTCAGTTACGACTCGGACACCATGCAGGATGCGGGAATCTGGATCACCAAAATCGGGGGCCTTGAAGATTTAAAATTCGACAGCAATGGTGTTGATATCTCGCCACAATTGCAGCGCGAACCCAGAGATGGCTTGTTGGTTAAAAAGTACGCGTCATGTTTTTTCGGTACTGACCTGGTAAGCAGACTACTCGCCATGGGACGCGACACACTGATACTGGCTGGATGTTCCACCAGTGGATGCATTAGGGCAACCGCAGTAGATGCTATTCAGTACGGCTTTCGACCTATCGTCGTAGAAGATGCCGTGACAGACCGTTGGCAAGAAGCCCACCAGCAGTCACTGTATGATTTGCAGGCAAAATATGCCGATGTCTTGCCACTCAAAGAAGTGCTCACGTATTTCGAGAAACTGCGGAACGCTTAAGCAACAAACAGTATAAGACTCAGACAAGGGCTCTCATGGCAAGACACGGTAAACAGATTGGTATTATCGGGGCAGGAGGCATTGGCAGTTTTTACGCAATGAAGTTGTTAAATGCCGGGCATCGCTGCGTGATGGTGGCCCGTGGGAAACGCCTAGGCCAATTGATTGAATCCGGCCTGAGGGTATCCCACGATACGCAACTTCATAAACTACCCTGTCCGACTGCCTGTGACCTGAGGCTGCTGTTTGAGCACTATACCCCCGGGCAGTTTCATGCTCTTGTTCTTTGCACAAAGTCCTCCGCCACAAAGGAACTCGCCGGTGCCATTGCCGGGTGGTTCGCCCGGTATAATGCGGTTTGTCCGATCATCTCATTACAGAACGGCGTAGATAATGAGCATGTCCTGGCCGAGGTAATTCCGAAAGATTGTGTGTTTGGGGGGCTTGCGGTGAAAATCGGTGCGCATCTGACTGCCGATGGATCTGTAGAGGCGAAGGGACCGGGAGAGCTGATCATCGGCCCCTGGCCCAATGGTTCACCGGATAGGGTGCCAGCTAAAGTAATCACTGCCTTTGAGCAGTCAGGCGTTCCCATCAAACTCAGCAATAATATACAGAGGGAGTTGTGGCTTAAGCTCGCCATCAATAATGGCGTCAATCCACTGTCTGCACTGACAGGCCTGGATACCCGAAGCCTGAGCCGGGAGCCCCCTTTTGCGCCGATTGTTTACAGTCTGATGCGGGAAGTTGCTATAGCCGCAAGTGCAGACGAAGTGCTTCTTACCCACGAGGATGTAGACGATATGTACCACTTGATCCGCAGTTTTGATGCAATCAAGACATCCATGCTGGTGGACTATGAACAGGGACGGACCCTCGAGCTCGATGCCATCTGTGGCGCAGTGATGTCTCGCTACCAACAACTGGGGATAGATGCACCCTATACTCGTTTGGTCTATGCTCTTCTGAGCCAGATGTCCGGCTCAGAAGCCCAACAGTGACGAACCCGGCTACCAAAGTAAACCTTCCGAAGATATGACCAGAAGCGCCTGCTCCAGCATACCGAAGCTCCGCTCACTATGCAAAAGGACACAGGGATTTTGCAAGCCGATCAAAAAAAATATCCCGACGGGCTTCCTTTACCTCAACGGCACTGGGCGACATTCACTCTTGGCCTGGCAGTGGCCATTGCCGTTCTGGAAAGTACTACCGTAAACGTCGCCCTACCCATTATAGCCCGCGATCTGGGAGCAACTCCGGCAAGCTCGGTGTGGATAGTGAACTCTTATCAGTTGGCAGTGATGATGGGCCTGCTACCATTCGCCTCATTAGGCGAAATTATTGGCTATCGACGAGTCTTCAATATAGGCCTGGTGGTATTCACCCTCGCCACTTTCGTCTGCGCAATCGCTGATTCACTGTCGCTTCTAATCGCCGCACGCGTTGTGCAGGGTCTTGGTGGCGCCGGTATCATGAGTGTCGTTGCGGCATTGGTCCGTTTTACTCAGCCCCGCCACCGCCTCGGTCGCGGCATTGCCATGAATGCCCTGGTCACAGGCGGAGCCGCCGCGTCAGGGCCCACAATAGCCGGCGCTATTCTCCTGGTGGCGGACTGGCCCTGGCTGTTCGCATTGAACGTGCCATTGGGACTTGTTGCGTTAGTGATTGGTATCAAAACACTCCCACACACACCACGCTCACCTCATCGGTTCGATATTATCAGCGCCCTCCTGAGCGCCCTCACCTTCGGCTTCCTTATTACCGGACTCGACGGCCTGGGCAGCAACGAGAATCCGAGCTTGGTCCTGCTGAAACTTGCGCTCACCGGTTTACTGGGCTATGTCCTTATACGTAGGCAGTTGTCTTTGCCCGCACCTTTACTGCCAGTGGATCTGTTGCGGATTCCGGTGTTTGCACTCTCCATAGGGACATCTGTGTGTGCTTTCGCCGCATCAATGGTGGTCTTCGTATCCTTTCCATTCTATCTACAGGATGTTTTGCACAGGACGCCCGTAGAAACCGGGCTACTTATAACCGCGTGGCCCTTCATGTTGATGGTTGCAGCGCCTTTCGTCGGACATTTAGCCGACAGTTATCCGGCAGGAGTGCTTGGCAGCATAGGCCTGCTGTTGCTAACTCTAGGGCTAAGTCTGCTGGCATTATTACCTACGGACCCTGGCGACATCGATATTGCCTGGCGCATGGGGATCTGCGGACTCGGTTTCGCGCTTTTCCAGTCGCCCAACAATCGCGTCCTCATCAACACGGCCCCCGAGAACCGGACCGGGGGCGCCAGCGGTATGTTGGGAACGGCACGCCTGCTGGGCCAGACCTTGGGTGCAGTAACCGTCGCGCTCATTTTCAATATCGACACCACAACCGGAAACGGGGTTCCATTTATAGTTGCAGCAGGGTTTGCGGCCATTGCTGCTGGCCTCAGTGGCCTTCGACTAATGACCCAGGCCAGTAATGCACCCCGGTAATAGCCTCGTATCCTGAGCTCTATCGCAATAAAACAGGTTTCATAAATTTAGTGTGCGCACCAGGGCGATATAGTCCTCGACGGCAGTATCGGTCGTATACCGTGGCTGGAATCCCAATTCTTCCTTCGCACGGGTGATGTCGAAAATAGCGTACATTTGCCGACCCAAATTGAGGTAGTCGAGGCCATCGCCGATCTGAATCCGCGCCTCTGGAATAACCTTCGTCACACTTTCAGCGAAATCGCGCAACGAACGGCCTTCACCAGAGCCAATGTGAAAAATACGGTGTTGTACATTCTCTACTTGTGAAGCCAGAATCAGGGCATGGGCCGTATCACGATTGTAAATAAAGTCATTCTTTTGTTCCCCTCCTCGCGGAATATGTACCGGCTCACCTCGCAGCGGTTTCTCCACGATCTGACTCACCACCGCCAACGGCCCATGGTGGTCAGTTTTACCCGGACTGAAGGTGCTGCCAAATCGCAATGCAATGATATCCAGACCCAAGTCTTCCACATACTTCATCATCAAGTGTTCACAAAACAGCTTCGTGGAATCGTACAGTTTCTTTGGGTCCGTGGAGCGTACCTGTGGGTAATCTTCCGTAATCGGTTGGTAATGAGGATGACTCGCGGCTTCGTCCATCTCGGAATATACCGCCCGCGAACTACACCAGACGACGCGCGTAATCTGTTTATGTGCCCGCGCGAGCTCAAAGATATTCATAGCCGCCAGTATGTTCACCTGGACGCTGCGTACCACATCCCGGCCTAGCTCAGGATCGATGTAAGCCGCCGTGTGGATGATCCGATCCACTTTTTTCTGCCGGATAACATCCTCCAGGTTACTTTGATCCAGCAAATCGCCACGAACGATATCTACGCTCTTCAGCAAGTCTGAGAGAAGGCGAGGCGAAGCAGCAGGGAGATCGAAAAGAACCGGTCTCTCTCCTGCTGCTACCATTTCCCGCGCCACCATTGAGCCGATGACGCCTAGCCCACCAGTTACCAGCGTTGTCATGTTGCCTCCCATCAATGCCGATCTATGTTTCGGATGACCATTCCTGTCACCCACCAACTCCCGAGTTGGCTGTTGATTTACGGATAAATTTTAACCGTTCCGGGCAGCACCGCTTAAGTCAAATCAGCGGAATGAACTCACTGATCACAAATCAGGTGCAAAGCGTCGACTCTGCAAACAGAGCGTCCAAGGATATAGGCGCCGAAATAAGCCCCTGGTCCTGGGAGTAGGTCAAAAAGCGCTCAATATTCGAGCGATTGGCGGCGAGACCAATCGACCAAGGATCCCCTTGGAGCGCATCGCGCTCAGACTCCCAGTAGCGCCGCGCCCAAAGCAGCTTTGACCAGTTCGGGTCGTTGTAATACCTGTCGGATATCTCCTGGGCGCTTCGGAAAACATCCATGAGCGCATCACATACCCAGGGGTGCTTTTCCGCCAATTGCTGCCTAACGGCAATCACATGCATTATTGGACAGTAGCCATACTTTCGATAATAGGCACGCTCCTGGTCAATCGCGTCTTCGACGAGTCGTCGCACCGGTACTTCTCCAGAAGTGACCGACTTTGGCGGGTGCGGATGGACAAAGGCATCGAGCGCGCCCTCCGCCAGCAGCTTGCCGAGATCGGCTCCCTCCGGAAGTGGCCGGATAATAGTCCCCGGCTTCTGCTCGAACTCGACCTTTTCCTCTGTCAGCACATGCCATTCTATTGATTCCCAAGGCACACCGTATTCGAACTTTAAATCCCCCTTGGCAAGAAGCGAGAGCGTTGTCTGAAAAGAGTTCACACCGACTCGCTTACCTTGCAGATCGCTGAAGGAGCGCAGGGGAGAGTCCCGGTGTACATACCACAGCCCGGCGCTGAAGAGACGTCGTGGAAACACAGGGATTCCGACAATTGGCAGGCCGCGCTTCTTCGCCATGATAAAACTGGAGAAAGAAAATTCGCAGGCGTCGAACTCTCCATCGTGGATCATACGCTCGTGACGAAACTCTCCGTCACGCAGCGGCACCGTCTGACCAACCTGGTACACATCTAAAGAAACCGAATCCGGTACCTGTACCGTTCCATCAAAAAACGGGAAAAACCGGTCATACCGGTCGATAGCGAGGGAAATCCGTAGTGTCATGGGTTGCAAGCCTCCGAAGCTGGCTGAACGGTTGATCATGATGGTGACAGCATAGTGGGCAGATAAACACACGCCTCAATCAGCAACTCCGCTCTTCAATATAGTTGCCCGGCCACCACTAAGCCACTTTCTGCGATGGATGTACTGGTGCTGCATCCAGTTCAGTACGCTGAAACTGTCACGTGCAGACCAACTGATTTGCTGATCGTCGACCACTGCCGTTCGTCTTAGCTCATTTACAATCTGTAGCACGGTATTAGCCACCTGCGACTGTATGACTGTAAGACCGAAAAGTCTTCAGCACCAGATTCCTTTCAAAACATTACGTCTACGCCGGAGCCCGGCTCAATTCAACATTGATGAACCCGCCTGCCAAAGCAGGCGCACCGACAGAAGCGTCAGTACGACATTGAACAAGCGGTGAAAATATTTATTGGAGATAGTTCGGAGCACGTGCAGCCCCAGCCATGTTCCGACGAATCCAAAAAGTGCCATACCCGCTATGAACAGCAGCCACTCTTGAAAAACGAAACCGGCAAAACCAAACACAACGGCTTTCGGAGCGTGCTGAAGAGCCATCGCGGCTGCCTGGGTAGCGACGATACCGAAACGATCCATTTTTATCTGCTTGATAAACGCAGCCACCAATGGCCCTGTAGCGCCAACAAACAGGCCGATAAAGGTGGTTGCGGTGGCGGCAATAAAGACACCAGCACTGCCAAGTACAGCCTTCGGCAGGCCGGGGCCCCAGCACAGATAAAGGACAAACAGCGCGATGGTCAATTGCCAGATATAGGCGGGCAGTTGCACCAGCAACAGGGTACCCAGCAATGACCCGGCAACAACCCCTGGTATAAAGGCCACAAGGACCTTCCAGTTGATGTTTCTCCAGGTCAACACCACCCTGCCTCCATTCGAAGCAAACTGGATGATGCCATGGACCGGAATAATCGCCGCCGGTGGCACCCACATTGCCATCAGGACAAGCAGCAACAGCCCTCCCCCGACCCCGAAACTTGCGGTGACCATAGATGTCACGATTGAACAGATGAAAAGAAATGCAACAATGCCTGTTGTCAGAGAATCAGGTATCAAGACTAGTTCCATTGTTGCCCCATTAGACTTATTCTCGTATATTAATATCTTATCTTGTTTATTAAGATTTTGGCGATTATACGATTCCCGTGTGACCGCCACAATTGTTTGTTGCGAATCCACCAATTACAAAACCAACAGCAACGAAAGGGGAAGTAGCATGCTATTTCTGAACAACGATGATATTCATGACTTGTTGAACATGAGGGATTGCATAAACATTCAGGAGGAGGCGTTCAAGGGTCTTTCAAAAGGCCACTCCATACATCGCCCCAGGATTGACATGTACGTGCCTTGTGAGCGAGACGACGGATACTGGCGCTGGGGCACGATGGAAGGCGCCACTCATGCCCCCGGACCCTATTTCGCGATTCGGATGAAGTCGGATGTCATTCAGTGGACCGAGGATAAGCGCAGTGGTCTGCCTCGCGAGGATAAATACTGCGTGGAACCCGGCACCTACTGCGGGCTCATCATGCTGTTCTCTACCCGAAACGGCGAACCTCTGGCCATGATGAATGACGGCCATCTGCAACATATGCGCGTGGGAGGCGGAGCCGGCATCGGAGTCAAGCACCTTTCCCGCGAAGACTCCACCACCGTTGGCATGCTGGGCTCCGGTGGTATGGCGCGCACCTACCTGCAGGCGTTCTGCTCGGTACGCCCCATCACCAGGGTCAAAGTCTATAGCCCCAGCAGGGAGAACCGTGAGCTTTACGCCAGAGAGATGGAGCAGGAACTGCAACTTGAGGTTATTCCTGTAGACAGTGCAAGAGAAGCGGTTCGGGGGGTAGATATTGTGTCATCATGTACCAGCAGCATGGTACCGACCATCGAACCCGAGTGGCTGGAGCCGGGCATGCACGTCACCAACCTCGGGCCTTTTGAGCTGTCGGAAGAGCTGCTTCTTCACGCAGACGTGGTTATTCGCCAGGGCATTGCCGGTGGCGCCCCCACCGCAGGCGAAGATCCGGTACGAGTACGATCGGGTGTTGGCCATAGCCCGGTTGCCTACATTGCCGGCACTGAAGAAGAACTTCGCCGGTTACCGGAAGCCCGTCCCCGGAATACCCTTTTCCGCCGGGACTGCCCCGACTTCTCTGATCTTGTTAGCGGTAAAAGCGCCGGGCGACAATCCCCTGAGGATATTACTCTCTACATCAACGGAGGTAATCAGGGACTGCAGTTTGCCAGCGTAGGAGGCCTGGTGTATGAGGCAGCACGACAAAAATCGCTGGGGCGCGAGTTACCCAGTGAATGGTTCGTGCAGGACATTCGCGACTGAATTCGAAGCGGCACAGGAAACCGTTCAGTTGTATGAATGGTTTCCTGCTACTCCTGACTTACAATGTCTTTCCATATTCCTCGTGCGCCGCACGTGATGAAACATAACCGTCAGCCACGTCCTGCGCCACTTTCTCCGGCGCTCGCAGGCATGGGTCACCGTAACCCGCGCCGCCACTCTGTTGCAGTCGCAACACCTGGCCCGCCATTAAATGGCAGGTGACCAGCGGGCCCAGCTCTTCTTCGCCGGGCGTTCCCGGGTCCAGAATAGCCCTCGAATGCAGGGGTGGTTTTCCCCCTTTCAAGCCCCAGGCACCATAGGTATGGTTTGACGTTCGCACGGTTACCGCACAGTCGCTGAGAAACTCATACTCCCGAATAAATCCGATACCACCACGCTGCTCTCCCGCTCCGGCAGAGTCACACCAGATATCAAAGCAGGATACCCGCACTGGATACTCGGTCTCCAGAACCTCGACCGGCGTACTGGGCGTAAAGTGATTGATAGGTAGCACCACCGATGCACCATCCTCAAGACTGGTACCGCCAAGAGACGTCACCAGTAACTCATATTGCACTGCACGTTTACCCATTCGCGAGTAAGGGTAGCCCACGGCAAGAGCGCCGGTTCCCAAGCCTGAAGGTGCAACAGCACGGGTAGGATTAAGCTGGCCGAGAGCGGCCAGTACGACGCTGTAGATAAGGTGCGACGTGGGAAAATAATGATTCACTGTCGCCGGATGCTGTGGGCTTACCACCAGGCCGGGCGGGATGATGAAATCAACCTGATCCACAAGCCCCGAGTTAATGGGGATGGTCGGATCACTCACCGCAATGGCTGCCAGCAGGCAAACCGCCTGAGCGGTTGGCGTGCAGCAGTTCACCGGCCCCAGGGTCTGCGGGCTGCAGCCACTGAAATCGAGAGTAAGCCGGTCGCCGGTTTTTGTCGCTTTCACATGAATACGGACGGGTGTATCGATGTCTGCCCCGTCATGATCCAGCAGCCCCTCGACCTCTGCAGAGCCATCCGGCCAGTCGTTCAGCTCGGTAGCCAGCCGCGCTGCCGTGGTTTCCAGCAGAGTCGCCATAACCCAGGTAAGCGTGGCCGTACCGTATTCCCCACACAGATCCACCAAACGCTTTGCACCCAGCCGGGTACACCCGACCTGACCACGCAGATCCCCGACAACAGCCTCTGGCACTCGACTGTTATTGCGTATAATGTCCTCTACTGCCTCGTTCACTCCCTCTTCACTGGAATATAGAACCGGAGGCAGCAACAGGCCATCGTGATAGATTTCCCGGGCTGCCGCTCCCGAAGAACCGGGTACCAGCCCACCAAGATCCGCCTTGTGAGCCAGACTCACGGCAAACGCTATCAGCTCACTGTCAACAAACACCGGCGTGATAACCATCATATCCGGAACATGCGGGTTACCGGCCAGGTACGGATCATTCAGGACGTAACAGTCACCGTGCTGAATCCTGTCACCGAATCGCGCGAGAACACTGCGTACTGCGGTCGTGTAAGGGAGTGAGTGATATTGCAGACCACCACTGACGACAATCACCCGGCCATTAGCGTCAGTAATACCTGCAGTACCGTCCTGAGATTCACGCAAAATGGTCGAATAGCCACTGTGATAAAGCGCGTGTTCCATCGTCGCTGCGGTCTCCCGCAGGCGATTGATGACCACTTCGGTTGTAATCGGATCGGCGCTCATTTTATCACCTCCGTATCAATGACCAGCGCTCCAGAGGCATCGACAGTCAGTTTCTGCCCCTCCAGAACCCAGGTGGTGGAATCAAATTGCTCGATGACACAGGGGCCCGCGATCGAGTCCCCCGCACCGAGTAGACTGCGATCATAAACAGCGGCGGTCACATTCTCACCGGTGTCGATATCAAACACCTTCCGCTCCCCTTTAAAAGCTCGCTTAATGTCACCTCCCCTATCAATATCCTGTTCCGTTAGTTGTGGAACTTTGATGCTGGCCTGCAAGCGGAAGGTCACTATTTCGGCCGGTTCATCAGGCGCACTCTGTCCATACAGAGTGGCGTGCAAGGTATCGAAATCCTGTTTTATCCCGGCTTTGTGCTCCTGACGAACCGGCACATTTGGGCAATCAACGGTCAGCTCGTAGCCCTGATGCAGATAGCGAATATCCAGTTGATAACGCAGCTCCACCTCTTCTGACTGAAAACCTTCTTCACGGGCATCGGCGTAGGCCTGTTTACCCAGCTCTTCCATCAGGGAGTTCATTTTACCGACGTCGAACTCGTCCAGTATGCCCGGCGCAGACCTTACATAGGTATGCTTGACTTCGGTCTGAAGCAAGCCCAAAGCGCTGTTAAGGCCCGGGTGACCTGGAACAATAACCCGCGGAATACCCACTGCACGGGCCAGCCAGCATGCATGCATAGGGCCCGCCCCACCAAACGGCACCAATGAAAACCGACGGGGGTCCTGGCCACGCTCCTGCAATGCGAGTCGTAAATCGATGGCCATGTGGTTGTTCACGATACGCAGAATACCGGCCGCGGTATCCTGAGGCGTCAGATCCAGTGACTGGGCAATCTCCTCCATTGACCGGGTAGCAGCCCCGAGATCCAGTTGCATACGACCATCCAGAAGGCTTCCTGCTCCCAATATACCAACCACGAGATTCGCGTCGGTAATGGTGGGCCGTTCTCCGCCTCGGCCATAACACGCCGGGCCAGGGACGGCACCCGCACTGGCCGGCCCCACCTTCAGCAGTCCATCCTTGCCGACATAAGCCAGTGTTCCGCCCCCCGCGCCCAGCGTGCGTACCTGCAACATTGGCGTGCCCACATGCTGACCACCCAACACACCTTCACTGGTTTGCTGTGCCAATCCTCCTGCTATCACACAGATATCAGTGCTGGTTCCACCCACGTCGAAAGTCACCAGGTTGCCGGTACCTGCGCGCTCGGCCAGCCTCAACCCCGCCACTACACCACCAGCTGGTCCTGAGAGAAGCGTTTGGTTGGGGAATCGGGCTCCGACGGTAATCCTCATTAAACCGCCATTGGATTGCATGAGGTAAACCTGGGGCGTTTTCACCCCCCGCTCTTTCAGACGCCTGGCAAGACTCAACAGGTAGTGCTCGACCACCGGACCGATGTACGCATCGACCACGGTTGTGGACAAACGGGGATACTCCCGTATCAGAGGCAATATGGCCGAGGACAGAGACACCCGCACCCCGGGCGCCTCTTCAGCAATGATTTCAGCAGTACGCAGTTCATTCTCGGGATTCAGAAAGCTGAACAGGTAGCAAACAGCAATCGCTTCAACACCCTGATCCCTCAGGTGTCTTACAGATTCGCGAAGCTGCGACTCGTCCAGGGGCTTGTGTACGGTGCCGTCAAAATCCATACGCTCATCCACTTCAGCCGTGAGCCGCTGTGGTGCAAGTAATGGCGCTTTCAAATAGAACGGATCAATCAGGCTCACCGGATCCGGACGTGTCCAGCCCCTGGCCTCATAGACGGCCCTGAATCCCTTGGTAATCAGGAGCCCCGTGGGAACTCCCTTGTTTTCGAGCAAAGCGTTGGTGGCGACTGTCGTACCATGCACCAGAACCTGTATCTCCTCAGGTTCTACGCCCTGACTGAACAAGTCCTCCAGCGCTGCCATTACTGCCGTTGAGGGATCTTCCGGCACAGAAGGCACTTTTGCCAGTCGCAACGCCGGCTCATCAGGACTGAACGCTACCAGATCCGTAAAGGTCCCACCTGTATCGATTCCCACCAGCCACCGTTTCACAATTCTGCCCCTCTTTCTTGCCACTTACTGAAGTGTAATTCCAGCATCGACAGAAGCCAGTTAACGGTCAACACCGTCAACAGCGCCATTAGAATGCCAAGATAGACATGGCCCGTATCAAACATCGTGCGATGGTATGCAATCATGTAACCGAGCCCTCCAAACGAGGCAAGCATCTCGCTTACCACCACGCTGATCATGATCAACGCTGTACCAATGCGCAGACCAGAAATAACCGATGGCAAGGCCAGACGTAAAACCACGCGATAAAAAACCTGCAATCTGCTCGCACCCATGGCCCTTGCCATGGTGACGTAACTCTGGTCTACCTGCCGCACTCCGGAAAGTGTATTAAGTGCGATCGGAAAAAAGCCGGCGATAACCCCGAACAAAACCTTGGACTCAGGACCCATGCCGACCCATGCAATAAAAAGTGGGTAAAGGATGATGGCAGGCACGGCAAACAGCGACCCCAATATCGCTGAAGCCGCCTCGGATACTGCCCTGAGACTGCCAAACACAGCGCCAATCCCGATTCCCAACGGCCATGCGATCAGGATAGCAACCGCAATTTCCGCGGCGGTCAGAGCAAACGCATCCAGGAACCGTGAACCATCGGCTTGCCAGGCTGCCCATAAACCCGCTGGCGGAGGCAGTTGAATAGGTTTAACCCACTCCATGGCGGTGACGAGAAACCATAACGCAATCAACGCCAACAGAATTGCATAACGTATGAGTGATGGTTTGCTCACGCTTCGGTCTCCTCCTGAATCAGCGTCCAGATTCGGTTACGCGCCTTACCAAAAAACTCACTGCCAATCATTTCAAATGTCCGTGGCCGTGGCAGGTCCACTGGTATCACTTCAATAATACGACCCGGCTTTGTTCCCATTACCAATACCGTATCCGAAAGATAAATTGCCTCTGTCAAGCCATGAGTAATAAACAGAATAGTTTTGCGGGTCTCCTGCCAAATCCACAGCAGTTCTTCCCCCATTTTGAAGCGCGTCTGCTCATCGAGCGCCGCAAATGGCTCATCCATCAGCAGTATGCGGGGGTCACGAACCAACCCTCGGGCAATGGCAACACGCTGACGCATACCTCCGGAGAGCTCCGCTGGCCGATGGTTGATAAAATCGCCCAGCCCCACAAGCTTCAGAAGGTCACGAGCCCGGAGCTGACTCTCCTTCTTGTCCTTGCCACAAAGAGAGAGGGGAAAAGCAACGTTTTCTTCAGCAGTAAGCCAGGGCAATAACGTGGCATCCTGAAACATGACGCCGGTTTTTTCCGGGAGCGGCTTGCGCACCTCAATCCCGTCGATCAAAACCTGTCCAGACGTCGGTTCAAGCAGTCCGGTCAGCAGTTGAAGCAGGGTGGACTTCCCGCAACCACTTGGCCCAACAATGCTGACAAAGCCACCTTCTTCGATAGCAAAGCTGAGTTTGTCCAGGGCATGGAAATCACCCTCGCGAGTGGAATACATTTTGCTCAGGTTTTCGACTCTGATGACTTCACTACTCATGCTACGTGACCTCTGGCGGCGCGATGTTCGCAGTAACGCATAACCTCATTGATTATTATGGTGAGCGCGGAGACCAGCAGAATGCCGGCCAATAGCAAATCCAATTGAAACCCCTCGCCCCATGAAAACAGTCGTCGTCCAATACCCGCTCGGCTCGCATCCATTTCCGCCAGCAGAACACCGATGATGTTAAAGATCATTCCCAGCCGAAGTCCTGTCATCACCACCGGTAACATGGCAGGCAGGTAGACTCGCAAATAGATCTGTCGGGGCGTGGCGCCAAACGTGCGGGCAACGGTTACGTAATCCCGTGGCACGCTACGAACCGCAGCGGTCGTCGTTACAATAATGACAAAAATGGCGTGGGTAACTCCGAAAACGACTTTCTCCAGAAAGCCAATCCCAAGTAAGAGCATAAAAATAGGAAGAAAAATGGATTGCGGAACAGACAGCATGAAGTGGAACATCGGGCTCAGAATCTGGCCCAGGAAGAGTTTCTCACCGAGTAGAAATCCAATGGAAACTCCCAGCGGGGCGGCAATAATAAACGCCACTCCCACTTCAAGCCCCGTAATACCCAGATCCATCAGGAAATCGCGCTGCGTAAGCAAGTCGCCGAGCACCCCCAGAACAGTCAGGAATGAGGGCAACAGTCGTGGATCAACAAGCTCCAGACGACTGATTGACTCCCATACTATGGCAAGCAGGACAAAGAACCCTGCCTGAGCTCCGAGCAACACGGACAATCGCATTTGCACACCTTGGTTTTATTCTTGTTGATATGACGCGGGTTCCATCAGGCGTTAATAAACCGGATCAGATCTCAACACAGGACCAACCCTCTTTTGACTGAAAATGAGCAACCACCTCCTCCACATGCATCACATCCGCATATTTATGATGCAAATCGAAAAGATTCACTTTGTGGGAGAGCACGCTTCGGTCAAAACAGGCCTCTTCCGCCATGACCACATGAAAACCGTATGAGTAAGCATCAACTGCCGACGCCCGGACACAACCACTGGTGCTTTCGCCGCAGACAATGACGGTGTCAATGTTCATTTTCTGGAGATACGCAATCAAAGGCGTGCCAAAGAAAGCGCTCGCGCGCTCTTTCCCGATCACCAGATCATCATTCTGAGGCTGAAACTCAGCAAAGATTTCAAAGTCATCGTCGTGGGATGCGTCCACTGCCCGCGACGTTGCCCTGACTCCCTGTTGCTGGCGCTCCACCTGAGTGGTGTAGATAACGGGCACGGAGTGTTCCCGGGCCACTGCGAGTAACTGCCTGGTAGGCTCTATGGCATTCCAGGCGTTCTCACCGCAGGCACTCGGGTACTTATCCAACAGGTTCACCACAGGCCGGCCCCCTCCTCTGTACGCCTTGTTATAAAGGTCAATTGCAAGTATGGCCGGACGTGAACCAATGTAGGTATCGCGGATATACGCCTCATAGATGCGCAACACATCCGGGCTGACAATATCCTGCCAGCAATGGTCTTCGAAACTATGTGGCATCGTTAGTCTATCTCCGCTGAATACTATTAAAGCGCACTGTATTGAGGTCCTGTCCGATCTTATTCAGCACCAATATCCGCGAACTGATCGGTATAAACCTCATCAGGAGAAAGTGCACCTGAACCGGAATCACCGGCCAGGCCGAGAGAGGCCTTTAGCCATTCAGGTTCAATATTGGCACGGGTCGCGCGATTCATGATGCCCACTTCATATTCCAGCCTAAGTACTTCAGGGTCGTCCTCGCCAGTGAATTCCCGCAGGAAGTCGATGGAATAATCACGGTTTTCCTGCATGTAGCGGGTAGCGCGATACATTGCACGCAAAACTCCCTCAACTTGCTCAGGGCGGTCATCAATCATGTCCTGGGAGGCAACCCAGACATCCGGCAGGGTCGGGGGCATATCCTTCGCGTAGTCCACCAGGGACCGACCATCACCGGAAACCATCAACCGGTAGGTCAGCGGCGAAAAGGCCGAAATGGCATCCACCTGATCAGACAACAACGCAGGGATCATTCCGGCACCACCAACGGGAACCGTTTCAATCTCAATGCCGTATTGATCCGCTACCCAGAGGGCATAGTAGTCCGTTGTACTGTTCTTACCCGTAATCCCCACCCGGCGGCCATCCAGGTCTTCAGGCTTCTCGATGCCGGAATCGGACCTCACCATCATGTGCCAGCCATCCGGCCTGGCCGCGCCCACTGCTATGACTTTTTGCTCCACACCACGCTCAATGGCCACGGCAGCGCCCGGAGGGAAATAATTGATAATGTCCATGCCGCCAGAGGCAAGAGCCTGCTGCGCCGCACTGCCGCCGCGAAATGCCGTGATCTGAACTTCCAGACCTTCATCGGCGTAGTAGCCTAGCTCATCGGCCACATACACCGCGGCATAAGGGCCAAAGTTTGGCACTGACAGCCCGATATCCACCTTTTCCGCAGCGTGGAGCTGAGTGAAGGTCATTGCCCAAGACAAAACCGCGGTCAAAAGTACACTTTTCAAATTCATGCCCGATATCCTTCTACTTGTTTTATTGAGCCAAGGTACCCTGGCAAACCTCTGACAGCTAACATTTCAAATATGAAGAGTTATTCTTTAAATGTAATATTAAACTACTAGTCCAGAGCATGGGTATTGTCAATAATTCACAGCCTCAAGATCCTACTCCTACACCGCACCAACTCGCACCAGAGTCCCAATCTCGTCCTCACCGTATCCGATGGAGGCGAGAATTTCTTTGGTATGCTCGCCCAACCCCGGTACCGGGCGCTGATCTTCATCCCGCGGGCGCTCGGGATCATCGAAGCCATAGCCAACCAGCGGTGTCGCCCGCTCGCCTGTTCCAAAAATGCGAACCATATCCAGCGCTTTGACCTGAGGGTCATTCAGCGCTTCCTCTATGGTGTAAATTGGCCCCGCAGGCACATCGTTGGCTACAAGCTCGGTGAGCCACTGTTCACGGGGCCGTTTTGAAAATTCTGCCTGTAGCTCCGCCCTTAGTTCATCGTAGTGAGCAACCCGGTCTGCCTTCTTGATGAACCGGGGGTCTTTTTCCAGTTCCTCACGGCCAACGGTTTCAAGCAGCGCTTTCCAGAATTTAGGGGGCGACGACAAATGAACGGCAAAGGACAGTCCGTCTTTCCCAACAAACGTGTAGGATTGCGAGAGGTGGGGCCGCGAGGATTTGTCGGCGACCTTTCCCGACAACAGATAATCCGCCACTGCCAACGGCTGGAACGCCAGGCTTGCACCCAGCATGCTGACATTGATTTTCCGACCCTTTCCCGTTTTCAGTTTCGAAACCAGCGCCCCGAGGATACCGTAGGCCGTATATATGCCTGTCAACTGGTCCGAAAGTGCCGGGCCTACCGGTTCAGGATCTTTAATGTCGGAAAGCTGGCTCCACAATCCACTCATAGCCTGGGCTATGGCGTCGTATGTTGGACGATCACGATAAGGGCCAACGGTACCCATCCCGGTTACGGCACAGTAAACGACTTCAGGGTTGGTTTTGCAGACCGCATCATAGCCAACACCCATTTTGTCCAGAATCCCGGGCCGGAAGTTGTCCAATACAACATCCACCTCTGACGCCAGGCGGAGGTAAAGTTCCCGCCCTTCCTCCGTTTTGACATTCACCGTGATGCTCTTCTTGCCACGGTTGAACGCGGCAAAAGCCGGACGGACACCAGCACCTTCTCCGGACCAGTTGCGAAACGGATCCCCGGTACCTGGCATTTCAACCTTTATAACCTCGGCGCCGAGATCGGCAAGTAGCATACCTCCATAGGGTCCACTGATGACGTTTGCCATCTCCAGAACCTTGATTCCCGCAAGCATCGTACTCATTCACAAACCCTCCTGCTGTCGCGCGTGATCAGACTGCCACTCAGCGATCCGATCAACTTCTATCGTTTCTGAAACATGTACTCTGGCAAAACCGTGGCCAGATCCTGAAAGAAAAATACAATAATCAAGCCAATAACTGACACGCCTGCTGTCGCTAGGCCAGCCTTGTACAAATCCATAATCCGACTTTCGGGAATGGCGCCCTTCAATACAAAAATCATCGACCCCACCGGTGGGGTCATGCTCCCGATAGGCAGGGTTATCAGAAACAGGAGGAAAAACCAGACAGGGTCGATTCCAGCAGGCACAATCAGGGTGGAAAATAAAGGAGCCAGCAATACGATCAGCGCCAGTGTGTCAATGAACGTCCCCAATACCAGCAGCAATCCCAGTAACACTGCTGCCAACACCATGGGAGGCAGCGACAATTGCTGCAACCAGAGGTTGAGAGACGTCTCAGCGCCACTGAGCGCAAGAATCTGGCCAAATAACACCGCTCCCATGATCACAATGAACACCATCGAGGTCAGCCTGGCGGTAGCCAGGAGCGCCCGGGATAATACCGAACGGTCCAGTCGGCCATAGATCGCAGCCACGAGCATTGCGCCTACAGCCCCCGTCGCTGCTGCCTCACTAGCGGTGGATATCCCGAAAAGAATAAAACCAAGGACCATGAATATGATCACGCAGAAGGGTAAACATTTTGCTAATGACGTCCATCGCTCCCGCCAGCTTGCCTTGTCCAGTTCCACGGCGGGCACCAGCGACGGGTTCAGCCTGACCCGGATGAAAACATACAAAGCAAACAAAACGGCCAGCAACACCCCCGGAAGCAGTCCCGCCATCAGCAAAGCGCCGACAGAAACGTTTGCCAAGCCACCGAGAATAACCGCAAGGCCACTGGGAGGAATGATTGGCCCGAGCGCCCCCCCGGCAAGCACAACGCTGTAACTCAGCTGTTGATCATAGCCTTTTTCGGCAAGCACAGGGTATAAGGTACGGCCGATAAGGGCGGTATCCGCCGACCCGGAGCCGCTCAAGGCGGCCAGTCCCGTGCCTCCGCCGATGGCAACGTAAAGATGCTTTCCCCGCACCCGGCCGATCCACTTCCCCACCATATCAAACAGTAGATTGACGACACGGGACTGAAACAGGATCTCGCCCATGAGGTAGAACATCGGGATGGCAATCAATGCAAATCCTGAAATCGAATCCACCATGCTGCCAGCCACTATGTTTAACCCATGGGGGCCAATAAATATCATGACACCCACCAGATTAACCGCCATCAACGCAAAGGCAACATGAACGCCAGACAACATCGTGCCAAGCAAAAGCCCGAATACAAAAAGGAAAACGACATACCACTCCATGATGTATACACCTCAGGAATTCATTGTTTTTATTGTGTAAAATCCAAGTCTAAACTTAGGCATCGACACGCTCTTGCCGATGCCCGGAAATCTTTCTGACTATCGTAAAGAGAAATTCAAATGCCATAGCCAAAAAACCGACCGGCATTACAATCCAGAGCATCCAGTTAGGGACGGGCACTGCGGCGGGTGACACGTTTCCGGCGAGGTACTGATTCCAGGTCGCCATTGCGGACAACCAGAACAGGATAAGACAAACGACACCAGCAAACGCGAGATTAATATATTCCAGCATTCTTCCAAGGTGGTTTGGAAGCAAAAGATGAAGTAGATCAACACGAATATGTCCTTCCTGCCGGGTGAGCCAGCCACCCGCAAGGAACGTGATATAAACCAGGGCGTATTGAGTGAAATCAAATAACCATTCAAGGTTATATCCCAGATACTTTCTCATTAAAACATTCCCGGTGATCATCACAGCCATCAGAAAAACAAGCGAAGCCGCAATCACGTTCAACCCAAAAATAACTCGACTGTAATATCGAAACGCTGTTTCTTTATTGAATGCTGCCATGAAAACCTCGCTCCTCATGCCAGCCGCCGGTTACCAGCCATGGAATTTACCGAAGGGGTATTCCACTAGCAGTAACCGGGGCCGGAACAGATTTCCTGAATCAACTGTGCGTGAGCAATTCCATGCTTCCTACCCCTCGGAACGGTCGCGCAGACATTCAAGTGCTTTCATGATTTTTGGTCCATGCTCAGGATTGGCATCAAGAACATAGTTCTGGGCAATACCATCGTAATAGAAGTCTTCAAACGCCTCCCGGTCATCTCCCTTAAGTTCAACAATTTTCACGCCTGCGGCTGGGAATTTCTTCATGCCCCGCCTATCGCGCTCGATACCTTTTTCCCTGCGCTCGACCTGGGCCTCTTCAATGGCCTGGCGTATAATTTTGCGTACATCCTCATCGAGTTCGTCCCAGCTATCCTTGTTGACGAAAAGCGCGTAAACAACTTCGCCAAGTGCTGGCTCTACCGCATAGGACATGACTTCATTCCAGCTCAGCTTTTCAAGTGTGCCGAGGGCACCGGAGCCGTTAAACGCACCATCGATCATTCCCCGCTGGGCGGCGGTATAGGTCTCCGCCGATGAAACCCTGACCGACGAAGCGCCCATTCCATGAATAACCGGGTTATAGAAGTCGGTGCCCCGGATCCGGAATCCTTCTATGGGCCCGCCTTCCTCGTTCATTGCTTTCGCCAGGTAAAGCCGGTATCCATGGCCAGTTGGGAATTGCGCCAAATAAGACAGATTGCTTTTAGCCAGATAGGCATCATTGACCGCCTTGGTCAGGCCGCACTCACGGCGAACCTGCGCTGATCCCTCCGCAAGATCCAGCCCCATTCCCACTTTGACTGAGTCGGCATGGTAAGCGGTATGAGTAAACAACATATCGAATACGCGGTGCTCAATCGCGTCAAACTGCCGAAACGCAGGAACCGCGGCGGGGCCGAAAAACTCTATCGTTACTTCCCCTCCGGACAATTCCGCTACCCTCTTGGCAAACGGTATCGCCCCCAGATCAACGCCATCGTCCGTTCCGGCCGCCCATGTCGAGAGCATACGCAGTTTTACCTCAGCCATGGCGGCAGGCGCGCTCATAATGGCAAGAACCGTCAACACACAGATGAAACTAAGTGATAGCTTTTTCTTGTTGCTATTAGCCTTCATTGTTTTATCCCCCGATTCTGTTTATCGTTGGTTTTCAGAACATTCCTTGTGTTCAGACACCCACCATATCCAAATGCCTCCAAACCATGGTTGACAACTAGAAGTCAAGACCAAAGAATTTTTTTGCGTTCTCCAGCATGATTTTCTTCCGGACTTCCGGCTTGATACCCAACTGGTCAAACTCTTCCACCCAGCGCTCGACCCCCAGGACCGGCCAGTCAGAGCCAAACATGGCCTTGTCCTGCAAAATCGAATTAACGTGATGGACCAGTTCGGGCGGGAAGTACTTTGGCGCCCAGCCGGAAAGATCGATAAAGAAATTACTTTTATGCTGGGCTATGGCGAGGCTCTCAGCCGTCCAGGGCCACGACGGATGCGCACATATGATTTTCAGTTCCGGAAAGTCCGCGGCAACGTCATCAAGATGAATGGGCTGGGTGTACTTCAACTTATTCCCCATTCCTCCCGGCGTCCCTGCACCGGCTCCGGCCATGCCGCTGTGAAACATCACCGGCAAACCCTGCTTTTGGGCTTCCTCCCAGAGTTGATAGAAACGGGTATCATTGGGGAAAAACTGCTGGCGCGCGGGATTGAGTTCACCAATACCGTGTAGCCCTAACTCTTCCTTGCAACGACGAATTTCCTGAAGAGCCAACTTGCCCTGCCAGGGGTCAATGGCGCCGAATCCCAGGAACACGTCTGGGTGCTTCTTCACCGCGTTGGCTATATGGTCGTTCGGAACCGGCGTAAGGCCAGACACCGAATCGTCCCGTGTATTTACCAGAACTGCCATCATGCGGCGCTCGCGGTACTGGTCAGCCATCTCATCAATGGATACAACCGGTCTCTTACGCCGAAAATATTGCTCCATCTGTTTGGCTCGGGCACCCACTGCCTTGATGGATTCCTCGTCGCTTAGGTGTACATGTACGTCAATACCCACGATATCCATTATTCTCTCCGTTCCAGTCATGGCTTTATGTTGACCATCGGCGCTGCTGACCTTTTGCAACTACCTCAATGTCGCAAATTCAGTGACAGGCCCGGCCTGCTGAAGGAAATAACTTTCTTGTCTGAGTGCCGGGTAAGCCCCTGAACCAATTGCATCAGTGGATCCCCGGAAAACGCGTATTCGACGGGGTTCTTTGCCCTGCGCGCAATCTCAACGGCTTCAGAGTCAATATAAGTGCGCATAATCAATTCTTCATCAGAGAGTTGCTCGCCAAACTTTTTACGCACCTCTTTCAGTGACAGCTGTGGAGGCTCTTCCGATTTGAGTTCTTTGGCTCGCGCGCGACCAAGAATTTTTTCACGAACATTCTGATCCATGACCTGCACAGCTTCTTTGCCCCAGTAGCCCAGCGCATACTGGATAGCTTCATCCGTCACCTGCCGATACCGTTCCCCAACGATGACGTTTATGGCTGCCTGGGTTCCTACAAACTGGGAAAGCGGCGTCACCATTATGGGATAGCCAAATTCCGCTCTTACACGGGCGGCCTCGACCATTGTTTCATCCAGCCGATCTTCCATACCGACCTTTGCCAACTGATAACGCAGATTTGAAATCATGCCTCCTGGAATCTGGCTTTGATAAAGATTCGCGTCGTATTCCAGCGGGGCGCCAATCGCAAAACCCTCACTCCGGGCAATCCGTGTGAAGTGCTCGGATACCGGCAGCAACAGCTCTTCTCGAATATCTGGTCGGTGCCCCAACGCCCTCAGATTTTTCGCAACATTGAATACGGAAGGTTGCGCGGAGCCATTGGCCAGAGGAGGAATACCGGTGTGAACATGGGTAATTCCCAGCTTCACTGCTTCCAGTACGTTGAGAGGCCCAAGCCCATTATTACAGTGGCAGTGAAACTCCAGTTCCACCTTTCCCACGGCTTTCTGAACCTTCGGCAGAAGCTCCCTCAGACGTTCCGGTGTCAGCAATCCACCCACGTCTTTAAAACAAATCCGGTAAGGTTTCAGTGATGCAGCGTCTTTAGCGCGCTGCACAAAGTATTCATCGGTATGGCGAGGTGAAACCGTATAGATGAGATTTACAACAGTTTGCATGCCCAGCTTTCGAAGACCTTCCACTTCATCCTTCATGACTTCAAAGTCATTCCAAGAGTTCGAACAGCGAGTGACGCTGATGCCATGCTCCACCACCTTTTTAACAAGGAGCTTGCTGATACACTCCGGTACCTTTTTCAACCCACCTTTGTAGCCTCCGTGCAATCGCAGGGGCGTTTGTTTGGCTTTCTTGACACCCAGTTTCAACCATTGCCAGGGGTCTTCCCCCAGATCCCGGATCATTTTTTTCATCTGTACAATCGGCACAAAAAACTCGATTGCCTCAAACCCTGCATCATCCATCACTTCAAGGGCGGGTAACATCATGCCCGTGCGCATGTTCAGAGCCCACAAACTCTGCTGACCATCACGCAACGTGGTATCGATAAACTGAATATCCGACATGCTTCCCCCAGAAGTGTTAATTTTTCTTTTACGAAGAACCTATCTCATTTAATAAAATCAAGGTTAGCAGGCGGACGCGCTCTGTCAAGAAACAGAAACCACTCCTGAATCCGTGACTCCAAACAGCGCGAACTTCCCTCAAAGCCCGCAGTAGCAGGCGGTTGAGCGATATAATAGCCCCTGAGATCCATTCACCCAGTCAAGCGCCACGGTATGCCGAACATCGATCTCGATCTGATCCGGACCTATCTCCGGCTGGTCACGCAGGGCATGAGTGACTTCCGTCGAGACAGCCGAGTCCGTGCGAAGGGACCCGTTCTTCAAATCCGCCATGGGCATCAAGCACTCGCCGTCTTCAGCCAGCTTGCGGTAGCGGTTTGATGAAGATGCCCAGGCGTTGACACCGCGGCTGAACGACGTCACCGCTGATTTTATACAATCCATCGGTGCGCCGGTTTCTCCTCTGGAGATGGGATCAAGTGAATCCCCGCACGCAGGACCCTCTGGCCCTGGCAGACAGGGCCTGGCCCAGGAAGCCTGGACACTGGACCGCGACGGCAGGATGGAAGCGGTGCGGCCAGAAGAACTTCCGGACGAACCCGGGCTGCGTCGGATCGTCAAGGTTACTGTGCGAACCAGCGATGCCAGTGGCCAGCTGCATCTGGAGCCGGATGCCAGCCTTGAGGGCTGAATCACGTCCTTGCCGGCCGGCTGCTGCGATTTGGCCGGCACTGTCCGGGCTTTTCCGTTTACCGTGACCTCTATGCAGGCCTTACCGCCTCCCGATAAAACCGGCTCAATAACAGTCATCATCCTGAGGTCGCCCGTAAAATCATGCCGGGCAATCGGCTATTGTCCGAACATCAGGCTCTGATCACAAAATGATCAGTCCTGGGCGGCTGACCGCCATTTCCCTGAGTACTATCCAACCCCGGGGCGGTTCGTATGGTATTTTTTACATTTCATGATTTTTTGGCAAAACAAGTTTCCTAGAACCACTATTCCCATTTAGGCAATATCTGTCTACGTTAATAGAACAGGTTGGATTTAAACCTGCCTTTGCTCAGAAACTCGGATCTATTATCAATAGATAGCGTCTTTTAAAAATACCATTAGAATGGTGCTAACAATGACAGATATTAATAACGCTAACCTTCAAACTGAAATCAACCAGCTTATCCGCCATTATATGGATGGCATCAATTGGTTTGATTACTCGAAAAACCGGCTAAACAGGGAAGGGGCTGGTGTTTACGTGCAACAGCACGGCGTCTTCACGCGGCATAGCCGGCAATGCTGGGCCCATGTGGTTGGAAATTGTCCTGAGGTTGAGCCTCGGCGTTTCATTGTCAAAGAAAATCTGTTTGAAGAAGAAGGTATTGAGGAAGAATCCCATTATCTCAAGTTGGTTAAGCTGGGCGAAGCACTTGGGCTTACCTCAGAACAAGTGCATCAGGCGCAGGCATTACCTTCTACCAGGGCAGCATTACTCATCTGGGAAACCTTGACCAAAGACAGACATTGGATATTGGGCTGTGTTGCTAAAGGGGCACTTGAGCAGGTTAACCAGGTCGAGTGCGGAGAAATGTCATTGGCTGAAGGCAACCGCTGGATGAATCAACTGGGATTAACCGAAAACGATGTTGAATTCTGGCTGATGCATGATGAATTGGACAAAGAGCATGGCAGTGGTGCATTCGACCTGGCGCTCCATTTTCTGCCATCTGCCCGGGGCGTCGATGCCAATGATGTGCTAGAGGCCGTAGAGGATTCAATGTTCGCCTGGAAAATCTTCCTTGAGGGAATCGCCGATGTTGCTGACTCTCGAAATACTGCTTAGCTAGTGCCCAATTTGGGTAATGCGGGCGTCAGCACAAAGTCGAACAAAAATAAAAGGAAAGGTCATGACTACCACGTTTAAATGCCAGCTTAGATATACGCTATTGGGCCAGTTGTTACTGTGTCTAGCATTATCAGCGAATCTTGTCCGGGCAGAAAGTCGGAATGTCGGTGATGGGCCAGTCGACGTTACGTTTTTGGGCCACTCTACAGGTGGGCAGGCTTCTGTCTTCCTGGCAGGCGTCGTGGAGGCTGTGCGTCGCACCTACCCGGGTTCCAACGTTTATGCTGAGCCGGGCAACGCGGCCGGTAACTTGGCCTCATTACTCAACGGCCGTGGTGCTTACACTATGGTGAGTGAGGTGTCGCTTAAACGGGCTTTCGAGGGCCAAGCGCCCTTTCAGCAGAAGTTTCCTCCAGGTTCCCTCACCGCCATAGGTAAGAATGCGCCCAATATCATCGCTACATGCGTGTATGGGCGCAAAAAGTTTCTTGATGAGCATAACGTCGACAGTTTCAGTGACCTGGTCGAGAATGAAGTCCCGATGCGCCTGTCTATAGCCCAGACGGGCAATCTATGGGTTCGGTCAACCGTAGATGCTATGTTTTCCTATTTTGACAAAACGACGAAGGATGTGGAGCGCTGGGGCGGAAAGCTGGCTCCCGTACCGACCAGTCCTTCTAATGACTTGATGAGAGACGGCCGACTGGACGTAATCATTACCGCGTGCGGTCTCCCTTCCGGATCAATTACTGAGCTCGCCAGCGTTCAGGAAATAAATTTTATACCCATGTCTCGAGAATTGGCCGAACATGTTGCTGATGAAATGTGGAGTACAGTTGACACTATACCTGCCGGCACTTACCCCTTCTATGATCAGGATCTGATAGTTCCATTCTCTAGTTTCGTGATCGTAGCCGGCTCCGAGGCAACTTACGACAATGCCTACAAAATCGCCAAGTCCCTTTATGAGCAGAACGAATATTATCGCTCTTTTCATCGATCTCTAGCTAATGCAGAACGCGAGGAATTGCCCGACGTCGGAAATCTGGAGCTGCATCCTGGGGCAGAGGCGTTTTATCGCGAAGTAGGCCTCCTCGACTGAGGAAAAACTCGCATCGGATGAACACTTGGTTAGAGCCATTCGGCGGAGCCGAGATGTAGCCAGGGGCGCCGGCTCGCCGGTATGGTTTTGAACGGGAGGTGTGAAAATGAAATTGACGGCGGAAAACATCACCGGCGTGGTAGGCATTGTTCCGAGTCCAGCGACGCCAGATGCAGAACGCTGGGACGCAGAAAATACAGTGAATCTGGACGAAACCGCGAAAATGACGGAGGCGGTGGTCGCTGCTGGTGTGGACATTCTCATGACCACTGGCACATTTGGCGAATGTGCCACCCTTACGTGGCCCGAGTTGCAGAGCTTGGTGCAGTGCGTAACGGATACGGTCTCGGGGCGGGTGCCGGTATTCGCTGGTGTAACGACCCTCAACACCCGCGATACGATTTACCGCGGTCGCGAGTTGATGCGTCTGGGAGCCGATGGTCTTTTCATCGGTCGGCCTATGTGGCTGCCACTGGATGACCAAGGGATTGTGCGCTTTTATCGGGACTTAGCGGAAGCAATGCCAGGAGTACCGCTGGTTGTTTACGACAATCCCGACGCTTTCAAAGGAAAAATCTCGACGGAAGTGTATCGAATCCTTGCGGAAATACCGGAAGTGGTTGCCGCCAAGCATGTCGGTGGGCCAACACTGGCGCAGGACCTGGAGGCAGTGGGCAGCAATATGCGTATCCTCCCCCTTGAAAAGGACTGGTACTCTCTCTCACAACGCTATCCCGCGCTCGCACGAGCTTGCTGGTCTGGGGCTGTTGCCTGCGCACCAGCGCCTATCGTCGCCCTTGGTCGTGCCATTCTCAATTGTGATTGGAAACGGGCAGAGGAACTCACCAATCAGATACTATGGGCGATGGAACCAATGTTCCCAGGTGGCGACCTGTCCCGGTTCATCAGCTATAGCATCCCTTTGGGACATGCCCGTTTTCGCACAGCGGGCTTGATCGACCCGGGTCCATGCCGGCCACCCTACCTCGATGCGCCAGCTGATTATATGGCAGGTTCAGAGGAATGCGGTCGACGATGGGCGCAACTACAACATAGGTACCCCGTTAAATCCGTATCAGGTTGACCTATAGGGGCTGACTTATCGCCAAGAGGCGATGCGCGATAATGGAATAACGGAGAGCCGTCAAGGCAACGGAGGCATCATGAGCGACGATATAAAGAAACAGACAACGTCTTTAAGCGAGTTCGATAACGAGCTGGCATCACTTAACATGCGTGGTCAGTGGCAGTATGACAGTCTGCTGGAGCGGGTGATCGGTGGACCGAAGCCGGCCGGAGTTCCGTATCTCTGGAAATGGGAAACGGTTCATGAAAAGTTGCTTGAGGCGTGTGACGTTATGCCGGAAAGCTACACTGCCCGGCGTAACTTCAGCTTCATGAACCCGGGACTTGAACGGGGAGGCACGACCCAAACCCTGATTATGGGAATGCAGATCGTCCGTCCGGGAGAAGTGGCGTGGGCCCACCGCCACACGATAGGAGCGGTGCGCTTCGTGGTCGAGGGCGGTGAGCAGCTGTACACGACGGTGAACGGTGAAAGATTGCTAATGGAGCCCAACGACTTGATCCTGACTCCTAACTGGAACTGGCACGATCACCATAATGAAACGGACAAAAACGCAATCTGGGTAGATGCCCTTGACGTTCCGTTGGTGCTGGCGTTGAACCAGATATTTTACGAGCCGTTCGGTGAGACCACCCAACCGCAACGCGAGAGCAGTGCGGATTACTGGAGCCGTCGTGGCAGCCTGGTCAGGCCGGCCTGGGAACAGCGGCCCGAACAGAATTTTCCTTTCCGCTACCCCTGGCGTGAGGTCTCTGCGCAATTGCATGAAATGGCTGGCTCTGAAGGCAGTCCCTACGATGATATCGTGCTGGAATACGTCAATCCGTTTACTGGTAGCTCTGCCTTGCCCACCATGGGATGTAACATTCAAATGTTGCGCCCGGGCTTTGTCGGGAAGAGCCACCGCCAGACCTCGAGCGCAGTTTACTTCGTAGTTGAGGGAGAAGGTACGACAGTAGTCGGCGACGAGGAAATCAACTGGTCCGCCCGTGACAGTTTCGTCGTGCCGAATTGGATTCCTCATCATCACATCAACCGCAGCAAGAGTCGCGAAGCGATTTTGTTTTCCATCAATGACATCCCGGTTTTACAGGGTTTAGGCCTTTACCATGAGGACCCGGAAAATACAATTAGAACACGCCCACTGCCTCCGCTTTTAGCCTGACGCGGCCCTTGGACGCTCAGCAAAAAATCGATCATCAACCTGGCAGGGACAATAGCCCAGAGCAGGACACAAAGAGAGACCATTACGATGACAGACGTACCATGTGACGAGACTGCAGTTGAAGCTGAAGAGCTATTTGCGCTCATCAGGTCCCGCCGGAGTGCCGGCAAGCTGGACCGGGACCGGGTTCCCTCTCGCGAGGCAATCGAGCATCTGCTGCAGGCTTGTACCTATGCACCCAATCACCATATGACACAGCCATGGCGTTTTACGGTGATATCAGGAAATGCGCGCGACAAAATGGGTGAGCTCTTCCAGCAGCTAATGCTTAAGGGCGTGAACGCCCCGTCAGAAGAAACTCTTCGTCAAGCCAGGTTGGCCGCGCGCAAGCCGTTGCGAGCGCCCGTCATTGTATTGGTTGCCTGCGAGACGGAGCCGGAAAGATCGCGCCGCCGTAAAGAGGATTATGCTGCCTGCGCGGCCGGTGTACAGAATATGTTGTTGCTTGCCCACAGTATGGGGCTGGCGGCTAAGTGGAGCACCGGTGGGCTAATTGATGATGAGCGTTTCAAACACTACTATGGACTGAAACCAACGGATGAGGTTGTGGCCATGCTCTATATTGGCTATGCGGATGCACTACCACCACTACAACAGCGGCGCCCGCTGGAGGAAGTAACCCTCTGGCTGGATTGAGCGACGCCATGAGACTTCTGAAAATCGCCGTTCCCTTTGCTGGGGGGGCTTTCTTCGGTTTAATTTCGCCGGAGAGGGCAATTGCGCAAAATTTATTTTCTGTTATCCAGGCGGCGATGGCACTCAAGAGTACTGTCCACCCTACCCAACTCAATCTCTTACCGTTATAAATAAAGACTTGAATTCCGATGGCTTACTCTCTGAGCCTTTTGGTCATGAAGTCGATGAATTTCTTTACTTTTTTAGGCATGCTCCGCGCCCGGGGATGAAATGCCCAGACGGCACGGTCCGAAAGTGTTTCGTCTTCAAAGAGAGTTTCCAGGGAAGGATCGGGAGAGTTTGAGTTTTGCATCAGGAGTCGCGCAATACCGATGCCCTCTACCGCCGCTGAATTTATTGATGACCACTCGTTAGCGTGAAATCTCCCTCCCACGTTTACGTGATACCATTCCCCATTATTGATAAACCACCATTTTTCTGGCGACGGCTGTGCGTCGTAAATTAAACACTGGTGTTGAGAAAGTTCCATTGGCTTCTTTGGTCTTCCAAAACGCCTGAAATATTCCGGAGACGCGCAAACGCGATATGTTAAAGGGGCTAACATGACACAGTCGACGCTGGTTGTACTCAGTTTGACGTAGTCGGAGTTGCTGCTTCGGATCGAAAGATCGAAACCCCGGTTAATCACGTCCACTCTCGCAGGCTGAACAGATAGCTTAACGGAAAGATTGTTGTATTTTTTTATAAATTCCGTCAATGCCGGAAGTACTATCTGGCGGCCAATACCTGGCGTAACGTGAAGTTTTAATGTACCAGAAAGAGTCGTATTCATTTCATGAATTGCCTCGGAAGCCAAATCCATCTCTCTGATAATCCGCAGACAATGACCGTAATATACCTTGCCAGCTTCAGTTAGACACATATCATGCGTAGAGCGATTCATGAGGCGCGTCCCCAATTCAGTCTCTAGTCGGCTTATCTGTTTGCTAACAGCGGAAGGGGTTAGCTCCAATTCCTTTGCCACCGCTGAAAAGCTACCTTTTTCAACAACATATACAAAGACCTGCATGCCAAACGTGTTGTGCATCGCTCAAATACCTTTTACCACCAAATGGAACAATTCTTCCCCTTTTTGAACCAGCCTCCCGGGGCACTGGAAATTAAGCCTGGCCAATAACTAAACGATCAGGGAGAGGATGCGGAATCTATTTTCATTTTTGACATGTTGGGCTCCCTATCCACAATCGATTACGGAGAAAGCTACTATTATTTTCAATACATAAGATGGCCTTGCATATTCCGGCCCATCGTGACCGCCCATTCCGTTTGAACGTGACCGCCTGTTCCGGGTGATCGTGACCACTCATTCCGTTTTATCGTGACCGATTTCGGGTCGTTTTCCGGAATCGCCGGTCACG
>Ga0208300_100214_pt1 | contig 54698 bp, 54 predicted proteins | sample 23_taG_FD_184096 | JGI IMG/M metagenome (GOLD analysis project Ga0208300, IMG submission 184096) | Marine viral communities from Cariaco Basin, Caribbean Sea - 23_WHOI_OMZ (SPAdes) (version 2) | ecosystem: Environmental > Aquatic > Marine > Oceanic | place: Caribbean Sea: Cariaco Basin...
GGAAAAGCCATTGCCACTTTAGGCAGTATTCTCGGCGCCAGCGCGGCCACCCTTCATCACGCCAGCGAAAGCAATCGCCTGGCGGACTCATCGAAAGCCGGCAACAAAGCCCGGCCGCTGGACCTGGGCTCCGACATCAACCAGCGGTTTTCGGCCCTGGTGTTTGACGCCACCGGCCTGAAAGGTCCGGCCGACCTACGGGCCCTGTACGACTTCTTCCACCCCACCATCAAAAAACTGGGCAGCAACGCCCGCGTTCTGGTAATCGGCCAGAATCCCGCCAATTGCCGCAAGGCGCCGCAGGCCGCCGCGCAACGGGCACTCGAAGGTTTTGTCCGCAGTGTCGGCAAGGAAATCGGAAACAAAGGCTCCACCGCCAACCTGCTATGGATAGCCCCGGGGGCCGAAAAGCAGCTGGATTCCAGTGTGCGCTTCTTCCTGTCTCCCCGCTCGGCTTACGTATCCGGACAGATCGTAAAAATCGGCAAGAGCGATGCCGCACCGGCAACCAACCCCGTTGCACCGCTGACCGGCAAAGTTGCGCTGGTCACCGGCGCATCCCGGGGTATTGGCGCCGCCATCGCCGAAACCCTGGCCCGGGACGGCGCCACCGTGATCGGGCTGGATATCCCTCCGGCCAGGGAGGAGCTGGAGACAGTTACCGGCGCCATCAACGGCAGGGCCCTGGCCTGTGACATTACCGACGGCAAAGCCCCGAAGCTGATCGCTGATTTTCTTGAAGAACATTTCGGGGGCATTGATCTGGTCATCCACAATGCAGGCATCACCCGCGACAAAACCCTCGGCAATATGCCCGAACACTTCTGGGACATGACCATCGCAGTGAACCTGACTGCGGAAGAGCTGATTGACGAGGAATTGATGCACCGGGAGCTACTGAAAGAGAACGGGCGTATTGTCTGCATCTCCTCCATCAGCGGCATTGCCGGTAATTTCGGGCAGACCAACTACGCCACCGCCAAGTGCGGGGTCATCGGTTACGTGGAAGCCATGGCCCGGCAGGTGAAAAATGGCATCACCATCAACGCCGTCGCCCCCGGGTTTATCGAAACCCGGATGACCGCCGCCATGCCCATCACCATCCGCGAGGCCGGGCGCCGCATGAACAGCCTGTCTCAGGGTGGTCAACCGGTCGATGTTGCCGAAACCATCGCCTGGTACTGCAGCCCTGCGTCGAACGGCGTGAATGGCAATGTGGTGCGGGTTTGCGGGCAGTCGCTGATCGGCAAGTGAACCTGGGTTCATGAACCGGGAGTCATGAACCTGGGGTCATTAACCTGGGGTCAGATGAAAGCTTTCATCTGACCCCGATTTCACCGATTTCACCGATTCCACATCTGACCCCGGTTTCAGCACGAAAAAAGGGCCGGTCCTTGCGGACCGGCCCTTTTCGGAATTCTGGTGGGTGGTACTGGGATCGAACCAGTGACCCTCGCCTTGTAAGGGCGATGCTCTCCCAGCTGAGCTAACCACCCGGGAAAATGGCGGAGCGGACGGGACTCGAACCCGCGACCCCCGGCGTGACAGGCCGGTATTCTAACCAACTGAACTACCGCTCCGCATCAGTCCCGGCCCGTGGGCCTGAACCTGAAACCGGATGGGGGGATCCGGTGATGCATTTGAAAGTGGTGGGTGGTACTGGGATCGAACCAGTGACCCTCGCCTTGTAAGGGCGATGCTCTCCCAGCTGAGCTAACCACCCACTTTCAAGCCTTTCTCTCAAACCTGACAAAGGCGTACAAACAAACCTGACAAAGGCGTAAAACCTTCCAAAGGCGCTCACTTGCTGGCCAGCGACGCTGTCTCAATCAAGTGAGAGGCGCATTTTAAGCATTTGGCTGGCGGTGTCAAATATTTTCCGGAAATTTTCCGGGAAAACCTGCAAGCCTCTAAAAAAAGGACAGTTTTTGAGCAATCCTACTTTTTGCCGGAGGCCCTGCCGGCGGTCCGGACCAACCTCATTTCCGGACGATTCTGGCCCGCCTGCTTGGCCTTTTCCTGCAGAGACAACTCACTCACACGGCTGCGCCTGTCTTCCGGAACCGCGCGATTCGCCAGGGAGCAATTCAGATCGTCCAGACGTTTCCGCAGATCACCCCAAGTTTCCAGCAGTTGCGGAACAACATCATCCGTCAGTTTTTCCAAACGATGGCGTAGAGAATCCTTGAGCGACATTGTTTTCACTTCCCGAGCGTTTCAACTGCAGACAGTGTAGTCAGCCCTCAGAAAATCCACCAGCGACCACCGGATTCCGCTTCCTCACGGCGCTCGCGCTCCAGTTCCAGCTCCGCGTATTCGGCTTCCAGCTTCTCGATCTTGCGATCCGCTTCCAAAGGAACCGTGGGACCACCGCCAAAGGGCCAGAACCATGAGGCAGATTCGTACTTGCCCTCCTGCTTCAGACGCTCGGTTTCAAGCTCACGCTCTTCCTCGAGCAGCACCAGCCGACGCTCATAATCCATATCCTCATTAACTTCGACAATAGACGTAGCTGCGTGATTTGGCGCCAGCAGATCGCTGTTCAGAAAACGGGTTGAGACAATCTCCTCCGCCTGCATTGCATAATCCCGGGTCACCAGCTGCAGGTCGCCCCGAGCCAGCGGATGATCCGGATCCAGATCCGGATGCCGCTGACCTGGCTCCGTAAGCTCGTTGTACCGCAGGTAATAGATCTGGCCCGGCTCAACCTCCAGCGTGGCGTCCGCAATCAGGCTCAGACTGAAGGAGTTCATCCCCTCCAGCCCCAGCAACGGCCGGCGCATGGCAATGTGACGTTCCCCCGGGCTGACCTCCAGCCAGGTATAACTGTCGTTGCGGATATTGAAGTAGTGCGTGTCATCGATGTAGACACTGGGGGCCTCAATCTCGTCCGCCGCCCACTGGGAATGGGTCCGGTAGAAGTACAGCACCGCATTCCGGCGGTCCCAGCGGTCGTTATCAATATGCACGAAGTCATGGCCGGAGACCGGATGCAGGAACGAGCCCACGCTCTTGCCGATGGACTGGTAAACCGTACAACCCGACATCACCAGCAACAGAGACAACACAGCCAGCGGCCGGAGAACAGACAAAGCAGAGGGCACCCGGGTTTTCATTGTTGTTAACTCTTCATCCTGATTGCGAGTTGCCTGATCATAACAACTGCAAAACAGCAGAAATGAGAGCTACCGCAAGGGATGACTACAAACCGTTACAAAACCCGAAATACCACCGTTTAATGAACCGAAAACCTCAGACTACTGCCGGCTCACCTGAGTCCGAAGCTGGTTCAACTCCTCGGAAAGCCTTACCAGACGGGAAGTCAGCTGCGAGCGGGAGGCATCAATGGACTCCACCGTCCTTTTCAGGCTTGCGAGCTCATTCCGAAGCGCCTGAACCCGGCCGCCATCGGAAAGCGCCTCGGTCTTCCGCTCGAGGGCCGCAACCCGCCCTTCCATACCGCTGATCCCCAGTTTCTGCTCCTGCTCAAACCGCCGGATACGGCTCTCAATCACCTGATCCACATCCGCCAGTTGCTGGCTGAGTTTGGTAAGCTGATTCGTCGCCTGCCGGTTTGCGTCCTGCAGGGCCGTTATCGACGTCTCCGTCTGTTGCTTCACGGCCGCAATATCTGCCGAAAGCGACGTCCGGACCTTCTCGACTGAAGCCTCCAGCGCACCAACGGCCTTCTTGCTTTCAGCAAGGCCGGACTCAACTGCGGCAATCCGCTCCTGATGCTCGTCCAGGCGCTTCTTGTTGCGCTCATTGGCAATGGCCCAAAGTTTCCTGATCTCACTGTCCGCCGTATCCAGCCGCTTCTTCTGCGCAGCAATCTGATCCGCCAGCGACGCCCCACGCTCCTGAAGAGTCTCCCCGGTCTCGGAAAGATCCCCCTCAAACCGCGCCAACGCCAGCTTGCTCTGCCGCGCCCAGTAGTCCGCCTCCTCCAACTGGCTCTCCAAAGCCTGAACCCTCTGGTTCTGCGAATACCAGCCAGCACCCGCTGCCACGGCCACCGCAATCACCAGCAACCAGAGCATCGCCACACTCCCACGGCCATTGCCGCCGCTACCGCCCTTGCCGCTTTTACCCCCGACAGCCGGCCTCTCACGCCGCGGCGGCTCCCCCTTTCCGGCGGAAAATGGCTTGGGCTTTTTCTCAGCCGCTGCCCTGGGCCCGGCACTACCAATCGGTCGTTCGGCTCTCAGCTCATCATCACCTGGACGGATGGGTTCCATTACAGCTCCTGACTATAGGCGGCTTAAACAAATGGACGGTTTAAACAATAAGGACCGATAATACCTGTACTTATAAGCAGGGTGAAATGAAGGCTTGTTACAGGAACACCGCACAGAGCCCTGGGGCGGGGTTGGGGTTCCTTTTCCAGAAATGTCGGAGGCCAAGGATGGCCGGAGTCAAGCGCACAGGGATGTGCTCGTAGCGGTTTCTGGAAAAGGAACCCCAACCCCGCCATGCTCCGGGCTTTGTTGCATGGCAGGTAGGCAAAACATACAATGGCCGGCTTTCCAATTATCACAGGACTGTTGCATATGCAGCCGCTTGTAGGACTCATCATGGGCTCCAAATCCGACTGGCCCACCATGGAACACGCCGCCAACATGCTCGAAAAACTTGGCGTACCCTATGAAACCAAAGTCGTCTCGGCCCACCGCACCCCGGATCTGCTGTTTGACTACGCCAAAACCGCCGCGGACCGCGGCCTGAAAGTCATCATTGCCGGTGCCGGCGGCGCAGCGCACCTGCCGGGCATGATTGCCTCGCAAACCGCCCTGCCGGTCCTGGGCGTGCCTGTTCAGTCCAAAACCCTGAATGGCCTCGATTCCCTGCTGTCCATCGTCCAGATGCCCGGCGGCATCGCCGTTGGCACACTGGCCATCGGCAAAGCCGGGGCCACCAACGCTGGCCTGCTGGCAGCACAGATTATCGGCACGTCCGACGACAATGTCCGCAAAGCCGTAGAAGAATTTCGCTCTACTCAAACACAGACGATACTGGACAATCCTGACCCTCAGGATCAGTAATCAGAACTGGGTGCCAGGCCCCGGAGCCAAACTCCGGAGAAAGGAGCCTTCGGGAGATGCCCTTCCAAAACACGCTACAAGCACGTCCATGTGCGCTTGTTTCGGGCCATCCATGGCCCTCTACAGTTTTGGAAGGGCATCTCCCGAAGGCTCCCCCAGCTTTGGGTGGTTCATCATAAATGGCACCATGGTCAAACAAACTAAGCCACGCGTTGACTCCCAAGCCTGCTGAGCGGGGTGGAAACCCTTTTCCAAAACTGTGCGGAGCCATGGATGGCGGAGCCCAAGCGTCACATGGACGTGCCGCAAGGAGCGTGTTTTGGAAAAGGGTTTCCACCCCGCTCACACTCCAAAAGTCAGACGCTAAACGCCGAACACAAGGCAGGAGAACACAAATGAGAATTGGTGTACTGGGCGCCGGCCAACTGGGAAGAATGCTGGCACTGGCCGGATACCCACTGGCCAAGACCTTTGTTTTCTATGACATGTCCGGCAGCCCCAGTGCCGGGCTCGGTGAAGTCATTATCGACCGCGACGGCGAATACCTGGATGACTTCCTCTCCCGGGTTGACCGGGTTACCTACGAATTTGAACACCTGCCGGTAGACGTGGCCGAGAAAATTGCCGCCCACAAACCCGTGCACCCCTGCCCCAGGGCCCTCCGGGTTTGCCAGAACCGCGAAGCGGAGAAAACCCTGTTTGGCCAGCTGGGCATTCCGACGCCGGAGTGGAAAATTGCCGACAGCGCCACCTCCCTGAAAGCCGCCGCGGAAGAACTTGGTTGCCCGGTAGTGGCAAAGTCCAATACCGAAGGCTATGACGGCAAGGGCCAGGCAGTCCTGAAAAGTCCGGAGGATGCCGATGCGGCCTGGGATTCCATCGGCCATCCGCGCCTGATCGTGGAAAAGTTTGTCGACTTCCACCGGGAAGTATCGATGATCGCGGTAAGAGCCGAAGACGGTGAACTGGCCTTCTACCCGATCACCGAGAATACCCACCACGAAGGCATCCTGCGCTACTCGATTGCGCCAGCCCCGAGGCTTGAGAAGCATATCCAGGAAGATGCCGAGCGTTACATCAGGGCGCTACTGAACGAATTGGATTATGTTGGCGTACTCACCCTTGAGCTGTTCGAGACTGCCAATGGCCTGGTAGCCAACGAGATGGCCCCGAGGGTCCACAACTCCGGGCACTGGACCATCGAAGGCGCAATGACCAGCCAGTTCGAGAACCACATCCGCGCGGTAAGCGGCCACCCCCTCGGGAATGTCGCGCCCCGTGGCGTAAGCTGCATGATCAACATCATCGGCGAGCATGGCGACATTGAGCGCATCCTCGAACTGCCCTATGCCCACGTTCACCTCTATAATAAAGGCGAACGGCCGGGCCGGAAGCTGGGCCACGTGAACATTCTTGCAGACAGCTACGAAGAGCTGGTGTGGCGGGTAAAGAACTGCGCGCAGTTCCTGCCCGGCAGCCCGGAGTTTAAAAGTTCTTTAACGACAAAGGGTTGATCTGACTCAAATCGACCTTATATTTAATTTACGTACATCCACATAAACAGAGAGACAGGGAGAACGACCTCATGGCATTTGAACTTCCCGCACTGCCTTATGAAAAAAACGCACTGGAACCGCACATCTCTGAGGAAACCCTTGAGTACCATTACGGCAAGCACCACAACACTTACGTCACCAAGCTGAATGGCCTGGTAGAAGGTACCGACAACGCCAACAAGTCTCTTGAAGACATCATCAAGAGCGCCAGCGGCCCGCTGTTCAACAACGCGGCGCAGGTTTGGAACCACACTTTCTACTGGCACTGCCTGAGCCCGAACGGTGGCGGTGAGCCGACCGGCGCTGCCAGGGAAGCCATCGAAAAAGCCTTTGGTTCTTTCGAAGACTTCAAGAAAGAGTTCAACGACAAGGCCGCCAACAACTTCGGCTCCGGCTGGACCTGGCTGGTGAAGAAAGCTGACGGCAGCGTTGCGATTGCCAACACCAGCAACGCGGAAACCCCGCTGACCGGTGCCGACAAGCCGGTGCTGACTGTCGACGTGTGGGAGCATGCGTACTACATCGACTATCGCAACTCCCGCCCGAATTACCTGGAAGCTTTCTGGAACCTGGTCAACTGGGATTTCGTGAACGAAAACCTGGCCTGATCGAAGCCAGACTTCCAGGTGTAGCCGTAAAAAACGGCAGCACACGAACGCCCGCCCTGCGCGGGCGTTCGTGTATCTGTCACCCAGAAACAATTACAAATTGACACAACCGCGCACTGAAATCTTTGGGAAAATCACCGATACTCTACGAAGTTACGCCAACTCTGAACCATACTTACAAGTAACCATCAGGGTGAGACTCCGAGCGCATCGCCCCCTACGCGACGCTGTCGTCCTGAAAAAACCGGATTAAAGACAGGGCTGAATGCAAAACTCCTTCGAGGTTGAACATCGCCTGGGCTATCGAATCTTACGGTGGATCCTTGCCGTGGCCCTTGTCAGTGGTGTTATTGTCAGCACCGTTCAGGTGATCCTGGACGCCCGGCGCGTGTCCAGGGGTCTGGACCACGACGCCCGCCAGACCATTGCCATGGTGAAAGACGCAGCCGCCCAGGCCGTCTTCAGCATTGATGCTGAACTGGCCCAGCAGGTGGTCGACGGTCTTTTTGCCAAGGAAGCCATTCACAAGGCCCACATCGCCCATCCGGAAGGCGAGCCCCTGGGCAGTCGCAGCCGCCCCCTACAGGAAACTGCCTTCAGACCCGTGACCGACCCGATTTTTGGCACCGAGCGGCTGTTTCGCGAGCCGCTGATCCGGGAAAGAAGCCCGGAGACGATTTACGGCTACCTGGATGTTCACTACGACACCGCACCCGCGGCAGGCACCTGGCTGGACCGGGCTGCCGTCACCTTTGCCTCAGGCATAGCCACCGCTCTTATTCTGGGCTTGGTGCTGTTCTATGTGTTCCACCTGCTACTCACCCGGCCACTGCTGAGAATTGTCCGCTCCGTGAAGCAGGTTGATCCGGCCCACCCGGACGATCGTCTGGTAACCACCCCCTCCGGCCACCAGAGCGATGAGCTCGGCCTTTGGGTGAACGCTACCAACAATCTCCTTGTCGCCATTGGCGACAGCCAGACACGCCACCGGGAAGCCGAGGACAGGGTCAGCCGCCTGTCTCGCTATGACCAGCTAACCGGCCTGCCCAGCCGCGATACGTTTATGGAATTGCTGATTCGGGACATTGAAGAGGCCAACAAACGGAATACCTCGCTGTCCCTGATTGTCTGCGGCATTGACGATTTCAAATCCGTGAACGAGCAATGCGGTTTCCGCACCGGTGATCTCATTCTGCAAACGATGGCCGACCGGCTTACCAGCAAACTCGATAACGCCCGCTTTACCATTGCCCGCCTGGGCAGTGACCAGTTCGTGATTGTTGAAAAAGGCCTCCGGGACGGATTCCAGGCCGCCGACACCGCCGAACGCATCCTTGCCAGCATCAGTAGTCCGATGCTGGTTGACGACCAGAACGTCACCATGACCGCAACCATGGGCATTGCGCTGTTCCCCTCCGATACCGACCGGGCCGACCGGTTGCTCCAGAGTGCCGAACAGACCATGACCCTGGCCAAGCAAAACGGGCACAATCACTTCCAGTTCTACGTAGCCAGTATTGACCAGGAAATCCGGGACAGGAAACAACTGGAAAAAGAGCTTTCCCAGGCCCAGTCCAATCACCAGTTCCATCTGGTCTACCAGCCCCAGATCAACCTGGAGAGCAAACGGGTGATCGGTGCCGAGGCACTGCTAAGATGGGAGCACCCGACCCGTGGTCTGGTACCACCCGACTTTTTCATTCCCGTGGCCGAATCCAACGGTTCCATCGTCGAGATCGGCCAATGGGTACTGAACCAGGCCTGCTGGCAGGCGGCCCGATGGGCGTCCGATGGCTCCCCGCTGCGCATTGCCGTTAATCTCTCGGCGGTTCAGTTACGCCAGGAAACCATCGTTGACGACATTCTCGATACTCTGAAGCGGCACAAAATCCCCGCCGGCAGGCTGGAGCTGGAAGTGACCGAAACCAGCTTCATGACCAACCTTTCAGATGCCGTGGCCAAACTGCACCGCTTGCACAAGGCAGGCATCAGCATTGCCGTGGACGATTTCGGCACCGGTTATTCGTCTCTCACTTACCTCAAGCAGATGCCGGTTCAGCACCTGAAAATCGACAAGCAGTTCATTCGCGATCTGCTGGTGAATGAGGAAGATACCCGAATTGCCAACACCATCATTGATCTGGGCAGGAGCCTGAACCTGTCCGTGGTTGCGGAGGGCGTGGAAACCGCAGAGCAGGAGTACTATCTCAGCCAGCGCGGATGCCAGCTGGCGCAGGGTTACTACTTCAGCAAACCGCTTCTACCGAAAGATTTTGAGACTTTTGTAAAAGGTTTTCACAAGCAAATCGTGGAAAATAACGCCTGATTCATCACCCTGAGGAGTTGCCATGGGAACTACCGTCATTGGCCTGATTGTTATTGCCGTCGTCATAACCTATCTGGCCTTTATCTACAACCGCCTGGTTTCCCTGCGTAATCAATTCAAAAACGGCTTTGCCCAGATTGATGTGCAGTTGCAGCGTCGCCACGACCTGATTCCAAATCTGGTTGAGGCTGCCAAGGCCTACCTTACCCACGAGAAGAGCACCCTCACCCAGGTCATGGAAGCCCGTAACAACGCAGTCAGTGCCCAGAAAGACGCCGCCAGGGATCCCGGTGACGGCACCAGGATCCAACGGCTCGGTAGTGCGGAAAATCTCCTGACCAAGGCCCTCGCCAACTTTTATGCCGTTGCGGAGAACTACCCGGAGCTGAAAGCCAACGAGACCATCCAGCAACTGATGGAAGAGCTGTCCAGCACCGAGAACCGGGTTGCCTTCGCCCGCCAGGCCTATAACGATGGCATCATGAGCTACAACATTTTCCGGGAGCAGTTCCCCAACAACATCATTTCGGGCATGTTTGCCTTCAAGGAAACGGCTCAGTTGGAACTGGATTCACCGGAAGCCCGCCAGGCCCCGAAAGTGGCCTTCTGAGGCCCTGAGGCATGGCTCATCCCGGTTTCTTTCAGCGCCAGGCCCACGCCCGGCGCAACACCAGCCTGCTGGTACTCCTGTTCATCACAGCGGTCGCCCTTATCACCCTGGCGGTTGCTCTCGTGGGTTACTTCGTTACCCGCAGCGAATCCTCCGGCCTCGCCTTTCATCACTGGCTGCTTTCCAGTCACGGGCTGTTGACGGCCGCAACGGTCGTGCTGCTGATTGGTCTCGGCTCCCTGCTGCGCTGGGTCGATCTGGCCGGCGGCGGCAGCCGGGTTGCCAAGATGGTGGGCGCGCGGCCGGTTGACCCGGACACCCGGGATAGCGACGAGCGCAAACTGCGCAACATTGTCGAGGAAATGGCCATCGCCAGCGGCGTACCTGTACCAGAACTCTACGTAATGGACCAGGAAACCGGCATCAACGCCTTCGTGGCCGGCTACACGCCCGGCGAAGCGGTGATGGTGGTCACCCATGGCGCCATCACCCAGCTGTCGCGGGACGAGCTCCAGGGCGTTGTCGCCCACGAGTTCAGCCACATCTTTAACGGCGACATGCGGCTGAACGTCCGGCTCATTGCCCTGCTTGCCGGCATTCTGATGATTGGTCAGATTGGCGGTTTCCTGCTTCGGACCTCCTTCTACCGGGGCCACCGGGTCGGACGGTCCCGGGACGGGCGGGCCCAGGCCGCCATGGGCATCATCGGCCTGGCGCTGTTTGTGATTGGCTACGTGGGGGTTTTCTTCGGCCGGCTTATTCAGGCGGCAGTCTCGCGGCAACGGGAAATGCTGGCAGATGCCTCATCCGTTCAGTTCACCCGCAACCCGGAAGGCATCGCGGGAGCGCTGTTCAAGATTGGCCTGAAGGGCGGATACCTGGACACCACCAGCCACGCCAGCGATATGAACCATATGTGTTTTGGCGAAAGCGCCCGAATGAAATTTACCGCCCTGCTGGCGTCCCATCCTCCTATCGATGAACGCATTAACGCGATTCAGCCCGGCATGCTGGCCAGACTGCGCAGCCGGCTCCGCGACACCGAGCCGGGGGCTGATCTTTACCGGAGTTCAGGCCCGGCACCAGCGGCTGGAACGTCGGGATTCACCGGAGCCGCCCCGGAAATACTCGGGCCAGTATCCGGAAAAGGCGCGCGAACATCGCCACTGGCTTCCGGCACTGAAGCACCAACGAAGCCAGCCCGGAAATTTTCAGACCAGGTTGGCACCATCAACCGGCAAAGCGAGGATTTCGCCCTCCGCTTTCTGAGCCGGCTCCCGGCCACCTTCCGGAATCTCTTGTACACCCGGGCCGGCGCTGTGCAGCTTTGCTATGCCATGCTGATCAGTGAACTTTCCCGGGAACAGCAGGTGCAGAGGCTCACCCTGCTACCCCCTCACCCGGTACTGGGCAGCCAGCCGGATCTGCTGAAAAAACTGCTGCCCGCCCTGAAGACCATTGGCGACGGTGTCCGGTTCCCGGCCCTCGAGCTGGCCATGCCAGCTCTGCGCAAGCTGGATCCGGAAGAGCGGGAAGGGCTGATTACCAACGTTCAGAAACTGGTGGCGGCGGATAACCGGGTTAGCCTGTTTGAGCTGGCGCTGACCAGCTTCCTGTCCCGGCACCTGGGTGCCGAGGCAGACAGAGTGGTCCCTGTTCGTTTTAAAAGCTACAGGCCCGTAATACCAGCCCTGCAAAGGCTTCTGAGCCTGCTGGCTCGCGCAGGCTCGCCCTCCCAGGCCGACGCTGAAACGCTTTACCGGGAAGCGATGGCGGGCTTTATGGATACTCGTAATGGAACCCAGCCGGTGCTGGAGAAGGTCACCATGCGCCAGCTACGGGAAGCCCTGACCGCTCTTAACGGCCTGTCCCCCTTGCTGAAGCCTGCGGTGATCGATGCCTGCGGGCACTGCATCACCCACGATGGCAAGGTTGAGACCCGGGAATATGAGCTGATGCGACTGGTGGCGGATCAGATGGATTGTCCGATGCCGCCACTGATGGTTTGAGCGGCCTATTGCGCCCGCCTGCTGCTACCAGCATCGAACAGCTCGTCGATAGGTGGCTGGGAGCCATTCCGGGGCAGCCCGAGTTTTTTACGCACATCAAGGTCAACGTCCCACAGGGCCCGGTATTTGATCTCCGTGGCGGTCACCGCGTCCGCCTTGCCCAGCATGATCGTAGGCCTCAGGAATACCAGCAGGTTGCGCTTGATCCGGCTGGTGTTTTCCGATGAGAACAGACGCCCCAGATATGGAATATCCCCAAGCAGTGGCACCTGACTCCTGGTTACCTGGGTATCTTCGCGAATCAGCCCGCCGAGCACGATGGTTTCGCCGTCATCGGCCAGGACGGTAGTCTTGATCTCACGTTTGTTGGTTACGATGTCGGAGGCATTTTCAATGCTGTCTGCGACGCTCTCGGTGGTCTGCTCCACCACCAGCCGTACCAGGCCATCCGCACTGATGGTCGGCGTGACCTTCAGGGTCAGGCCCACATCCCGGCGCTCGATAGTGGTAAACGGATTGCTCAGGCCATCGCCGACGACCGCTGTCTGGCCCGTGCGGAAGGGCACGTTCTGGCCCACGGTGATCTCCGATTCCTGGTTATCGAGGGTAATGATGCTTGGCGTGGACAATAGATTGGCCGCCGTGGATGTCGACAGGGCCTGCAACAGCACCCCCCAGCTCACGCCGTTTTCGTTGCGCTCACCAGCGCCGATGGTGATCCCGCCTACGGCAGGGGCGATTGGGGTATCAGACAGGATGGCCGTCAGCACATCCCCCAAGCTTCGCCCGACATTGCCGAAGCTGGTGCCAAGCACTGGCGTGGAACCGCCCGACTCGTCGCCGGCGGCCAGCTGCACACCCAGGTCACGGCCCATTTCATCGCTGATCTCAACAATCGCCGCTTCAATCATTACCTGAGCCCGACGCACATCAAGAGCCGCCACAATCTGTTCCGCTTCCTGCATCAACGATGGCTCACCGCGAACCACCAGTGCGTTCAGGCCCTCATCGGAAAATACAGTAAATGAACCACCCGGATTGCTGCCGCCAGATGCTGAGCCTGCTGCACCGGCACCTTCCTTCGCCACTTCACCCATCACGCCTTTGAGAATCTCCACCAGGTTCTTGGCATCGGCATGCTTCAAGCGGAGAACCTTGGTGGTGCCGCCGGTCGCGGACGGCTGGTCCAGCTGGCGGATCAACCCCCGCATCTTATCGCGGAACGTTTCATCACCACGGAGAATCAGCCGGTTGGAGCGCTCATCCGCGGTAACACTGTACTTGCGGGCAGCGTTGTCACCGCCGGCCCGGCCCAGCTCGTCTGGTGCCAGTTCCTGAAGCAAGGTAACCATGTCCCCCACCCAGGCTTCCTCGAGCTGGATAACTTCAACCTCATATTTAGAGGGGCTGTCCAGTTCCCGGACAATCTGTTCAATACGCGCGATGTTGGAAGAGTGATCGCTGATGATCAGGGCGTTGGCGGCAGCGACACCGGCCAGGTGCCCGTACTTCGCGACCAGCGGCCGAAGAATCGGCACCAGTTCGAGGGCGTTGGCGTTATCAATCTGAATAACCCGGGTAATCAGTTGTTCCGAGGGTGTTTCCTCGAAGCGGGACAGGATTTCAGCGGACTGCTTGGCGTCCACCTGCTGCACCACCTTGATCACCTCCTCGCCGGGAATTGCGGTAAAGCCGTGTACGTTCAGAACGGCCAGGAACAGGTCGTAAATCTCATCCTTGTTCATGGGTGCGCTGGAAAGCACCGTCACCTTGCCCTTCACCCTCGGATCCACCACAAAACTGTAACCGGTAATGTCCGCCACCTGGGTGACAAAGGCACGGATATCCGCATCCTTCAGGTTCAGCCGCCAGGTTTCTTCCTGCCCGTACGCCAATGACATCATCGGCATCAAAATAAGCAGAGCAATGGCCCGTAACAGATTGGTCTTGTGGTTATACATCTGGCGATTTCTTCCTGTTTCGATGAACCCGGTCAGCGCCACTGCTCGGGTATGGCATAACTGATGGTGAGGATGGATCCGTCACGCTCTATTTCTATCTCCAACTGAGACTGGTCACGCCAGTTCTCAAGCAAGGCCTTGTCCTGATCGATATCACCCAGCCGCTGACCGTTGATGGCGGTAATCACGTCACCGGCCTGCAGGTTAACGGCATTCAGCATGGCGTTAGAGCCGTCATATACATACCCGGACATGCCGCTCTCATCCACCGGGCCAAGCCCAAAGGGTGCAAGTGCCGCCATGCCCTGGCTATCAATCTGTTCACGGGCGCTGGCCAGAAACACATCGGGAGAGGAGTCTGCCGGCCTCGCCGCTACCTCTGCAACCAGGTCCGGGGACACCGATTCTTCAAAGGTAAGCGATTCATAACGCCCTCCCCGGCGAATCAGCACACGCCCCGGTTCTACTTCAGCAAGTTCGGCATTACCGGGCAACACCTCTCCCACCCGGTAATACGCTGTCTCACCATTGCTTCCTGCAACTATAGCACCGGAGTCCTCCGGACGCTGCGCAACCAGAACGCCTTCGAGCCGAAGTCTCAGACGGGTCTCCGGTGCCGAACGGCGAACGGCCTCAGCGACCTCCACTGCCCGCCCTGAGCGACCGAAGAAATCGTAGATGGCCATGGACCCTGTCATGGGACCGCCCGTTGCCAGATTACCTGCGCCGTCCGATACCGGCGCACGGGGAACCGGCCTGTCGTCCCAGGCAACCAGCCAGGTAACCCGGGCCATGGCTACCCCCAGGTAGAGCACCAACGCCACCAGCAGCAGGTTCGCGACAGCCCGCGAAATTCGGCTCTGGGCCTGGGCACTCAGCAGGGCCATACTATCGTGCCCCCGGGATAAGCGGCTGCCGCACCCGGAACACGACGTCCCCCGGGCTGGCGGAGTCCGGCCACGGCTGGCCGGCCAGATCCACCATGCGTTTGTAGACACGCAACTCCATCATCCCGTTCCAGAATATCGTTGCATCCGCCGCCGGGCCTTCTCCACCCTGCTCGGCGACGGTCAGGGCCACACCACCGCGGCTGTTATCGACCGTATCCAGTGTCGCCTGCATCGGCGGGAATTCAGCCTGGCCTCGCTGATCGCCCATGGGCCAGGTAACCAGCCCGCCACCCCAGCGCCCGAGGCCTTCAGCCCGGGTAATCCGGTTGTCCGCCCACGCCATTTCAAGACGGTCAATGGTCACCGCACCCTCAATCATCGCGCCGCCACTCTGGCGGATAAGCCCCTCAAATTCAGCAACCGCCACTTGCCCGCGTGCGTTCATTCGGGCGCTGGCCGGCCATCCGATCGTAACATCACCATCCAGCGAAGATTGTGACGATTCCACGGAAATCCTGAGCGGCAGTTCCAGGCGGGTAACGGAGGGCAGGTGCAGGCGCCAGTCCACACGCAGCGGAAAACCCGCCACAATCACGCCCGCCTCGCCATCCCAAAGCCTGCCGGCCACCTGCCGGACCTGCACCTGGGCCGGCAGCGGCACCTGGGCAGACACCCGCTGCCAGACCCAGCCGGCGGGTACCAGAAACACCAGTGACAACAGATAAACCAGAGCGCCCAGCAACAGAAGCAAAAACACCTTGCCGGGGCGGAGAAAAGACGTTGGTTCAGCGTCACTCATTCAGCTACACACAGAAAATGGACCGGAAGCCGAGTCTAGCAAAGGCATGGCGCAAGTTCATGACAAAAAAACAAAAACCCCGCGCCAGTGTGAACCAGCGCGGGGTTTTTAAGGGGCCAGGATCAGGCCGGCATTACATCATGCCGCCCATGCCTCCCATTCCGCCCATGCCACCCATGTCCGGCATACCACCGGCTTTCTCGTCTTCCGGCTGGTCTGCAATCATCGCCTCGGTGGTGATGATCAGGGACGCAACGGAAGCCGCAGCCTGCAGCGCGGAACGGGTCACCTTGGCAGGATCCAGGATACCCATTTCCAGCATGTCGCCGTACGCTTCGGTAGCCGCGTTGTAGCCAAAGGCACCTTCGCCTTCGCGAACCTTGGCAACCACAACAGAAGACTCGCCACCTGCGTTGTACACGATCTGGCGCAGCGGCGCTTCCATGGCACGGCGCAGGATGTTCACACCGGCTTTCTGCTCTTCGTTGAGGGCATCCACCTTGTCCAGCGCCGCGATGGCACGGATCAGGGTTACACCGCCACCAGGCACGATGCCCTCTTCGACCGCAGCGCGGGTAGAGTGCAGCGCATCCTCAACGCGGGCTTTCTTCTCTTTCATTTCCACTTCGGAACCGGCGCCAACCTTGATGACGGCAACACCGCCCGCCAGCTTGGCAACCCGCTCCTGCAGCTTTTCCTTGTCGTAATCGGAAGAGCTGTCTTCGATCTGCCGGCGGATCTGCTCAACGCGGGCTTCGATATCCGCCTGGCCACCGGCACCGCCAATTACCGTGGTGTTTTCCTTGGTAATGTTGACGCGCCTGGCAGTGCCCAGGTCGTCCAGAGAGGTGTTCTCCAGAGACAGACCTACTTCCTCGGAAATCACAGTACCACCAGTCAGGATCGCGATGTCCTGCAGCATTTCCTTGCGGCGATCACCGAAGCCGGGCGCCTTCACAGCTGACACCTTCACGATGCCACGCATGTTGTTCACAACCAGAGTTGCCAGCGCTTCGCCTTCGATGTCTTCAGCGATGATCATCAGCGGCTTGCCAGCTTTCGCTACAGATTCCAGCACCGGCAGCAATTCGCGGATGTTGGAGATCTTCTTGTCGACCAGCAGGATGTACGGGTCATCCAGCTCGGCAGACATGTTGTCCTGGTTGTTGATGAAGTACGGAGACAGGAAACCACGGTCGAACTGCATGCCTTCAACCACGTCCAGCTCATCTTCCAGGCCACGGCCTTCCTCGACAGTGATCACGCCTTCCTTACCAACACGCTCCATGGCATCAGCGATGATCTTGCCGATGGCCTCGTCGCCGTTGGCAGAGATAGTGCCTACCTGGGCAATGTTGCGGTTGTCGTCGCACGGCTTGGCCATCTCACGGATAGCCTTCACGGCTTGGGCAGTGGCCTTGTCGATACCACGCTTCAGATCCATCGGGTTCATGCCGGCAGTAACGGCCTTAACACCCTCGTTGACAATGGATTGGGCCAGAACGGTCGCGGTAGTGGTGCCGTCGCCTGCAGTGTCATTGGTCTGGGAAGCAACTTCCTTGACCATCTGCGCACCCATGTTCTCGAACTTGTCTTTCAGCTCGATTTCCTTGGCTACGGAAACACCATCTTTGGTGATGGTTGGCGAGCCAAAGGATTTTTCCAGAACCACGTTACGGCCTTTCGGGCCGAGGGTCACCTTAACCGCGTCTGCCAGAACGTTGACGCCTGCGACCATGCGCTTACGAGCGCTATCACCGAATTTAACGTCTTTTGCTGCCATGTCTTCTATTCCTGTTCGTTAAACCGAAGTTGTTGAGTCAGTCGGAATAATGAGAGTTCGTGCCGGTCGCTTATGCGATCACTCAAGCACGCCGTAGATGTCGTTCTCGCTCATAATCAGGAGCTCTTCACCGTCAACCTTTACGGTATTACCGGCGTATTGACCGAAAACCACGGTGTCACCCACCTTGACCGCCAGTGCACGGGTCTCACCGTTATCGAGGATACGGCCATTGCCCACGGCAATTACCTCACCCTGGGACGGCTTTTCCTTGGCGTTGCCTGGCAGCACGATGCCACCTGCAGTTTTCTCTTCTTCTTCCTTACGGCGCACGACAACACGATCGTGTAGCGGACGAATTTTCATTGCTCGGTTTCTCCAATAGTCAGATTGATGTGGCAATGACATTTGCTGTTGTAGGTCGGATTAGCGAAGCATAATCCGACAAATTGCCCGGCTGCTAACCACCTGTTTTTCAGAGGTTATAAGCCCGCAGCGAACTTGTGGTTCCTATGTGGGGTAGCAGGTAGGGGTTTTCAACACCCCGAGAGAAAAATTTTTCACTTTTTTTCGATCCGGTCGCGATCGGATTCCGTCTCATCCTGGTACTCGCCTTCGATAATGTCGCCGTTGCCGTCCCGATCAAACGGACTTTGCTGCCCGAACGGGTTTTCCCGGCCACCAAACGGGTCCTGCCCGAAGGGATTCGAACCACCTCCGGAACGGAAATGGAAACTCCGGCTCCGGCCAGCCACCACCATCCGCTTCAGCGCCTGGGCCGCCAGCCAGTGACGGGTTCCCGGGATCAGGCACAAAAAGCCGACGGTATCGGTGATGAACCCCGGCGTAAGCAGCAAGGCACCACCAACAGCCAGAATCAGACCTTCGGCAACCTCCCTGGCGGGTAGTTCACCACTGTTCAGACGCTGGTTGGCCTTCAACAGTGTTGCCAGTCCCTGCTGGCGCAAAAGCCAGGCGCCAATAACTGCCGTCAGCAACACCAGCCCCACGGTGTTCAGTACACCAATCATGCCGCCCACTTTGATCAATACCGCCATCTCGGCAATCGGCATGATAATGAATAAGAAAAGAAACACAGACATCGGGACCTCAGGGTCTGAACAGGAATTTCAGAAGGTCTGGTATACTCGCAGCCCTCAAAATGAGAATGCGGTCCGGCATTGTGAGTTAGCGCGTCACCGGGTAAGAGGCAAGGTGCGGGCCGCACACTTAAAAAACATTTGTCTCTGGTTTGCGTAGAGATACAGGCACACAGAAACTGCTGAACCTCATTCAATTTAGTTAGGGCAAAACATGAAACTTCAAGATTCCGTGATTGCGATTACCGGTGGCGGCCAGGGTCTGGGCCGTGCCATGGCTGAACACCTTGCCTCCAAAGGCACAAAAGTCGCGTTGATCGACCTGATGCCGGAAAAACTGGACGAAGCCGTCGCCGCCTGCAAAGCCGCCGGTTCAGAGGCAAAAAGCTACATTTGCAACGTGGCGAAAGAAGAAGACGTCGAGAAAACCTTCGAAGCCATCATCAAAGACTTCGGCCACCTCAATGGTCTGATCAACAATGCCGGCATCCTCCGCGACTGCCTGATGGTCAAAGCCAAAGAGTGCAAAGTTGAGCGCCGCATGGAACTGTCCCAGTGGCAGGCCGTGATCGACGTCAATCTCACCGGCGTCTTCCTCTGCGGTCGCGAAGCCGCCACCCAGATGATCAAGAACGGCGACCAGGGTGTGATCATCAACATTGCCTCCATCTCCCGCGCCGGCAACATGGGCCAGAGCAACTACTCCGCCGCCAAAGCCGGCGTCTCCGCCCTGGTTCCGGTCTGGGCCAGGGAACTCGCCCGCCACGGCATCCGCTGTGCAGGCATAGCTCCCGGCTTTATCGAAACCGAAATGACCGCCTCCATGAAACCGGAAGCCCTGGAAAAAATGATCGCCGGCATTCCGCTCAAGCGTATGGGCCAGCCGGAAGAAATCGCCTCGGCGGCGGCGTTTATCTTTGAGAATGACTATGTCTCCGGGCGGATAATTGAAGTGGATGGGGCTTTGCGGCTGTAATCAACCGCAACTCACCGGAAGTAATGCCAGATCAGGGACGAGCTGGCATTAAGCTAAAATACTTTACAAATCACCAAAAATAACCAATGATGTAAATTATTTTAGCCACGCAGAGCCCAAAATGGATTTCCAAACTCTCGGACACGACATCGCCCTGCACCGGCGGCAACAAGGAGTCTCCCAGCAGAAGCTGGCAGACCACCTGGGCATCTCCCGCGCCACCGTCAATGCCCTGGAAAACGGCCGGTCCGGCGATATTGGCATCCGCAAGGTTATGAAAATCCTGGACTACCTGGGAAAGGAACTGGCTATCCGGGACAAGTCTCCGTTCCCGACACTAGAGGAGCTGCGTGATGAGCGATGAACTCGACGTTCATGTACATCAGCGACCTGCCGGGAGACTTTTCCGGGAATCTGGCGAATACGTGTTCAGCTATTCCGGACAAGCCCGTCCGGACGCGTTCGTCTCGCTGACCATGCCGGTGCGAAAGAAAGATTATACCCATCCACAGCTGCACCCTGTTTTCGAGATGCACCTGCCAGAGGGCTACCTGCTCGCCGTTATCAAAAAGCAGTTTGCCAAACTCACGGATACCGACGACTTCGGGCTTCTTCGACTGCTCGCGCCAAACATACGTGGCCGAATCGAATTCAACCCTGATGATCACCCCGGAGAGAGATCACTGAGCCTCGACACGCTCTTGCACTCTGGCAACCCCGATCTGTTCGAGGAACTGGTGTCGCGTTTTGCGCTTCGCTCTGCACTGAGCGGTGTGCAGCCCAAGGTCCTCGCGACACTGGAAAACAAGGCGACGCTTCACCTTGAAGACTACATTGTTAAAGCCTGGGGCCCGGATTATCCGGAGCTGGCCCTCAATGAATACTGCTGCATGCTAGCCTGCCAGAATGCCGGCATTCCCGTCCCTGAATTCTACCTCTCGGATGACGAATCCCTGTTCATCATGAAGCGGTTCGATCTGAAAGACAGCGGTGTGGCTCTGGGCTTTGAAGACATGTGCGTGCTTCAGGCAAAACAGCGGGAGGAAAAGTACACCGGCAGCTACGAGCAGATTGCCAAAACCATTAAGACCTTTGTGAGCGCGGAAAACAAAGCCGCCTCCCTGGAGCAGTTTTTCAAGATGATCGTCCTGAACAACATCCTGCAGAATGGCGACGCCCACCTGAAGAACTTTGGCCTGGTTTACGAAAGCATTGATGCCATCAGACTGGCCCCGGCCTACGATGTCGTTTGCACCACGGCCTACATCAGGCAGGACATCTCGGCCCTTACCCTTATGGGCAGCAAAAAATGGTGGCCAAGAAAGCATTTAGAGCGGTTTGGCATTCAGGTATGTGACTTGAGCTCGGCCAGAACGCGGGAATTATACGAACAGTGCCTGAAGGCAATTGACAAGGTTCAGCGCTATATCGAAGAACGGCTTTCACGAGCACCTGCCGGGGCAAAAGCCGACGTGCTGGATCACCTCCATACTCTCATTGCCACCGAAACCGCGACATCGAAACCCGCCCGTGAGTGACTTCTACACCCTCAGCTTCAAGCCGGCTTACCTGCTCCTGGTATTTCTCTGAACCCACGGGAAAAGCAATCTGGCCGTTACTGCGAATCACCCGATACCAGGGCACCGAATGCCCCTCTGGCAACTTACCCAACGCCCTTCCGATGTACCGCGCCTGCCGACCAAGCCCGGCCATCTCTGCTACCTGGCCATAACTGACCACCTTCCCCCTGGGAACGGCCAATACCACTTGCCAGATCTTTTGATCTTTAGTCGGTTCAGACATCCCACGATCTCATTGAACTCGGGGTCAGATGAAAATGGGGTCAGATGAAAGTTCATCTGACCCCATTTTCATCTGACCCCTCTTTATTCCGAGGCGCCAAAGCGTCCAGCCGCTTTCCCTGGCGAATCATAAACATTGCCAGAAGAACCGCTGGCACACCCATAACCGCAGAGACCAGGAAGAACTCCGCATAGCCAAACCCGGCGACCACAATGCCGGAGAAACCACCGAGAAACTTGCCCGGTAACGTCATCAACGAGCTGAACAACGCGTACTGAGTTGCCGTAAACGAGGCGCTGGTCATGCTCGAAAGCCAGGCAATCAGCGCCACATTGGCAATACCGCCGCTCAGGTTATCGGCACTGACCACCGCCGCAAGCGTAATGAGATTGGGTGGGTACTGGGCCAGCAGAACAAACAAAAGGTTGGTTGCGGCGGTCATGATTGCGCCCAGCAGCAGAATACGCCGCACACCGTAGCGAACCACCATCACCCCCCCCAGCAGTGAACCCGCGATGGTCATGAAGAAACCGAAAATCTTGGTAACGTCCGCTACCTCGGTTTTGCTAAAGCCCATGAAGTCCAGGTAGAAGGGATTGGCCATCACCCCCATGGCGATGTCCGCAATCCGGTACACCGCCACCATCAGCAAAATCGCGATGGAAAGCTCTTTATAGCGGCGGAAGAAATCCAGGAACGGACCGGCAATGGCGGCATAGAACCAGCCGACAAGTCGCGCCAGCCGGGGATTGAGATGAGTCCGCTTGCTGGCCTCCTGCTCGATCTTGTGAGCAATGTCCTGGGCTGCGGCAAAGTGGTTCACCCGGGGTTCGCGCACAATCAGAACCGTGAGCACTCCAACGCCCACCAGAGCCGCCATCACCTCATAGGACACCTGCCAGGACCAGAACTCGGCCAGGTACAGGGCGCCGGCACCGGCCACCAGCAAGGCCAGCCGATAGCCAAAAATATAGGTGGCCGCCAGAGCGGCCTGGAGACGCTCGCCGGCAATCTCGATGCGGTAGGCATCAATGGCCACATCCTGGGTGGCGGAGGAAAACGCGACCAGCAGCCCGTACAGGGCCATCATTTCCGGTGCCGCGGTGGCATCCACATGAGCCATCAGGTAGAGGCCCGCGGCAATACCCACCTGGGCGAAAATAATCCAGCTCCGGCGTTTGCCCAGCAGTCTGTCCAGCAACGGCAGCTTCAGGCGATCCACCACCGGCGCCCAGAACACCTTGATGGAGTAGGTAATGCCAAGCCAACTGAAGAAGCCAATGGTGGCCGTTTCCACCCCCACATCCGCCAGCCGGGCGTTAAGGGTGGAAAACACCAGCAAAAACGGCAACCCGGCGGAAAATCCCAGGAACAGCAAGGCAATCACCTGCCAGCGGGTATAGGTGTAGAGCGTGTCCCGGATCAGGGTCAGGCGGGTGCCGGTTACGATGGTGAAGCCTCCGGATCAGTCGCGGAAATTGTTGAACTGCAGCGGGATATCCAGCTCGGCTTCGCGGAGCATGGCAATGGCGGTTTGCAGATCGTCCCGCTTCTTGCCGGTTACCCGAACCTTGTCCCCCTGGATACTGGCCTGCACTTTCAGCTTGGCGTCCTTGATCATCTTCACGATCTTCTTCGCCATATCGGTTTCAATGCCCTGCTTCAGCAGCAAATGCTGTTTTACCAGCTTGCCGGACTTGCTGTCGCCATCTTCCGCCAGGGCGCGGGCGTCGATTTTGCGTTTGGCAAAGGCCATGCGCAGCATATCCATCAACTGTTCCAACTGAAATTCCTGCTCGGCGCTAATAGTGATGCCCTTGTCATCGAGCTCGATACTCGCTTCCACGTTCTTGAAGTCCCAGCGGGTGGCCAGATCCTTCCTGGCCTGGTCCACCGCATTGGTGACTTCGTGCATATCAATTTCTGAAACAATGTCAAAAGACGGCATGGTCGTTATTCTCCGTTACGCTGAGCGGGTATACTGAGGAAAAGCTGAAAGTGGGGTCAGATGAAAGCGTTCATCTGACCCCGGGTTCGCATTCTGCGCCCGTTTGATTTGCAGGGGATCATACCAACCTGCAGCTTATACCGCACCTGACAATGGACTGGTAAAAAGTAGATAACAATGCCAAATCTGGACCTTCCCATCCTCGTAGTAGACGACGCGAAATTCAGCAGTATGGTGGTAGGACGCACCCTGCGAAAGGCCGGATATCGCGACGTGCGCATCGTCAACAATGCACCGGAAGCCCTTCAACTGATCGAACAGCGACCGGTGAGCGTGCTGATCGCCGACTGGCTGATGCCTGAGATGGATGGCCTGGAACTGACCGATCAGGTCCGCCAGCAGGACGAACAGAACAACCATTACACCTACGTGATCCTGCTCACGGCCCGGGAAAGCGTGGAAGCACTCTCGGAAGCCTTTGACCGGGGCGTGGATGACTTCATCTACAAGTCCGACATGACCAAACAGCTGATCCCCCGCATCTTTGCGGCAGATCGAATGGCAGACCGGCAGAACACCCTGCTGCGGGCCAACTCGCTGCTGATCGAGAACAACCGGGAGCTGGAATCCACCAACATCATCGACCTGGAAACCGGCCTGTGCAACACCAAATACGGCCGCGAGCGGCTGACCAGGATGCTCCGCCACGCCGAATCCCGGGGCGGCTGTTCCGCCTACGTGCTCTGCGGCATCCGGAACTGGCAGGAGCTGAAACGCAAGCACCCGCCCACGGTCATGGGCGAACTCGCCATCGGTATCGCACGCAGGCTAAGCACCCTGATCCGCCCCATCGACGCCCTTTGCCGCGTGGGCGACAACCAGTTCGCCATCATTGCGTATTTCCCGAACAGTGATCACTGCACCACCACCGCCTTCCGGCGCGTGTTCGACGGCATCAACCACAAAGCCCTGAAAACCACTGCCGGTTATATTTCCGTGGAGGCAGGCATGGTGCTGTGCAAGGCAAACGCCCAGAACGGCACGCCCTCGATACAGGATATGGAGCGGGCCGCAGTGCAGGGATTGGTGGATGCCTATGATACCCGGCGGTTTACCGAAACGGCGCCAGAGCTCGATGCAACGGCATAGCCTGAAATTGGGGTCAGATGAAAATGGGGTCAGATGAAAGTTCATCTGACCCCATTTTCATCTGACCCCCTCTTCACAGTCGGTAACACTGATACACACTTCACAAACAGACAGGCAGAAGCGGAAGACCTATTCTGCAATTGTGGATTCAAGCAGTATCCCCCATGGCGGAGGAGCCGTGCAGTACCTCCGCCGCCAAATGGGGAATGAGATCCACCGGATTAACGAATTTTTCAGGCACTTTCGTTCTTTCCTTGTTTTTAAGGCCAGCTTCTTAGCTGGCCTTTTTTATTGCCTGACTGGCACCCATCTACCCCTCAGAAACCTTCATCAGCGACCACCGCTTTAACTCATCTTCAACCGTCTCCGGAGCAATGTCCTGGCCATTCGGCCAAGTGATTGCGCCATAGCTGATGCCTACCTGCCGGAAATAATCGAGATTTTTCAATTCCCGAAACACCCCTTTTTCCAGGTAAGGAGTCATATCCAGCACACCTTGAAGGCCATCAACACGCACCACCTTCAACCTATAGTTATCCAAAGGCTCAACGCTCTTGATATCCCAATACATCCGCGCCTCCTAGAGCGGAGCAACCCTGAAGGGCAACTCCCCGTTAACAGCTAATTCCCAGTCTACCAGCAATTCTTCTCTATGCAGTTCAATCCATGCCTGAACGAGACGAAGCTGTTTCCTGGGCAGGTTACCGGCAAGCAGCTCTCCATCATGCAGGCTTACCGAAGCTTCATATTCCGCGTAGCGGGCATGAATATGAGGAAGGTTATGATGCTGATTATCCAACAGGTACATTCTTATCAGAATGCCATAGAACATCGAGATTACTGGCATTTTTGCTCTCCTTAGCTTGCCATCCACATTCAGTTCTTACGAAAATCCCCCGGAGTCTGCCCTTTTGCAGCTTTGAATTTACGGTGGAAAGACGTCGTCTCACTGTACCCCAAGCGGAAGGCGATATCGGGAATACTTATTTCGGTGTTTCGCAGGTAATCTTCAGCCATCTGCTGTCGGACTTCATCTAACAGCTTCTGGTACGAGACGCCTTCCTGGCTCAACTTCCTCTGCAAAGTCCGACAGGTTATACCCAGATCTTTAGCAATCATATCCTGCCGGGTGACTCCATCCGCAAGTTGTTTCTGAATACTCTGTTTTACCCGGCTGGTCAGATCCGTATCAGAATCCAGCAGGGCCAACTGTGATAACGCATGAGTTTCCAGGGTCTTGCGCAACAGCGGGTCTGGCTGGCGCAGGCGTGTGGACAGAAGACTCTGGTGCAGGATTACGCAGTCCTCTTCGGCACTAAACTCCACCGGGCACTGCCAACGTTCTGCATAGGCCTTCTCGTAATCGCTCCCCGGGGAGGAACGCCGAAGCTGTACCCGCAGTGGCGAAGCCTTCCGGTTATCCGCCAGCCAACGGGCATAGTTGATCCATGAGGCAAACACATTGTCCACTACCTGGGGCCATACCAGCGGATCCGTAAAGTTGCAGGTCCACACCAGAGACACTTCATCACCATTCATCCGCAGCCCCGTGGTGCCCATATCTCCCACCAACTTTTCATAGGGTGCAATTCGAGTGACAGCCTCTCCAAGCGTCGCACAACTCATCGTTATATAACCAAGCACGCTATAGGAGCCCGGCTGCACGTAATCACCGGTTTCCAGGCCCAGGACAGGATTACCCGTTGTTTCGGCAAGCAGGCGGATAAAGGTTTGAAACTGCTCGCCGTTCAGGCGACCGTCACCGGTATCGAGAATGTTCAGCTCAAGGCCCGCTTTGCTGAAAAGGTTGGAGGTATCAATGCCTTTGGCATCGGCGTAGCGAACATATTGGCGTAGGGCAGAGACGGAAGCGGTTCCGAGAGGGGGCATGGTGACTTAAATCGTTGTTGGTATTTTGTCGAAGAGTATAACCAAAAACGCCGGATTGTGGATGAAAACGGGGTCAGATGAAAATGGGGTCAGATGAAAAGTCATCTGACCCCATTTTCATCTGACCCCAAGTTCACGCTCTAAAGCTTGCGGCCTTTCCCTGCAGCAATCCGCAGGCGAAGTGCATTCAGCTTGATAAAGCCTTCCGCATCCTTCTGATCATACGCCCCCTGATCTTCCTCGAAGGTGGCAATCTTCTCGTCAAACAGGGAATCCTCAGACTTGCGGCCAACCACGCCCACATTGCCCTTGTAGAGCTTCAGGCGAACCGTGCCGTTCACATAGGCCTGGGTCTGATCGATCAGGGCCTGCAGTGCCTCGCGCTCCGGTGACCACCAGTAACCGTTATAGATCACCTCCGCATAGCGCGGCATGATGCTGTCTTTCAGGTGCGCCACTTCGCGGTCCAGGGTGATGGACTCAATGGCACGGTGGGCACGCAGCATGATGGTGCCGCCCGGGGTCTCGTAGCAGCCGCGGGACTTCATGCCCACGTAGCGGTTCTCGACAATATCCAGGCGACCAATACCATTCGCGCCGGCAACCTTGTTCAGGGTTTCCAGCACCTCATGCGCCTTCATCTCATGGCCGTCGATGGCAACAATATCACCCTTCCTATAGGTCAGCTCAACGTAAGTCGGCGTATCCGGCGCGGCTTCCGGAGACACGCTCCAGCGCCACATGTCTTCCTCGGCTTCCGCCCAGGGATCTTCCAGATTGATGCCTTCGTAAGAGATGTGCAGCAGGTTGGCATCCATGGAGTAAGGCGACTTGCCCTTCTTCTTCTCCACCGGGATATTGCGCTCGTCGCAGTAGGCCAGCAGCTTCTCGCGGGAATTCAGATCCCACTCGCGCCAGGGAGCGATCACCTTCACGCCCGGCTTCAGGGCATAGGCACCCAGCTCGAAGCGCACCTGGTCGTTGCCTTTGCCGGTGGCACCGTGAGAAATCGCATCGGCGCCGGTTTCGTTGGCAATGTCGATCAGGCGCTTGGCAATCAGCGGGCGGGCAATGGACGTACCCAGCAGGTACTCGCCTTCATAGACAGTGTTGGCGCGGAACATCGGGAACACATAGTCGCGCACAAACTCCTCGCGCAGGTCCTCGATGTAGATTTCCTTAACGCCCAACGCCTCGGCTTTCGCCCGCGCCGGCTCCACTTCCTCGCCCTGACCGATGTCGGCGGTGAAGGTCACCACCTCACAGTTATAGGTATCCTGCAACCACCGAACGATGACGGAAGTATCCAGGCCACCGGAATAGGCCAGCACCACCTTTTTGATATCAGACATGCCCTTGCTCCAGACTGAACAGAATGGATGTGTTGAAAATAAGGGCAGTATTGTACGGGAGAGCGGGGGGAATGGCTATAAAGCCCCTCTCCCCTGGCGGGAGAGGGGTTGGGGAGAGGGGGTTATTGATCAGCCAGCAGCCTGCTGACCAATAGCCTCTTCCCGAATACCATCCCACCCTTCTTTAACAGAACGCAGAAGGGTCAGAACCTCATCCAGCTTGGCCAAATCATTCTTGGCGCTGGCTTGCAGAAGCGTCCGCTCCATATAGTCATACAGCGCCTCAAGACGCGCAGCCAGATCGCCACCCTGCTCGAAATCCAGGAAGGAGCGCAGCCCACCAATGATTTCGATGGCCTTGTTGATCAGTTGACCCTTACCCGCATAATCCTTGGCTTGAATCCGGGCCTTGGCCATGTTGATGCGCTCAATCGCGCCGTTGTACAGCAGCTGAATCAGCCTGTGCGGGTCGGCATCCATGGTGCTAGTTTGGTTGTTGACGCGCTGATATGCCTGTAAACCGTTCATACTAAACCTCTTCGTTCGCTAATCGGCCTACGCCGATCAGTTGTTGTTCCGGTTGTTTTGGGGTGCAAGCGCAGCGAGCTGCTGGCTTACGTAATCCTGTGTGCTGTTGAGCTGGGAAATCAGGGAATCTGCCGCTGTGAACTGACTAACCAAGCGCTCACGGTAAGCAGCAATACGCTCCTCAAGTCGCGCCTGATTTTCCTGAATTTGTTCCAGATCGCGATTGAGGCTCTCGGTCCGCGATTCGATGGCGCCATCAGCACCCACAAAACTGGAAACCAGATCAACCGTCCGCTCTGCAACGCCTTCCACAAAAGTAATCGAGCCACGACTGCCAGTCTGGTCGCCCAGAATACGAACCTGCAGACCAGACGCACCACCATTGCCGCTTCCCAGAAAGAGTACCTGCCCGTCGCCTTCCGCAGTTCGGCCACCAATGGTGCCGGCCACATCAACACCTGAAGTGCCTGTGGCAGCAGACAATCCATAAGCGGAACCATCTTCTACTGATGTCAGGCTGACATTCGAATCACTGCCGTAATCGGAGGAGGTAAATGTCAGCTCGCCGCCGCTTCCAACGCCAACCTGGACACCCGAGCCAGACGCATTCAGAGCATTATTGGCATTCAACTGAACCTGTATCTCGTCTGCCAGCTCTTGAGCTGTATTGTAGGTTTGCTGAGTGAGCTGAACGCTCACAGACGTTTCACCATTAACCTGGAACGTCAGCTCGTCATTGCCGGCGCCGATGGTAAGTGGGGCCGTAAACGCAGCCCCAGATAGTGCGCCCTGCGTCGCCGCCTGGGTAATGTTGATATCGTAGCGGCCTGGCTCAGTATTCAAGCCACTCCGGACGAACTCGACCTGGCTATCGGTTGTCCGGCCTTGCTCTGCAAACAGTGCCGTCACATCGTCCGGATTATTCTTCAGCTGCTCTTCAAACCTGGCTCGGTCAAACTCCAGACCACCAGTTTCAAAGTTGGTCGTGATGCCCACATCCGCCAGACTACGAACACTGGAATTTTCCAGGCCCGGCACAACCCGCGTCAGCACCTGGCGCAATTGATTCTGAATAGAACGGACGGTACTGTCACCCGTGAGCAGACTGCCAACGCCTGCCTCAGCGTTAAAGCCAGCGAGACTATCAATAGTGGACTGAAGCGAATTAAATTTATCAACGAAGCCTTGTACGCGATCAGCAACCGCACCCAAGTCTTGCTGAACCTTGATAGTAGAGGAACCAGTCTCGGTGATATCGAAGGTCAAGCCATCAATTACGTTTTCAAAACTGTTAGTAGACCGGGTAACCTCAACGCCGTTGATTTTCATGACGGCATCTGAAGCAGCAATTGTCTCTTGCAGACCGGCATCTGTATCCATGCCGGTGTTAAACGCAAAACGGGACAGCCCCTGGTTATCAGTGTCTGTGCCACCCGTATCACCGGATACTGAAATACTAACCGCATTGGCCGTTCCGGTCTCATCCGCAGAAAGGACCAATTGGAAGCCGTTCCCCGTATCGATAACGCCTGCAGAGACACCCGCATCTGAATCATTGATCGCGTTTGCCAGCCCCTGAAGCGTGTCATTGCTACTATCAATAGTGAGGTTCGTGGTTTTATCTCCTACATTCAGCGTCAGCGTGCCCTGCCCCACACTGGTCGCATCGCGATCCGCGAACACATCCCTGGAAGCCAACGCTTGCGCACCAGCAAGACTGGTTACCTCAACGCTGTATGTGCCGCGACTCGCCTTAGTGCTGTCTACGGACACCCCAATGCCTTCGTTAGAAGAATTCGCAGAAAATGCCTTGAGATTATCCGGAGCGCTGAGCTGGCGCATTGGCAAACGCAATTCGGTAACAGCGCTGCGTAGCTTACCGTAGGCGGACAGCAAAGCCTGGGTTTGCTCTGTCTTCTGTGTAAGCCTATTTTCCGTAGGCGCACGCTCTGCCTGTACCAGTTGATCAACCAGATCCGAATTCAGAACGCCTGAACCAAGACCCAACGATGATATGTTTGCCATGCTCATGCCTCCTCAAGGGGGCGAATCTCTTCATTGTTCAGTTTATCGGCAAAAAGCGGCAAAACTTTGCCTTTTTCTTTCGCCGATTTGTAACACCCTGTAACAGTTAACAACACCTCCCCTCTCCCCTCGCGGGAGAGGGGCCGGGGGAGAGGGAGAACCCTCTCACCCCAAAAACGCAGAACACCGCCGGCCCCTCACGGGTGCGGCGGTGCTGAAATACCGTCATTTAAATCTGCGTAAGAGCAACCGCCCTTACACTTTAATATTAAACAACGTCAGCGGCTCATCCTGCTGCAAGTTTTCTGCCAACCTCAATGCCAGCTCATCCGGAATCTGCCGGATAACTTCTTTGGTCGACTGATCGACTACCTTTACGATCGTCTGGCCTAATTCATTATCCACTTCAAACTGCAAATCCCGCTGCACATTCTGAACAAAATCGTTCAGTTGGCTAACCGCATCATCCAGTTGCTCCCGTGTGGCCTCATTCCGAGCCTGGAGCTTTTCAGCTTTCGACAAGTCCGAAGTTACCTGGGAGCTCTCAACCTTACTGACTGCGGCAGACGAACCAGCAAGGTCGGAGGCATTCCTGCCTTCGGCCTGAGATGACGAAATTGCCCGAGCCGGTGCTTGCTCACTGGTGCGAACCAGCTTCAGATCCGGGCTGTTCAGGTTAACGTCATTCATAGCTTTACCTCACTATCCTCAAACGGCGTTAAGCCGGAACCCGAAGGTTCCGGCTGTTACCGCGAGCCCCTTACTGCAGGAGGGACAGAACCTGCTGCGGACGGGCGTTGGCCTGTGCCAGAACGGAGATACCGGCCTGCTGCAGCACCTGGGACTTAGCCAGTGCGGCGGTCTCGGCCGCAAAGTCAGCGTCCAGAATACGGCTGTTGGAGGCGCTGAGGTTTTCTACCGAGGTGCTCAGGTTAGCAATGGTGGATTCAAACCGGTTTTGAACAGCACCCAACTCTGAGCGAAACTCATTGATCTGGTTTATTGCATAATCAATCGCAACCAGTGCTTGATCAGCACCCTCTCTTGTACTGATATTAACTTGATTTAACGATACTGTGTTGTTGGCTTCCGTAGCGTCGACTGCCGCATTAATCGCAACACCTTCTACGGTTGTTGTGATCGATGCTGTAAACTCTTCGCCTTTTTCTCCGGCCAAAACAATTTGGTCACCGTTCGCGTTTAAGAATGCAGATACGCCGGTATCTTTAGTTTTACCATTAATTTGAGAAACAACGTCATTAAGGCCACTGGCATCCACTACTTGAAAAGCGGTGGATTCGCCACCGGAGCCAAGTACGACATCAAAGGTCGCAGTCTTACCGCCTGTCAAATACTCTTGAAGGGTAGTGCCGCTTTGAGCAGGAATCTCAACATCCTCATCGACGGCTAATGCAGTTTGACCGCCATCAGATACTGCAAAGTTCTGCGCATCAATTTGGGCACCTGAACCGTTAGTGAGAGTAATAGTAGTACCTGAAAAACCAGCCGTTATGCCTGTGCCAGTCAACTGGTCATTAATGGCTGCTTCAAGCTCTGCTCCTGATGTCACCTCAGAGAAGTCGAATGTAGTGGTGTCGCCGCCTATTGCAATCGAACCTGTCAGGTTTCCTGAATTAAAGTTAAAAGCAGCTGTCAAATCGTTGGCAATCGTCCCAGAGGCAGCCAACGTTGTACTACCCGCTTCTGTGTTGCTGACTGCGGCAACCTGCAAGTCAGTGACGGTCACGTTAGCATCAATGGCATCAACCCTGCTGCTGCTAAATACGATCTCACCGTCTACAACACTGGCTGTAACACCTTCCAAGGCCGCTGCAGCCTCCGCGTCGCTACCGCCAGTGATGGCATTAATGCCACCCTGAATGGCTGACTGCAGCGCTCCAAGATCTGCATATTTTTGGTTGGAAACATTCAACACTTCTTGATCGTTGATCGTAACGACTACACCGTTTAGCTCCCTACCAGTTCCGTCTGCAGAGGAGATGTTGGCAGCCGTAATTCCAGAAACCGCTACTGAACCATTTTCAATATCTTGAACTGCAACATTGCCCAGATCTGAGGTTTCAGCAACTGTTGCGCCCAATTGACTACCCCGGGAATCCAGACCGCCAACCGAAATGGTTTCGCCTGCATTTGCACCTACTTGAAAGGCCTGATCCCCGAAAGTACCGTCTAGCACTTTAAGTCCGTTAAAAGATGTTTGACTGGAGATTCTGTTAACTTCAGCGATTCGTTGCTCAACTTCTTGGTTCAAAGCATTACGATCAGAATCACTGTTAGTCGCGTTAGCAGCCTGCACCGACAATTCACGAATTCGCTGTAGGTTATTGGTAATCTCATCCAACGCACCTTCAGCGGTCTGTGCCAGCGAGATGCCATCGTTCGCATTACGTGTGGCGACGTTCAGGCCGGAAATCTGCGAGCTGAAACGAGTAGAAATGGCCAGACCCGCGGCGTCATCTTTGGCAGAGTTAATGCGCAGGCCAGATGACAGACGCTCCAGCGCCTGATCGTTCATACCCTGAGACTTGCTGAGCTGGTTCTGAGCGGACAGTGACGCTACGTTAGTGTTAATTCCGAGAGCCATAATGCTTCTCCTTCGACTGATGTCGTTATTTCATGGAAAAGGTCTGGCGCCCGTTTTTAGTTTGGGAGCGCCGCCCTGTTACTCCATTTAACGGCGCCATTTCCGGTTGCTTTAGAAAAAAAACCACTGTTTTTGTTAACAAATGTAAAACCGGCAATTCGATTCCTTTTAAGCGGCAGCACTTTGGCGTGTGATCTTTTCCAAAGCGGTTATCTGGAATAGAAACCTATTTTAAAACAGTAAGATAAATTTATAAGAAGGAAATTGGCACACCCTTCGCTTGTCACCCTGCATAACGGCAATTTAACGAATTTCAGCCGGCAAGGGTTCCCATTAAAGATCGGGCACCAGGCTTCCGGCACCTCTGAGCAGGGAGAATTGATATGCCTCAGGTCATTAATACCAACATTGCTTCGCTGAATGCCCAGCGCAACCTCAATGCCTCACAAAGCGAGGCCAACACGGCCCTCGAACGTTTGTCTTCAGGCTTGCGCATCAACTCTGCCAAAGATGATGCGGCTGGCCTTGCAATCTCTGAGCGCTTTCAGTCGCAAATTGCCGGCCTGAATCAGGCTCAGCGGAATGCCAATGACGGCATCTCCCTCGCTCAAACCGCTGAGGGTGCCATGGATGAGATCACCAACAACCTGCAGCGTATACGTGAACTGGCCGTCCAATCTGCCAACGCTACTAACAGCATCTCGGACCGTCAGGCTCTGAACCAGGAAGTGCAGCAGCGGATTGAAGAGATCAACCGGATTGCTGCCCAGACTTCATTCAACGGCTTGAAGGTGCTTGATGGCACCTTCGCGACACAGACCTTCCAGGTAGGCGCCAATACCGGCGAGACAATTGCCATCAGTGGACTCGATTCCCGCGGAAGTCAGATAGGCTCTATCATCAACCAGAGCAACAACTTGGGCATCTCGATTGTTGAGAATCCATCGCCCACAGTCACCACGACTAATGAATCTGGACTTACCTTTGGTGGGCCAGATATAAGCGGATCCGTCACGATTAACGATGTCACCGTGAACATCGCAACCCAATCATACGCTGACCCGGCTGCGCTCGCCGGTCAGATAGGCGATCTACTTTCCGGTGATGTGGCGAACGTTCCTCCCCTGACTCCTGATCAGCTCGCAGCTGTCGCCGATATTCAAGTTGGGGTTGATGGAGATAGCCTGACCTTCACCAGTAGCCGAGACGGCGCGGTTGATGCAACAATTGATTTAAACAGTGCGTCGGCGCCGGCGGCGGGAGTGACCGATGCAACTGCGACTGTGACTGAAGATGGGGGCACACAAAGTTTTAACATCGGTACAGGCTTTTATTTTTCCGATAGCGCTACTGGACAGATCACCATCACCGGCCAGAATAGCGGCAATCCTATTACTTTTGATTTCAGCGGAGTCAATGACAGTACCAGCTTTATCCAAGCGATAAATGATGGCATGAGCGATGCTAACGTTCCGGCTACATTTACCGCTACAGGTTACGACTCTGCTACTGGAAACCTCACGTTTACCAATACCGCGGCTGCAAGCTCAGGCGCCAACGACATTGCAATCACCGATCTGGATCTGTCTGACAACGGCACCCCAGAAATAGACTTTGACCAAGCTCTCGAAATCGCTGGACAGACAGGTGTATCACTCATAGACGCCTTTGAAAGAGGCGATGAGATTGATTTTCAAGTTGACCTCAACGGTCAAGTGATCAACATCCAGGGTGCCACTTCCTTGAACGATGTTATCGGCCAAGTGAATGCAAAAAGTAATGAGACCGGCATCTCCGCGAATCTAAACGCACGCAACAATGACATTGTGTTTTCAAGTCAATTCGGAGAAGAGTTCACAATTGCTGTCAATGCGGATATCGACGGTGACGGATCCTTCACTGGCGCCGTTGACCTCAGCCAGACAATTGCCGGCACAGCTGCAGACAACACCGTAGCCGTCAACGAGGTTGATATATCCACGCCGGAAGGTGCCGATCTTGCGATGATTGCAATCGATTACGCAATTGACACTATCAATGGTTTCCGAGCTGAGCTGGGCGCGGTCCAGAACCGGTTCGAATCAACCATTGCCAATTTGGCAACGGCCTCCGAAAACCTCTCGGCCTCCAACAGCCGTATCCGTGATGCCGACTTCGCAGCGGAATCGGCAGAACTAGCCCGAACCCAGGTTCTCCAGCAGGCTGGCCTGTCTGTTCTGGCCCAGGCCAACGCCAGGCCGCAGCAGGTGTTGCAGTTGCTGCAGGGTTAAAACTTTACATAAGAACCAAAACGGCCGGGTCATTACCCGGCCGTTTTACTTTGGCATCAGAGGCAAGAATACCTCTGATACTCAGCGCCGGTGAACCTGGCTATCCATATACTGCCTCAGCAGCTTATTGATTCGGGTTTGATATCCTTTCCCTTGAGACTTGAACCAGGCCAGCACATCCTCGTCAATCCGAAGCGTTACCGGCTGCTTCGCCGGCACCCGCAGTTCGGCCTTTTCAAAAAAGGTCTCATCCAGTTCTGGTATATCACTGGTGTCGATTCGTTCGTCGTCCTGTTCAGCCATTCGCTGCCAGTCTGTTTTAGATGTTCTGTTCATAAAGCCTCACCTCTCGCCGGGTTGCTTTCCGAGCTGAAATTATCCGGACAACGTCTCCGCATCTCTCCACGTATACAACCACGCCTATAAACTGTCGCATTAAACCCACAGCGATCCAACGTTCTTCATCATAGGCATACCGATCGTCAATAGATGTCAGCATCGGGTGATTGAAAATATCGATGGCATCCACGAAATCGATTCCATGCTTGCGGATGTTGTGGGCATTCTTCGCCTCATCCCATTCAAAACGCATTACACATCCTTGTATTTACATCTGTATGTACAGGGTACAATAGTTCTTGATCAGCCCAAAGATGTTTCGAACCCCAATCTCACTGCCCACCCCACCAGCAAACTGGCACACCTTTCGCAACACGTCCCTCAAAGCACGGCAAACCGTCCAAAACTGCAGACCTTTGCCGCTCCCAATTGCGGCTGTATTCACGAGGTGTCCCATGCAAGCCAAGCATCAAGTCCAGGTATCCCAATCCCAACAGGCCCAGGTTGCCCGCCTTCTTCTGCAGGCCAATCTTGCCTACGGGGAGTCCAACAGCAACGGCCTCAGCCATATCCAGCGGCTGAAGGCTCGGCAGGAATGCCGGGGCTATCTGAACGAGGCGCTGGCCCTAGAGCCGGAGAACGCCGGTGGGCTGGGCCTGCTTGGCCGCGTGGAGATGGACGACGGGCAGCTTGAGAAGGCTCATATCCTGTTCAATGCCAGCCTGGACCATCAGCCGGGCCAGGCGCAGCAGTATTGCAACCTGGGCTACTGGGCGCTGAAAACCGAGAGGCCGGCGCTTGCGGAGCAGTATTTCCTGCAGGCCCTGGACTGCGACCGGCAATCTGCCGCCGCTTTCTGTGGGGTTGCCCATTCCAAGCGGCTGCAGGGGCAGTTCGATGTGGCCTTCCTACATTATCGCAAACTGCTGGAAACCGGTGCTGAGTGGGACTCCGTTTACAGCGGGATGCTGACCTGTGCCCAGCACCTGGAAGTGAACAAAGCAGATTCCGCCCTGGCCCATGATGCTATCGCCCTTCTCCAGCGGGATGGCTTACCGCATCAGGAGCTGGGCCGGTTTGTCGGCGCGATTATTCATCATCAATATGGTCTGGATAACCCGGACGCACAGATTTCACTTGAGGCCGCCAGCGAAGATGAACTGCTGATCCTCGCCCTCCAGAAAACCCTGATGCCAAATCCGGCGGTAGAAGAACTGGTCACCCTGCTTCGTCGAGCGATCATTGCCGAAGTAGCACAAACCGTTGAACTTCGTGACGAACTGCAGCGCCTGACACTGGCCATCGCTCAATACGCCGACAGAACCGGCTATGCCCTCGCTGCGGAAGATGACGAAGAACGACTGGTCTCAGCCATCAACGACAGCATCCAGGCCCAGTTTGCCCTCGGTGAGGAACAGGACGGACTCATCGGCTCACTGATGATCAGTGCGATGTATGGCGCCCTCTTCCACCAGCCGTTCGCCGTAAAAGTTGGTCAATGGAACCTGGTGGACTGGCCTCTGGCGCTCCAGCCAGTGCTCGCCGCCAGCTACTACGATCGAGCGGAAGAAGAAGCCATCAAGCAGAATTTCGATGAGAAGGCCGAAGAGCTCTGTCTGGACAAGACCGATGTGCCCCAGGCATGGCCCTCCTGGTCTCAGTTGGCCTATCGTACTGAAAGCAGCCTGAAAACCCTGATGGCCACCGAACTTGGTCTGGACACGGAAAATCTCCCGGCCACCCTTCGGATCATGGTTTGCGGTGCGCAGTCCGGACAGCGTGCGATGGAACTGGCCAGCTATCTGGACGATGTGGAAGTGATCGCGGTGGATGAATCCCTGGCCAACATCGCCAAAGCCACGCGCATGGCGAACGAGATGGGCATGGACAACATCGTGTTCTGGCCCTGGTCCATCGCCCAGCGTTTCGTGGCCGATGGCCACCAGGTTCACTGGATCGAAGTCGGTCGCCTGCCCTCACCGGCCATGACCTCCCTGTCTCTGGCGGCTCTGGTTAACCAGGCCACCGGCTCCGGCGCTGTGGTGCACATGCACACCGCCATTGCCGAGCAAACGTCCGGCGACAAACAGATTCGCAAACTGGTTGCCGAGCACAAGCTCCAACCCACCCGTCAGACCCTGCGCCAGCTCCGCCGAATGGTTCTGGCCAATAGAAACGATGCCGCCTGGCAGGAACTGACCGCCGACGCCGATTTCTACAGCCTCGGCGGCTGCCGGGACAGATGGTTCCGGCCCCAGGACACAGCCCAGCTGAAAGAGCTGATGGCTATGGCCAGTAACGAGGTGGAATGGAAGCTCGTGAAAGCGCGGGATGTGGATGGCCACAGCCTGGCAACCGGGCCGGTTCAGAAGCAGATTCAGGCGGAGGCACTGGGCAGCGAGGTGCAGAGTCTGATGGGGTAGAATCTGAGTGTGTATTTCCTGAAGCGGCGGTGATGTGAAGTTGGGGTCAGATGTGTGAAGTTGGGGTCAGATGAAAACGGAGGCAAGCCTGTAATTTTGAATGGTAAGCATCAGCCTGCATTTCACCAAAGCTTTCCAATCCATGGAGGTAGATAGAGACAATATCTTCTTCAGCCTTCCTGCTGAGAATGTAATTCATCGACCTCTCCATCCCTGGCTAAAAACTTTGCTGCAGCTCTGAGTTCATCCATTGAACGCCTTCCCTCTCCGCTCGCAATTCCCTTTGAAACGAAAGCCTGTAACTGGTCGATTTTGTGCCGCCTGTCTTGATCTTTGCGGATCAAATCACGAACGTAATCGCTGGTATTGGAATATCTGCCAGATTCCGCTTGTTGTTCTGCCCACGTTTTCATCGCATCGGGCAAGGATATATTCATTGTTGCCATAGCTACGCCCTCCACTTGCCCAATTATGACAAACCTTGCCATAAAATGCATCGCTACGGCCTTGGAGATAGCCCCGAAGCCTACACTTTGGTAAACATTCCCCCAAACAACCCCGTCCGCCGCATCACCTGCTCACCTTCATCCAACAACCTCGCCTGCGCCTGCGCCGGTTCCAGCTCAATCAGACCAAGAAGCTGATATAGCGTCAGCATTCTGGACTGCAGCGCCGATCAAGGCTGCTGCTCCTCGCTTATATAAACCACAGGGTGGGCGTCATACGGTGATAATGGGGTCAGACCCCAAGACATTTCGATCCGGCAAATGTATCGGTGTCTGGTCATGCGGTTTCTTCAGAGCAGTTCAGACCAGATACCACCGTGGTTGTGATCTGCCCGCAAAAATTGCCAAACCAGGCAATCAGTAAAGTAAAACCTCAATCCCCTTCCGCTTGACCAGATGCAGCAGCTTCAACGAAGCGCCAGACGGCTTTTTCTCTCCCGATTCCCACTTTTGAACGGACGACACACTGACGTTCAAAACCGCTGCGAAAACAGCTTGGCTCATTCGCGCCTCCAATCGTATCTGACGAATATCGGGCGCAGGTAAATGACTGTCGTTAGTCCGGCAGAGCACCTCATACTCCTCCAGGCGGCGCTTGCTAATCAAGCCGGCTTTACGGAGATCCGTTGCTGTCTCGCGAACTTCATCAAGTATGCGACTTCGAGGTTCAGTGGTTGCCATATTTAATCTCCGTTATTACGCCCGCTAAGTGTGCGCCTTCCAGGCCCTGATCATCCATACCCAGAAAGTCACTTGCCACTTCCTGGAATGCTTTGAGCTCCTTTTGCGAAATGTTCGCTCGCTCGTTCTTTGCAAATGCAAAGAGAAAGAACCATCGGTCGCCATGATTCGTGGCAATAATTGTTCTGGCTCCGCCACGCTTACCTTGACCTGGTGTCGCAACTCTTTTTTTTACAACACCACCACCGAGATCCGCGTCAATCAAGCCGCCAGCCATCTCAGTCACGGCCTGACGCAGCGCATCATCAGACAGGGCGTTTTTGCGCATCCAGCGCGAGAAGGTTTTCGTTCTGAATATCCTTGTCATAATGAAAAGTGTACCACTGAGTGATACATAGGGATAGAACCAGAACAGAACATCTCTGATTCGGTAGGCATAGAATCTATTACCTGATTACGCACAAGGCTCAGCCCTCCATCTGTCCAACTAAGACAAATTTCACCATAGAATGCATCGCCACGACTTTGGAGGTAGCTCCAAAACTTACATTCCAACAAACATCCCCTCAAACAACGCCGTCCGCCGCATCCTCTGCTCACCCTCATCCCGCAACCTTGCATGCTCCGGATCCAGCTCGATCAGGCCAAGAAGCTGGTACAGCGTCAACATTCTCGAGCGCAGCGCAGACCGTGCCTGCTCCTCATCGCTCATGTAGACCACCGGGTAGGCGGCAAGTGGCAGCCGGGGAAAGGCCTTGAGCATGTCCTCCAGGTAGTCGTCCACCGGGCGCCACTGTTCGCCTTTCTCGGACAGAAGCCAGAAGCAGAATGGTGCGGTGTACTGTATTTCATCCAGGCCATCGTAGTGGTCCATGGAAGCCCAGCTGAGCCGCGAGAACGCGGTGGAGAGCAGATCCCTGTAAACCATCAACCAGCCTTTTTTCTCCAGTCTGGTTTCGGCGGTTTTCTTCAGAGAGAGCACGCCCCTCTGCTTTTTCGTGTAGCCGGCAATTTCCAGCAACACGCGGGTGAGGATCACCGCCAGCACGTGTTCTTCGGAGCGAATCGGTGAATATCGGGCCATCGGCGCCACCATGGATTCCCCGCCCGCTTCGACCATGGCCTTTACATGTTTGAGCGGCAGGTTGCCCTTGCCAGTCAGGCGAATGCCTTTGTTTTTCATGGCCTCCACCAGCACCCTGGCCATGCGGATGATCGGTGCCGTATCAAGCAGTTCATTCACCGATCCGGCATCGAAAAGTGGGTTGAAGACCGAGGGGCAGTTCAGCGGGTTTTGTAGCAATTCATGCACCTGGGCCGGGCTAAGCCCCTGAAAATCGGCGGCGGGGGGAGCGCCATGCTCAGGATCCTCGGGGAACCGGTCATCACGTTCGGCGAGATCCGCATTGATCTGTTCAAGATCGGCAAAGTCCGGGTCGAACCATTCGCCGCACCACTCGCGAACGGCGATGTGTTCGGGGTGGGCCATATCTTCCATGGCGCCGGAAAGGGTCACTTTGAGCTGGTAGGAGGCTTTGGGTTCGGTAGGCATGGGGCTTCCTGAGAGCTAAGCGGATTTCATCTGCTTCGCAGTTTACGTTCTGGCTGGTTTGCGTGGTAGTTCAACGGCCTTGTGAATGATAAACTAAGTTCAATTAGCTAAGCTCCTGGAGAGCACAATGGAATCCGTCAACATGCATGATGCGAAAACCCGCCTGTCGCAACTGGTTGCCCGTGCAGCCAAAGGTGAAGCCTTTATTATTGCAAAGGCGGGCAAACCCGCTGCCCGTTTAACCGCTTACGATTCCCCGGAAGAAGGCCAGCAAAAGAGAATCGGCTTCATGGCAGGTGAATTCACGGTGCCGGATGATTTCGACCGAATGGGTCAGGGTGAAATAATCGAGATGTTCGGAGGCTGACGTGAACCTGCTTCTGGACACTCACATTCTGCTCTGGGCGGCGGCTGAGCCCTCCAGGTTATCCCCCCAGGCGACGGCGCTGATCGGCGATAAAGATAACCGCCTGTATTTTAGTGCGGCCAGCCTTTGGGAAATCGTCCTCAAAAATGGTCTGGGCCGGCCGGACTTTCGAGTTGATCCCCATTTGCTGAGGCGCGGCCTTGTCGATAACGGCTATTGGGAATTGCCGATCACTTCGCAACACACACTTGCGGTAAGCCACCTTCCGGAAATACACAAGGATCCCTTCGATCGGATTCTGGTTGCTCAGGCAGAGACTGAAGGCTTCTTGCTAATAACCTCGGATGAGCTTGTGGCACGCTACCCGGGGCCTGTTCGGCTGATTTAATTGGAAGCCGAACCCGAGAAAGCGTCGAGAGGGTTGCTTTATCGAGGCTCATCCCAGTTTTGCATTGCCCACCTAAACACCCTGCCTAGGTTATGATAATTTAAGCTATGAACCGATCTAAAACCCCACGAGGCTTTTACTATGCAACTTGACGAACTAATCAGCATGGTCAGTCGTCTGCCACCCGCCAGGCAGCAGGAGGTCATCGATTTCGCCGCGTTTCTGGAGCAGCGATATGGTGATAACAGCAAGACAAAACAAGCCGAATGGACCGAAAAAGACTTCAAGACCATGAGCGTTGAGCAGGCCATTCGTGGCATTGAAGATGAGCCGAAACTTTACTCCGATAGCGACATCCGGGAGCGTTGGTAGTGAAGCGTGCTGGCGATATCGCTTTAATGCCTTTTCCATTCACTAATCTGGAAAATTCAAAAAAGCGGCCGGTCCTTCTTCTACGGAAGCTCGACAATAGCCATGACGACTGGCTGGTCTGCATGATTTCAAGCCAGCTTCGCCATTTCAATTCGGGCTTAGACTGGGTACTTACTCCCTCAGACTCTGGATTCAGCGAATCTGGCCTGAAAACATCTAGCGTGTTTCGACTCTCAAGGATAGCAGTGCTCGACGGCTCTCTTCTGATCGGCAAAATTGGAGAGATTCCGGATTCACGGCTTCAGGAACTCAAGCACCGTCTCGCAAAGTGGATTACCGAGGGCTAAGCATTTTGAGCTGAGCCCCCAAACTGGCACACCTTTCGCAATACCTCCCTTCTGTGGCGTTGCCCACTCCAAACGCTTGCAGGGGCAGTTTGATGTGGCCTACCTGCATTATCGCAAACTTCTGGAAACCGGGGCCGAGTGGGAGTCTGTGTACATCGGTATGCTGACCTGTGCCCAGCATCTGGAAGTCAACAAGGCGGATTCCGCCCTGGCCCAGGATGCCATTGCCCTGCTCCAGCGGGAGGGCTTGCCGCACCAGGAACTCGGCCGATTTGTCGGTGCGATCATTCATCAACAGTACGATCTGGATAACCCGGACGCGCAGATTCTCCTGGAAGCCGCCAGTGAAGATGAACTGCTGATCCTCGCCCTCCGGAAAACCCTGATGCCCAATCCGGCGGTGGAAGAGCTGGTCACGATGCTGCGCCGGGCGATTATTGCCGAAGTGGCGCAAACCGTTGAACTTCGGGACGAACTACAACGCCTGGCCCTGGCCATTGCTGAGTATGCGGACAGAACCGGCTACGCCCTGGCCGCTGAAGATGATGAAGAGCGGCTGGTTGCCGCCGTCAATGACAGCATCCAGGCCCAGTTCGCCCTTGGCGAAGATCGGGATACACTGATCGGCTCCCTGATGATCAGCGCCATGTACGGCGCCCTCTTCCACCAGGATTTTGCTGTCCAGCTCGGCCAATGGAATCTCGTTGGTCACAGCTGGCCTGCCGCACAGAAAGCAGCCTGAAAACCCTGATGGCAACGGAGCTGGGGCTGCCCATCGACAACCTGCCTGCCACTCTTCGCATCATGGTCTGCGGCGCCCAGTCCGGCCAGCGCGCCATGGAACTGGCCAGTTACCTGGACGATGTGGAAGTGATCGCGGTGGACGAATCCCTGGCCAATATCGCCAAGGCAACCCGCGTCGCCAATGACATGGGCAGGGACAACATCGTGTTCTGGCCCTGGTCCATTGCCCAGCGTTTCGTGGCCGATGGCCATCAGGTGCACTGGATTGAAGTGGGCCGCCTGCCCTCACCGGCCATGACCAAGCTGTCCCTCGCGGCACTGGTGAACGAAGCCACTGGCTCCGGCGCCGTTGTTCACATGCACACGGCCGTTGCCGAGCAAACCAATGGTGACAAACAGGTCCGCAAACTGGTCGCCGAGCACCAACTCCAGCCCACCCGCCAGGCCCTGCGCCAGCTTCGCCGGATGGTTTTGGCCAACCGGAAGGATGCAACCTGGCAGGAACTGACGTCCGATGCCGGCTTCTACAGCCTCGGCGGTTGCCGGGACAGATGGTTCCGGCCCCAGGATACGGCCCAACTGAAAGAACTGATGGCGATGGTCAGCAACGAAGTGGAATGGAAGCTGGTCAAGGCCCGGGATATCGACGGCCACAGCCTGGCAACCGGCCCGGTTCAGAAGCAGATTCAGGCGGAGGCACTGGGGAGTGAGGTGCAAAGTCTGATGGGGCAGAGTTTGAGTGTTTATTTCCTGAAGCGGCGGTGATGTGAAGATGGGGTCAGATGAAAACGGAGGCAGGCCTGTAATTTTGAATGGTAACCATCAGCCTGCATTTCACCAAAGTTTTCCAATCCATGGAGGTAGATAGAGACAATATCTTCTTCAGCCTTCCTGCTGAGAATGTAATTCACCGGCCTCTCCATCCCCGGCTAAATGCTTTGCTGCAGCTCTGAGTTCATCCATTGAACGAGCCCCTTCTCCACTGGCGATTCCCGCTGAAACGAGAGCTTGTAACTGGTCGATTTTGTGTCGTCGGTCCTGATCTTTGCGGATCAGATCACGAACATAATCGCTGGTATTGGAATATCTACCGGATTCCGCCTGTTGTTCTGCCCAGGTTTTCATCGCATCGGGCAGGGATATATTCATTGTTGCCATGATCAAGCCCTCCATTGGCGAGATTATGGCAAAGTTTGACAAGGCCTGCATCAACACGGAATCGCAGAATTACAAATCCAGAATTAGGCCGACTTCTCTTGCGAGACCGCCAAGGTTCGATTCAACGACACCCCAGACTATTACTGGGTCCACTGTCGCATAGCCGTGGATAAGCACATTTCTAAACGCAATCATTTTCCGGCAATCAGTTATGGAATCAGCAAGTGCAGCATCCACTTTATGCAACTTCCCGATCGCCTCGCCAATTATTTCAAACTGCCTTTCCACTGCCGACTGCAGCATTTCATCTTCCAAATACTCTGACTGCGATTTACCGGCAACGAATCGCTGAATTTTCTCAGCCGCAACTTTTATGTCGTACACATATTTCAGTGCTTCACGCTGCATAGAGCGACTGCCTTTCTTCCATTACCGAATCGCGAAAATAGGGGTTGGTCAACGAGGCCGTGCTCACGAGGTCGACTGGCCGGCAAAACAGAGCCTCAAGCTCTTCCTTTAGCCCGAAGTAGGATTCGGCCACGGCTATAGCGGACAGCTCCGGGTTAAAAGTAACCAGAAAATCCAGGTCGCTTGATTCGGAAAAACGGCCGGTAACAGCGGATCCGAAGACGAAAAGGGCGTTCACATTGTGCTTGCGGCACAGATGATTCACCTCGCCTGATCGCTCTGTCAGGATATCTGGCAATTCGGAATTAGCCATTAACGCCCACTCCCTCGCTCCAATTGACTTAATAGTCTAACCCACCCTCTGGAGCCACTCCAATTGACGCCACCTCCTATGGCCGCGCCCGGAATTAAATTCTAACAAACAGCCCCTCAAACAACCCCGTCCGCCGCATCCTCTGCTCACCCTCATCCCGCAACCGTGCATGCTCAGGATCCAGCTCAATCAGGCCAAGAAGCTGGTACAGCGTCAACATTCTCGAGCGCAGCGCAGACCGTGCCTGCTCCTCATCGCTCATGTAGACCACCGGGTAGGCGGCAAGTGGCAGCCGGGGAAAGGCCTTGAGCATGTCCTCCAGGTAGTCGTCCACCGGGCGCCACTGCTCGCCTTTCTCGGACAGAAGCCAGAAGCAGAATGGTGCGGTGTACTGTATTTCATCCAGGCCATCGTAGTGGTCCATGGACGCCCAGCTGAGCCGCGTGAACGCCGTTGAGAGCAGATCCCTGTAGACCATCAACCAGCCTTTTTTCTCCAGCCTGGTTTCGGCAGTTTTCTTGAGGGAGAGCACGCCTTTCTGCTTTTTGGTGTAGCCGGCAATTTCCAGCAACACGCGGGTGAGAATCACGGCCAGAACGTGCTCCTCGGAGCGAATCGGAGAATATCTCGCCATCGGTGCCACAATCTCTTCTCCACCGGCCTCAATCATGGCCTTGACCTGTTTGAGAGGCAGGTTGCCTTTGCCGGTGAGGCGGATGCCCTTGCCTTTCATGGCCTCAACCAGAACTTTCGTCATCCGGATGACCGGCGCGGTGTCGAGTTCGCGGTTTACGGCTTCGGCATTGATCAGCGGCTTGAACACAGAGGGGCAATTCAGTGGGTTCTGCAGTAACTCATGAACCTGGCTGGGGCTAAGGCCGAAGAAGTCTCTGGCCGGCGGGATATCGGGTTCGGATTCGGTTTCGGAAAACAGGGCATCCCGCTCGGCGAGCGCCTGGTTGATGTCATCAAGATCCACAAACTCCGGCTCGAACCATTCGCCACCCATCCACTCGCGCACTGCCACATGCTCCGGATGAGCGGCATCTTCCATGGCTTCCAGAAAATCGTAGAATCCGGGCAAGCCACCGACATCCTCTGGCGGGCACTGGCGCACGGCTTTTATGCAGCGGGGCAACGGCTCGCCCTGATCGCCCGGCAGGACCTTTTCAAGCCGTACCTCATGCTCCCAGCTGTCGCCGAAATCATAGTCATACGTCAGAGCCTGCCCTTCCTTGTTGAGCACAGCAGACACCGCCACCATGGTTTCATCCTGAAAATTCAGCATGCCATCGAAATCCTCCGCCGGATCACCAATCAACCGGTCATCACCCGCCTGAAACATATGCAGATGACAGGCCTGCCAGCCCATCGCCAACTGGATAATCCGGTGAAGATCCTGAAACGTGGTGTCCGGCGCAATCAGCAACCGGCGCCAGATCGGCGGCTGGGCGCCGAGAAGTGATACTTTGAGTTGGTAAGCTTTGTTGGTTGGCTGGGGCATAAGGGCTCCGATATTTTGGGCCAGACACCAGGACATTTGGCCGCGGTAAATGTTTTCGGGTCTGACCCAATTGCAAAAAGCTACAGCACGACAAGCTCCATGTTGGACTGACTAACAAACCGTGAAAATCCTTTGTCAAAAGTCAGGAGCTTTTCGCAGCCGCTGCGTTCTGCATGAATAAGGTGAACAAGATCATTTATGCTTTTACCCAAGCCGAGCTCCAACGCCATTTTCATGGCCCCGGCAACATCAACCTTCTCAATCGCGGGTGTAGAGAACTTTTGAAAATAGAGCAACAGATCTTTTTGAGCGGGAAGCTGTCCGAGCTTTGCCAAAACAAAAACCATCTCGGTCAGTACCAACGGTGAAATGGCGAACTGCTGCTTGAGTATGGCGTCTTCAATCAATTTCTCGGCGAGCTTTTGCTTATCAGAGTCCTGATTGATGATGGCGTAGACCAGCACATTGGTATCAAAAAACGTCATTGTTAATATCGTCCTCCATGGACTCAACCGCCATGTCCTTGGCTATTTCAGGTTTCTTCTCTCGCGTTGCCTGCAAGGTCCGGAATTCTGTGAGATCATCACTTGCCGTATGTGCTTGTGGAACTTCATCCACAAGAATAATTACCCGCGCATGCTTGTTAAGAAGGCTCTGCCACTCCTTCAACTCCAGATACTTGCCGGTAATATCGGCTTCAAATTCAATGGCGTACATAACTACCTCACTTAACTGTTCTGAACCCATTCTACTCTCAGGCTTCAGAAGATAACAGCCACACGGTCTTGGGGCCTGACCCCGGCATTCGTGAGCCCAGCGCCCATCTGGCCCTTGTATTTTAACGTATTTGTATTCATATCAGCCCCCAGGCCCTCAAGGTTTGTGAGGTAGCACAACTTTGGTCCCGCCTTGGCACACCAATCACAAAATGGCATTATATGCCAATCGCTAAATAGAGGCCAAAAGCATGGCAACCAGAAATATCGTTCTAACCGATCATCAGGAACAACTGGTCGGCACACTCGTCAAAGCCGGCCGCTACCAGAACGCAAGCGAAGTGCTGCGGGAGGGGCTTCGATTAGTTGAGGAAAAAGAAGTGCAACTCCAGCAAAAGCTTCTTACGCTCCGTGAAGCATTGGCCGAAGGCCTGGCAGACATAGACAACGAACGAACCATCACTCTTGGTGTTGGCGAGGAAATCGCTGACTATCTCACCAGCCGGGCTTCCGAACTCAACAAGAAGGACTGAACCGAATGCCCCCACTATGGACAGTGGAGCTATCGCAAAATGCAGCCCGGGATTTCGATGATATCATTCGCCATACCTCTGAAAACTTCGGAAAACATCAAGCCAGACGGTATGGCTCACTGATCGCCAACACAATTCGAGAGCTATCGGAACGCGGCCCTGATCATCCACTTACCAAAGACCGACAAGAACTTGCTCCCGGCATCCGAAGCATGCATGCACAAAGAAGCGCGCAAAAAGCCAGGCATATTCTCTTTTTTAAAGCATTTGACGAGGAGCCGGCAAAAAAGCTCGTGATCGTGCGCATCCTGCACGAATCAATGGATTTTGGCGAGCATCTTTAAGGTGGCGTCCGCCACCTCACCAAACTGGCACACCTTTCGCACCACCTCCCCCAAAGCACGGCAAACCGTCAAAAAACTGCAGACCTTTGCCGCTCCGGATTGCGGCTGTTATCACGAGGTGTCCCATGCAAGCCAAGCATCAAGTCCAGGTATCCCAATCCCAACAGGCCCAGGTTGCCCGTCTGCTTCTGCAGGCCAACCTTGCCTACGGGGAGTCCAACAGCAACGGGCTCAGCCATATCCAGCGGCTGAAGACGCGGCAGGAATGCCGGGGATATCTGAACGAGGCGCTGGCTCTTGAGCCGGAGAACGCCGGCGCTCTGGGCCTGCTTGGGCGAGTGGAGATGGACGACGGGCAGCTTGAGAAAGCCCATACCCTGTTCAACGCCAGCCTGGATCATCAGCCGGGGCAGGCACAGCAGTATTGCAACCTGGGTTACTGGGCCCTGAAAACCGAACGCCCGGCGCTGGCGGAGCAGTATTTCCTGCAAGCCCTGGACTGCGACCGGCAATCCGCCGCCGCTTTCTGTGGCGTTGCCCACTCCAAACGCTTGCAGGGGCAGTTTGATGTGGCCTACCTGCATTACCGAAAGCTTCTGGAAACCGGGGCCGAGTGGGGGTCTGTGTACAGCGGTATGCTGACCTGTGCCCAGCATCTGGAAGTCAACAAGGCGGATTCCGCCCTGGCCCAGGATGCCATTGCCCTGCTCCAGCGGGAGGGCTTGCCGCACCAGGAACTCGGCCGGTTTGTCGGCGCGATCATTCACCAGCAGTACGATCTGGATAACCCGGACGCGCAGATTCTCCTGGAAGCCGCCAGTGAAGATGAACTGCTGATCCTCGCCCTCCGGAAAACCCTGATGCCCAATCCGGCGGTGGAAGAGCTGGTCACGATGCTGCGCCGGGCGATTATTGCCGAAGTGGCGCAAACCGTTGAACTTCGGGACGAACTACAACGCCTGGCCCTGGCCATTGCTGAGTATGCGGACAGAACCGGCTACGCCCTGGCCGCTGAAGATGATGAAGAGCGGCTGGTTGCCGCCGTCAATGACAGCATCCAGGCCCAGTTCGCCCTTGGCGAAGATCGGGATACACTGATCGGCTCCCTGATGATCAGCGCCATGTACGGCGCCCTCTTCCACCAGGATTTTGCTGTCCAGCTCGGCCAATGGAATCTCGTGGACTGGCCCCTGGCACTGCAACCGGTTCTGGCCGCCAGCTATTACGACAGGGCGCAAGAGGAAGCCATCAAGCAGAACTTCGATGAGAAAGCCGAAGAGCTCTGCCTGGATAAAACCGATGTGCCCCAGGCATGGCCTGCCTGGTCACAGCTGGCCTGCCGCACAGAAAGCAGCCTGAAAACCCTGATGGCAACGGAGCTGGGGCTGCTCATCGACAACCTGCCTGCCACTCTTCGCATCATGGTCTGCGGCGCACAGTCTGGCCAGCGCGCGATGGAACTGGCCTGCTATCTGGACGATGTGGAAGTGATCGCGGTGGACGAATCCCTGGCCAATATCGCCAAGGCAACCCGCGTCGCCAATGACATGGGCAGAGACAATATTGTGTTCTGGCCCTGGTCCATTGCCCAGCGTTTCGTGGCCGATGGCCATCAGGTGCACTGGATTGAAGTCGGCCGCCTGCCCTCACCGGCCATGACCAAGCTGTCCCTCGCGGCACTGGTGAACGACGCCACTGGCTCCGGCGCCGTTGTTCACATGCACACGGCCGTTGCCGAGCAAACCAATGGTGACATACAGGTCCGCAAACTGGTCACCGAGCACCAACTCCAGCCCACCCGCCAGGCCCTGCGCCAGCTTCGCCAGATGGTTTTGGCCAACCGGAAGGATGCAACCTGGCAGGAACTGACGTCCGATGCCGGCTTCTACAGCCTCGGCGGTTGCCGGGACAGATGGTTCCGGCCCCAGGATACGGCCCAACTGAAAGAACTGATGGCGATGGTCAGCAACGAAGTGGAATGGAAGCTGGTCAAGGCCCGGGATATCGACGGCCACAGCCTGGCAACCGGCCCGGTTCAGAAGCAGATTCAGGCGGAGGCACTGGGGAGTGAGGTGCAGAGCCTGATGGGGCAAAATCTGAGTGTTTATTTCCAGCGCAGAAGATGAAGGGGCAGGCCGGCCGTCGCAGCACTACGGCCGGCCTTTCACCAATCCGGGCATTGAGCCGCACACAACTTTCGGTTAGCGTAGCCCCTCCTGATTCTGGCACTACCGCGGGAAACTATGCTGATCGACAACCACACCCTCACCAGGATTTTCGACACCAACACCCTGCAGCGGGGCAAGCGCTATTTTGCCGATAGCCGGGTACAGGGCCTGACTCTCGATATCGAAGGCATGAGCATTCAGGTGTTGCGGGCTAAGGTTATTGGCAGCCAGTTCCAGATCTACCGTACTGAGGTACGGTTTGATCGTTACATGCCCTACAGGATCGATACCTACTGCAGCTGCCCCGTGGGTTTTCAATGTAAACATGCCGCGGCGGTTATCCTGCAGGCCAATTACGAGCAGCCGCAGGGGGATGCGCAGAAGGCGGAAGGCCACCGGAACACGGCAACGGAACACACGGCGGAAACCTGGCTGGCGCGGCTTGCTTCTGCCGCGGATCCGGCCCCGAAGCCCGCCAGTCCCGAGTGTTTGGTGTACATCGTCACTGCGTACACCAGCCTGAAGCGCCTTTCGGTTTCGGTTCGGAAGGTCCGGCCCCGTAAATCCGGTGGTTACTCCAAGGGTTCCGTCAGCACGGTCTGGGGCCGGACCACACTGGAATATGATCGCCCCAAATACCTGCAGGACAGCGATATCGCGCCGCTTACCTGGCTGGAGGCCGCCCCCACATCCTATCGCTCCGAGCCCCTGCTGGAAGGAACGACCGGCGCCTATTTTCTGGAAGCGGCCATGAAAACCGGGCGCCTGTTCCTTGAGTCCGTCAGCAATCCACCACTGCAGCCCGGGGATGCCATCGAGACCGGTTATGAGTGGCAGCAATTGCCCGGCGACCAGCACTGGCAACTGGTGCCATGGGAGCTACCACCGCAGGTTGCGGTGCTCAACACCAACCCGCCGCTGTATCTGGATTCCGAAACGCACTGCATCGGGCCGGTTCACAGCGCCCTCTCGCCAGAAGTCAGCGATCTGCTGGAGCAATGCCCGCCTTTAACCGAAGAACAGCTGCAGGAAGCCCTGCCGGATCTGACACCGTTACTGGAGCAAGCCCGCGCCCCGCTTCCCGAGTCGTTCAGGGTGCCGGAAATGATCAAAGCCGACCCGCAGCCCATTTTGCAACTATACAGCGTGGATGATCCGTCGCCCGGCGCGCACACGCCCACACTGCTTGCGCGCCTGCAGTTTAACTACCGGGGCTACCAGGTTGCCTATGCCGAGCAGGAGCCCCGGCTCCTCCGGCAGGCACCGGAAGGCCCGGTACTGATCATCCGCGATGAAGACCAGGAGGCCGGCTTCCTGCACCACGGCCTGCCCGGCTTCCAGTTCGCCAGCATCCTTGCCGATCAACCGGGCGAGCATGCCCTGAACCAGTTACCCGGTTCCACCTTGCTGGATTTTACCCTGCCAACCCGGGAAGCCTGGCTCGATTTCATCGCCTATCAGCTGCCACAGCTCCATGCCGAGGGCTGGCAGATTGAAATGGATGAGAGCTTCAATCTGCCAGTGGTGGAGGCAGACCAGTTGCAGGGCAGCTTGCGCCCGGGCGACGCGCAGGGCTGGTTTGAGGTTGAGCTGGGCATAAACTTCAACGGCACCAAAATTGACCTGATTCCCCTGTTGCACCAGGCTCTGGCCTATCTTCCCGGTCACATCGAAGGCAATCAGGAGAGTGCCGGTGATCTGCCGGAGACCCTCTGGCTGCACAATGGCGAAACCCTGATTCGAATCCCCTCCGAGCGGATCAAACCGCTGGTGCAAACACTCCTGAGCCTGTTTGGACAAGAAACCAACGGCAAATTCAGACTCCCCCGGCTCGACGCCGCGCAAATCATGGGCAGCACCCGGGCCGAGTGGGACAGCAGTGAAGAACTCAAGGCGCTGGGCAGAAAACTGACCAGTTTCCAGGCCCTGGAACACGTACTGCCGCCCAGCGAACTCAATGCCCGGCTACGCCATTACCAGCAGGATGGCCTGAACTGGCTGCAGTTTCTGCGGGAGTTTGGCCTTGGGGGCATACTGGCGGACGACATGGGCCTGGGTAAAACCCTGCAAACCCTGGCGTGCATTCAGGTTGAGAAGTCTGCCGGCCGGCTGAAAGCGCCTGCCCTGGTAGTCTGCCCAACAACCCTGATTGCAAACTGGCAATCGGAAGCGGAAAAGTTCGCACCGGAGCTGAAACTTCTGATCGTCCACGGCAGCCGCCGCAAACCACTGTTCGAACAGATTCCCGGGGCCGACCTGGTGATTACCAGCTATCCACTGCTACCCCGGGATATCGAACAGCACAAGGCGCAAACCTACAGCCTGGCCTTCTTTGACGAAGCCCAATACCTCAAGAATCCTGCTACCGCTCTGGCCAAAGCCACTCGCAAACTGCCGGCGGAAAACCGGATCGCCCTCACCGGCACCCCCATGGAAAACCACCTGGGCGAGCTCTGGGCCCTGTTTGATCTGATCCTGCCAGGGTATCTGAGCGACCAGAAGACGTTCCGTGATTACTACCGCAAGCCCATCGAAGAAAACGGTGACGCCAGCCGCCAGGCCGAACTCAGCCGCCGCGTGCGCCCGTTCATGCTAAGGCGCACCAAAGACCAGGTAACACCGGAACTGCCCCGGAAAACAGAAATCATCCGCCACGTGGAACTGAACCGGGAACAGCAGGACCTCTATGAAACCGTGCGCGCCAGCATGGACAAACGCATTCGCCAGCTCCTGGCCAGCAAAGGTGCTGCCCGCAGCCAGATCGAAATTCTCGATGCCCTGCTCAAGCTCCGCCAGATCTGCTGCCACCCGGCCCTGCTGAGCAGCGAAAGTAACGCCGGTTCCGCCAAGATGGATTACCTGCTGGAGATGATCAGCGAATTACTGGAAGAGGGCCGGCGGATCATTCTGTTCTCCCAGTTCACCAGCATGCTCGCGCTGATAGAAACAGCGCTGGAGTCTGCCGGCATCCGTTACGAAAAACTCACCGGCCAGACCCGGGACCGTGCCACCCCCGTTAAAAGCTTCCAGAACGGAGACAGTCCGGTTTTCCTGATCAGCCTGAAAGCCGGCGGCACCGGCCTCAACCTCACCGCCGCCGACTGCGTGATTCATTACGACCCCTGGTGGAATCCCGCCGTAGAGCAACAAGCCACCGACCGCGCCTGGCGAATCGGCCAGGACAAACCGGTATTCGTGTATCGCCTTATCAGCAAAGGAACGGTAGAGGAGCGCATTCACGCCCTGCAGGCCCGCAAGAGCCAGCTGGCCGATGGCCTCTATGGAAAACCCGACAGCTTTGCCACGGCGCTGACTGCCGATGACATCACCGTGCTTTTCGAAAAATAAAAATGGGGTCAGATGAAAGCGTTCATCTGACCCCGAGTTCACTTCGTTGTGAACTTTTCATCTGACCCCATTTTCAGATATACGGAATAAAAGACTCCCCGTACAAATGCAGGTCCTCCAGCACCTGCCGCCTCTCCGACGTCAATTCCGGATCCGCCGCCAGGCGCTGTAATTCCCGGGCGTAGGCCTCGAAAGATCGCCAGCCCTTCTTGGGGTGCATCAACCGCTGGCTACGGAACGCCTCCCAACGCTCGAGCTCTTCGCCCATCAAGGTGCCCGGGTAATTCCTTGCACGGTAGCGGAACAGCAGTTCCCGCAGGCGGTCATCCTTAAAGCTGACCTCTAGCTCCCCCAGCGTTTCCACCGGCTGCTCCAGCACCCAATTCAGCTTCTCCCGGTCGGTCCTGCTGATAAAGCCGCCGGCGTAAAGCTGTTCGTCCGGGTCGGTGAGGTCGCTTTCGTGGGGCTGATCAAAGGCTTCGGCAATCCTGCGCGGAAGGTCCGGCGCCTTGCGCAGCATGGCCAGATTGGCCCGCAGGGTTTCGCCATCCAGCTCCAGTTCGTCCAGCCGCGCCTGAGAAAGGGAGGAAAGCATGGTCGCCGGCGCCAGCACCGGGCATTTGTTCAACTGCACGCCTTTCAGCGGAAAGCGGCTCACGCCCCCCCCCAGTTCCGCCCGGGAAGTAAACACCCGCTCACGAATCTGCTCAGGGGTGGCGTTGATCAGCTCGCTGGGGTCTTCCCGCAGGTCGTAGACAATCACCAGGTTCTTGTTGGTGGGGTGGTCTGCCACCGGAGCAACCAGGGCACAGCATCCACGGGTCGCCGGGTACTTGGCGGATATGTGGAACACCGGCTTCATGGTGGCGGTGTCGAGCATGGCCCGGGCGGAGTGCTTGTCCTTGTTCTGCAGCACGAAATCAAACAGCCTGGGTTGCTTTTCCTTGATCAGCTTTGCAACGGCAATGGTCGCCTCCACATCCGACATGGCATCGTGGGCGGCTTCATGGGTGATCCCGTTGGCGACTGTCAGCGCCTCGAGTTTGAAACTGGGGCTGCCGTCTTCCTTGCGGGGCCAGTTGATGCCATCCGGGCGCAGGGCGTAGGTCAGCCGCACCATATCGATGATGTCCCAGCGGGAATTGCCATTCTGCCATTCACGGGCGTAGGGATCGCGCAGGTTCCGGTACAGGGTGTGGCGGGTGACTTCATCGTCGAAGCGCAGGCTGTTGTAGCCCACCACGCAGGTGCCGGGCT